>WNFI01043411.1_pt1 | contig 14529 bp, 10 predicted proteins | sample 5400471 | NCBI WGS metagenome assembly WNFI01 (sample SAMN13153348, study PRJNA577476) | soil metagenome | isolation source: 100 cm saprolite on Douglas fir-dominated hillslope | place: USA:California | collected 2013-09-17
TCACTCCTTATATGCGAACCCGCGACAGCATCCACCGCAAGAACAGCCCATTCTTCAGTCCCGAGCGTTTCACTTACGAACCGGAACACGATCGCTATACCTGCCCTGCCGGTCAGCCCCTGAACTACGGCGGCCAAAGTCACCGCAATCACGCCTGGACCTACATCGGGACCCGCAAACGGTGTGGCCCGTGCGCGCTCCGGCCACAGTGCACGAGTGCGGCTTTCCGATGCCTGGTCATCCATCAGCACGAACCGGCGCGGCAACGCGCACGGGAGTTAGCCAACACGCCTGAGTTTGCCAAGGCACAGCGTCAAAGAAAGAAAGTAGAAGCCCTGTTCGCGGAACTGAAGAATCAGATCGGGCTGCGTCGCTTGCGTTTACGAAGAATAAAGTTCGTTCGGGAGCAGTTCTTCCTGGCAGCGGCTGCGCAGAACATCAAGCGACTGGTCCGCTTCCTAAGCCCACCGACACCACCACAGGCCCTCACCACCCAAGCGATCGTCGGACAAGCTGGCGCCTTTAGTTGAATTCAAGTGTTTGACCACGGCGCTGTTTTTCGTCAACTAACTGTTCAGGAGGAGGAATATGAATCGATCAGTTCGAATTGTTTGTTTGGGAATTGCCGTGTTAGCTGCCGGTCTCTACCTAGTGACTACGGGAGGCGTTAGAGCGAACGCAGCTGGCAAGAAGGATCTCACCGTCACCGGTTGCCTGCAAAAGGGTGATGAAGCCAATGAGTTTTCCATTACGGGAGAGGACGGCAAGAGCTACGACTTGACGAGTTCTTCCGTTGAATTGTCAAAGCATGTCGGCCACAAGGTGACCCGCGTGACAAGTCTCAAGATGGTCAGCGACAGTTGCAAGTGACACGAAAACGCATCAGATGGCTTAGATGGTTTCCTCACACACCATCAAAAATACGGCGCCCTGCTAGGGCGCCGTATTTGATTGACAATGCAGTGTGCAAAGGACCGAATGCAAGGCCGGCGAGATCGTCTGGGCCCTGTGATCTACGCAGTCTTCGCAGCCCTTTTCCTCGGCTCTTCGTGAAGCGCTTCCATTTTGCTGACCCCTGCTCCTGCCGTCGCTGCGGCGGGTGCCTGAGCCATGATCTGTACATTTCTGAAGGTTACCCGCCCGGTATGTGACTGCACACCGATGTAACCGGAGTCCGGCTCGGTGGCAGATGATTTGCCTCGATACAAGTCGGTATTGGTGAACTTCGTTGTCTGCTGGCCATTGAGCCGGACCGTGTACGTGTTTCCCCGGACTTCGATCTCATAGGTATTCCATTGTCCGGGAACCAGTGCGGGACCGCGCTGGTAGTCCTGCTGTCCAGGATTCCTGCCGATCGGAATTCCATAGATTGCGCCCGTGCGGTGCTCGTCGAGTCCGTCAGGATTTCCTCTTGCGAGTTCGTCAATCTGGATCTCGAATCCAGTATCCACCGCAACGAATGCCTGGTTGTTGTAGGGATGAGAGACACCGGGGAGGTTGCGGTCTGGCACTGGGAGCCTGGGATTGCGGAATCGGACAAGTACCCCGGAATTGTCGTCAATGCGCCCTAGCTTGAATTCGAGTTTCAAGATGAAGTCACCGAAATTCCCGGTCGCAGGGTAGAACAGGCCAAGATCCCCACCTGGCTCGGCAACGATCTCGCCGTTGATCAGCGAGAAGTTTCCTTGTCCTGCAACCTGCCATGCGCTGAAAGTACCAGCTGTTCCGGTAAACAGCTGGGCAAAGCCTGGATCTGGAACGCTTGGGTGGGCTGACGGCATGAGACCGCCGAGAGCCAGTCTGTCAACCAACCGGCGCGCCAGAGCTACGCCGGTCAGCATTGGGTTCGGTGATCCCATAACCGGAAATAACGCTGGGCCGGCGACGTAGGTGTTGGCAACTGCGTGGAGACGGGCATCGGAATTGGTGACCGAATTGTTAGCATCAGCCCCCATGCGCAGCGTGCCGGTCTCGTGATGTGTGGTCCCTATTCCGTCTCTTCGTCCCGGGGTGTACGGAAATACGGCGCGGAGATCGCTGTTTGCTTGGACCTTCACCGGACCGTTGCTGGTGAAAATCTCGAAATCAGAACCATTGGCAAAGACTTTCGCCACCTCGTCGGAAGCCCTATCCATGGCCCCCCACAGAGCCACATCCTTTTGGCTTTGGGGTGTCGCCGACTGAGTTGGGTCGGGCAAGGAAACGAAGCTGCGGGGCTGACCAAACTCATCTAGTTCAGGGTCCAAACGGACCTGGTTTGCCGGATTGTCGGGCTGCATTTCCCCAATGCCACGAATGGTGATGACCACCGACTGATCGTTGGCATTTCCGAAAGCGTCAAAGGTATCGATATCCGGAATTTTCTTGAACAGCTCGGCTTCAGAGTCGGTTCCCAGGTTTCCCAGCCCTGCGGCTGTGATCTGAAGGTGGAAGTGCCCGACACTATTATCAGGATGCGTGTGCCTCCCTTTTACGAAGAGAGCGGAGGCCATGAGTTCTTGCGGAAGCTGTCCGTTGCCAGGCAATGAGCTGCGTGGAACACGGACGGTGACATTAGATCGTAAGTGCGCCATGAGATTGCGGCCCAGCATGTTAGCGTTGGGAATATCTCCAAAAGAGAGCAATGCAAGCCGGGTGCTCTCGATGGTGCCCAGCGCAACGATGACAACTCCGCCCTGCGGCACTGCGATTGAGCCCTGATCTGTCAGCACGGTGTGCACTCGTTTCAAGGACTGTCCGTTCAGCATGACGTTCTCGGTAAGTAGCTGAATCACATGGCAGCGTGGGACTACCATGAGCCGCTTTTTGAAATCGTTACCGTTGCTTTCAGAGAATGCTGCTCTGGTCGCTTTAATGAGCACCGGCACCGAGCTGAACTTATTGAATGGAAAGAACCCTGGTCGAGTCTGACTCTGGACGGCCAGAGGCGCTTCGAGTTTCGAAATATCTGCTTGACCGGCCGGAATACTGTCCAGATGGGTGGGGAGCTGGTTGAGCGGAATCGCGTCGGTCACAGTGCCAGCCTGGATGCCGTCAAAGAGCATTTGCCGGAGAGTGGTGTGCAGCGGACCGGAGATGAAGTCATTGGTCTGGTTGGTGCCAATCTGTTCGCTGGCCTGGGAGAAGTAGGTGTTATCCAGATCATCAATTACTGACTGCGGCCAGCGGTCGGCAGGCATTTCCTCGTCGAGCAACTGTGGGCACCACCCACCGAAATACAAAGATCTGCCGCCAACGCAATACGCTAGCCCCGGAAACTTGGTGGAGGAGTGCCACGGAAGTCCCCAGACTTCCTCTCTAGGCTTATCCAAGCCGTATTGGCCTTGATTCCTGAGGTCCTGGATGCTGGTTGCGCCGGCTACATTCAGTCCGGCAAGAACAGGCAGGTTCTGCACGTGCTCCGGAATGGTGAATGGACCTCCTTCCAAAACAAGAATGCGGTGACTGCGAGTCGTGTCCTGGGAGAAGAAATGTTGTGCGCAGACAGCGCCGAACGACCCACCGCCGACGATAATCACGTCGAACATACGTGCGTTCGGATTATTCGAAGAATTTGTGCTGGCTAGAGCTTCGTCCAGTCCGTTGCAGATGTAACGTCCAAGAACGTCTTTGCTGAGAGCTCCTAGCTCGGCCTTTGCTGGAGTGGGCATATTGTCTCTCCTTATTGTGTGAGTAAGTGTACGAGGGGTCGGCTGCCGGGCCTTGTTGGGCGCTAGGGCAGAGCTGGTGTACCTTTCGACTCACGATGCCGATTTCAGCGGAGGATGGCGCAGCTGTTCATCGTACCGGGGGTCAGGACCGAAGGGGTGCTCCTGGTCGCAGGAGGTTGGCGGTAAATATTACAGGCAAAACAGCACTGCCATCGATAGCACGTTCTGCCATAACTGCGGATTAGAAATACTCTAGCACCATCTGCGGCTTTCGCAAGCGGAAAACTCCTCTCGTCTGATTCAGAAAGTCGTTCGCCACCTTGACGCCGCAAAGGCCAGCTCGGAGCACCTGCTCCGTCTTCGTTGAGCATAAACTAGTACATCAGCCATGACGTCTATTGTCCGGAAATCACAATCGTTGTCCTCGTCGCAATGGTGGAGAGTTCTCGCGATGGCGGAAGTCGGTCTCCTCTCAGCTCGTAAGGTACGGCTTCAACGATGGCGGAACGTGGCGATGCTAAACGGCGGCAAGGGCTGAGGTCGTCTGATTGTGCATCATCCAGTTCTGAATGGAATTTTATGTACCATTCATGCTGGTTTAATCCGCCAATCTTAAACTCTTGAGTTCTCAGAAATGCGCATCCTGTTGGTCGAAGACGAGGAGAAAGTTTCCCGATTTGTGGCGAGGGGATTGACTGCCGAGCGTTTTGCCGTAGACGTAGCACGCGATGGCAAAAGTGGCTGGGAGCTTGCCCAAACGTATCAGTACGACCTCATCATCCTTGATTTGTTGCTTCCCGGTCTCACGGGTAGTGAGGTTCTGCATCGAATTCGGAAAGCCAAATCTCAGGTTCCTGTCCTGATTCTGACGGCGCGCGACTCACTTGGGGACAAAGTGGACCACTTCGAGGCCGGGGCGGACGACTACCTGACCAAACCTTTTGCGTTTGCCGAACTTCTGGTTCGGGTCAAGGCATTGCTTCGCCGCGGACCGGCAACGAGAGCAAGCATACTTCGGGTTGGAGATTTGGAACTGGACCGCCTTTCCCAGCAGGTGAAGAGGGCCGGTAAGCGAGTCGAATTGACCGCGAAAGAATATGGAGTGCTTGAGTACCTGATGGCAAATACCGGCCGGGTTCTCTCGCGAACCATGATTCTCGAACACGTATGGGATCAGAGTTTCGACGGGGCTACGAATATTGTTGATGTTTACGTGCGCCATCTGAGGACCAAGGTTGACGATGTGGATGAACACAAGCTGATCCGGACGATTCGCGGGCTGGGATATGTCATCTCTGAAAATGAGGCGGACGTGTGATCACCCGTTCTATCCGTTTTCGAATGGCTTTGTGGTATGCCGCTCTGCTGGCTGGGGCACTTGCCCTGTTTTGTGCATCGACATACATCGGTCTGCAGCGCTACCTTCAGAAGTCATTGGAAGAAACTCTGGTCAAGCAGGCGCGTTCCATTGGTGACGTGTTACTCGTCAATATCAATCAGAGCGGCGAGGATTACGTGACCAATGAGATCACCGAACACTACTCCCCAGAGATCAATGGCCGCTTCATCCGCATCACGCGCGCCGACGGCAAGCGGATATTTGTCTCAGGGCCACCAAAAGATGCCAGCTTTGATCCTGTCCGAGTGCCCGCACCCGCACTACCGGTGACGCAAGGATTTTCCCGCGAAATCGAAATGTCTGATGGGCATGAGCTGCTGCTTCATGGCCTGCCTTTCAAGGCCGCCGATAGTACCCAGTTCCTCATTGAAGTTGGGGCGCCCTATAACCAGATTGAGGCGGTTCTTCGCGGCCTCCTCCTGACCTTTGCGTTGGGGCTGCCCTTGATTGTTGCCGTAGCGATCGGAGGCGGATACCTTCTGATGCGGCGTGCACTTGCGACGGATCTGAATCATATGATCGAGCGGCTTGAGGAGTCCTTTCAGCAAATCAACCGTTTCTCGGCGGATGCATCTCATGAGCTGCGAACACCCTTAACAGTTCTGCAGGGAGAACTTGAGGCGATGGCGGCGAAGGATCACAACCTCCCGGCTGAGGTCCGGGACACGATCGGTAGCGCACTGGAGGAGACTCAGCGGTTGGCGAAAATCGTCGAAAGCCTCCTCGCCATTTCGAGGTTGGAGGCTGGCGAGGCGCGAGTGCAGCCAGTACGCCTAGACCTCGCCGAACTGGTTCGCACGACCGCCGACCAGATGCGGTTGCTCGCCGAGGAAAAGCACATTTCGCTGAATTGCGATGGAACCAAACCGGTACAAATAGAAGCTGATCCAGCCCGGCTCAAGCAGGTGGTGGTAAATCTGCTGGACAATGCGATCAAGTACACGCCAGAGCGCGGGTCGGTCATCGCGACCGTTAATTCGCAAGACAGCCGGGCCGTGCTCGAAGTCGCGGATTCCGGCCTCGGCATATCGGCTAACGATCTGCCCCATATCTTTGATCGTTTTTACAGAGCCGACAAGGCACGCTCGCGGCAGATGGGAGGGGCCGGGCTCGGCTTGTCAATCGTACGTTCAATCTGTACCGCTCATGGGGGACAAGTAACCGTCACAAGTACCGAAGGGCACGGCAGCCTTTTTCGCATCGAGCTACCCTTGGCCCCGCACGATTGAAGCTTGAGGGTAATTGCAGATTCGACTGAATCACCGCACCTCACGGACTGGAAAGGTGACGAACACTATCTGTTCGGATGTGGAAGAATCATGAAGTTTCGGGCCATCTTCTTTTTCATATTGTTCGCAGCGCTCGTGACAGGCGACTCCCAGTCCCAAACCAGCAGTCGTGCGCGCTCGATCAACGGCGTTGTCGTTGATCCCACCGGAGCGGCGATCGTTGGCGCACTGGTCAAGCTCACTCGGGGCGGCAATCCAATCTCGCACGCGACCACGGACAACTCAGGCTCCTTTCATTTTGACAACGTAGATCCCGGCGACTGCGAACTGGATGTTCAGCACGAGGGATTCCGTGAAACCAAGATGGTCGTGAACGTAGGCACAGGGTCCCGTCGTGCTGTCCGCATCGCTATGCCTATCTCCGTCGTGAACCAGGAAATCTCGGTACATGCGGATGCGTCCGCTCCTCAGGTCACGACCGAGGTGGGACAAAACCAAAGCGCCAACACCATCGACCGCGCGGCTCTGGATCGCGTGCCGGTTTTTGATCAGGACTACATCAGCACAATGTCGCGGTTCCTCGATGACAACGCCACTGGCACGAACGGCGTCACTCTCGTGGTAAACGGCGTAGAAGCAAATGGTCCGGGGGTGACCGCATCCGCAGTCCAAGAAGTGAAGATCAACCAGAATCCGTATTCGGCACGCTTCGCGCGCCCAGGCCGAGCCCGGCTGGAGATCACTACCAAGAGTGGCACACCTGAATATCATGGCTCGCTCAATTTTCTGTTTCGCGACTCCGTGTTCGACGCACGAAATCCGTTCGCCGACGTCAAACCATCAGAGCGGAGGCAGTATTACGAAGGGTCCCTAACTGGACCAATTGGAAGGAGCAAGCACACCACCTTCTTGCTTTCACTGGATGAGGACTTAAATGATCAGCAAGCTGTCGTGGAGGCCGAAGGGGTCAATGGCCTGATCAATCAGAATGTACCTAATCCCACGCACCATTTCTTTGGATCTGGTCGTGTCTTTCACGACTTCGCAAACAGCGATCAGTTCTGGATCGGGTACTCGTACGAACATCGTACTGTAAAGAACCAGGGAGTTGGTGGCACCGTGTTGCCGAGCGCTGGCACTGATACTCAGTTTCAGGAGCACGAGATCAATGTAAGCCATCATCACTTGTTTTCGCCGCATTGGATAAACCAGGCCAGGTTTTTGGTCGGTCATTACGATAGTCCTGTAACCAGTCTGAATCCCGACCTGCAGATCATAGTGGCAGGCGCGTTCACCGGCGGCGGTGCACAGGCCGACTCACGAAGAACCGAATATCACTTCGACGGTACTGATTTCCTGACCTATGCGAGCGCGAAGCATGAACTGAGCTTTGGGATCGACGTGCCAGACATCAGCCGCCGGGGTTTCGACGATTTCACCAACCGGGCTGGTACGTATACCTTCGGGAGTATTGCTGCCTATGTCGCGGGACGGCCTACCACATACATTGCCCAGCAAGGCCAGGGCCATGTTGTTTTCCTTGAAAAGGTCATTTCAGGATTCGTTGAAGACAACATTCGACTAAAGCCTAATTTCTCTCTGTACCTGGGCATGAGGTACTACTGGCAAAACTATTTTCACGATGAGCCCAATAACTTTGCACCCCGGTTGGGGTTCGCTTATGCGCCGAGCAAGAACAGCAAAACCGTGATCCGCGGTGGTGCTGGCGTCTTCTTTGATCGTACTGGGCCTTCGCCGATCGCCGACCTGCTGCATTTCAATGGCGTAAGCCTGTTGAGGTTTATCGTGGGTAACCCACCGTATCCAATAACTCCGAGCGTCCTTTCTGGCACACCCACCAGCGTCGTCGCATTGGATCCTCGGGCCCGCATTCCCTACACGGTGCAGTACAGCATTGGAGTTGAGCGGCAGGTCACGGCGAAGAGCACCTTGAGTGCAACCTACGTCGGTTTCCGAGGGATCGATTTGTTTCGCTCGATCGATGCAAACGCGCCGCCTCCGCCCGGCTACCTCGCTCGACCCAACGTGAACTTGGGACAGGAACGCGAAATACGCTCCGAGGGATATCAGAAAAGCAATGCATTAGAGCTGACATTTCGAGGCACGCCCAGCAGGTTCTTCAGCGGCCAGGTGCAATACACTCTCGGTAAAACATATAACGATACCAGCGGGATTACCTATTTTCCGGCGAACAGCCATGATCCTCAAGCGGACTGGGCGCGCTCGGACAATGACCGCAGGCACAAGTTTGACTTGTTAGGATCGGCGCAACCCACCAAGTTCTTCACATTGGGAATGGCACTATCGTTATACTCCGGGAAACCGGTGGAAGTGACAACGGGCAGTGACAACAATCATGACGGAATCACGAATGACCGCCCAGCGGGCCTGCCGCGCAATACCCTCCACGGCCCCGGCCTGGTCAACCTGGACATAAATATCGCTCACGATTTCGTGCTTTCGAAAGCACGCAAGGAAGCCCGCACCCTCACGGTATCTCTAGATTCGTTCAATGTTCTTAATCACAAAAACGACGCTACATACGTCGGAATCATCACATCGCCTTTTTTCGGTCGAGCAGTCCAGGCTCAACCGCCTCGGCGGATGCAAGTGAACGTTCAATTTAAGTTCTGAGCCGGCGCTGGCAAACTTCTTTGCCGCCTATCCTGAATGAATTTTCATGCTGGGTTCAGGGCCCATTAATGCCAATGAACTAAGTTTCTAGTGTCCGACCTGGAGCCATAACAAAGGAACGGGATATGCCCATAGGGAAGGTCAGCATTCTTGTCGTCACGCTGGTCGGGTTAGCAAGCATGCTCGCCTGTAAGGACAGGGACAAGCAGAAAACAGACGCCTCGAAAGCTGTGGAATCGACGGCTTCGCCAACCCAGCAATCCGAAGGGACGCCGGATGCCGATGACGTCGGAGAAGGTGAGGAGGGTTCAACCGCACCGGCCGCGGTCGCCTCCGAAAAACAGGCTCCACGGCAAATGGCCGGCAAACAATTCGTGTACAACTTCGATGCCGACGCGCCAGTGCAGATGCCCTCGGGATTTCACAGCGCAAAAACGGGAGCAGGCACCCCGGAGAAGTGGACTGCGACGGCCGACACAACAGCCCCTTCAAAGCCAAACGTTGTTACACAGACCTCAACTGACCAAACTGACTACCGTTTCCCTTTACTGATTTCAGACGAAGGCTCCTTTCAAGACCTGGATCTTCGGGTCAAGTTCAAGGCAGTCTCGGGAAACATAGACCGGGCCGGAGGATTGGTTTTTCGGCTCAAAGACCCGAACAACTATTACATCGTTCGCGCCAACGCTCTTGAGAATAACTATCGGCTTTATCACGTGGTGAACGGCCGGCGCAGCCAGTTCGCTGGCGCCAACCTGAAGGTCACTTCCGGAGAATGGCACGAACTGCGTGTGGAGGTGGTAGGCAACAAGATCATCTGCTATTACGACGGCAGCCAGAAAATCGAGGCCACTGACGAGACGTTCAAGGACGCGGGCAAAGTAGGACTTTGGACAAAAGCGGATTCTGTCACCTCGTTCGACGATCTGAAGGTAGTAGCGAAATGATTCCGACCATTTGCAGCCTGCCTGTTATGAGTATAACTTGCAGCAATGACAGTTTCGAAGCAAGACGAGGCCAAACCTCCCTGGCTGTTGCTGGTATTCAGCCTGGCGAAAAAGGGGGCCAGCCTTAGAGTGACGGTTTGGCGCAAACTACAGCGGTACGGAGCACTGCCTCTCGGGAACTCGGGCTATTTTCTCCCCAACACTGCGGAGAACCGTGAACGATTCGAATGGTTAGCAACTGCCGTCCGCACCCAGGGTGGCGAGGCTTCTGTGCTTGAGGTGCAGTCCGTCGACAATTGTTCCTTTCCGCAAATGAAGCAGCGGTTTTCCGACGCGCGCGCCGGAGACTATCGAGAATTGCTCAAGGACCTTCGAAAGGCTCCGACTTCTTCAAATCTGTCCTCGCGGATCACGCGCTTCCGGCAGCGTTTCCAAGACATCATCTCCATCGACTTTTTCGGCAATCCGCTCCGTGAACAGGTCGAGCACGCATTAAATGCCATGCATACTCCGAAAACAAATTCACTCATCCCAGAGATTGCCAGTGTCACACCCGCGGAATATCGAAACCGAGTATGGGTCACGCGCCCGCGGCCCGGTGTGGATCGAGTGACCTCCGCGTGGTTGATCCGTAAATTTATCGATCCGAAAGCCAAATTCGCCTTCGCCCCCGAGGACAAGAAACCACCGAAGGCAGTCCCGTTCGACATGTACGAAGGAGGGTTTGGGCACCGTGGCGAGGACTGCACTTTCGAGACGCTACTCAAGGTTTTTCATATTCGCGACAAGAAGATACCGGTAATGGCAGAAATTGTTCATGATGCGGACCTTTTCGATGAGAAGTTTGGTCGGAAAGAGGGCTTCGGAATCGATGAAGTGATGAAGGGTTGGGCCCAACAGGGTCTCAATGACCAAGAACTTCTGAAGCGAGGAATGCAGCTAGCCGAAGGCCTTTACAAATCGCTGCGCTGATTCATAAGGATGTGAACGGGCACTTCGGACCGAGTGCAATTGAAAATACGAGAAAGAGGTGTTTTGTTATGAAACTACGAATCCTGATTCTTTCAATTTTCTTGTGCCCCGTGATGCTGGCGGCCCAGGGCCTGGATACGGCAAAAATTGACGAAGCAATGGGTCGCTCTGGCCAAAAAGCTGGCGATGTCTACCGACTGGGTTTTCCCCGCACCGACCTCCATGTCTCGATTGCCGGGGTCGACATTAAGCCAGGACTGGCACTCGGCTCCTGGGCGGCGTTCGCCGGGAATGACAACGATGCCATGGTCATGGGCGACCTGGTTCTCGTGGAGAACGAACTCACGCCAGTTATGAAGAAGTTGCGCTCTGCGGGATTCGACATCACCGCCGTTCACAATCATGTCCTGAATGAGGCCCCACGAGTCATCTACATGCATTACATGGGGCATGGAAAGGCGGTTGAGTTGGCGAAATCTCTCCATGCAGCCCTGGCGGAGTCGAAGACGCCACTCGATAAGCCAGCGCCGCCGGCGCCACCTGCAGAACCTCCAGCATTTGTAAAGACTATCGAGGACATAGTGGGCTCGAAAGGCCGTTTTGCCGGGGGCGTGCTGTCCTTCGGGATTCCTCGCGCAGCGGCGATCACCGATCATGGAATGACACTGACCGGCGCGCAAGGCGTAGCCGAGGCAATCAACTTTCAGGAGGCCGGCGCCGGCAAAGTTGCGACAACGGGTGACTTCGTGTTGATCGCAGAGGAAGTCAATCCCGTAATCTCCGCACTCGAAGAACACGGCATAGAAGTTACGGCTCTGCACAGTCACATGCTGACCGAGCAACCTCGACTGTTCTTCATGCACTTCTGGGCTGTGGGCAGCACCGAATCGGTCGCCGCGGGAATCAAGGCGGCATTGAGCCATGTCGCGGTGAAATAGCGAAATGAAGTGCTGAGGTGAGTGATGCGAAAGAGTGTTTTGTTGTTCACTGCCACTTTCCTTCTGGGAATTGGCGCAACCGGCCAGACGGGGCCGACCTTAAAGAAGATCACCGCGTTTGACTTGCCAGGCCCCGCGGGAAGGCGGTTTGACTATCTNNGAGGGAGTGGAATACGTTCCTGAACTCAAGAAGTTCTATACCTCTAACGCACACGACAACACGATTGGTGTAGTTGACATCAAACAGATGAAGGTCATCAAGAAACTCAAAACTGCATCCAAACCGGACGGCAGCACGTACGCTGCTCCCTTCCATAAGCTTTACGTCTCCGATGAACGAGGCAGGGCGGAAGCCATCGTGGACGTGCAAAAGGACGAGATTGTAGGCACGTTACATTTCGATAGTGAAACCGGGATGCCGCAATACGATCCCATCGCCCGCAAGGTGTACATCAACCTGCAAGACCAGAACATCTTTGCGGTCATTGACCCGGTGACGGACAAGGTTGTGGGTAGATATTCGGTTGGGCAATGCAAGGGCAATCACGGAATGGCGCTGGACCCGGAGCACCACCGCGCGTTCCTCGCGTGTGAAGAGAACAACCTGATGACCGTTTTCGATCTGGACAAGCACGCACCGATTGCCTTTCTGCCGCTGGCCGACGGACCCGATGTCATCAAATTTGACGCTGATCTTGGCCGCATCTATGTCGCGTGCTATAGCGGCGCCATCTCCGTTTTCCATCAAGATGATCCAGACCACTACCGCAAGCTGGAAGACTTTCGCGTTCAGCATGCAGTTCATAGCCTTGCCATCGATTCCAAGACGCATCGCGTTTACACGCCGGAGCAGGAAGAGGATGGAAAGCCGGTCGCGCGGATGGTCGTCTACGAGGCAGTCACGGTTCCTTAGCAAGACCTCGGAAACCAATCTCGCGGCCGCTGAGAGCGGGAGCAATCATGAAATGGATTACTCGTGAGCATATCAAAGTGGACCGGGTTGCTTGCCCGTGGTTGATCCGACGCTTCATCGACCCGGACGCCCAGTTCCTCTTCGTTGACGAGGGTCAGCTGCTGGAGAGCGCTGCCCGGGAAAACGCGGTTCCGTTCGACGCGCCCCATTTGCCGGAAGTCAAACTCAATCACCGCGGTCCACACTGTAGTTTCGAAGCGATCATCGAGGACTACCATCTTGAAGCCCCAGGACTGGCACGCCTCGCACTGATCGTCCGCGCAGCCGACATCAAGGGCCAGGAACAGGTTGCCGTCGAAGGGATCGGCCTGCGGGCCATCGCGCAGGGCTTTGTCGCTATGGGCCTTTCCGATGAAGAACGATTACTGCGGCAATTCCCGGTCTACGACGCACTGTACGAGTATGCGCGTCAAACGCCGTGATTGTACGCGTTTCGAAGGACCTGCGCCTAATCAAGGCGGCTGCGTTTCTGTGTTCCTTCACCTTTGGCCGGACAAGCGTGGTTCGCGGAAACAAACCGGTCACGCCGCTTCGAGCGTCTCGAAATCAACGACGAAGCCGATGCCTACGGGCCCTGTGTGCGCTGTTGGCCACTGCCACCCTGGCAAAGGCCAGTTCAGACGACAGACCTGCGGTAAAGGTTTCGCACACTTCATCCCCTTCGATCTCCCTGGACGGTTTATTGAATGAACCAGCATGGCTGGATGCACCCGTACTGAAGCTCGTACAGCAGGCACCGAAACCGGGCCAGCCGACACCCTATGAAACGCAAGTCCGGATCATCGTGACCAACGACCGGATCTATCTTGGATTCACGTGCAAAGATCCGGACCCTCGCCGCATTGCCATCCACACCATGCGACGAGACGGCGACGTGACAGGAGACGACACGGTCAGCATCGTGTTAGACACCTATGGAGACCGGCGTACCGAATACTTTTTCCAGATCAACGCAGCCGGGGCCCGCATCGACGGTCTGATTTCCAGCGCCGATAGCGTCTCCCTCGATTGGGACGGTATCTGGGATGCGCGCACGGCAAGGACGCCAGTGGCTGCGCTGGTCATCCCCAACGCTGGATTCATTTTTGTACGACCTCAGCCGTGCCGGCCGCTTAGCTGGAGTTGGAGCACTAGAACAGGGCAAAGGCATCGAGATCACTCCCTACGCGACCGGAAAAACTAAGCAATTCTATGGAACCGGTTCACGAGCATGGCAGGGAGCAGTCGGCGGCGAAGCCACCTGGAAGATTACTCCGCAGTTGGTGACAGTGTTCACGGCCAACACCGACTTTGCAGAGACCGAGGTTGATACCCGGCAGATCAATCTCACACGTTTTCCGCTATTCTTCCCTGAAAAACGCGCATTCTTTCTCGAGGGAGCGAATCAGTACGATTTCGGCTTGGGTCTTGCACGTCTGGACTCGCCGCAGTTCATCCCATTCTTCAGCCGAAACGTCGGGCTTCTGGACGGTGCCCAGATTCCCATCGATGCCGGCGTCAAACTCAACGGTCGCGTTGGAAAATGGAATCTCGGCATCCTGGATGTGCAGACGCGCGAAACGATCGTGTCCGATCAGGTCGTACAGGACCTTGGATTACCCTCTGCCGTGGTGCCTGGCACGAATTTGTTCGCCGGTCGCGTCTCTTACGACTTCAACGAAAACCTCCGGATCGGGACGATCTTGACCCACGGCGATCCAGAGGCGCGGCGCAACAACACGCTGGCGGGCTTCGACGCCGGATGGCGCACTTCGAAGGTCCTCGGC
>WNFI01236808.1_pt1 | contig 14526 bp, 10 predicted proteins | sample 5400471 | NCBI WGS metagenome assembly WNFI01 (sample SAMN13153348, study PRJNA577476) | soil metagenome | isolation source: 100 cm saprolite on Douglas fir-dominated hillslope | place: USA:California | collected 2013-09-17
CACGACCGATCCCGCTGTGTACGTCGTTCCGCCGACCGCCCAGTTTTCCTTCAGCCAAATCACCAACTTACCGCGATAGCCGTCGACCACTCGGGCCGTGAGAGGAACCGCTAGCAGTTGCAATTTTCCGTCGATGACTTGGAAGACTTTTTCCGTCCAAAAAGTCAGGCTCTCGGTGACAAGATCCACATCACCTTCCGCCATCCTCACGCGGTGAGCCGCCGACGTGACGGAGGTTGCTTCGCCTTCGTACAAAACCTTCGCGTCCGCTAACGGCGTGCCTCGCTTCCATACTTTGACGATCCGGGGATAACCCGACTTCGTCAGCGTGTCGGGCCCGAAATCCGTACCAACGTAGAGCGTATTTAGATCGAGCCACGCGATACGTGACTTTGCAGAAGGCACCATGAAACCACCTTCGACGAACTTCAAAGCCTCGGCATCGAACTCACGCACTTCCGAAGCATCTCCGCCGCCCGGGGCGAGTTGGATCAGACAACGGCGATTATCCGGACGCAGCCAAATCGCGCCGCCGAAAGCCCACGGCTTATCTTCGGCTTTGGCCAGTGCATCGACGTCGAGGACGGTTTCCCATTTGGGATTTTCTTTGCGAAACTCTTCAAACGTCGCACGACGATAAATTCCGCGAGGGTGATCACGATCGCGCCAAAAGTTATAGAGATATTTGCCGCGTTGCGTAACTTCTGGAATTCTCGATGCGGAGTCGAGGACGGCGAGAGCGTCGCGATAAAGTGCATCGTATTCCGGACGAGCGGTGAGGCGCTTGGCCGTAACGTCATCTTGCTGTTTCACCCACTCGAGTTGTTTGGCCCCTTCGATGTCTTCCAGCCAGAGATAAGGATCCTCGGTGGTTGGTCCTGACTCCCTCGCTCGCAAGCTGCCGAAAAGGCCGACCGACAGTGCAAAGAACAAAACCCGACGGGATAAAAAACGCATTTAAAAGGGCGTAAGCGGACGCCCGGTAAGCGCAACGCGGAAGTTCAAATCACGAATCTACCACGAAGGCGTAGATCTCACGAAAAAAACGACTCCAGAGAGCTCTTCGTGAACTTCGCATCTTCGCGGTGAGGCTTGTATTTTTCGTTTCGCCAGCCCGTGCCTGATCAGCAACAACCCATTCGCTTTTGGCGTTTTTCTTTCTCAAACCTAATCCGACTTGCCGGTGAGGTAGAGCAGCATCGTTGCGGCGAGTTCACGGGCGATGGTACCGTTACGAAGATCTTCAATGCGGTCGCGCGCTGCTGCTTCCATCGTGCTTTTCGCTAAGGTACGCATCATAAAAAGGGCGAGGTTGAGATCGTGAATTTGGAGCTCAGCGCTATGGCTATCCAAAAGCACTTGAACGTTCCTTCGAAAACTCGCCGCGCCTGGGAGGTGCTGTCCTTGTTGATCCGGCGGCAAATAAATCCAAAACAAGCGCAAAAGTGTCGCGTGTTCGGCGTGATAGCTCGTACTTGCAGCGACAATCGCGCGAATCGTTTCCGATAAGCTCAAGCTCGTCGCGCGAGCACAGGCTTCGTTCATACGTGACATGAGACGCTCCGTATGGCGTTCCTTAAGCGACTCGAGTAAAGCAAGTTTGTTGGGGAAATATTGATAAAGTGAACCGATACTCACCCCGGCGCGCTCGGCTACGTCATTGGTCGTCACAACATCAAACTCCGTCCCGGTGAAAATGTGAGCCGCCGCGTCAAGAATTGCATCCACCGTGACCCGAGCGCGTTCCTGGGTCGGTCGTTTACGAGGAGCGAGAACGCGTTTCATGGTATTTGAAAATAAAGAGACAAAGGCGAGTAGCCGACGCACTCAATTTGAAATATACTCACGACAGAAAACAAACGCTTCCTCTCAACAAATGAATCCCATCCGACTCGGAAGAATTATTCTCACTTTAGTCCTCCTCATCGGCTCGCTCCTTTCGTTCGCCTTGGACTGGAGCGGAAATCACCTGCTCAACCCGCTTTGGCACCCACACGCCCGATTTCACGGTGCTCTGCTTCTCTTCACTCTCGCGGGGGTATCCGCCACGGCAATCTGGTTGATGTGGCGCAAATCCAAAGAACCCGAAATCGCCCTCACGGTAGCGACCCTGATTGCCGCATCGTTTTGGACACCCTTCTTCTACATTACCTTTCTCCTTCCCAGTTCGACGTTATGGGCCGGAGATCCAAACACCGTCCCGCACATCGGCGGTCATGCGTACTATCCCAACCTCGCGGTCGCTGCGGTATTTATCATCCTAACACTGATCGGTTACACGATCTCCAAACCACATACGAGCACATGAGGCATTGAGTCAGCGCGCGAAGAACTACGTGAGGTGGGACGGCGCGTCCCTGCGACGGCAACGGCAAGCAGTGTGACCGTCTCAATCGCGAAATGCCGTCGCAGGGACGCGCCGTCCCACCTTCTCTGTCATATTGCTTCCTACCTGCCCCATCTCTCAAAAAAAGTCCACGGCCGTACGGCCGTGGACTCGATTTATAACCAGATCAGAAAAGGGCGTGCTTAAAGCGAATAAGAAACCGAGAACTTCAAATTGATCGCCTGTCCGGGCACGATGACGTTCTCACTTCGCACCGAATAAATATACTTTTTATCGAGAACGTTATCGATGTTCATCGAGTACTTCCAGTGCTTGTTCTGGATGTAGTTGATGTTGGAGTTGACGATCGTACGTTCCGGAACATAGCCCCACATTACCTGGTTGGGACCGTCCGTGATCGCGCGCTTGCTTTGGTAGTTGGCACCGATGCCGACACTTAGGCCTTTGAAGGTGCCATTGTTGAAGTTATAGACTCCAAACAAGCTGGCCGTTTGCTTCGCGGTATTGGCAACCGGAATCGAGCCCGTCACGATTCTACCGTAGTAGGGTTGAACGAAGTTTGCGGCCGCAGGCCCAAGAATCGACTTGGGATTGTACACCGCAAATGAGCCCACCAAATAGATGTTACGATTGACCTGGAGCGAGGCGTCACCGTCGAAGCCACGTGAAATAACACCAGGGATCAAAACATTCGGATTCAACGGATCGAGCGGAGCCGAGGGGACGGTGTTGTTGGTCTGCTGAATATCGAAATATGAAACGTTCACGCCCAGCCGCTTGTTCAGGAGTTCGCTTTTGACGCCGACTTCATATTGCCTGCCCTGCTTGGGAGGGAGAGGCCCGGAGACGCCGTTAACGATGCCGGTACCATTAAGGGCAAAGTTTTCATTATAACCGGTGAATAAGCTAACGCCAGGCAGAGCCTTGTACACAATACCCCATTGCTTCAGGTTCTTAAACAAGGTGTATTTCGGCGTGCTATAGGCATTAGTCAGTTGATTTAAGGTCGACGCTTCCCCACGAGCGCGGGACACCCCGTAAGAGAGTAGTAGTTTGTCATTGAATAGTTTCATGGTCTCCAGGGCGAAACCACGGAGATTGGTTCCTGTAGAGCTCGTTTGAGCTTTGATGGTGGAGTAGTCTTCCGTGACCATCGGCGCAGTCTTGACGAAAGGATTCCACGGCGATGACGTGCCGGGGTAAGTTACGGTGAACCCTGGACTGTCGCGATACTCGCCGCCCACTAGCAAGTTATGTGAAACCGGACCAGTGGTGAAGTTGAAGTTCACATCGCTCTGGAGATCGCGATACACACCGTGCGCATCGTCTGCCGTAGTCGTGCGTGGAACGGATCCGTCGGGATTAAGGGTGACGAAAGTTCGCGAACCTTCGTTCCAGGTCGCAGCGAGGGATTCTAGGCGGTCGGCGCGATCGCTCGACGTCATTCCGCCTAAACGGAATGCGGCGAAATCAGTCAGACGCGACTGAAAGTTGAACCACAAGCGTTTGACTGCATCGTGGCGCCAGTTGTAAGGGGCATTTTCCGATTGCGAGCGCGTGTACGGAACGTTGTACATCTGGTGCGTGCTTGGATCGATCGGCAATCCATTGTAGGAAGGCCAGTTGGTCTCAACCAGAAGAGCTTTTACTTCAAGCTTCGTAGCGGGAGCGAACTGATACGACAACGCCGGCATGATCGTGAATCGATGCATGTAAGTACCGTCGTAATAGCCCTTCGAATACTGTTCAGCGGCGACGAGGCGGTAGAGCAGTTTCCCGTCCGCGGTAACCGGGCCAGTCGTATCGATGTCAACGTGGTTGCCGTCATACAAACCGGTCTGCACGGTGATTGTCGACATCGGCACCGAAAGCGGGCTCTTGGTGATCTTGTTGACGACGCCACCCGGCGAGCCGTCGGCTGCGAGGAATATGGTCGACGGGCCCTTGATGACCTCGAAGCGATCATAAAGTGACGAATCGACGACCGAACCAGCGCCCGGGGCAAAACCGTCGTTGTAATCACCGTCACCCGAGAAACCGCGGATATTCAAGCGTCCCGGTGTCCAGTTCAGGCCGCCATTTTGGGCACCGCCCGTGTAATACAGGATGTCGGACAGATTGAAGGGGTTAACGGCTTTGAGGAAGGAGTTGTTCAACACCTTCACCGACTGAGGAAGCTCCGAAAGTTCGACCGCAATACGGGTCGTACTGAGCGAAGATTTGCCAACGTATTCAGTATCCTTTTCGGATTTGATTTCGAAGGCGGGCAGGTGAACCGCTTCGTCGGCCATGGGGGCGGAACTTTCGGGAGTAGGAGAAGTTTGCGCACGTACCGGCGCAAACGCAGCAGCAGCTAGAAGGCTAGACAAGACGTAGCCACGTTTCATAAGGTTTATCTGGGTTAGGGTTTAGCATCTGGCGAAGGTCCAGCAGATGAGGGCGTTATTACCAGTAGGAAAAATTTAAGGACACGCAAGCCCCGTTATTTTGTGTCTACAAATTAAATTTCGTTCCGCGAGAATTAGTGTTTCTCGAATTTAAAAGTCCGTCGATTTTTTGGCCCGCCGGTCGATATAATCGTGATATCCAACTTGGTTTGACGCCTTTCTGCTTCGGGGCGAAGGGAAACGGAGTTCAGAAATGTTAAGGAACTAGCCGTTCAGATCGCGCGTCTTATTCTCGTTATGGTGCGGCTCCCTTAACAAGGAGAAGATCCGCCTTATGAAAAAAAATCGCCCATGCATCCCTCTTTTTCTGTTTCCCTTTCCACAGCGTCTCATGCCCTCGGACGTCGTGGAGGGTTTATAGCCATTGTCCTGTTTGCTCTCGCCGGCTGCTCCAGCGTTTATTACGACGCGATGGAGAAGATCGGAATTCCGAAACGCAGCATTTTGGTTGATCGCGTTGGAGAAGCCCGCAAATCGCAGCAAGAGGCCAAACAGGAATTCGCAAGCGCGCTCGAAAAATTTTTATCTGTTACCGGCACTGACGGAGGTGCGCTCAAAGCAAAGTACGACCAGCTGAATAGCGAATACCAGCGCTGCGAAGACCGCGCCAATGATGTCCGGACCCGGATCGCCGCAGTCGCAGATGTATCGGATGCGCTCTTTTCCGAGTGGAAAAGCGAGCTGGGCCAATACAGCGACTCTTCCCTGCGCGCCGCCAGCAAGCGTCAGCTTGATCGTACCCGACAACGCTATGACGACCTCATGCGAACGATGCGTGCGGCTGCCAGTCGCATGGATCCGATCCTGGGCAAATTTCGAGATCAGGTCTTGTTCCTGAAGCACAACTTAAACGCAGAGGCCATCGCTGGACTCAGTTCAACCTCCCGCGTTTTGCAGGAAGATATTTCTCGATTGATCGAGGACATGGAGCGTTCGATCAAAGAAGCGGACGAATTCATCAAGGCGATGAAGGTCGAGAGTTGAACAAATCAGAGACGCAAAGGATGGCGAAGAAGGTGGGCTGGCGCATCCCTGCGACGGCAATGACAAACAGAGTGAGCGTCTTAATCGCAAAATGCCAGCGCAGGGACGCGCCGGCCCACCTCTCCCTTCAACGACACTCGCTATCTCTCAAACAGCTTCGGGCGACTTTGCGCGAGAAGTATGCTCGTCATTAAAGCTGGCGCCGCGCGAGTTCGCCAATCACGCGTAGCGTGCGATCGAAACGATCCGACCACGTGATTCCGCAATTTATGCGTAAGCAATTACGATAGCGGTCACGGCTCGAGAAAAGCGGACCCGGAGCCGTACCTATTTTGCGATCCAATGCTTCCTCGTGCAGTCGTAACGCGTCCACGCCAGGCGGAAATTCCACCCAGATAACGAAGCCGCCCTGCGGTTGCGTAAAACGCGTGTCGGCCGGAAAGTACGCCTGAATCGCCCTGGCCACCGAAAGCACTTGGTTGTGATACGCCTGCCGAATCTTGCGCAGGTGGCGGTCATATCCACCTTCTCTTAAAAACTGACCCAAAATCTTCTGCAAAATAACGGGCGTACCTAAGGTGTTGGTCATCTTGAGACGACGAACCCGCTCAAAATAACGGCCGGGCGCGACCCATCCTACCCGCAACCCGGGAGCCAGTGTTTTATTGGCTGACGAACAAAGGAGGACCAATCCTTCACGATCCCAAGCTTTCAACGGTTTGGGACGATGTGGACCGAAATGGATGTCGCCGTAAACGTCGTCTTCGATGGCAGGAACATCGTAATCGCAGAGGAGTTCGTAGAGTTCCGCTTTGCGTTCGTCCGGCATACAAGCACCCGTAGGGTTCTGATAGGTGGGCGTAAGTATAACTGCTTTTACTTCGTTCTCGTCCAATGCCTTCCGCAGCGCTTCGAGGTCGATACCGTCCTGTGAACAAACGGGGACTTCCAAAGCTTTGAGACCCAACGCTGCAATAATTTGGAGCAGCCCAAAATAAACCGGAGTCTCGACGACGACCGTGTCTCCCGGATGGGTCACCGCACGCAACGCAAGATTAAGCGCTTCCGTGCAACCAGACGTCACAATGAAATCCTCGTGGTAGAGAGGTGTGCCGGTTTGAAGATAGCGCCGCGATATTTCCTGCGCGAGCGGTTCGTAGGCCCAATTGATTGCGTAGCGGCCAAACACGAGCGGGTCCATCCGCCCGAGCGAGGCGCTCACACGCGCCAGCTTCTTGTTGGGAAATAAAGCAGGGTCGGGACAGGCCGCACCGAGAGGAAAATAAGTGGGATCCGTCGCCACTTCCATCACTCGGGCCGTGAGGCCATCGATCCCCACAAACGCCGGCGTACAGACCGGACGGGCGATCCTTGGCAGCGGCACCGAAGCCAGCGAACGCGCGCGGACATAGTAACCGCTCCGCGCTCGTGCTTCGATATAACTGCGATTATCCAAAACCTCATAGGCTTGGATGACTGTAGCAATACTGACGCCGCGCTGCCGTGCCATCTGTCTCACCGAAGGAACGCGCTGGCCTGGTCGCAGCGAGCCTTGCTCAATCAGTGACTGGAGCGAATCCGCCAACGACGCATAAAGCGGCAGCGCAGATTTAACACTGGCAGGAGCCATGATCACGAAGGAAGTTTATCATACGATAAGGCCTAGCGTGATAGACAGCCTGGCTCTTTTGCAACCAGTACAGTTTAAATTTACTATCTAGTTTGCATTACAGAGGACCTTAAACCCTCTTTGAGATTCAGAATTGGCCGTCCAATCGCCGCGTACAAAGCTAACAGAGAGAACTCGCGCAAAGCCAGACCGAGAGGTTTCTTGCGGTCACGGTTTGCAGTTCACCAGCGGCTGGCGCAATCAGGACATCCCATCCGTTGTCGTGCCGCACGTGCCTTATAAAAACAAGAGGCCGCCTCTGGTTACGCGTCCCGAATTCCGCAAACAGTGAACCGAAAACCGCAAACTTTCCCATTCCTCAACGCGGCGGCGTGCGCGGCACGAGATTCTGCATCCAATTTCCCCCGTACTGTTTGTAGGCATCGAGGCCGCGTGTGCCGAGTACCGTACTGATTTTTGTAGACGCCTCTTGCGAGAGCGCAGTGAGCTGTTGGGTGCGGTCGCTCGTGCTCAAGGTCGTGTCGTTCCGAATCGCGGTTGCCCGTTGGGTGATGTCCTGCTGCACAGATGTGACTTGAGACGCCGCTGAAAGCGGAAGGTCGAGTCTTGCCACGAGTTGATTCACCGTCTGATTGGCTGGATCGCTTGCCTGCTTGTATTCGGCGTATCGGTCGGCTGGCAGCACAGACTGCACCTGCGCCAGCAATTGCTGCTGCGCATCGCGACGCTTTTGTTGCTGGTCAGGATCGAGCGGCCCGTATTGAGGACTATTTTGCTGATCGAAGGCCTGTTGCAATTTGAAGATGGTGCGGAATTCATCCTCGGATGGGTTGAAACCCGCGAGCTGCCGGCGGAGATTGTTGGCCGTCGACGACGACCTGAGGTCGTAGGCCTCGAGTTCCTCGGGAGTGAGAGTCTGAGCGATATCCGCGCGCTTCTCCTTTTCGATGTAAGCAAGTTTTTCCTGATCTTCTGGCAGCATCACTCCGTTTGCAGTGAAGTAAACTTCGCTAGAGAGATCGCCATAGTCCGACATAATATTTTGGAGCTGGTCCATCTTTTCCTTGGGCAGGTTACCATAAGCGCGGCGCTGATAAGCGGAGACCTCTTCGTTTTCTGGCGCACCAACACCGAGGAGTTCCTTCAACATCGCGGTCTCCTCCCGGTTGATCTGACGAATCACTGCCTGTCGCTTCGGATCATAGAAGGAATGTTGTTTTTTCCAAAACGCGACATCCTCCTGCGGGGGCAAAAATTCTTTCCGACGCGCCGCAAATTGTTCGTGAATCTGCATGCTTAAAATGGCTCGTACGATCGAATCGGGAAATCCCATCGCCCGTAACTGAGCCACCATGTCTTTCATGTTGCTGGTTTTCAGACGTTCCCACGTTTTGGCTTCCGTCGCGGCCGTGACCTTGGCCGCTGTGTCGGCTTTTTTAGCATTTTGAACCTGGGCGTCAGATGACGTGCCTGCACCATTATCGGCCGATGATTGAGTGAAAACGAAAATACCGGCCAAAGTGGCATTGGCCGCGAGCGAAACGGCGAGAATAACAGGAGATAGCTTCATAGGACTTGGAAACAAGAACCGCTGTAGAAAGGGAACCGATCAGGTTATCTTAGTTATCTGGAAATAAAAAACTATCCCAATTTTATAAAAACTAGCGATGCTTTAGGACGTGTTTTTGCAATAAATGCCGGAGTCGCGGAGAGGAGAGCCTGCGGTGAGGTGGGCCGTCGCGTCCCTGCCACGGCATGGCAAGCAGGATGTGCATCAAAATCGCGAAATGCCGTCCCGTGGCCGCGCGACGGCCGCCTCAGACATTCCCTCCTATAACACGACTCCATTGGGCCGCTTCTCGGAAATGATTATGGAACCACAGAGGCACAGAGTTCACAGAGAAAGACAAAACCGGAAAGCACGATGTAATCCGACAGATTCAAATTGGGTTGTGCATTCTGTCCAAAAATCCGCCTCTGTGTTCTCTGTGCCTCTATGGTTTAACTGCGGTTTTAAAGTTCATTGCAGCTTAACGGAGTCGTGCTAACAAACCGAGCCCGTTGGAAAACTGGTTGTGCCCCACTCCACGTCGCATATCACATCTCCCCATCACCTCCCGCACATCGTTTGTTTTTTCAATTTGAGCACGAGTTCATGCCCCGCAGATATCTCATTCTTGCCTTTGCAATCTGCGCCACACTGCTCGTCGTACGATATGCGATAAGAACGAGTGCGTGGGGCAGGGAACAGTTCGATGCATCGATTCAAGGATCGTTTGTAACCGACGGTTCGGTTCCCGCTGTTCGACCCTCAATCAAAACCAGTCCACGAATTTGGACATCGTGGGTTCATTCTGGAAACGACACCGGCACGCTTCGGCTCGGTCCTTTTCCCGCTCCACCGCGACTCCGCTTCGAAGTTGCGGGTTACCCGAGCGAAAAAGGAATCGAGGTCTTTCTCGAGCTTGAGGTCACGAAGGACCGAATTCCGCTTCACATCGAAAACTCGGCACAAGCCTGGATCAACGTCGATGTTACCATTCCCTCCGAATGGCGAGGCTGGCGAATCTCTCTGGTCGCAGTGGACGAAGCAAAGGGAGACAACGGCTGGCTCGCTCTCACCGAACCATTCGGAACTCAGACGGGCGGCGCGCGTGACTACGGTCTGATCGAAACGCTCTGTGCATGGGCCACGAGCGGCCTGGTCCTGGGCTTATTTTACCTCGGTGCAATCAGATGGGTTTCCGCCTGGACCTGGATCGATCCTGCGTGGACCGCGCTTGTTTCATGGGGCTGGGTTGCACTCCTAGGCTACGTCGCCTTCTGGGCGTATTTTGCTCATCCCATCTTGGGGAAAATTTTCACAGCCGTTCTCTTCGGATGGAGCCTCTGGTCGATTCTACGTCGGCCGGCGAACCTCACCGACAACAGAGAGTGGCTCAAGCCGACCTTGGCGATGCTCGCAATCGGGCTTTTTTATCTCGCCCTTCTGCATCTCTATGAAACACCGCGCGACTTTCCTGACCTCGCGTCGAATCGCTTCGTCGCCGGACTGCCGGGCGACAACCGCATTCCTCACGCCGTTGCCGACCGGCTTTATCAAGGTTTAAGTCCGAAAAAAATCGGCGATTGGCTTTCGAGCGATCGACCACCGCTTCAGTCTGGCTGGCTTTTGCTCACTTGGCCGATTTCGTCCCTGCTTGGACTGAGCGAAAATACAGCCAGCGGCACCGCGGGTGTTTGGTTTCAACTTCTCTGGATTCCCGCCGCCTACGGTCTGCTTCGAGGCCTCGGTCTTAGTTCAAAAAGATCTCTGGCCTGGGTGGTCGTGATTTCATTCAACGGTTTTTTCCTTCTGCATTCTGTGTTTACGTGGCCCAAACTCTCGGCGGGAGCGCTGGTCTGTGGCACATTCGGTCTTTGGCTGATGCCGAGCAAAACGAATCGCCGCGAACAAATCCTGATTGGAGCCGCACTCGCCGGCTTGGGTTGGTTGTCCCATGGAGGAATAGCTTTTTCGCTCATCGCTCTCCTGCCATGGATTGGCTGGCGCTGCATTCGCGGAGAAACAAAATCCTGGATTCAAGGCGGTCTCGTTTTTTTCGCCGTCGCACTGCCCTGGTCCGCCTATCAGCGATTTTATGAACCACCTGGCAATCGCCTGCTCAAGTGGCATCTGGGAGGTCAGATCGCGGTCGACTCACGTGGCATCTGGCAAACACTCCGCGAGGCGTATGGCGGTCTCACTTGGACTCAAATCATCGACTATAAGCTCGCTAATTTTCGCACCACACTCGACGGCAATTGGAAGCAAATCCTCAGCTGGGATTATCAGCAGGCCGCCGGGCGAAGCACGGACGAGTTTTATCATCTCTTTCATGCCCTCACGTTTTGGAACCTTGGTATTCCATTACTTTTCACCGTTCTCGGCTTCGCTGCACTAGGGAAAAAGCGCTCGACAAATCTTCGAGAACCTTTGGTCCTGTTCACCTGGGTCTTGGGAACTTTGCTGATCTGGTGCGTGATGATGTTTGGCCCGGGTCAGACCGTTATCCACCAAGGCTCGTTTGCCATGATGATTGCCTTTTTCGTTTCTCTTTCGGTCTTCGCGGACCGCTTCAGTTTTTACTGCTTGCCGATTTTCGCCAGCTTGCAGCTCGTCTCGCTCCTCATGACCTGGGCACCGCGGAACAGCGTGGTTTCAGGAACCTTTTCTCGAGCATCCGTCGTCCTAGCGAGTGCCGCATTGATCGTCTCCGTCGGCTGGATTGCGAGAGCCTCGTTAGAAAAACGAAGAGAGCTCGACATCGTCTAACATTGACGAATGTCCGATCGACATGGAGGGCTGTTTTCTACCCTGGATCGACGAATGCCTCGTTCGTTTGGCCGGAAGCGCTACAAGGCTGGCTGCGCTTTACAGAACTGAAAGCGCACTCCTTAACCTAAAAACTGCAGTAGAACCACAGAGGCATAGAGCGCACAGAGGAAAATTCGATGTAAGCCTCGGAAAACGATTTCACCCTATGAGTGAAGCTCCATCCTTTATATTTTAGTTCTTAAAGAATTGGCTCTGTGTTCTATGTGCCTCTGTCGTTCATGTATGTCTGCGGAATTTAGGTTTAATAAAGAGCTTCCGCAGGCATGCACCCATAGAAGCTTGGATTTACCAATCCGCTTTTACCGATGCTTAATAATCGTTGCGGGTGGCTGACATCGCGACCGCTCGAAGCTGTCTATCGGCGGTCTTCTTCCGGATCGCGATGAGCGAAATTACCGCCGCTAGCCCGGCCACCGCGCGAAGCGATCTCGCGTACTTCTTCGCGATCGCGATGCGCAAAGTTGCCACCACTGGCGCGGCCGCCTCGAGAAGCAATCTCACGTATTTCGTCCGGATCACGGTTGGCGAAATTTCCGCCACTCGCATGGCCACCGCGCGACGCAATCTCGCGACGCTCTTCCGGATCCATCGCTGCAAAACCCCGTCGCGATCCATGTGTATGTGATGTCGTTGGCATTTTGTCCTCCTTTATTTAAATTCCCGAAAACAACCCGGCTGATCTCAGTCGAACTGCATCCAGGGTTTGTTTGAACGTTTATGTCACGCTGAGGGGCGGACCTTTTCTACCATATCACCACTCGATTTTCCTTCCTATAGGACGATACCCCTAAACTCCCATGGGGTACTTTCCTATTCATCAACGTTCTGCCGAAACGGCAGAAATCAAGATCCCAGAGTTGAGCCCGGCTAACGAGTGGGAATATATCCGTGTATAACATCTGTAACCAAATTCTCATCACACAACGCTTTCTGACAAAATGACTCCGGTTTCTTTCGGCAGGACTTTGCGAATCCTAATCCCACCGCTTTTGGGATCGTAGGCATATTTATTCCGACTTTTGCGCGGCGTTTCGGCGATTGCGTTGAACGTCCGAGCTTCTGGGTTTTCGAAAGGAATATGCTCCAAGTGCATAATCTAACGGGTGCCCTCTTCTTGAATCGGCCAGTTTCTCGAGGCGCATCTTGTATTTCTACATACGAACTTACTGTGCATAACCCGGTCGATAGAAAGATGTCATTTCAACTCAAACCCGACGAGCCGCTGAAGCTCGGTTTTGTGCGGATAACGGAGGAGCAAATCGATCGCTCACTTGCAGAAGTCAACGACACGGAGCGTTCGCAAAAGGAGCGTATCCATCAAGCCCGCATCCGTTGTAAAAAAATCCGTGCTCTTCTCCGCCTTGTCCGCGCGTTTGGTGAATCGGAATACGATCATGAAAACACCTGGATGCGCGCCTGTGCCCGGCCGCTATCGGAGATGCGTGACATCGAAGTCTTGTTAGAAACTTTCGACCTCCTCTTTGAAAATGGTGAAAAGAAGCGCGAAAAGAGCAGTCGTGCGGTTCGAACCTGGCTAGACGTGTACGTAAAAAAAACGACCCCTAGTTCTAAAAAAATCGAAGAAGCACTAAATCTTTTTGGTGAACAAATGCGTCGTGCTCGCGGCCGAATGGAAAAATTTCCCATCGAAAACCATTTATTCCCCTCGTTTGCAGCCGGGTTCACTCGAACTTATCGCCAAGCGCGGCATGCTTTCGAGAGCGCCTATTCGAGCGGAGATGGATCCAGTTTTCATGAGTGGAGAAAGCAGGTGAAATATCACTACCATCAGGTAACCCTTTTTCGAAAAGCATGGCCTCCGGTCATGAATAAGGTAAAAGGGCAGCTGTCGAAGCTGGATGATATACTGGGATCGGCGCACGACCTCGCGGTGCTAAGAGAACTCCTCCATAAGAAGGCAAAAAGAGCAGTCGGTGCTGAAGCGCTTAAAAAGATCGACGATTTGATCCAAACACGGCGCGAGCAATTGAAGGACCGCGCCCGTTTTTTCGGCGCGCGGCTCTTCATCGATAAACCGGGCCTGCAAGAACATCACCTGCGCAAATGGTGGAAGATCGCCCGTCAGCAAAAATCCATGAAAATCGCAGCGTAAGTTTCACAGCTGCGATCGACGCGCGTTAAAGCCCTTTCTCAATAGGACCGGCTGCCGGTCAAAGCGGCGATGAGCAGAACCACGAAGATAACGAGGAAAATGAAAAAGAAAATTCGGGCAGCGCCCAGAGCGACTCCCGCAATTCCATTGAACCCCAAAGCCGCCGCGATCAGGGCCACGACCAAAAAGATAAAAGCGTAGGTAAGCATGGGAGTGAGGTTTTAAAGTTCAGGAGAGTTGGCGGAATAATCGTACGGATGAAACTTCAGGCCGCGCAGAGCTCCACACCGCCCGCCCCATCCCGCAGCAAACGCTCCCACCGCAAACGCCAGAAATGTCCAGCTGGCTGCAATCGCCAACGTTTTCGCCGCTCGATCTGCGTTTTCTTTCAATTTTTGTTCGGCCTCTTTTTTGGCACGATCTATCTCCGCCTGCACATTGTCGTATGCGCGTTCCCACTCTTTCACCGTGTTCTCCGCATCCTCTTTGCTCCGTCCGGCAAAATCGGAAAGGGACTGCACCAGAGCTTGGCGGTTAACGTCGTTCCTATCCCTGAAATATTTGAGAAGCGCTTGTCCCACTTCGCGCTTTGCCCGAGCGGAGTTATAGGCCGGTTGACCGTTTCCT
>WNFI01294427.1_pt1 | contig 14526 bp, 13 predicted proteins | sample 5400471 | NCBI WGS metagenome assembly WNFI01 (sample SAMN13153348, study PRJNA577476) | soil metagenome | isolation source: 100 cm saprolite on Douglas fir-dominated hillslope | place: USA:California | collected 2013-09-17
ACCATGTTCCCCTCCGAACGTTCAAGCCATCACTAGACTGGGCAAAAAAACATAGCCCCTGGTTAACGGCAATTATTCGGTCATGGGATAGAAGGATCGCATTAGAACTATGCGGATAAAACCCCTAGAACTATACGAATAAACAGCCAGAAACTCTGCGAATACCTGGGTTTCTCATTGTGGCGATGTGAAGACGCCGGCACGAATTCAGGATCGGTATCCGCCGCGCCGCCGCCCAGCGCCAATGCTGCGGCATAAGATGGGACGAGCGATGTCAGAACGGGGCCCAGATCGCGAAACGACACGCCCGCACGCTCAAGCGCACGCGATCGAAGCGATGTGGAAATACCAGCTGATCGCGTGCAGCAGCGGCTCCGCATGGAGTTCCCGGCCATGAAAAGCCGCCATCAGCACCACCACCGCCACGAGGAGCGGCTTCAATGGGACCTCGGCCGGCCGTCGACGGAGATAGTGCTCGCCAAAGAGGGCCAATGATGCCAAGCCGACAACCATACCGAATACTACCTCCGGCGGGCTATGGGCGCGCAGCACAAACCGTGACACGGCGATGGCGACTACAAACGCGGTTCCCCCGCCGATGATGGCGATTCGCTGCCAGCCAACCCTCAACTCGGCTGCTATAACCACGGCGAGCGCGCCATACACCAATGTGCTGAAGCTGGTATGTCCGCTCGGGCTGATGACCTCGCGATCGATAGGACACGCGAAAAAATAGATCTTCAGGAGCGCCGTCCCGCCGGTGCACAGGGCCACCGCGGCGAGCCACCACGCGGCCTCGCTTAGCGAGCGCATGGCCAATAGCCACAGCAGCATGACCACAGCCAGCGGCAGCAGGACAGCAAGGTCGCCAAAGTCTGTAAGCGCGATCATCATAGTAGAAACCAATTCGGAACTACCCCAAATAGTTCTTATCGACCGGCACGACCATACTGGCCATCAGGATCTTGGTTCAATGCCTTTACCTGTGCGGGTAGCTTGGTGAGTCAGCTGCTCCCGCTCGCTCCCAGCGGCGTGGTGATCGAGTGACGGCCGAACGAACAAAAGATCACGCAAACTCCAAGTCCTCACCACTTTTGGCGCGTGCATCGAACCTCGAGCGAGATAGGAAACCCCGTGAGGGGCTAGGCCATACCTCCTCGAGCGAGGGCGGCGTCTTCTCGGGCGAGTGCTATCAGAATGAGGCCGTTTCGGAACGCTCAGGCAATTTTGGCATGACACCGACGAGCTGACCCTCACCGCCTTGCGGTGGCGCACCTGCTTACCGCTGCGAGCCCGCGTTTGAACTTGTCTGTACCAATTGGTCCGTTATTCTACCGACGCAATGGCCGGCTCGCTCGCGGGTGATGTTGTCTAATTAGGGACGGAATCCCATGGATTCAACTACGACCCGTTCGCCTGATTCAATTCGCAGCCGCACGATTACGTGGTCGGCACCTGTACTCGATTTGGCGGAATTCAAGTCTCTAAGCGGCCTCGAATATCTCAGGCGGGAGCTCCAGGAGGGCAACCAGTCGCCGATCTCGGCGCTGTTGAATTTTCGTCCCGTGAAATTCGAGTACGGGCTCGCTGTTTTCGAGGGCACACCAGCAGAATTCCATTATAATCCGATCGGTTCCGTGCATGGCAGCTTCGCCACCGCGCTGCTCGATTCTGCGCTTGGCTGCTCGGTCCACACCACGCTCAGCGCGGGCTTCGGCTATACCACCGTCGAGTTGAAGGTGAACTTCGTGCGGCCACTGTTCGTAACAACTGGTCCCGTAACGTGCGAAGGGCGCACGATCAGCGTCGGTTCTCGCATCGCCACTGCTGAGGCCAGACTCACGGACTCGCGCGGCAAGCTTTGCGCCCACGGGACGACGACGTGCCTCATCTTTCCGCTCGCGGAAAGCCGCTAGATTCTATTGGCTCACGGAATGCGATGACGATGCTGTTTCTTCTACTCGTGGGTGTGCTTGTCCTTGGCGCGTATTTCTTGCATCGGGCATCCGTAATGCGCCGTGGAAGTGGGAGGTGGAGAAGGCTGTCGCACACCGCCTCGAAAAACTGATCGGAATTCGTGCCAAGCTGTTGCGTCATGGACGGAATGAAGAACTTGGCTCCCAGCAATGGGGCGACGAGATTGTGCGGTTCATGCTTAGTCAGGTCGTCGAAGGATTGACGTCAGCTGGGCTCCGCAGAGGCATCGTGGCGATATTGCGCGCCTATTTGACGCCCGAGTGGCGCGGGCAGCGGCTAGCCCGGTCTGGTATCAAAGTTGAGCCCGTGAGTCGCCCACTCTAGCCCCATCGGAGCACCGACTTGCGCCCCCGATTTTATCGAAACCGTTTCGTCGAGGCCCCGACGTAAGCCTCAATGAGTTCGGGTTCTTCGCTAGGTACGTCATGGTACGCGGTGCGAAGGAAGCTGCTTTCGGGATTTCGGCGCCACTCCTGCGGAAACAGGGCGATTGTGTCGCAGTCTGTTACGGCTCGCGATTGGCGAACCGGCTCGTTCGAGACCCGAGCTCGAAGTGCCGCGGGCAGGTCACGTCCTGCACCGAGCGCCAAATGGTTGATCTGCGTGGCGCGCGGATTGATCTCTATGAGATAAGCTCGGCCGGAGGTTTCCTCGAGGACAAAGTCAAATCCGCAAAATCCCGATATGCCGAGCCACCGCACCACGCGGCTTGCCGTCTCAAGCATTTCGGAATTGTCGACGACGCGTACAACTGTTGCGTTACCGGTGGCGCCGAGAGTGGTGAGCACTTCGACGCCGATACCCGCAATCACCTCCCCCGTCCAGCAAGCGACAGCGCAGTTGGCGAGCTTGCCGCGAACAAACGATTGTAGACTCAGCACGGGTTTCGTGCCGCGCAATCGCTGAAAAAACAATTCTGGCTCCCGATCCCATACCAGCCGTTTGATGGCGCGCGCCATATCTTGCGGGCCCGTCATCGTTCGAAAGGCGCGTTCCGCCTCCTTCAAGGTCGAGACGATAGTCACTCCCCTCCCACCCCAGCTGTAGTCGGCCTTAAGAACTGCCGGGAAGCCCTCGCGGCTGAGCCACTCCTTGATCTCGTCCAGCGTGGAGACGAGGGCCGTCCGAGGCAGCCGCACGCCGGCTGGCGCAGCGATAGAGGGGAGCTTGCTTCGAGCGGCGACGAGTCTGTACGCATCTGGGGTGCCCAAGGAGCGCTCGATCACAGCCCGAATTTGCCTCGCCAACCGCTCCGAACCATCCTGGCGATCATAGAGTCGAAGGAGCTGTGTGACGGCGCCATCGTCGCACAGACTGATAAGATCCGGTTCGGCCTCCTCGATGGCGGCCTGGATTGATCGAAGTGGGGCAAACGGCGCATAGGGGTATGTCCGTTCGACGGAACGGAGCCCGTGCAGCGGGTGCCCGCGTGGACACAGCGCATAGACGAGGCAATCGGCCTTACAAAAAGCCAGAGCAAGCCGAGCCGCGTTTGGCCATTGCAAAGTGTGAAAGACAAGGATCTTGGGAACCACCCGGCATCGCCCCTATTAAAGCCGCTTACCGAATAGCAGCCGCATGTTCGCGGGTCTAAACGGCCTAGAAGAGAGTGCCGCAGGAGTCAACCCGGTTCCAATCATCGCGGCATGCCGCACTGCCGACGGTTCTGCGGCGGGAAAGCTACTCACCTGTACGAAACACCGCTCGCATGGTGCGGTCGTCTCAGAAGAATCGGCCAGGGACTCTAATGATGTCACCGGGATAGATCGGCACGGGCGGCTTCGAGGGATCCGACAGATTGACGTCGATTTCATTGCCTGTTCCGCCCCGCCGAACGAACACGTGATTCTCTGTAGCGCGGTAAGTGAAGCCGCCGGCCGTGGCAATGGCACTTAGCACGTTTAGCCCGGGGAGATACGGGTAGCTGCCAGACTTTGTTACCTCGCCATAGATGAAGAATGGCCGTGCTTCAACCAACCCGACACTTACCTGAGGGCTGTCGACCATCTTCTCGTCGCGCAGGCGCTTGGCAACCGTGGCGGCGACTTCGCTCAACGTGCTTCCATTAGCGCTAATGGCTCCTACCAGTGGGATGTAGATCGAGCCATCCGGATCGATGGTAAATTCCCCGCCGATCTTGTCTGCGCCAAAGACGCTGACCCGGATCTTGTCACCGGTGCCAAGCCGGAACTCCTCGGGCTTGTTACTGCTTGCCTGAGTATCCGTGGCCTTGGCGCGTTCGTTGCCGCTCTGTGCCGCGGAGAGTGATCCAGAATTGCCCTGCGTGCACGCCACGGCGCACGAGATTGCCAATAACGCTGTGGTGCGGATGAAATAGCCGGCGAAGGTCCTTGGCATGTCGCTTACCCGACGGCCACGTTGGTGGATGGCATCCGAATAAACTACTCTTAAATACGGTGCCGGCCTTTGGCAAGACTCGGACCAAAATGCCAGCACACCGTGCCCAAAGACCAAGAACCGGACGCGCCCGCGATGACCGTCGGAAAGGGCCCTATCGCGGAGTTTGCAGCAACGCCACAAGGTACCGCCCATATGCATTACCCTTGAATCTCGCGGCAAGCGCGCCGAGCTGGGCGTCATCGATCCAGCTCTGCCGCCAGGCGATCTCCTCCGGGCAGGCGATCTTGAGGCCCTGGCGTGCCTCGACCGTTGCCATGAACTCCGCGGCCTGCAATAGACTTTCCGGCGTCCCGGTATCGAGCCAAGCGAAGCCCCGGCCGAGGGTTTCGACGCTGAGGCGTCCCTGCCGCAGGTAGTGGGTATTGAGGTCCGTGATCTCGAGCTCACCGCGCGCCGATGGCTTCAGCGTGGCGGCGATATCGGCTGCCTCCTCGTCGTAAAAGTAGAGACCGGTCACTGCATAATTGGAGGGTGGCGCCTTCGGCTTCTCGATGATGGCCCGAACGCTGCCGTCGGGTGCAAAGTCAATGACGCCATATTGGCTGGGCTCTCGCACGAAGTAGGCGAAGATGACCGCTCCTGCTTGGTTGTTCGCGGCCCGGCGCAGCGATGCAACAAAGCCTTCGCCGTAGAAGATGTTGTCGCCGAGGACAAGCGCCGATCGTCCGCCGGCGATGAAATCGCGGCCGATCAGAAAGGCCTGGGCCAAGCCGTCCGGGCTCGGCTGCACGGCATAATGCAGCTCGATGCCCCACAATTCACCGTGACCAAGCAGAGCCTTGAACTGCGGAGCGTCGTGCGGCGTCGTAATCACCAGAATCTCGCGGATGCCGGCCAGCATCAATGTGGTGAGGGGGTAGTAGATCATCGGCTTATCGTGAATCGGCAGAAGCTGCTTACTGACCACTTGGGTGATCGGCCAAAGCCGGCTGCCGGTGCCGCCCGCGAGGATGATTCCCTTCACGCCGCCACCTCTTTGAGCTCCGCCATGACACGCAACAGAGACGTCCGCCAATCCGGCTGTTCAAGGGCAAATACCTGGCGAATTCGGCTGCAATCGAGCGTCGAATTCAATGGTCGCGTCGCGGCCGTCGGATAGTCTCGGCTAGTGATCGGCACGAGCCGCGGCCGCACCCCTCGCGCGCGCGCGAAGATGGCCTGTGCGAACCCGTACCAGCTCGTCGCCGGGGCACCGGCAAAATGATAAATTCCCCATGCCGAAAATCCCGGTCGGTGACAGGCGGCGGCCATCGCGATGATCGCATCGGCGATATCGCGTGCCTCGGTCGGACCGCCCCTCTGGTCGTCGACGATGCGAAGCTCGCTCCGTTCGCGGCCCAGCCGCAGCATGGTTTTGACGAAGTTCGGCCCGTAGACGCCAAATACCCAGGATACGCGCAGCAGGAGAGCGGCGGGATTTTCTGCCGCCACTACGGCGTCGCCCACGGCCTTCGAGGCGCCATAGGCGTTCAGCGGCGCAATCGGATCGTCCTCGCGATGGGGCCCTGTGCGAGTGCCGGCATAGACGTAATCCGTCGAAAGATGGATGACGGGCAAGCCGCGGGCTGCCGCCGCGCGGGCCACGATCCCCGCACCGGCGGCATTCACCGCAAAGGCGCGCTCACGCTCGCTCTCGGCGCGATCGACGGCGGTGTATGCCGCGCAGTTCACGACGACAGATAGCGTCGGTGCCGACATGGCGCGCGCGACGCTCGCCGCATCACAGATGTCGCATGCTGCTCGATCAAGGGCGAGGCTGTCTTTCCCAGCGCGCTCGACGAGCGCGTGCCCGACCTGCCCGCCGGCGCCGAGGACCAAAAGCGTCACGCCGCCTCCACCGGAGCGCCCAGACGCTCCTGACGATAGGTGGCGCTGGCGCGCCGGCACCAATCCTGATTGGCGATATACCAATCGATCGTCGCCGCAAGCCCATGGGCGAAGTCGTAACTCGGCCGCCAGCCGAGCTCGCCCTCAATCTTGCTGGGATCGATCGCGTAACGCGCGTCGTGCCCCGGCCGGTCCGTCACGAAGGTCACAAGCCGAGAATGCGGCGTGCCTGTCGGGAGGCGTGCGTCGAGCAGCCGGCAAATAGCGTGAACCACGTCGAGGTTTCGCGCTTCGGCGCGCGCCCCGATCAAATACGTCTCGCCGATGCGGCCTCTTGCAACGATCCGCCGCAATGCCGCCACATGGTCGTCGACATGCAGCCAGTCGCGGATGTTCGAGCCCTGGCCGTAGACCGGCAGCGGCTTGCCAGCTATTGCATTGAGCACCATCAAGGGAATGAGCTTCTCAGGAAACTGATAGGGGCCGTAATTATTGGAGCAGTTCGACACCAGGATTGGCAGCCCGTAGGTGCGATGCCAGGCGCGAGCGAGATGGTCGGCGCCGGCCTTGCTCGCCGAGTAGGGCGAGTTCGGTCGATACGGGCTGACCTCGCTAAACTGTCCTGCGGGCGCCAACTCGCCATAGACCTCGTCGGTGGAAACGTGAAGGAAACGAAACTCGGCGCGGCTCGCGGCATCAAGGCGGCGCCAGTGGTCAAGCGCAACTTCGAGCAGCGTCGCCGTACCGATGACGTTGGTCCGGATGAAAGCAAGGGGCGCATCGATCGAACGATCGACATGGCTTTCAGCGGCAAGATGGTACACCGCTCGCGGACAGTGCTCATCGAGGACAGCCGCGATTGCAGCGCGGTCGCAGATATCCGCACGGACGAAGAAATGATTGGGACTGCCGATTACAGGTGCGAGGTTGTCAAGATTGCCCGCATAGGTGAGCTTGTCGACTGTGACGACACGCTTGCCGTCGCGGACGAGAGCGCGGACGAGGGCCGACCCTATGAAGCCGGCACCGCCAGTCACGAGCGCCGTCATGAGCCGTACTCAAAGAGGTCCGGCTGCTGGGCCAAGCGTGGCAACGTGCGATCGCGCTCAGAGACGATCGCGTTCTCGACCGTCACCGGCCAAGTAATCATGAGCTCCGGATCGTTCCAAGCGATGCCACGATCGTGAGGTGGGCTATAAAAATCGGTGACTTTGTATTGCACCTCAGTATCGTCCTCGAGCGTGCAATAACCATGCGCAAAGCCGGGCGGCACCCAGAGCTGATACCAGTTGTCGGCGCTGAGCACTGCGTCCGCATGCCGGGCGAAATTCGGCGATCTGCGTCGGATGTCGACGGCGACGTCGAAAATCGCGCCGCGCGTCACTCGCAACAGCTTGCCTTGCGCCGTCGGAGGCACCTGATAGTGGAGGCCCCTCAATGTACCCTTAAGCGGATTGCGGACATGATTGTCCTGGACGAAACTAGCATGGATTCCGACCGAGGAGAAGGCACGCGTATTCCATACCTCGGAAAAGAAGCCGCGAGTGTCGCCAATGCGTTTCGGCACAACGATTTTTACTTCTGGCAACGCTGTATCGAGGAATTGCATGGACGAATTACTTACCCTAATTCTTGGCTTATGCCAAGCGAAAGCGCTTCTATCGCCGCCCGACGCAGGCGTGAAGGGATGGCGAAGCCGTTGCCTTGCGCCGCCCTCATTGCCACCGTTCACTAACCGACTTCCAGATACTGAAGACTTGGGCTACGGTTCAGGTCGCTGCAGGGAGGTAGAAATCTTTTTCGCTCACGCAAGACAATCCGAGTTCTGCATTGTGGCCAGGGTCTAGGTCTGAGGACGAGTTCGGAACGACGAGAAATGAAAATGAAGTCAATGCCAATATTGTCCCTGCACAAAGGGTGGCCTCAACTCAGACTGGCTGCGGCGCCAATTCTGACCGCCTGTCTATCGCCATCGCGGCGCCTCTATGCCGCAGGTGATGTTGCAAGATCGCCGCGCTGCACGAATGATTGACGCAAAGAACATTCCGATCATTATCGTAAGCTACCGTAATCCGAAAGACGTAACGGAATGTCTGGAGGCTCTCCGAAAGTCTGCAGCTGATCCTAAATTTGACGTGTACATTTGCGAGAATGGCGGCAAGGCGGCATTCGACGGGCTAGTTGCCTCGCTCGCCGGGGCCCCTAGCCCCTGCGAGCACATCGCCGCGCCCGATTCAATGCCCGATGAGGCGCCACGATTTGTTCGGGTGGGGTGCTTTCGGTTGCGTGGCAGAGCCGCGCGCGTGCTGATCGCCGAAGCCAAAGAGAACTTGGGTTATGCCGCGGCCATTAACGCATGGCTCACTGTTCTTCTAGCGGCTCCCGATTGGCCCGGACTGTGGGTCCTCAATCCGGACACGCAGCCCGATGCCGGCGCGCTCGCTGAACTCGTCGCGTGGTCTGCGACACGAGCGAGAGGAATGGTGGGCAGCCGCATCGTTCCGTCGCGACGACCTGACCTCATCCACTCCCGCGGACTGCGTTGGCGTCCGCTCCATGCGTCGACGGAGGCGGTTGATTATCACGCGCCTTCCGCAATCGCGCCCGATCCTGATGATGTGGAGGCACGCATCGATGCGCCGTCTGGGGCATCGGTGTACGTCACTCGCTCGTGTCTTGAACGCATCGGATTGATGGACGAGCGGTATTTTCTATACTTTGAGGATCTCGACTGGGGGTACCGCGCGAAGAACTGCTGCGGGATCGGCTACGCCTACAAGTCGATCGTGCCGCACCACGGCGGCACGACAATTGGCTCGGCCGGGAGCCGTTCCGCCCGTTCGCAGCTATCGGTCTATCTTGAATTCCGAAACCGCATCCATTTTGTTGGCCAATACCACCCCGGTTGGATGCCCTGGACTATCCTCGTCCTTCTCGTTCGGCCTCTTGCATACGGCATGGTCGGCGCGTTTGCCAACATGCGCACCGCGTTTCGCGGAGTCCTCATGGGGCTTGCCGGTGAGACGGGAAGACCCGACCACGTCGTCAAATCGCATGGCCCTCGCAATGTTTCGTTCTGAATCAAAAACGGTGACTGCGGAGAGGCCTTAAGCGATTCGCCGGCGAGATGCTGACTGCGATCCTTCACGATATCTTCGACACACCGCGTCATCTATCCGACGATCCGAAACCAAGAGACGGTCCGGCTTGGCCTCCACAGCCTATTGGGCAGCCGCCTGAATCTTTTATGTGGCCAGCAACAGGGTCGCGACGGGTACTGGGCCTCGCCTCCCGGCGTCCCCCCAAGGTCGCACAAGCGAACTCGGCCACCTCGTAATTATCATTCCGCACGGCGGGGATCCGCTAATTAAGCTTTTAGTTTAGCCCATTAGCAAAGCGCTGACTGAGCCCCGCGAATGGGACAATGAGATCAAAGTTTCTGAAAATAATCAGCAACCTATAATGATCTAATTTACCAATATCTTTTTCGTTTTCGCGCAAATGTATTTGATTGTTAATTGAAAACGCCATTTTATACTCGTTGCGTCATTCATTTGTTTTGCCGTACTACAATAATTTGGTGGAGTGCGGCTTGCTGATACTTCGGCCGGGTGGGGCCCATTTCTGACCGGAATCGGCTGAGTTCGGTCCATTTGGGTGCGTTGAGGGGAGATCGAACGATGACGGTGCTGCTGGACCATATCGTGGCGTCGCCACCGAGCGGCGATGAAGGCATCGGCAAGACGATTGCGCTGACGCTCGTGCTGAGCGGGCCAGTTACGGTCACGGGCACGCCGACGCTGTCGCTGAATGATGGCGGAACGGCGACCTATATCGGCGGCTCCGGCACCAATGCCCTGATCTTCAGCTACACGGTCGCGGCAAGCAACAGCAGCGTCCTATCCCTGGCTATTACCCAGGTCAACCTGCCAAACGGCGCGACGGTGAAGGACGCAGCAGGCAACGCCGCCATTCTCTCGTCCGCGATGGGGACGGTGCTGCTGGGTCTCCAGATCGACACCACGCCGCCGGTGGTGACTAGGGTAGTGGCCTCCCCCTCGAGCGGCGATGCAGGCATCGGCAAGACGATTAGCTTGACCCTCGCCATGAGCGAGGCGGTGATGGTCACGGGCACGCCGACGTTGACGCTGAACGACGGCGGCACCGCGACCTATGCCGGCGGTTCCGGCACCAATGTGCTGACCTTCAGCTACACGGTCGGCGCGAGCGACAGCAGCGTCTCGGCGCTGGCGGTCACCCAGGTCAACCTGCCGAACGGCGCGACGGTGCAGGACATGGCGGGAAACACCGCCAATCTATCGGGCGCGGCGGCGACGTCCGGCCCTCAGATCGACACTACGAGGCCGGTGGTGACCAAGGTTTTGGCCTCGCCATCGACCGGCGATGAAGGTATCGGCAAGACGATCGACTTTACGGTCGACCTGAGCAAAGCGGTCATGATCACGGGTACGCCGACCCTGACGCTGAACAATGGGGGAATCGCGACCTATACCGGCGGCTACGCCAGCACTTCGGCACTCGCGACCACCATCGCGAACTTCACTGGCGGTTCCACCATCGATGTGCTGACCTTCAGGTACACGGTGGGGGCGGGTGACGGCAGCACTTCGGCGCTGGCGATCACCCAAGTCAATCTGCCAAACGGTGCCACGGTGCGCGACGCGGCGAGCAATGCCGCCAATCTCTCGGGGGCGCTGACAACGCTGACCGGTCTTCAGATCGATACCACGACGCCGGCAGTGACCATGGTCGTAGCGTCGCCGGCGAGCGGGACCGAAGTACCCGGCAATACCATCACATTGACGCTCAACCTGAGCGAGGCGGTAACGGTGACCGGCACGCCGACGCTGACACTCAATGACGGCGGGACCGCAACCTACACCGGCGGCTCCGGCACCAATGCGCTGACCTTCAGCTACACGGTCGGCGCGAGCGACAGCCGTGTCTCGGCGCTGGCGATCACCCAGGCCAACCTGCCGAACGCCGCGACGGTCCAGAACGCGGCGGGCAACTCCGCCAACCTGTCCGGCGCGCTGACGACGCTCACGGGCCTCGCGATCGATCCGCCCCCGGCAGTGACGAAAGTCGTGGCCTCGCCTTCAAACGGCGATGCACGGTTGGGGCGGGCGACAGCAGCACCTTGGCGCTGGCGATCACGCAGGCCAACCTGCCCAACGGTGCGACGGTGAAGGACGCCGCAGGCACCGCTGCGAACCTCTCGGGGGCGTTGACGACCCTGCCGGGGCTCCAGATCGATACCGCGACGCCGGCAGTGACCATGGTCGTCGCCTCCCCGGCGAGCGGCACCGAGATCCCCGGCAACACCGTCGCGTTGACCCTCGACATGAGCAAGGCGGTGACAGTCACGGGTACACCGACGCTGACGCTGAACGATGGCGGCATCGCGACCTATACCGGCGGGTCCGGCACCAATGCGCTGTCCTTCAGCTACACCGTTGGGACCGCCGACAGCGCTGTCTCGGCGCTGGCGATTACCCAGGCCAACCTGCCGACCGGCGCGACGGTGCGGGACGCGGCAGGCAATGCCGCCAATCTGTCGGGGGCGGTGACGACCCTATCGGGCCTCGCGATCAACCCGTCGGTCTCGTCCGGCTACAATGATGGTGCCGTCAATGCGCCCGCCGGTACCCCGCAGCTGCCAAGCCTGCTGAGCGGTTATGCCGTTCGTCCGCCGTGGAAGGTCGCGGGCGTCGATTACGCCGTCGGCGTCCCCAGCGGCACCGCTCTCAAAGACCCCCTGACGCTCTCCATGTCGGGGGTCTCGGTCGACACAACCAGCCATACCATCTTCGTGACCGGCAACAACGTCACGCTCAATGGCTACGACTTCTCGCTTGAAGGCGGCTGGGACGTCTATGTCGAGGGGGCAAACGACGTCATCGAAAATTCTAATTTCAAGGTCGGCGCAAACAACCTGGTCCCAATAGGGAGCAGCACCGCCGCGTCGAACCTTACGGTTATGTATAATACGATCGATGGCGGCGGCCTTGGGGTCGCCGGGAATCCTGGCGCCATCTACACTCTTATCAGCTTCCGCGGGTCCGGCGGGATGACCGCCGAGTACAATTGGCTGAAAAACGCGCCTCAGCACATCATCGAGTTCCTGAACGGGACGCTGATAGATCGATACAATCTGATCCAGAATGTGGGCTATTCCGTTGGCGCGCACGTGAACGATGTGCAGTTCAACGGCAGCGTTTCCAATGGCTCGGTAATCGATTTCAATACCGTTTTCAACCCACAGCCCGTCAACGGATACCCGATTCCTGGCGAAGGCATTCAGGTCGAGGCACAGCTCGGGTCGACCATCACCAATACGCAGATCGAAAACAATATCCTCATCGCCACCGGCCCGTCTCTAACCGTCTCTTATCCGCTCGTTGTTCGCCAGGACTCGGGCAACGTTATCAACGGCGCCGTCGTCCAAGCCAACTACCTGGATACCACCGGGGCTTTTGGTCCCTTCTACCCGCCGAGCGGCAGCAGCCTGACCTACACGAATAACGTGAACATGGTGACCGGCGCGCAATATGCGAGCCCGTCAGGAACGACACCCAGCGACGTGACGAAAGTCCTAGCCTCGCCGGCGAGCGGCACAGTGATGCCGGGCGGGACGGTCACCTTGACGCTCAACCTTGCCGAGGTGGTGACGGTCACGGGCACGCCGACGCTGGCGCTGAACACCGGCGGGGTCGCCACTTACACCGGCGGCTCCGGCACCAACGCCCTGACCTTCAGCTACACGGTCAGCATTCTGGACGCCATCGTGCCGGCGCTGGCGATCACCCAGGTCAACCTGCCGAACGGCGGCGGTGACCGTCTCCGGCGGCACGCCGAGCCTGGCATTGAACGACGGCGGCACAGCGACCTACGACGCGACCGCGACGGCAGCCCTCCAAGACCCTATGAAGCTCGTCTTCGACTATACCGTCGGTGCGAGCGACCTCAACACTCCGGCGCTGGGGATAACGGGGGTCGATCTGAACGGCGCGACCATCCAGGACGCTGCGCGGAACAACGCGAACCTCGCCGGCGCGGCGACGACGCTGTCGGGCCTCCGGATCGATACCACAACGCCGACCGTAACCCAGGTCGCGGCCTCGCCCTCGAGCGGCGTCGAGCACGTCGGCGATAAAATCACCTTGACGCTTGGCATGAACGAGGCGGTGACCGTCTCCGGGGGAACGCCGACCCTGACGCTGAACGACGGCGGCACCGCAACCTATGACCAGGCGGCGACCTCGGCCCTCAATAACCCGACGAACCAGCTCGTCTTCGACTACACCGTCGCATCGAGCGACACGAGCACCTCAGCCCTCGCGGTAACGAGCGTCAGCCTCAATGGCGCGACGATCCAGGACGTCGCCGGGAATCATGCGAACCTTTCTGGGGCAGCGACCACGCTGGCCGGTCTACAGGTCGACGCCGCGTCGATGTCGGTCGGGCTCTTGACCCAATTCATCGCAGCCGCCAGCAATATCGGAGGCAGCAATGGCAGCGGCACGATCGCCCCACCGTCGCTGGCGCCGCAAGAAACCCAGTTTTTAGCCGGCAATTCCCATAGTTAACGGGCCAAACTTCGTCGCCGATAATGGGGCCAACCCTTCAACAACGGATCCTAACTCCTCACATCGACGCTCACAGGAAATTGCTGCATGATTATCGGCGCCGGCCGTTTTCTTGCCGACAACACATACTGTTCCGTGAGACGCTCGCGCAGCAGCCCCATCGTCAGCCAATTCAATAAAAGTGAACTGCGGCGCGCTCCGGGGCGTTCTACGCCATTCCTCAAAATGGTCAGGATTTCCAAACCTGCGCTTTCGACGAGCGCATACGCGGAATCTCGATAGAAAAATCGAAGATGTGTACGGTCGAGAATGCCCGCGTCTTGATAATCAAAGCGGCCGAGGAAGAACAGGCGTGCAGCGACCCATAGGTGCGCAACATTGGGCAACGAAATGATTAGCGTTGCATCGTCTGCCATCACTCTGACGACCTGTGCAAGCAGCTCTTCGGGATGGACAAGGTGCTCTAAAACGTCCAGAAACAGCACAAGGTCGGGCGCACCGACATCAGGGATCGGTTGATTCAGATCCACGATGTGAGCCTCAGCGACATTTCTCGTTAAAATAGAACGCAGAGCTGGATTGCCCTCGAGTCCGACCGTATAAGCGTTGGAGTAAAGTGTCTTAAGCCAAGCCGATGTCGCTCCAGTTCCGCACCCCACATCCAAGATTCGCCGTGCGGTCGGCGGCAGCA
>WNFI01233923.1_pt1 | contig 14524 bp, 15 predicted proteins | sample 5400471 | NCBI WGS metagenome assembly WNFI01 (sample SAMN13153348, study PRJNA577476) | soil metagenome | isolation source: 100 cm saprolite on Douglas fir-dominated hillslope | place: USA:California | collected 2013-09-17
ATCGAACACAGATCACGCAACGACTGGGCGTGACTCCAACTCGGACCATCGTCGCTGGCGAACGCCGAAGTGCGGATAAAGTCTGGGATAAATCGGTCTGGGAGTTGGAGGTATTTCCTCAAAATCGGAGCGGCGAATGGGAGTCGCTGGAAGCTGGGCTCCCGGCATTACTTGAAGTTTTCCGCTGCCGTGAGGGCGAAATTCACGAATATCGCAAAAAATATGATGTCTGCATCTGGTGTGGGCACTTCTCGTCAAGCTTTGATGGCGGTCCTGCCTTGTCAGCAGAAATACTCAAGGCCATTGGGGATTTCGGAATCCCGTTGTACTTAGACACATATTTCTCTGACGGCAGTCGAGCACGGTGAAGTGTCTTGCTCCATAAACCCGCGACTGGCACTCGCAAACCAGTGCTTTACGAGTGGGTCATATCTTCTGGATGTACGAGCGAGTCGAATTCTTCGGCGGTGAGGAAGCCGAGCTTTATGGCGGCGTCGCGGAGGCTGCTGTTTTCGTGGTGGGCGGTGTGGGCGACCTTGGCGGCGTTGTCGTAGCCGATCTTCGGCGAGAGAGCGGTCACGAGCATCAGCGAATTCTTCACGTATTTGTCCACCTGCTCGCGGTTTACTTCAATCCCCTGCACGCAGTGCTCGACAAAACTGTTGCAGACATCCGCCAGCAACTCCACCGAATGCAGATAATTGAAAATGATCACCGGCTTAAACACGTTTAGCTCGAAATTGCCCTGCGAGCCCGCAAGCCCAATCGCCGTGTCGTTACCCATCACCTGCACCGCCACCATGGTCACCGCTTCGCACTGCGTCGGATTCACCTTGCCCGGCATGATCGAAGATCCCGGCTCGTTTTCCGGCAAAATCAGCTCGCCCAACCCGCAGCGCGGCCCGGAAGCCAGCCAGCGGATGTCATTCGCAATCTTCATTAGCGAAGCCGCCAGCGTCTTCAGCGCGCCGCTGGCAAACACGATCTCATCATGCGCCGCCAGCGCATTGAACTTGTTCGGGTGCGACCGGAACGGCAGCCCGGCCAACTCCGCAATCTTCCGCGCCGCGCGCTCCGCAAATTCCGGATGCGCATTCAGCCCTGTCCCCACCGCCGTCCCACCAATCGCCAGATCGTAAAGCCCGTCCAGCGCCACCGCGATGCGCGCGCCGTCGCGGTCCAGCATGTTCACCCAGCCCGAAAACTCCTGCCCAAACGTCAGCGGCGTTGCGTCCTGCAAATGCGTCCGCCCAATTTTCACGATGTCGGCAAATTCCAGAGACTTGGCCAACAGCACGTCGCGCAATTTCTTCACCGCGGGCAACAGCCGCCGCGCCGTCTCCGTCGCCGCCGTAATATGCATGGCCGTGGGAAACGTGTCGTTCGACGACTGCGACATGTTCACGTCATCATTGGGATGGATCGGCTTCTTGCTCCCCATCACCCCGCCGGCCATCTCGATCGCCCGGTTCGAGATTACTTCGTTGACGTTCATGTTCGTCTGCGTCCCGCTGCCCGTCTGCCAGATCCGCAGCGGAAAATGCTCGTTGAGCTTCCCCGCAATCACTTCGTCCGCCGCCGCCGCAATCAGCCGCGCCTTCCCCGCCGGCAGCTTCCCCAAGTCCTGATTCACCAGCGCCGCCAGACGCGCCTTCTCCGGCGGCAGCTTCCCCAAATCCTGGTTCACCAGTGCCGCCGCCTTCTTCAAAATCCCAAACGCCCGGATCAGCTCCGCCGGCATAGTGTCTTTGCCAATCGCAAAGTGCACCAGGGACCGCGCCGTCTGCGCCCCGTAATAGCGGTCCGCCGGCACCTTCATCTTGCCCATGCTGTCGCTTTCGGTGCGCGTGGCGGCGGTTTGCGCGGGTTTTGTGGCTTCCGACATGAAGGACTCCCCGTCTGGGCATTATGAGTTTAGCAGGTTCAGGAATGAGGGCGCTAAGGGAGGGGACAAAACGTAACACAGACGGCACAGAGTTCGGAGCACCCTTCGAGACTCACGGCAAGCAGGGGCACGTAGACACTAAGGAAAGCGTTAGCCGCGATGCTGCGCCCACCAGGCACGCCACGCATCGGGCTGGCCTCCTATGGAGGCGCCGGTGATGTCTCGCAAAGCCTGGAAAACCCAGCCGCGCGTCGCGTCGTCCAGGGTCATATCGTCCGTCATTTTAAGCAGTTGCGGCACGGCGCGCCTGCGTTGCTCTCGCGTCAGCATCCCGGATTGCGCCAATCCGCACCCACCGCGCTCGCGCACCAGCGGCGAAGGATCGCTGCGGAAAGCCTCGAGCAAAGGAGCCACGGTCTCATCGGTACCGAGCATGGAAAGTCCCTCAATCGCCCAATACCGCGTCTGCTCATCCGGGTCATGCCGGTGGTCCATCAGCGTGACGAAAACCCTTTGCGTTTCCACGCCGCGATTGCCCAGCACCCCCAGCATCCACAGCGCCCAGGGACGCGCCGAAGGCTCCCGGCGGATTCGCTCAATCAGGTTGTCCGCGCTTTCGGCGCGTTTCGGCAGATTGTACCCGAACGGATTTACCGATCAACTCGAGCGCCCCGTCGTAGTGATTGATGGCCCGCTCCAGCAGCTGCTCCGCCTGCTGCTGCACCGGCAGATTGGCAATCTCTTCGATTTCGTGATCGGAAAGTTTCGCAGGCGAAGCCGATTGCGCCTCATTCTGTAACTGCATCTTGAGTGCGAACTCGCTCCACGCCGCCCGGATAGGCGCCGGAACCGCTGCTGCAAAGAAGACGAGGACCAGCACCACGCTGAGAACCACCATCAGGCTCTGGGCGCCGCGCGGGTCGGTGGTGTTTGAGGGCGAACTGGTTGTAGGCTGGCTGCCCATCAGGTTTCTGCTCCATTTCGAGCGTAAGTACCTGATTCGCCACCAACAATAGTACGCAAGGACAGGCGCGCTTGCGGTGTAACAGGCTAAGGTATAATTGGATGAGGGGCACTTCTCACTCTTAAATGGCTGGGGATAACAAATTGGTGCAGGCTTCCGCTGCCGTACGCGCCCGCAGGCGCCTACGCTTCGCGCGCACCCGTCTGCGCGAGTTGCGCATGATCGGCAAAGCCCTGGTTTCCACGAAGCACCCCATCCTGGTGCACATTATTCCCAACCGGCGCTGCAACCTGGCCTGCACCTACTGCAACGAATTTGATGATTTTTCCAAGCCCGTCCCGTTGGAGGAGATGAAGAACCGGCTGAACATCCTGGCTGGCATGGGCACGTCGATCATTACGATCAGCGGCGGCGAGCCGCTGATGCACCCGGAGATCGACCAGGTCATCGGGCACATCCGACGCCACGGGATGATCGCCGGAATGATTACCAATGGATTTCTGCTGGACCGGAAAACCATCGAAAAATTGAACGCGGCGGGGCTGGAGCATTTGCAAATCAGCATCGACAACGCCGTGCCCGATGAAGTCTCGCTGAAGAGCTTGAAAACGCTGGATACGCGGCTGGAATGGCTGGCGCAGTATGCCGTTTTTCAGGTGAATATCAATTCCGTGCTGGGCAGCGGCATAAAAAACCCCGAAGATGCCCTGAAAATCGCGCACCGCGCCGTCGAGCTTGGATTCACCAGCACGGTGGGAATTATTCACGACCACAACGGGCAGCTAAAACCGCTAGGGCCGCGCGAAACGGAAATTTTCGAAGAGATTATGACGCTGGGGAAGCGCTCGTTTTCGCGATTCAATGAGTTCCAGCACAATGTGGCGCGCGGCCGCGAGCACAACTGGCGCTGCCGCTCCGGCTCGCGTTATCTCTATATTTGCGAGGACGGCCTGGTGCACTGGTGCTCGCAGCAGCGCGGCTATCCGGGCATTCCGCTGACGCAGTACTCGCCGGAAATGCGCCGCCACGAATATTTCACGGACAAATTTTGCGGGCCGCGCTGCACCGTTTCCTGCGTCCAGCAGGTGGGAATTCTGGACAACTGGCGCGATCCGCAAACGCGCAAACCGAAGCCCATGGCTCCGCCGCCGGTTCCCGCGCAACTGGTGCAAATCGGTTCGGTGCACAGCGACAGCTAGAAACGCATCGAAGGCGAGCCAGGAGCGGTGGTGTTGGCTTTCTTGTAGTCCCTTTCCACGCACACGAGCGAAGCCAAGGAATTGACGGCAAGCCTTAGGTTCTAAAAAATGTGAGCATGGCAACCGCGGCGATTGAAATCGAGAATCTGACCAAGGATTATCCCTTCGGTTTTCTGCACCTGAAAAAGAAAACGTCCCTCGAAGGACTGAGCATGAGGGTCGAGGATGGGGAAGTTTTCGGTTTCCTCGGGCCCAACGGCGCCGGCAAAACCACGACCATAAAATTATTGGTGGGCCTGATTTTTCCCACCGCGGGCACCGCACGCATCCTCGGAAAATCCATCAGCGACATTTCCATGCACGCGGACATCGGCTATCTGCCGGAGCAGCCGTATTTTTACGATCACCTGACGGCCGCGGAGCTGCTTGATTATTTCGCTCGAATCCATGATTTGCCCGCACAAGAGCGAAAGGCGCGCGTGGACGGCATGCTGAAAAAGGTGGGGCTGGAGACGGCGCGAAAAATTCAGTTGCGAAAATATTCGAAAGGCATGTTGCAGCGCATCGGTGTGGCACAAGCCATACTGCACGATCCGAAAGTCGTGATCCTGGACGAACCGATGTCCGGCCTCGATCCAGTGGGGCGGCGCGAAGTGCGCGACATTATTCTGGAGCTGAAGCAGGCAGGAAAAACGGTTCTGTTTTCTACGCACATTTTGTCCGACGCGGAAATGTTGTGCGACCGCGTCGGAGTAATTGTGGGCGGAAAACTGCGCGGGGTCGGCGCGCCGGACGAAATTGTGGGGATGAAAGCGCAAGCGATGGAGATTCTGTTCGAATATGCTGGCGCCTCAGCTGGGTTGCAGCCCTTGCTGAGCAAAGCGACGCAGACGGGAAGGCGCTACCGCATGCAGCTTCCCGAGGCGGATTTGTACGCAACGCTGCAGCAACTGGGCAGCGCGGGAGCGAAGATTTTATCAGTTACGCAGGTTAGGTCCACACTGGAAGAATATTTCACGCACCTGGTGGAGGCAGACCGCGCGCAGGCGCCGGCGGTTGAGGTGAGCGGGAAGTGAGGCGCGCGATGGTAGTGGCGCTGAACACGTTTCGCGAGGCGGTGCGCGATCGCGTGCTGTACAACCTGGTATTTTTCGCGCTGGCCATGATTGCCGCGTCGATTTTGGTGGGCCAAGTGTCCATCGGCATCGAAGAAATGGTGATCGTGACCCTGGGTTTGAGCGCGATTTCGGTGATCGGATTATTGATCGCGGTGTTTATTGGCGTGGGCCTGGTGTCGAAGGAAATGGACAAGCGCACGCTGTACGCGCTGCTGGCCAAGCCGGTGCGGCGATGGGAATTTTTGTTGGGGAAATTCGGCGGCCTGGTGCTCACCTTGGCGGTGAACACGATAGCCATGGCCGCGGGCCTGTTTCTGGCGGTGAGTCTAGTCAAGCAAGGCGCCGAGCGGGTGGAAGGACCGGTTCTGGTTGCGGTATATTTCATTTTGCTGAAGCTCGCGCTGGTGGTAGCGCTGGCGCTATTGTTTTCGTGCTTCACGACGCCCCTGCTTTCTATCTTGTATACGGCAGGCCTCTATATCGCGGGCTTGTTCGTGACGGAAATGCGCAACTTTCAAAGTGAAACAATGTCGCAGGGGCTGCAATCGCTGCTGCGCTGGCTTTCCTATCTGCTGCCGAACTTTGAGAATTTTGACGTGATGGCCGCGGCGGCACACGGGCGCGCGATTCCCGTGGTGTTGATCGCGCAGAATACGGCTTACGCGGCGCTATACTGCGCCATTGTGTTGACCGCCGCGGCCGCCATTTTCACCAGGCGAAACCTGAAATGAACGCCGGAAGATCGCACGTTCTGCTGTGGGCCATGCTGCTGCCGGGATTTTGCGCCGTTTGGGAATTGCAGCATGCCATCGACGCCCGGCGGGCGGACCTGCACGAGGAGCAGGATGATCTGGTGTTGCGCTCCGGCCCGCTGCTGAAGACCATGAGCCTGGAGTACGCTCCGCTGATCGCCGATTTGTATTGGACGCGCGTGGTGCAGTACTACGGCAACAAGCACGCCAATCATCAGGCCAACATCGATCTGCTCTGGCCGCTGCTGGATGTGACCACCACTCTCGATCCCAACCTGATCGTCGCCTATCGTTTCGGCTCGATGTTCCTGAGCGAACCAGCACCGAGCGGCGCGGGGAAGCCCGAGCTGGGCATCGAGCTGCTGCAGCGGGGAATTCGCGCGAATCCGGAATTCTGGCGCTTTTACGAAGATCTGGGTTTCATCTATTACTTTGAGCTGAAGGACTATCGCAAGGCGGCGGATACCTTCCTGGAAGGGAGCAAGAAAACGGGAGCAATGATCTGGATGAAAGCGTTCGCCGCCCGGATCAGCGAGAAAGGCGAGACGCTGGAGACTTCGGTGATGCTGTGGAGCGAGATTTACAACTCCGCAAGCGATCCTTCCATCAAGAAGAACGCCGAAATACACTTGCAGCTACTTCGCGCGCGGGCCGATTGCGAGCAACTAAACAGGATCGCCGCGGAATACGAGAAGCGCACCGGGCACCGCCCACGCAGTATGCGTGAGATCGCCGATGCGGGTTTGCTTCCAGCGCTGGTAGTGGACGCGGAAGGCTTCGTATATACGTTCGACGCGGAAGGAAAAGCGCGAATCAATCCGGCAAGCCCGCTCTTCAAGGAGCAGTCCATCAATCAAGAAACGCTTTGAGGCAGGCGCTTACTCGCTGACACAGAGGAGAGTCATGCGCGGATCGATGGTGATTTTGCTGGGCGCTGCCTGCGTGGTGAATTGAAAGCTGGTTTCGGGGCCAGCGGCGATCACTACCCCCAATTCTGTGGAATGCCCGCCAGCGTTCGCGTACAGCGGCACCGGCGCGATAAACGAGCGCGGCACGCCGCTCTGAAACAGCTTTCCGCGCACCAGGACACCCTTCTCGGAGCGGTGCACAGAAAACTCCACGCGATAATGCGGAACGCCAGTTCCGCGAACCCAATCCTCGAAAAACCACTCCATCGAACGGCCGCCCTCGAGGTCCATGGCGGGAGTCATCACCGCTTCGAGTTCGCGCTGCAGGTCCGCGCTGGAAAGAGCACGGTAGGCATACTTGCCGGCCAACGTGTGGAGCAGCGCAGCAAAACGCGCGTCGGGATCTTTCGCGGCCGGGTGACGCAGCATCTCGCGGAGCATGTGAATCAGCCAGGAACCTTTGCCGTAAATGATTTGTTCGAACCCTTCCGGCGATTTTGACGACGTCAGGCGCGTGCCCAAATCGAGAGCGCCAACCTCAGAAGCGGGCTGCTCCGCGCCCGTCAATTTTTCCACCAGCCGCTGGCGGTAGCGCGTCAGCCAGACACGGAGAGAGTGGTTGGCATTCTTCTGGCTGTCGGCAAACAGCAGGGCCAGATAGTTGGCGATGGCTTCATCGATCCATTGATCGCGATAGGAACTCCAGCCAACGACGTTGCCCCACCACTGATGAGCTACTTCGTGAAAGGGAACCAGCTCCGTGAAATGCTCCTGCCCGCTTTCGGTGAGCCCAGCGCGCTGCTGCGCCGCGGGAGGAAGGAAGGAAAACGTGGAGATGTAAAGAAGGCCGGGCCAGCCCTGGCCGAAAGTTCCCGGAATTTGTGAAACGCCGAGCCTTTGAAAGGGAAACGGCCCGTTGTAATTTTCGTAGAAACGAATGGAGGAGTCGATATCACGCCCCAATTGCTTGAGCGCGTCTGCGGGGCTGGGCGCCACAGGAATCGTGGGCATCATGTTCGAGGTGTTCTGCCCCTCCGCGCCGAACCGCGAGGGCATGCGCGGGACATCGAAAGCCGAAGAGCCCAAACGATTGTTGAGGGCCTGCTCCAGCATGCGATTGGCGTAGACCTCCACAGCATGCGCTCCGGCGGCGAGTGAGGCGAAAGCGTAATCGCCCAGATTGAAACCGGCGACCGATGCCGGCTTTTCCGTGCGCCAGTGGCCGACGCGGAACTCGCCGTCTTCGCGCTCGTCGAGCTTTGTGCCTGTGGCTACCAAGCGCAGTCGCCGCGGCCAGTGCATGGTCAATTCATAATCGGCGAAATCCGCGGCGTCGCCGAAATGCGGATACCAGCTTTCGCGCGCGCCAACGTAGAGCACGGCGTTTCCGGCGTCTTCAATTACGCTGCCGCGATAGCGGAAGCGCAGCGTGAACTCAGCGCCGCGCGCGGGCGCCGACGGCAGAACCACGTTGAGAAAGTCGTTGCCGCGCGTGTTGCGCTCGCGCAAAGTCATTCCTTCATTTTGAAAAAAGGTAAGAGCTTCGCCGTGCTCGCCGCTGATCTCCTCGACGTTCAACAAGTGCGAAAGCTGCAGCGGCAGCCAGCGTTCGCCGCCGGTTTCGGCGCGAAAGCGCACCTCCGTTTTCGCTTCCAGCGAATTGTTGGCGAGGATGGAAGTGTCAATCGAGTAGCGCAGGGCTCGGAAGGGAACCGCGGGAGCAGCAGTGCCCGGCGCATTATAGGAAGCCCACACGTCATAGAACGATCTGCCTGCGTTCTTTTTTGGCTGGCCGAGCAGCAAAGACTCGCGGCGCAGGGGATCCAAAACCAGGTCGAAAGGGCCGGTGGTGACACCGTCAATCGCACCGAAGAAATAGGGTTTGGGAGTTTGCGAGAGCAAATCAAGCAGAACGCGAAGCGACTGGCCGGTATTTAGTGGGGCCAGCACGGCATCCCAGCGGGCCGCGAACGCGGAATCCGGTTGCGGCGAAATTTGCGCCTCACGGAACTGGCGCAGCAGGTCGGCGGCGGTGTCGTCCGTGAAGCGCAAGCAAGCCGAAGTAAAGTCCTGATCGAGGACCGGCGCGCTCAAGAAATGTCCCATCTGCTGCTTTTCGACGGGGTCGCGCGGTGCGGCAAGGATGTGACCGCGGCCGAAAAACACGGCGCCGGTGGCGCGACCCTCGAACAATTGCAGGAAAGCGAGCTTGCCCTGCTCAAAAGAGAGCTGCACGTCGCCGCGGCGGAGCGCAATGCGATTGGCGGGATCAATTTCGTAGAGCGTAGCGGGGTCGACGCGCAGCGCGTTCAGTTGATCGTAGACCTCGCGCGCGGTTTTCTCCGCCGCCCAGACCTCCGCGGCCGCCAGCAAAAAGGAGAGCCCGAGGAAAGCGACCCGGAACCGCATGTCCGAGTGTAGTCACTTTCGGCATGGTGGTACAAGGCGGCAGGTGGCGGCGCGACTGGCGAGCCTAAAATAAAGGGATGCGGCTTTACCTGATTCTCGCTGCCGGTTTGTCTCTGCTCGTCGCGGGGGAGACGTGTGCGGACACCATCGTTCTGAAGAATGGGCGGCGCATCGTTGCGGACAGCGTGGTCGTGGATGGCGACAGAGTGCGCTACTTGACGGCGGCGGGCGAGCTCGTACTGCCGAAATCGATTGTCGATCACATTGAGAAAGGCGGGGTAGTGCAAATGCCGGGGTCTCCGACGGCAGGGGCAGCGAACCTGGCCATGACGCCGCCTGCCCTAAAACCCACCAAAGCGAACGCCGAGGCGGAGAGGGCCGCGGTGCACGACGGGGTGGTGGACCGCGAATTCCTGGCCGCGGTTGCCAGCGAGGCACGGTCTGGCGCACCAGGCGCGAATGAAAAAGCGGCCATCGCGCACCATGCCGCGGCGCAACTGGAGCTCGTGCGCGGCGATATGGAGCATGCGCTCGACGATGAACGTACCGCGCTAACATATGCGCCCGATAATCTGGTCATGCTGCTGAACGTCGCATACCTGCACCTGCGGCGCAGCGAATACAAGCAAGCGCTGGACTATCTGGAACGCGCGCAACGGATCGCTCCGGACAATCTCGACGTGGCCAAGCTCACGGGCTGGGCGTATTACGGGATGAACAAGCTGAGACAGGCCGTCGCGGAATGGGAACGCGCGCTGGCGCTGAAACCGGATGCCGAGGTGCAAGCGGCGCTCGACAAAGCGCGGCGCGATCAGCAGGAGGAAGAAAATTATCGCGAGAACGAGAGTAGCCACTTCACGCTGCGCTACAGCGGCGAGGCGGAGCCGGGGCTGGCGCGCGAGGTGCTTCGCGCTTTGGAGACGCATTTTGCGGCCATCGAGTCGGAGCTGAACTACACACCGCCGGAACCGATCGGTGTGATTTTGTACACGCAGCAAGCGTTCGCGGACATCACGCGCGCGCCGGGCTGGGCCGGAGCGCTGAATGACGGGCGCATTCGCGTGCCGGTGCAAGGATTGAAACAGTTGACGCCGGAATTGTCACGCGTGTTGAAGCATGAGCTGACGCACAGTTTCATCCGGCAAAAAACGCGCGCGAACGCACCGACTTGGGTGCAGGAAGGGCTCGCGCAATGGATGGAGGGAAAGCGCAGCGGAGCGGCTGCCGGGGTGCTCTTGCAGGTGTATAACGCGAAGCAGGCAATGTCGCTCGGCGACCTGGAAGGATCGTGGTTGACGCTGTCAAACGACGTCGCGGCCTACGCGTACGCATGGGCGCTCGCGAACGTGGAGTACATTGTGCAAGCCGATGGAATGACCGACATGGAGCGCATTCTGGACCGGCTAGCCGGGGGAAGCACAGCGGAAGCAGCGTTGCGCCAGGTGTTGCGCAGCGATTATGAGGAGCTGATGCAGTCCACCGCGCAGTATTTGCGCAAGACCTACTGAAAATAAAAATTGATTGCGCCGGTGTGGGCGCCCGTTGTGCGTCAACTATCGCGCAGCATTGCAGCGAGGAGCGCGGCGCGCTCCGGCATCGCTTTTACGAGGGCATACTCGCGCGCGGAGTGCGCGCCATCGCCGACCGCGCCCAAGCCGTCGAGCGTCGGGACGCCGAGAGCCGCGGTGAGATTTCCGTCCGAGCCGCCGCCCGCGACACATTCTCCGATCGAGAGGCCCATTTGCGCAGCCAATGATTTCGCGCGAGAGAAGAGCGCGGCGCTTACTTTGCGCTCCATGGGAGCGCGATTGAAGCCGCCATGAATTTCGAGGCGCGCTCCGCGCGTGAGGGGCCGCAGCGCGCGGAGGCGTTGCTCGACGCGGCGCATGTCGGCATGACGCAGGGCGCGAAGGTCGACCACCGCGCGGGCGCGCTCGGCGATGACGTTGACGCGTGTGCCGCCTTCAATAGTGTCCGCGTTAACGCTGATGCCGCGGCGCAAATCGTTCCATCGCTCCAAGCGAGCAATCTGCCGTGCGAGTTCGTGCACGGCGTTCACGCCTTCCTCCGGCGCGAGGCCGGCGTGCGCGGCGCGCCCGTGCACGATGATCTCCGCTTCGCCCACACCTTTGCGGGCTGTTTTCAGCAAGCCGCGCGGGCCGAACGAAGGCTCGAGCACGAAGACGGCGTCGCTGCGGCGAGCTTCTGCTTCGATGAGCTTGCGGGAGGACTCGCTGCCGATTTCTTCATCGGAGGTCCAGAGAAAAACGATGCGTTTGCGAAGCGGAGTTTGCGCTTGTTGCAAAGCGGAGAGCGCGAAGAGCGCTTGCACGATGCCGGCTTTCATGTCGAACGTGCCGGGGCCGTGCGCCTTGCTCGCGGAAAGGCGAAAGGGCATTTTCACGAGCGTACCGGTGGCGTACACCGTGTCGTAGTGGCCGAGAACGAGAAGCTGCCCCGCGGCGCGCGACTTCTGCGACTGCCAGCTGATGCGCAGATGATCGCCGCGATGCTTCTGCGCGAGCCGCTCGACGCACGCGCCATGCTTGCGCCATTCCCCGGCGACGATTCCGCAGCAGCGGTCGGCAGGCGCTTTCTCCAGGCTCGGCGATTCGGCCAGGACAAATGTTCGAAGGGCGGAAAGCATCCGCGGCAAACGGGGCTTGAGGAGGCGCAGCAGGGCCGCGGGGGAGTTCGCTTCGGTCATCGCGGGGACATGCTAACAGCGCCCTGCTAGTCGTGCAAAGACTCGGCGGCAACCGCCCTGCTTCGCATATAATCGTAGGTTTGCCGGGAATACAGCGGGCCGCAGGGGTGCGCGGCTACGGGAGCGCCGATGCTACTCGACGTCACGGAAATTCAGAAGATTTTGCCGCACCGCTATCCGTTTTTGTTTGTCGACGCGATTGTGGAAATGGAGCGGCTGAAGCGCGTGGTGGGCATCAAGAATGTGACCATCAATGAAGCGCATTTTCAGGGGCATTTTCCCGGCAAGCCGATCATGCCCGGCGTCTTGATTATTGAAGCCATGGCGCAGACCGGCGGGTTGCTGCTGCTGACGGAAGTCCCGGATCGCGAAAAAAAGCTCCTCTACTTTGTCGCCGTGGACGGCGCGCGTTTTCGGCGGCCGGTGGTGCCGGGGGACCAGTTGAAACTGGAGATTAAGGTGGTTTCCTGGCGCGGAGATTTTTGCAAGCTGGACGGCCGCGCGACGGTCGACGGTCAGCTCGCGGCGGAAGCGACGCTGATGTGCAAAATGGTTGACCGCGAGACGCCCACCAAGGTGGAAGACGCCGCGAAATGAGCGCGCCGCAGATTCATCCGCAGGCGGTGGTGGCGGCGGACGCGAAGCTGGGCGCGGGCGTGCGTGTTGGCGCGTATGCGATTGTTGGCGAAAGTGTGGAGCTGGGCCAGGGATGCGTCCTGCATGCGCATGCGATGGTGCAGGGGCCGTCGAAAATTGGGCGCGACAACGTGTTTTATCCGTTTTGCGTGGTAGGCGGCGATCCGCAGGATTTGCGCTTTCGCGGCGAGAGGACGGAGCTCGCGGTGGGAGATGGGAACACGTTTCGCGAGTACGTGACTATCACCCGCGGCACGGTGAGCGGTGGCGGGAAAACGACGATTGGCAGCGGAAGTTTGTTTCTGGCGTCGTCGCATGTCGGGCACGATTGCCACGTCGGCGATCACACTTTGTTTGTGAACGGCGCGACGCTGGCGGGCCATGTGACCGTCGAGGACTTCGCCACGATCGGCTTTCAGTCGCCGGTGCATCAATTTTGCCGCATCGGGCGCTACGCGTATATCGGCGCGTCGACGGTGATTACGCAGGACGTGCCGCCGTTTTCGCGCGTGGTGACGGAGCGCGAAACGAAGAGTTATGGCGTCAACACCATCGGGCTGGAGCGCAAAGGATTTTCCGAGGAGCGGCTGAAGGTTCTGGCGCGCGCGTTTCGATTGCTGTCGCGCTCGAAGATGAATACCAGCCAGGCGCTGGCGGAAATGCGCAAATCGCTGGGCGATTCCGAAGACGTGCGAGAGTTGATTCGTTTCATCGAGACGGCGGAACGCGGAATTGTGAAGTAGAGCGCTTCGGTACGCATTTCATGGCCAACGCGGAGACAATCACGGCAGGGTGGGGCCTGATCGCGGGCAACGGGCGATTTCCGTTTCTCGTGCTCGAAGGTGCGCGGAGCCAGGGCATCGAGATGGCCGTGATCGCGCTGAAGGAAGAAGCCGCGCCGGAGCTGGAGCGTTCCGCGAAACGGCTGCATTGGGTGAGCCTCGGAGAATTGAGCAAAGCGATCGACTTGATGCATCAGGAAGGCGTGACGCAGGCGGTGATGGCCGGGCAAGTGAAGCACAACAAAATTTTCAGCGCCATCCGGCCGGACTGGAAGCTGGCCAAGCTGCTGTTTTCTCTGCCGCGCAAAAATACGGACGCGCTGATCGGAGCGGTGGCGCGGGTTTTGGAAGATGAAGGGATTCGCCTGGTAGATTCGACACTATTTCTGAAGCCGCTTGTGCCGGAAGCTGGGGTTGTGACGCGTCGCGCGCCGGATGCGTGCGAGGCCGCCGACATCGCCTACGGCCTGGGCGTCGCGCGGCAAATTTCCGCTATGGACATCGGGCAAACGGTGGTGATTTCCGACCGCGCGTGCGTGGCCATTGAGGCCATGGAAGGCACGGACGAAACCATTGCGCGCGCAGCACGGATTGCGGGCGGCAAGCCGCTCGTGGTGGTGAAAGTCAGCAAACCGGGACAGGACATGCGCTTCGATGTACCCGTGATCGGTCTGCCCACCATCGAACACATGAAGAAGGCGCAAGCCACGGCTCTGGCGGTGGACGCCGGACGAACCTTGCTGTTTGATCGCATAAAACTGATCGAGTTGGCGGACGCGGCGGGAATCGCCATCCAGGCGGTCGCACCGGCTGCGGCTGCGGAACCAAAAGACACTGCGGCGGGAATGAACAGGGAATGACGGCGGCAACGCAAGCGGGCAAGATACGTGTCGCCGTTGTCGGAACCGGTGAATTCGGGCGGAATCACGCGCGCGTTTACCGCGAGATTCAGGACGCCGAACTGGTCGGCGTTTTCGACAAGAGCACTGAGCGCGCGCAGGCCGCCGCTGCCGAATTCCGGACGCATGCTTTCACTTCTCTTGACGAGTTGCGCGGTCGAGCCGATGCCGTCACCGTGGCGGTGCCCACCGCCGATCATGCTGAGATTGGCTGCCGGCTGATGGAAATGGGCTTCGATGTTCTCGTCGAGAAGCCCATGGCGAA
>WNFI01097899.1_pt3 | contig 14522 bp, 13 predicted proteins | sample 5400471 | NCBI WGS metagenome assembly WNFI01 (sample SAMN13153348, study PRJNA577476) | soil metagenome | isolation source: 100 cm saprolite on Douglas fir-dominated hillslope | place: USA:California | collected 2013-09-17
CCGCCGCATTACTGTGACGAAAAATTTACATGGGCGGCGGGAATATTTTGACATTGGCTGGCTCTAACCCTATAGAGACATGAACCCACTGGGCTCTATCCTCCCTGCGATTCGTGCACCGGCCTCTCCGGTCGGATGCACGGCTTTCTCTCTAGGAGGGAATCTCTGATGGAACCCGAAACCCCGCAGGGGGCCGCCTGGGATGTCCGGGCGGTTTTCCAAGAAAGGATGATCCCATGAATGCCCTGATACCTTCTGAAGTGATCGAACAGCGGATCTTGCTGATTCGCGGCCACAAAGTGCTCCTGGACGCTGATTTGTCGAAGCTCTATGGGGTCACCACGATCCGATTAAACCAGCAGGTGACCCGAAATCGACGCCGGTTCCCGGAGGACTTCATGTTTACGCTCACCTCGTCGGAGAAATCCGAGGTGATTGCAAAATGCAATCACCTCCAAAAGCTGAAATTCGCCTCCGCGATGCCTAAAGCCTTTACCGAACACGGGGCGCTGATGGTCGCCAGCGTCCTTAATAGCCCGATCGCCGTCGAAGCCAGTATTCAGGTCGTGAGAGCCTTTGTCCGATTGCGCTTCCTGTTGACCGCCCATAAGGACCTGGCCGGTAAAATCGCCGAGCTGGAACGGACCGTAGGAACGCATAGCGCGCAAATCCGAGGCCTATTCGACGCGATCAAAGAGTTGATGGCTCCACCGCCGGATCGCAAGCGCGCCATCGGCTATAGGGCGATCTCATGACCGTACGCGGCTGTTTTTCCTGCGGCGTAAATCGTTCGGAAGACCGCCAACGAACCTACTGCAGTGTCGTCTGCCGAGTGCCCGGCCAGGCGGGTCTGGGCTGGCGTCTGAATCCCTACCGGATAGTGGACCTCGACACAGGAAACGTTGTACGCAAAGGCCCATCGTTTGACCTGACGCGGGAGGGCATCGCGGAATTACAGAAAAAAGCCGAACAGCTGCGCCATCCCGTGCCTGAACAAGCAACGCTCACTCTGATGGAATCCGGGTTGACGCCTATGCTGCCGCAAAGGCCGCCGCTGGCCCGTACCTTTTTAAGGAGCCATTTATGACAAATAAAGGGAATATTTTGACTAGAAATGTATCTAATATAAGGAAGGGTCAATGACCCGCCTGTCCGGGAGCGTTCCCATTCCCAGGCGGCTGATGAACGCGCAGGAAGTCGCCGAATACATTGGTACCACGCATCTGAACGTCTATCAGATGGTTAGTAAGCGGGGCATCCCGTTTGTTAAAATAGGTCGCTCGGTCAGGTTCGATCTGCACGAAATTGATCCATGGATTGAGCGTCAAAAACATGGCGATACACCAAATCGAATCAGGCCGTAACAAGGGCCGTTACATCATCCGAAGATCGCACCCTTGATAAAAATGAAAGCCCTAACGTTCGATTCCACGCGCTTTGTGCGGAGTACATGGAAAAATACTCCAAAGTGCGGAAGTCGTCCTGGTACACGGACGAATTGAAGATCAGACAGTTCAAAAAATATTTTGGCAATCAGCCCATCGAGGCGATTACGCGCGCGCAGGTCAACGACTTCGCGCTGGCCCGCAAAAGGGATGTGCAGGGCGGGACGGTGAACAAAGATATCGCGGTTTTGAGGCGGATATTTTGGTATGCGGTGGATAACAACTGGCTGGAATATAATCCCGCTCAACGCTGGCAGGAATTTCCCGAAAACGAACCCAAAGACGACTACTTAGAGTGGGGACAATATCAAACCCTCCTGGACGCGCTCGACCGCCTGCTGAAAGCGCCAGTCGGGAATGCGTGGCGCGGGCGCGCCCACCTTGAGCAATTCAGGTATATGATCCCGCTCGCCTTCGAGACCGGTGGACGACGCGGCGAAATAGTGTCGATGGCCACTCAGGACCTGGACCTCGAAAACACGCGGGTCCGTTTTTGGTATCGAAAAGGAAGGAAGCACGAACTTAAGAGCCGATGGGTTCCCATGCCGGAGCATCTGGCGGAAATCATGGCGACCTTGAAAATCGATCCTGACCAGGCGTATTTGTTTCCCGATGAGAATGGAAAACTTTGGCAATCAAAGATCGCGTTTTACCGGCAATGGGAACGCATCGTCAAAGAGGCGACGATGCCGGACTTAACCTTTCATCGGCTGCGCCATTCTTATTGTTCACAACTTTCCAACAAAGGGGTGGATGAAAGCACTCGCATGCGCCTAATGGGGCACGCCAGCCCGGTGACGCAACAGCGTTACACGCACATTTCTGAGGAGCGCAAACGGCAGGTCGTGAAAGTGTTCGATGAATTGAAGTTGCAAAGTAATGTTAAGATGGGAAATGGTGGCGGTTCTAAGGCGGTTCTTGGGGAAAATCAGGAAAATCAGGCACCCCGTAAAGATAAGAACGCCTCTAAAAATTAGTTAGTTTCATATTTCAGAAATATTGGTCGATAAGCTGTCTGAAAAACCAGGTGTCGACAGTTCGATCCTGTCCCTCGGCACCACTTATCATGAAGAAACCCGGTCGCCAGACGTCTGGCGACCGGGTTTTTTGCGGGTGTTGAATCTACGCGGCGCGCTGCAGGTCGAGTTTTGGTGGGCGACGGCGGGATTACTATGGGCGGCGTGCCCGTGTTGCGGACCGCTTTTCATGGAAACCATTTTGCTTTCTCACGGACCGGTTCTTACAATATCTCCCGCGAAGATCTCATCAAGAAACTTTTCTAAGGCTTCCCGTTTTCTTTCCCGATTAATAGCGATTGGGTTAGGCGGCGCGTAGGGCGAGAAAGCCACCTTGTTGGAGATAGGTTGAATGACTTTAACCGAGTGTTCGATGGAGAGGCCTCTACCTACAAGGGAGGTTGAACCTTCATGAATTTCAAGCGCAAGCGCCGCAAGAATGCTCGTGCAGGCTGTCTCCAGTGTAAACCCTGGAAAATAAACAAAGTGCGATATAAGGACAAGGTCAAGCGTTCCGAAAAAATCCAAAGGCTCATTGACGGATTCGCTGGCTAATAAAATGTAAAATAACGCCATCTTTCTCAGAGGAGCGTACTATGAATGATCGTATTGTCATCGATCCTGAAATTCAGCACGGCAAGCCTGTTATTAAAGGGACACGTGTTACAGTGGTGCGTATCATCGGGGGTTTGGCGGGAGGGATGACGCAGGAAGAAATTGCACAAGAATATGATATTACTGAAGCCGATGTGCGAGCAGCGCTCGCGTTTGCTGGACAGTTAATCGAACAAGAAGAATTCCGCCCACTTCGAAAAGCCAGTTAAGTCTTGAAATTCCTCATTGATGAAGATCTGCCAAAGGCCATTATCGAGCTTACATGCCAAAAGGGTCATGAGGCCGTCGGCGTCCGTGATGTGGGTCTGCGAGGGGCTAAAGACCCTGAGATAGCGGCTTACTGCAAGGCCAATAAGCTGTGTCTCTTAACTGGAGATTTTGGCTTCGCCGACATCCGTAACTATCCTCCCCCCGATTATTTCGGGATCGTAGTTGTATCCGTTCCTGGGGATGCAACGGCAAAATTTATTATTGGGCTCTTCAAAAGTTTCTTCCAAGAAGACCCCGTCATTAAAGAGGTGTCCCAAAAACTAGTCATCCTTGAACCCGGCCGTATTCGAATTCGGAAATCTTAAATTCTAGTGCCACCGGAGATCTAAAGTGTCTAAATTGTTGCATCAATTCACGTTGCAGCAGATCGCGGATGAGTAGCGAATCATTTCCAAATCTCCCGCGAAGATCTCGTCAAGAAACTTTTCTAAGGCTTCCCGTTTTCTTTCCCGATCTATAGCGGTTGGGTTAGGCAGCGCGTAGGGCGAGGTTGGGTTTTGGTGCGGGCGTGTGAGTGTGATCCATCCGGAACCGCGGAAGAACGGAGAAGATGCGCGAAAACCATCGAGGTCTAAAAATCATTGTTAGCATGAGCCCGCCTAAGCCCAAGGCCAGTCCCATCCCGATATGCGGAGCCAGGAAGGACATTCCGGCGGCTACACCCCACAACTCTTTGACTTGTCCATCCGGTTTGGGCTGCCGATCAAGCCCGCCTTTTCTTGTATCCGGCGTCGGCGGCGGGGTCACCCGTTTTTTTAATGTGGTTTGATGGGTAAATTCGCGCGTGACGCCCTTGATGTCGACCATGATCCTATGCGCGCCGTTCTGAGTGACCCTGCCTTTCCCCTCAGGCGTTAGCACTGGCTCTCCGACCGGCAACGTGGAGGGGTCCTTTACGACTTCCCAACGTTTTGCCTCAGCCGCTTTCTCCGAACTTACTGACAGGAGTAATTCACGATTTGTAGAGAAAGAACGAGTGAGATCATTGTAAGTCCCTTTATACCCAGATTGCTTGAGCTCTTCATAAACGTCCTTTGTATCACCTGCATGCTCGCGGATGAGCCCTTTTAAACGTTCAATTTCACTTTCAGACAGCGGGGCTGCAACAGCTTTGACTTTAGTGGTCGGCGGATTAACCTGCGGCCAGCCCTCTTTAGGCACGAACTTGGCGTTGCGTTGAAGCGCTGCCACTACGTGCGGGGCCAGTGCGTATAGATAGGTCAACTTGCCACGGCCTGGTTTGCGTTCCCGGACAAGGAACCCCAGGTCGAATAGCGTCTTTAAATTTTCCCGTGTCCTAGGTTCATCATCGTGATAGACGCCCAACGCATCAGCGACTGTAAATTTCACAGTGCCGGTCCCGAAAACCTTGATTAATGGGATCAACCGTTCAGGGACAGGAAATTCATCCGGGGGTCTGGGGCTCTCCGGGGTATTATCGGATTTGCTGTGAACGGCCCCCCAAATGGGAAACAAAGCGATCGCACCCCACCCCCATACACTCCAATGGGACACCGGTAAAGCCACGGACTGTTGAAGGCCCGCGGCCTGGAGATCGATTTGTAGCCAGGCTATCCCGATCGGAATCAGCAGGACGACGAACAAACCCGGCCACTTCTGGTGAAGTTTTTTGGCACGCTGGTAAAGGCGCCGCAGCGCATCGTGTTTTTGAAGCATTTTCGAAACCGCCATATCAGTACGTTTGGGATTTGTGCGTTTCGCAATCCAACGTTGCGTTATCGAAAAGGTGTAGCGTCCTGCTTTGTAAGCGGTGATATACCCATTGATCACGCGCGCGATCTCGTGCCGTGCCGCTTGGCCGTCCTTTCGGATCAGCGGTATGTTTTGGCGGGCGCGATCGATGATCTTCCGAACGACAGGGTTTTGCAAACTGGCTTTAACACTCGCTTTGGTCTCCCCCGAAAATCGTGCCAAGTTATCAGGTGTGAGGGGATGAAGTCCTTGCATTTTTTCCAAGCGCGCCGCGGCAGTGAGCTGGCTACGAGAGGACTGGATTTGAGACGGTTATAAATGGTGGCCCTGGAAACACCCACGATGGGCGCGATCCTCTCCGGCGTGATCATTTCTCCGCGCTTGTTGGCCCGCCACCCCTGGATCGCTTCTACGAATTTAGTGTCAGAGACGGTCTGCGACGCGGCGGCGGGAAGGTTCTCATTTCTGTTATGCGTCAACCAGTCTTCGAGAACTTGAGTGAGAGGGAAATCGTTTAAAGCCTGGGGGTGAAAGTTGCCGGGTTGCTTTCGCAGGCGGGCCGTGCGTTCGGTGTTTTCATGGCCTAGAACATCTGCTAGATAAAGTGCGGCCTCTTCCGGCGAGCGCGTGTGCTCGCGTAGCCATTTCAAGAACGCTGCATGAATGACAACGCGGTGTCCCGGGTCTACATAGACGAGCTTATGCCAATGGGGGTCAAATTCGGACCTTCCTAACGGATGCGGCTCCACAATCCGGATGTCATCGAGGCGGAGAGGTTCGAGGGAGCGTGATTTTTGAAAAGAGGAGTAGAGACGGAGCGCTTGCTGGACTAAGTCGCTGTTTTCCTCCGCCCGCCAGGATTGTTTCTTGTATTGAAGTACGTCCCAAGCGACATGGCCTGCACGAATAACACGCAATGAGAGTTGTGCAGCGAGGTTCCGAGCCGGATCGAGCTTAAAGCACGATATCAGCACATCATGGACCAACGCGATGATGTCATCCGAACCCTTCTCCGGCGCGGGGGCGGGAAGCTCGTGTCTGATTTCTTGGGTGAATTCTGGATCCCCCGGTCTCGCAGGATGAATCCATGTTTTATTGCTGCCAAAAACCGGAAAATCCCCATTTTCTCCAGTAAGCAGTGCCAATTCCGAATCTGCGCCGGCTGTAAAATTAAGCGACTGGCTAACCAGTCGATCTGCTAGTTGCGGTGTGAGAGGAATTGAGACGTTGGGGAACCACGGCGGCGTGTGTTTAGTAATCGCGCTAATAAATATACTAGGTCTGTCATTTTTCGATGGTTGCGATGCCTTATACCTCAAGAAACTGAGCAAATGCATAAAGCCGCCTGGGTCGTCGCTGCCGGAATGATCAGGACCGGCGCCATTTTTATGTTCGGTGGGTCCCGAAGCTCGCAGCCAGTTGTTAAGCCCTCCATCAAAATCATCCAGATAGTCCATAAGGCTATTAACACTTTGAATCGGTACTTTTACCTTTTCTTCTAAATCGGTTTCTTCTAAGGGCGCGCCTTGTATTGCGCCTTGTATCGATCGGATCAAATCTTGCCATTTGATAAAGCGTCCCGAATTTTCAAGCTTGTCCGTGGTCAAGGCTTGCAGATCCTGGGGGCTGAGCGGCTCCCATGACACGTAGACGGGTGCCGGTAAGCGATCGCGACCAAAAAAGTAGGAATTGTTTCTGATAATTAGGGTAGCAGGGTTGTCTTTTGAACGATTGGAGCAAACAATGTAAGCGCGCCGGTATTCGACGTACCAGTTGTCATCATTCCAGACGAAGCCAGGCCCGAACAAATCTCTGCTTGGATCAGATAAGGCTAACTTCGGGTCGCGGATATCTGTATCTCTATTCAATCGCCGCATTCCGAATTGTTCAACGAGTGAAGCATTCTCTCCTGACTTCTGCGTTAGAAAGCGCCACTTCGGAAAAGAAAACCCATAATTTCCGATGCGCGCATTGCAACGCGAAAAATCATCAGTAGTCCATAAAGCAGGCTTTGCCCACGAGAAGACCTTTTCAAGCATGCGTTGTTGTTGTACTCGGCGCAGTCCAGGGGTGCCAAAGAGGGCAAGCGCTTCCGGAAGCCAGGAATCCCTGTTGTCCGAGGGCGTAGAGACAAGGTCGCACGCCGCATTGGCATGCGCATTCTTTATAATAAACGGAACAATATGGGAGATGGGTTTCGTATCGTCGCCGCGTAATCCTTGAGCCGATTGTTTAGCTAACGCAAGTTCATTCCGATAAACTTCCGGCGCTGTCTCGACTGGCGCTGCTTCTGGAAAATAAGGGATCCGCTTTTTAAAACCTGCGAGCTTCATTTGCTCTTCAATAAAATTCGCAAGCTCTTCGAGAAGATCTGGATGGATATTCTCTGTAAGAAAACGACGCGCCAATTCGCCATGCCTGACCATCAGCAAAGAATCAAGATCCTCGATATAATGAGCCGGAGTTCCCCAACGCCCGCAAGCGCAGTCGATTACGCGGCTTCGAGAAAGCGCCTCTAGGGGGGCCCTCAGATAAGTGCAAATTTTCAACACGTCACTTTTCCATACACGTAGTAAAGGCTGGACGCTCGCCGAATTTGAAATATTGCTGAAATTTCCAAGCTCATCTTCGGTTCTGTTCCTTGTCCCAACAACCCAATAACTTTGTTCGCGCGACCGAAGCCGTCCTGTTTCGGGGTTCTGAACGACAGACCAATCCATGAGAGCTCCCCACCGCAGGCCATCCCTGCGATGATCAATGGAGCTGTCGACCCGTATGAGAGCTTCAGGCGCGCGGTCCTTAAGCCAGGGAATAACAGTATTTTGGAACCAGAATCTCTGCGCGTAAGGGTCCTTTGCTAAAACCTCTGATGAAGGAAGCAGCTCTCCGAAATGAATTCCAGTAACTCGTTCAGGTCTTCCAGCTCTTTTAAAAGCTTCCGCGCAAACAAGAAAGGCGAGTATAGAATCTGTGCCACTAAGGCCAATTACAAATCCCGGGGCGCCCTGTTTAGTGATGAGCTCATCGTAAACCCAAGACACGAGAACCTCAAAAGTCTTAACGGGATCAATTTCTCTAGGTAGACTTGGTGCGGTACTAGGTGGCACCGGCGCGGCATCGCTTCCTCTTGTCGGTAGCGCTACCGAGGGCGCAAGTGAGTGTGCGCCCTCGGCATCGCTAGTTATTGTTTCGGGGAGCGCGGGGCCGGGCTTCTTGTTCCGGAATTCTTTCCAGAGCTGAAATGCGGCGAGGATCCCCAATGCAGCGCTGATTAAATTCATGAGGTGCCAGTAGATTACATCCCCCGTCATTTTGCTTTGAATATCTTCCATATCCTCAGCAGTTATGGGATAAGGACTCTGTCGGTCCGCGGTGGCTTCCACAGCCCGGTGCAAGTTTTCCATGTGCTCCAGTTGATCGACAACGAATCCAGACATTCCTGGACGCCAGTGTTTAAGGTCATCCCCCTTCACTTTGCGTTCATACGACAGGAAGGCGGCCATTTTTTTGGGATCCTGCAGGTCGGGAGGAAGCTTAATGATGGGAGGACCCACCACGACACGATGATATCCGTAGTCGGTGTCGGGATCTTTCTCAAAGAGGGTTGCTCGTTCGATTCTGATCGGGCCGGGTGGGCGATACAACAACCCCGATACAGCTGCAATGTAGGTCCAAGGAACTGCGGCGGCCAGCAGGGAAACGTATAGGATGGCGGCCGGCACGACCGTCCGTCGCATCACGCCCCGCCGGATCAGTGAGTCGACAATAATCCCAACCAGAGCACCCGCCGCGAGGATCCAGCCCGACGAGGAACCGAGGAATAGCATTGGGCCCACAGCGCCCAAGCCAGCCGCGAGGGTCACCCTCCAGAGACTTCGGGACAGGGGCTTGAAAACAGATCCGGCCGAACCTGTTCCCGGTGCGGCGGCGGGCGATTCGTTGTTTAAGACAGAGGCAACGCCAATCAGGGTGGGGAGGATCGAACGAAGTCCCAGAGCGCCTTGCTTCCTGCGTCCGGTGGGCGGTTTTGCGGGGGTGGCGGGTTGCGCCATTAAACGTGGAACGTCTACGGTCACCAAATTGACCTTGTTGTCCAGACGCCGAGCCATTCCAGCAAGATGACCGACGCCAACCAGTGCAATCATGTCCCCTTGGGATCGAAGAATGGAATGAACCATGGCCCGGTCTCGTTCCATGATGATTTGAACCCTGCTTCGTCTCAGACTTAAATCGATGCGTGCCAGTCGCATGGTTTCAGGGTCTTGCATTTCGCGTATGAGCGGTTCAAGGGTCTCGTCCAGAAGCATTCGCTCTTCATTGAGCTGGAGCATGGTGTCATTCCATCGCGTCATGATATCCCTGGAGACCCGGCCCGAGGTAGCGGCGCGCTTTAAGGCTTTGCCATTGTCGTCTATGGCGTAATATGTATCCTCCGCACGTTTCCGAGTCTGCTCCTCTTCCAATCCGACAATGTTTATTTGTCGTCCGGGCAAGAGATCCGGCCGTGCCAATAGCAACATACCGACCCCCCCCTCCAACGCGATAAAAATGTCCGTAGCAGTTTCCAATGGGTTAGGAATTCCCTTTGTGCGCATGATGTTGAGCACACTGTCGAATTCTTGACGTGCCGTCGATATGATTTCTTCAACCACGAGGGGCGTTTGTTCAATTCCGAGGGTAACGGGAAGCCCAGGCCCTCGGGTTCGATTTATCGCCGCGATCAATTCTGCTAGTTCCCTCCGGTGAGATTGGATAGAGGCTTGACTCTGTTGCTGCCAGTCTGCGATTCCTGCTTGATAAACAGGCAGGGGTTTGTAAGGGGGGGGATTCAGCGCCATCTGTTCCAACATGTGCATTGACTGAACCGAATAATGAAAATTGCCGATAATCGTGATCCGAACAGCAGAACGGGAAGGCTTGGATGGTGCGGTTGCGCTCCGATCGGCGACCGCGATTCCGAAAACTCCCGCTCCAATCATGCGGAGCCAATCTCGGCGGGTGATGCCGCGCTCCCGGTGGGCAAGGGTTGCTTCGCTATGAAGCACGCTATGGGTTTCCGTGAGGCTTTGGGATTTTTCGAACCAGTGGATCAAAGCGCCGGGAATCGCTTGCTGTAAGAAAGGTTCGATAACGGGCTGGGTACCCGTAAGCGCGTGAAAGTTACCCTGTGAAGCGGTTATAGTTGCGGCCACAGGGTCCGCTACCAGGCAGGGAACCAGCAGGAGGGCAACGATCCGAATGAGGGTTTTAGACATGGTCGAGGGAATGGAAGATTCTAGTGGGTTTGGTGCGTTAACGATATGGAGCAAAGGGCCAAAAATGGGTGCCCGAAGGACCTGCGCTGCGGCGGCCCGATCAGGGATCGCAGAGGCCCATTTCTCCCTACATTTACGGAACAGACTACGAGGTTGTTTTAGATCCTTCCTATGTCCCCCATATATCCAAACCCACCTTCGTACGGCCCAGCGGCGATAATTGGAGCGCCTATAACTGGGAAAATAATGCGATGAATCATGGAGTTTGGTGGGGGCCGAACAGCAGCACGGATATGGAGTCCGCCCACAACAGACCCGGGAGTGACGTTCCGGGGGCCGCCGTTGTCCGCGGTATCCTGGCGGCCCATCGCGTGGGTGCGGCCGCATTGATTATCGTTCCGATTTCGGACTATGTCGCGGCCGACAAAGGAAATGAGGAGGGTACGGATGTTGTCACCCAAGCGGCTTCGGACACCCAGCCTCGATGGGTAAAAAATCGCGCTACAAAACCCACACCGCTTTCCATGACGCCGGATTTGACCGATCGTACGGTGTATCAGGATGAGTTCGTCCATTTTGTTCAACAAACCTTTAAGCAGGCTCTGGCGCAGGGGAAGAAAATTTTCTATTCGCTGGGGAATGAGCCGGCTCTCTGGCACGAGACCCACCCCCTGCTCCATCCCGCGAAGACCACCTATGCCGAAATCGCGGAACGAACACAACGTTTCGGAACAATGATTAAACGCTACGCGCCGGGCGCCCTCATCTTTGGCCCCGTCGCGTCTGGGTTTCATGAATTCGTCAATTTGTCAGACGCGCCGGATCAGCGCGGGCGGGACTTTCTGGATTTTTATCTGGATACGGTGAAACACCTGGAAACGACAGAGGGAAAAAGAATCGTGGATGTGCTGGATGTTCACTGGTATACGGAAGTCAAAGCGAAAGGTCAACTGATTGTTCACATCTCGCCTGAAGACATTAAGACCTGGCAAAGCCCCCATCCCTCCCAAGCAGAAATTGAAGCCCGGGTGCAGGCTCCCCGATCGCTCTGGGATCCGACCTATATCGAAGAGAGCTGGATTGCCAAAGAGTATTATGACCAACCCACGCCGATTCGTCTGATCCCTTGGCTCAAGGAAAAAATCGCGGCGCACTATCCGGGAACCCAATTAGCCATTACCGAATACAACTACGGGGATGGGATCCACATCTCTCATGCCGTCGCGCAAGCGGACGTTCTGGGAATCTTTGGCCGTGAAGGGCTTTTTGCGGCCAGTTTCTTGCCTCTTACCGAGGACCCCTTACCCCACGGGTATATCACCGGCGCATTTGATATGTATCTGAACTATGACGGGGAGGGAAGTGCGGTGGGCGACCTATCGCTGAAGACCGAAAATCCCGATGTTGCGCGTCTTTCCATCTATGCGATGAAAAGTACGAAAGACCCCGGCGTTGTGCAGATCGTCGCGATTAATAAAACAGGGGCTGAACTTCCTCTCGATGTCACGCTGGCCGGTAGCAGCTACAAAACAGCCTCGCTCTACCGTCTCACAGCCGCCCACTTAAGGCCGGTCTCGGCCGGGATCCTGTCACTCACCGGCGACCTCTTGTCCGATCGCTTGCCGCCCCTCAGCATCACGACGTTTGATTTGCGAATCTGAGCTACGTGGCATTAGTGCCTAGCGTTGATCCTAGGTCATTCGTATATAATATCGTCAGTTCGCCCGACACACTAGGGTCGGGCGTCCGCCTGTTGTGTGGCGGACGATCCTGACCCTCGGCATTTTCTTTTTTAGCTTATGACACTCCTTCATCAAATCTGGGATTTACTTAAGCAATTCCCGGAGTATTGGCCGGGTGCTGTGGCGGCCCTAACCCTCCTTGTCATCGCCCTGCCGTTCTACCTTGCGCTGTGGTACTTCCTGCACCGCCGGAATTTACCTTTCCCCTGGCGGTTGCGTTTTGCCTGCTTGAGTTCATTTGTCTTGTTCGCCGGTCTGGCGTTTATCTTTGCTTCTCCATTATCCAAGCTGATCCCATCCCTGGCCATCAATGCCTATCTGTTCGTGACCTGCTGCATGTTGGCCTACACGGTTGTTCCACTTTTTGACGTATTCATTCTGGGATACTTCCTCATCGGCAAGCACAAGGTGTATATTTCTCCGCCGCTACGAAAAGTGATCAATTTCACCGTCTTTTGCCTGTCGTTCCTGCCGACGATGCACTACATGCTGCGCTTTAATCCCTTTGCGCTTGTGGCCATTCCCACGATCGCCACCGCCGGTCTGGCCTGGGCGTTGCAAGATTCAATCAAAGCGTTTATCGCAGGGATCGGGTTGGGGCGACGGGTTCGGGTGGGGGAGTGGGTCGCGTTCCAGGATAAAGAAGGGCGCGTGATAGATATTGATTGGGGACGGACGGTGCTGCGAACCCTGGATGGCGATACACTCTATATCCCCAATAACTTGCTTTTAACGCAGCCCTTTTTGGTCTGTTTACCGAACCGCGCCCATCGGATGGTGTTGCGGATCGCCGTCGCTTATACAGCGCCACCTGAACGGGTCAAGCAGATCATCGGAAAGTGCGTCGAAAACCTGCCCGGTGTCGCCAAGTTTCCAGAGCCGGTCGCCCACGTTCTTGCGTTCGGCGATCTCTCTGTCGCTTATACGTTGTCGTTGGGTAGAGGATCAGGCGGACCGCGGGGCGATCCAGGACACGTTGGCTACACGAATCTGGGACACTCTGCGGAAAGAAGGTTTTGAGATACCTTTCCCCGCGCCGACGTATCCTCTCGAAGAGGGATTTCACCCTGTCCCATCGAAGACACCGGTCCGCGGAGGGACCGCATAGATAGACAGGTGTCCGGTTTCTTGCAGTAGATTGCAGCAATTTCCGCCAAAAATCACTAGCTACTAGGTTGAACGTGTTGTGCTGGGCGGAGAGGCGCTTGCATGTTGCAGGCACCCGGGGAGAGGGGTTATGAATGTTTCCAGGGGCCGGGGGCTTTCCAGGTGAGATTAAACGGTTTGCCTTTTGCCAGCGACTCGATCATCGGCAGTAGGAAAATCCTCAGCGGCGCTATGACATGCTCAAGGTCTTTTGGCGCATGATCGAGATGGCTTTTGCGAATGAAAGCGCTCCATTGGGTGATCTTTCCCTGGTTCTGAGCAAAATCGTCAGACAAGGCAAGGGGATTTTCCGGTATTTTCGTCTTTCTCTTTGTAAAAGTCTCTGTCAGTGCTTTTGCCAGTGTTGGCCCGTCGAAATCAAATTGGTAAGCCAAGAGCCATAGATCATAAAAATCCTTCATCCGGCTGTTCAGCAGTCCGAGATTGACCATCGCCTCAAATTTCTCGGCCACCACCGTCTCGCGTCGGTACCCTTTGAGGTGGGGGCGCGGCATATCAAGAATCGTGGGATACTCAATAGTCTCTGGGTGGGGAAAAACACTGTCGCCAAATCCAAAATCAATCTGCATGTTTAATCGGGCCTGACCCAAATACCCGAAAAATCGTATGCGGACGCCGTGATAGTCGTCGTCCTCCTTAATCAGCCCGCCTTTAATGCTTTCTAACGCGAAAGTCATTCCGTCAGATTCTACGTCGACCCGGCAGATTTCTTTGACCATCTCTTCTAAATAACCAGCCGTATTTTGCATCCGCCCCAGAAAATCGATATCACTGGTTGCGCGCGAGCGAGGCACATCCCAGACGACGAACATCAATGCGCCTTTGAGGATAACTTTATCCTTGTAACGGGATTTGCTAAGCCGATAGAGGAATCGTTCCATGGCATAGTATTGGAGGAGTTCTTCGAAACGGCGGCCCGTTTCTTGGGCCCGGGTGTACAGGCGCTGGCGGACTGAAGCGGCCATGTTTTTAATCTCTTTCTTCACAGGATGGCCTCCAGATAAGGTTTCATAATCCGGTCCACTCGATCAATGGCCGCATATTTCATGAGGTCATCAACCGTTGACCGCTTCCTTCTGCGGCAAAGCTTGAGCGCCTCAAGAGCCACATCCAGACCGACTTTATTGCGGAACTTAAAACAGTCAGCCACCGTTTTTTCGGCTGAATAAATTTTCAGGGAGACCCCGTCCACGAGGTGGGTTTCCAGGCCTTGTTCAAAAGCGGCGCCCGAAAGCGAGACGAATTGCATCGGGGGGAAGTGGAGACGGGGATTTCGGGTCCCGCGTTTGAGCGCCATGT
>WNFI01089587.1_pt1 | contig 14520 bp, 18 predicted proteins | sample 5400471 | NCBI WGS metagenome assembly WNFI01 (sample SAMN13153348, study PRJNA577476) | soil metagenome | isolation source: 100 cm saprolite on Douglas fir-dominated hillslope | place: USA:California | collected 2013-09-17
TTGCGCTCTTTGGACATCCGGCTAGGTCAACAGCGTACCGTGCCGACGAATCGAATAGGGACCGGAGCCTTTAGACCGTCCCATGTCCGTCTACCCGCGCGAAATCGTGAAGGCGGCGCTCGCGGCAAACGCCGCGGCAGTGATCTTCGCCCACAATCATCCTTCGGGTGTCGCACAACCCAGCCAGGCCGACGAGCTGCTGACCCGCAACCTCAAGGAAGCGCTGGGCCTGGTCGACGTCAAGGTACTGGACCATTTCATCGTCGCCGGCAGCCAGGCGGTCTCCTTCGCGGAACGCGGCCTACTTTAGACAAATTGCCTGTATAATCCGCGCCTTTCGAGAATTCCGGAGTCATCGATGCCCCGCGTCTGTCAGGTCACCGGCAAGAAGCCGATGAAGGGCCACCTCGTCTCGCACGCCAACAACAAGACGATTCGCCAGTTCCAGCCGAATCTGCATTACCGCCGCTTCTGGGTGGATAGCCAGAGTCGCTGGGTGCGCCTGCGCGTGTCTACCAGCGGACTGCGCCGCATCGACAAGCTCGGCGTCGAGGCAGTGCTTGCCGAGATCAAGGCGAAAGCCAAGGCCGCGGCGTAACGAAGGGGCGAATAAGCCATGCGCGAGAAAATCAAGCTCGAATCCTCGGCCGGCACCGGCCATTTCTATACCACCACGAAAAACAAGCGCACCACGCCTGACAAGCTGGAGATCAAGAAATACGATCCCAAGGCGCGCAAGCACGTCATCTACAAAGAAACCAAGCTGAAATAACAAACAACAAGCTCGGTAACAAAAAAGCCCGCGAAAGCGGGCTTTTTATTTGATGCCTGCTGCCGGGGTCAGGCGTAGGAGCGCAGGCGGTGCGAGAAATCGACGAGCGACGCGACGCCGCTTGCTTCTGCCCGATGACACCAGTCCTGCAGCTGGCGCAGCAGCTGTTCTTTCGATGCGCTCGAGCGTTCCCATAGCGCGGCAAGCTCCTTGCGCATGGCGACCACGGTTTCAAGCGCCCGCGAATTCTTGAGCGCTTGCGTCAGCTTGGCGCCCTCGGCGCCGGCGACCTGCTGCCCGCGCAGCAACACGCGCCTCAGCGAGCGCAGCACTTCCGCATCGCGCGGCGCCCAGTGCTTGAGGCGTGCCAGCTCTTCGGTATAGGTGCGCTTGACCGATTTCGCGTAACGCGAGAACACGTCATAGCGATTCGCGATGACGGCGTGCAGCGTATCGAGGTCGGCCAACGCCTTCGGCGCCGCAAACCGGGGTTTGGGCGCGATTTTTTTCACCGTCGCGAGGCCGAGCGCCTCCAGGATGCAGATGTACATCCAGCCGATGTCGAACTCGAACCACTTGGAAGACAGCCTCGCCGACGAAGCGTAGGCATGATGATTATTGTGCAGCTCCTCGCCGCCGATCAGGATGCCCCACGGCACGATGTTGGTGCTGGCGTCCGGCACGTCGTCATAGCTGCGGTAGCCGAAGAAATGCCCGACTCCATTGATGACTCCCGCGGCCCAGAACGGGATCCAGGCGATCTGCACCAGCCAGACGAGGACTCCCGGGACAATACCGAAAACCAGCCCGTTCACCCCCAGCAGGACAAAGACGCCGGCGTAAGAGAACCTGCTGTAGAAATTGCGCTCGAGCCAGTCATTCGGGGTGCCGTGGCCGTAGCGCTCCAGCGTCTCCCGGTTGTAGGACTCCTTCACGTATAGGAACACGCCCGCCCACAGGACCTTGTTGATACCGTGGATCTGCGGGCTGTGCGGGTCGTCGGCGGTTTCGCACTTGGCGTGGTGCTTGCGATGGATCGCCGCCCATTCCCTGGTCACCATTCCTGTGGTGAGCCAGAGCCAGAAGCGGAAGAAATGCGAGACCACGGGATGCAACTCGAGGGCGCGGTGCGCCTGGCAGCGATGCAGGTAGATCGTGACGCCCGCGATCGTGACGTGGGTGAGGGCAAGCGCCGCGACGATATAACCCCACCACGGCAGGTCCAGAAATCCGGAAAAAATCATCAGGAAAGGCTGCCTTGTTTAGTAGTTATAGGCGCGGGCCATTTTACGCGAACCTTGTTCGGCTGCAATTGAAAATTGATCATGGCGTAAACCGCTGTAGGAAAGGACATTTCGCACACTTAAATACCCATGCAACAATCGCTTCATGACCTCTCTCTCGCGCCCCCTCTACCGACAGTCCGGTCGGAGATTCGTTCATTGCGTCGTGGCGGGCGCGCTCGGCGCGGCAGCATCGGCCCACGCCGCACGCCCTTTCGTCACCGATGACGCGCGAATAGTCGACCCGGGGGGGTACCAAATCGAGACCTATATCAAGAGGCAGCGCGGTTTCTCCGAAAGGGAGTTCTGGTTTCTGCCGGCGCACAACCCCGGGGGGAGAGTTGAGCTCACGCTCGGCGGTTTCGGGGTCGATAGCCAGCCTTTCGGCGACTCGCGGGCGATCGTCGCGCAGGCGAAGACACTGCTCAAGCCGCTGGAAGCAAATGGCGCGGGATACGCGTTGACGCTTGGCATGATGCGATTGAGTCGAACCCCGGGCTCGGTCGAAGGCAACCCATATATCAACGGCATCGGCAGCTTTTCGTTCGCCGACGACTTCGTGGTCATGCACACCAACCTTGGCGCGCGGCGCGATGCGGGCGCCGGCACTACGCGAGGTACATGGGGGATCGGCGCGGAAATACGCTTGCAGGAGAGGCTCTTCGGGATCGTAGAGACCTACGGCGAGCGCGGCGAGAAGCCGACCAAGCACTTCGGCCTGCGCATCTGGGTCGTGCCAAGCCGCGTGCAGATCGACAGCACCCTGGGTTTCGAGCACGCGAACCCGGAGCGCAGGTTCTATACCGTCGGGCTACGGCTACTCTGGTAGAGCGTCAGCCGATCCGCTCGAAGGCCGCGGCGAAGAAACCGTCCGTGTTGTGCGCGTGCGGCCACAGCCGCAGGCGCTCCCCGGTATCCACGGCAATGCGTTGCGCACGCAGCAGCTCGGCGCAGGACAGCTGCTTGAATTCCGGCCGGCCAGCGGCGAAGGCGTCCACCACCGCCTCGTTCTCCGCTCGCAGGATGCTGCAAGTGGCGTAGATCAATCGGCCGCCCGGCTTCACAAGCCGCGCAGCCGATTCGAGGATGCGGGATTGCTTCTCCGAGAGCTCGGCGATTGCGCCGGGGCCGTGGCGCCATTTGAGATCAGGATTGCGCCGCAAAGTGCCGAAGCCGCTGCAGGGCGCGTCCACCAGCACGCGATCGATCTTGCCGGCGAGACGCTTGGCACGGGCATCGTTGTCCCCAGACAGAGCGATCGGATGAATGCTCGTGACTTGGGCGCGCGCCGCCCGCGGGCCTAACGCACCAAGACGCTTCGCCGACACATCCATGGCGTATATCCGCCCCGTTCCGCGCATCAGCATGGCGAGGGCGAGGGTCTTGCCGCCGGCGCCGGCGCAGTAGTCGGCCACCATCTCGCCCCGACGCGGCGCCAGCAGCCAAGCGAGCAGCTGGCTGCCCTCGTCCTGCACCTCCACCAGCCCTTCGGTGAAGAGCCTGTGCCGGTTGATGGCAGGCTTGCCCGCGAGCCGGATGCCGGCGGGCGAGAACGGCGTCGGCGACGCCTCCATGCCGTCTTCTGCGAGGCGGGCAAGCGTTGTGTCGCGGTCCTGGCGTGCGATATTGGCGCGCAGATCGAGCGGCGCGGCATTGAGCATTCCCTGGGCGATTTTCAGCGCCTCCCCCTCGCCGTGCTCGGCCGCAAGCTTCTCCCACAACCAGTCGGGCAGGTCGGCCCGGACCGCGGCGGGAAGGTCCCGAAGTCCAGCCGCTGCCGCCCAACGCGCAGGACCGGTTGTCTTTTCTTCTCGCTTTCGCGTTCGCTCCGCCCGGCGCGCAGCCGGTCACGGCCTCGGCGATGAATGACCGCTCCTGGCGGCCGAGGGCACGATGCGCGCGAAAATAACGCGACAACACTTCGTCGGCGGGGCCGGAAAATTGCAGCAGGACTGCAAGCGCGGAGGCCGCCTGGCCGAGCAGCGGCCGCGTCAGCCGCAAGCGGGCCTCACTGGCCGGAGATCTTGGTGGCAACCTGGTCGAGCTGCGTTCCGTCTTTGTCGGTCACCAGCATGCGGATCGGGATATAACCCTGCGAGGGCGCAAGCCAGATCTCGGTGGAACGGCGATCCTCCGGACCATCCTTGAGCCGCGCGACCTTGACTGCGTCGAATTCGCCAGCCGGGATCTTCAAACGCTCCCGTCCGACCACGGCGAACACGTACCTCGATACGCTGCCGCCGTCGGCGACGCTCATTTTGACCGGCTGCGCGCCGGGCGGAGCGAACGCGAAAGCGAGAAGAAAAGACAACCGGTCCTGCGCGTTGGGCGGCAGCGGCTGGACTTCGGGACCTTCCCGGCTTGAGCGCTTGATTGAGCCGCGCAGCGCCAGCAACCCTCTTCCCCTCATCGTCTCCGACAATTCGTATTTGCCATCACCGTGTTCCAGCCGTTCGACGATCTCGGCGATCACGAAGCCGCTGCGCGAGACTTCGTAGACGACCTCCAGCCGCTGCGGCGGCGCCGCCATGGCAGTAAGCGGCGCAAGCAATGCCACACCCGCGCGGCTAATCAGAGCAAGTGAGAACTTGCGCATCGTTACCTTTAACGCGGACCTTGCCATCGCGGATGACCAGCTTGTCGTCCAGGAACCAGCGTATCGCACGCGGATAGATGACGTGCTCCTGACGAAGCACGCGCGCGGCGAGCGTTTCCGGCGTGTCGCCCTTGCGTACCGGCACTTCGGCCTGGATCACGATCGGGCCGTGGTCGAGCTTCTCGGTGACGAAATGCACCGTGCAGCCGTGGGTCTCCAGCCCCGCGGCAAGAGCGCGCGCGTGCGTTTCCAGGCCGGGGAGCGCGGGCAGAAGAGAGGGATGAATGTTGAGCAGCCTTCCGGCATAGCGCGCCACGAAGGCGGGTGTCAGCACTCGCATGAACCCCGCGAGCGCCACCAGCCGCGGCGCGAAGCGGTCGATCTCCTGCGCCAGAGCGGCGTCAAAGGTGTCGCGGCTGGGAAAACCGCGGTGATCCACCACCCGGGTCACGACGCCATGCGCCGCTGCGATGGCGAGCCCTTTGGCGTCAGCGCGGTTGCTGATCACGGCGGACACTGGAAGCCCCGCCTCGAGCAACGCCTGCATGTTGCTGCCGCGTCCGGATATCAGGACCACGATGGACATGGTCAGTACACCCGGCTCGCCCGGTATCCGTCTTCCTCCAGCAGTGCAAGCACGCCCTTCTCCCCGTACAGGTGCAGCGCACCCAGCGCGACAAAAGCGTGGCCTCGGCGCAGCTGCCGCTGCATGCGGAATGCCATCACCACGCTGCGGTCGAACACCACGCGCTTGGTCATCACCGCCTGGTGCGGGGCGATCTGCGGATGGTGCGCCACGAACTCCTCGCGCAGCCGCCAGATCGCCGACAGGTCGCGCTCGAGATAGGCGTCGAGCGTGCGGTCGGAAAGGGAGATCAGCTCATCGCCATGAGCCAGGCTGTGCTTGAGCAGCGCGACCTGCGACTCCATCGGAAACTCGTCGAAGGTGAAAATCTGCTCCTCGACGCCTTCGATCTGGTGCAGCGGCAGGCGCCGCTCGTGCGCCAGCTCGAGGAGCTGGCTGTCGAGCGGCGAGCCCTGCGCGCCTTGCGGGTTGCGCAGATTCAGCAGCACGCCCCAGGGTTTTAGCTTGTTCACGAACTCGCGCGCGAGGCCGATCGTTCGCAGCCGCTCGACCACGCGCTCGAAATCCTCGCGGCCGATTTTCTGCTCGAGGGTCTGCTGATCGAGGAACATCGCCGCCTCGAGAAAACGCTCCCGGCTGTACGGGTCCGCGAGAAACTCGAGCATCAGGCTCCTGCCGCCGTCGAACGCCCTGCGCACCGGCCGCGGCAGGTCGGCGAGCCGCGGATCGGCGACATGGATCGTGCCGTAGACGTGGCTCGCCGCCACGCCGGGCTTCGTCACGCGCCACAGCAAGCCCCGCTGAAACCGTGCGGGCGCCGCTCGGGCCGGCGCAGCGGCAAGCAGCAGGCTTGAGATCAAGAAATCCCGGCGCTTCACGCGGATGGCCCGATCATCTTTTCCGGCCGCACCCAGCGGTCGAAGTCTGCCGCCGACACGAAGCCAAGCGCGAGCGCTGCCTCGCGCAGCGTGCTGCCCTCGCGATGCGCCTTCTTGGCGATTTCGGCGGCGCGGTCGTAGCCTATGTACGGCGCAAGCGCGGTCACCAGCATCAGCGAGCGCTCCAGCAGTTCCCGGATGCGCGGCTCGTTGGGCTCTATGCCGCGCGCACAGTGCTCCTCGAACGAGCGGCAGCCGTCGGCGAGCAGGCGCGAGCTCTGCATGAAAGCGTGGATGATCAGCGGCTTGTAGACGTTCAGCTCGAAGTGGCCGGAAGCACCTCCGATCGTGAGCGCGACATCGTTACCCAGAACCTGCGCGCACAGCATGGTCAGCGCTTCGGCCTGAGTCGGATTCACCTTGCCGGGCATGATCGAGCTGCCCGGCTCGTTCTCCGGGATGCGCAGCTCGCCGAGGCCCGAGCGCGGGCCCGACGCAAGCAGCCGGATGTCGCTCGCGATCTTCGTCAGCGCCGCAGCAAGCGTCTTCAGCGCCCCGTGGGCGAACACCAGCGGCTCGTGCCCGGCGAGCGCGGCAAATTTGTTCTTCGCCGATGCGAAAGGCATTTTCAGTTGCTGTGAAACGACAAGGCATACCCGATCCGCGAATTCCGGATGCGCGTTGAGGCCGGTGCCGACAGCGGTGCCGCCGATCGCGAGCTCGCAGAGCCCCGGCAACGCCGCGCGAATCGCGCCCTGCGCCTGCTCGAGCTGCGCCACGTAGCCGGAGAATTCCTGGCCGAGCGTGAGCGGCGTGGCATCCTGCAGGTGAGTGCGGCCGATTTTGACGATGCGCGCAAAGGCGTCGCGCTTTTGCGCCAAGGTACCTTTCAGGGCTTCAATCGCGGGAATGACTTCCTCGGAAAGGACGCGCGCGGCGGCGACATGCATCGCGGTCGGGAATACGTCGTTGGAGGACTGCCCGAGGTTGACGTCGTCGTTCGGGTGCACGAGTCGCTTCGGCCCGCGCTCGCCGCCGAGCAGCTCCGAGGCGCGGTTGGCGAGCACCTCGTTGACGTTCATGTTGCTCTGGGTGCCGGAGCCGGTTTGCCAGACGACGAGCGGAAACTCGTCGTCGTGTTTGCCGGCAAGAACTTCGTCCGCGGCGCGCTGGATTGCTTCGGCCTTGGGCTTTGCCAGCAGGCCGAGCTCCACGTTGACCCGGGCCGCGGCTTTTTTCACTTGCACCAGGGCGTAGACGACGGGGAGGGGCATGCGCTCGCCTGAGATCCGGAAGAAGCGCCGGCTGCGCTCCGTCTGCGCACCCCACAGCCGGTCGGCGGGCACCTCGATCGGGCCGAAGCTGTCCTTCTCGGTACGGCTACCGCTCATCGCGACTCTATGTTACTTCTTCCTCAGGCAAGGTCGAACAGCAGTACCTCGGCGCCCTCGCCCTTCTCGAAAACGATGCGCGGGGTGTCCGTCTTTAGAGCGTCGCCGGCGTCCAGCACGTTGCCGTTCACCGAAATGCTGCCGCGTGCCACGTGAACATAGGCGCGGCGGTTTCTCGGCAAGGCATGCTCGGCGCGCTCTGCGCCGTCGAATAGCCCGGCGTATATGCGCGCGTCCTGGTGGATCGTCACGGAGCCATCCGCGCCGTCCGCGGAAGCGATCAGGCGCAGGCGGCCGCGCTTGTCTTCGGCAGCGAAGTGCTTCTGCTCGTAGGAAGGCGGGATACCCTGGACCGCAGGCTCGATCCAGATCTGCAGGAAATGCGTAACGCCCTTCGGATCGTGGTTGAACTCGCTGTGCGTCACGCCGCGGCCGGCGCTCATGCGCTGCACGTCGCCGGGCACGATGCTCGAGCCGGTGCCCATCGAGTCCTTGTGCGCGAGAGCGCCCTCGAGCACGTAGCTGATGATCTCCATGTCGCGGTGCCCGTGGGCGCCGAAGCCGGTGCCCGGCCGGATGCGATCTTCGTTGATGACGCGCAGCGCGCCGAATCCCATGTGCCTAGGATCGTGGTAATCGGCAAAGGAGAAAGTGTGAAACGAGCGCAGCCAGCCGTGATCGGCGTAGCCGCGCTCGCCGCTGCGGCGCAATTCATTCATTTATCTTGCGAAACCTCGGCATGCACCTTGGCCATGTCGAGCGACTTGGCCTGGGCGATCACCTGCTCTAGGGCGTTTCCCGGCAGCGCTCCCGCCTGCTGAAAGAGGATGACCTTCTCGCGGAACACCATGAGCGTCGGGATCGAGCGGATACCGAAAGTTCCCGCCAGTTCCTGCTGCTCGTCGGTGTTCACTTTGGCGAACACCACGTCGGGATGGGAGTCGGAAGCTTTTTCGTACACCGGCGCAAATCCGCGGCACGGGCCGCACCACGGCGCCCAGAAGTCGATGATCACCATCGCGTTCTCATTGACGGTTTTCTCGAAATTCTCGCTGGTGAGCTCGATCGTCGCCACGGCGAATCCTTTCCCAAAAAGGGCTGCAGTGTACTCTAGACAATCATGTACGCAGGCCGGTTCGCGCCCTCGCCCACAGGGCCGCTGCACTTCGGCTCGCTGGTGGCCGCGCTGGCGAGCTGGCTCGACGCGCGCGCGGCCAAAGGCCGCTGGTTTGTGCGGATCGAAGACCTCGACCGCCCGCGGGAGCAGGAAGGCGCCGCCGCCGACATCCTGCGTGGTCTCGAGCAGTTCGGACTATATTGGGACGGCCCGGTGGTTTTCCAGAGCTGGCGCAAGGAGCATTACGAGCGGTCTCTGCAGGCCTTGCGGATGCACACGTACTGGTGCGGCTGCAGCCGACGCGAGATCGCCGATTCTTCCCTCGGCGCATCCTCTACCGGGCCGACGGCCAGGTTGCCTACCAGCTCGCGGTCGTCGTTGACGACGCGGCGCAATCGATCACCGACGTGGTACGCGGCGCCGATCTGCTCGACTCGACCGCGCGCCAGATCCATCTGCAGCGGCTCCTGGCCTTCGCAGCGCCCCGCTATCTGCATGTTCCAGTCGCAGTGAATGCAGCCGGAGAGAAGCTCTCGAAGCAAACCGGCGCGCCGCCGATCGATCCGTCAAGAAAGCAGGAGATCCTCGCCGAGGCGCTGCGCTTTCTCGGCCAGCCCGGCACCGACGATCTTGCGGAGGCGGTTCGCAACTGGAGCCCCGCGCGAATCCCGGCCTGTCGTACCATCGCGCTCGCATGAAAATAACCAAGGTCGAAGCGGTTCCTCTCGTCATTCCGTACACCTTCGGCGGCCCCGCTCACCGGATCAGCAAGCTCGATTTCTGCCTGGTGCGGGTCGAGACCGATGCCGGGTTGGTCGGCTGGGGCGATGCTTTCGCGTACAACTGCCGCAGCGCAGTGGCTGCAGCGGTCAACGACATGATCGCCCCTCTGGCCGTGGGTTGCGATGCGGGGCAGTCCGCAACCGACATAGCGGCCCTAGGGATGATGGTGCAGAAGCAGCTGCATATCTTCGGTCGCTTCGGCATTCAGGCCTACGCGCTTTCCGGGCTCGACATCGCGCTCTGGGACATCGCCGGCAAGGCGGCCGGCGAGCCACTGCACCGCCTGCTGGGCAGCGCAACGCGCAAATCGATCCCGTGCTACGCGAGCCTGCTGCGCTACGGCGAACCGGCGCTGATAACGAAATATTTCGAGGGCGCGCTCGGCGAAGGCTACACGGCGATCAAGCTGCATGAAGTCGCCGATGCTGCCGTTGCCGCCGGGCGAAGCGCGGTGCCTGACGCGCTGCCGCTGATGCTGGACGTCAATTGCGAATGGGGGCCGGACGATGCGGTGCTCGCGGCCAAGCGGTTCAAGCCGCATCGGCTGCAGTGGCTCGAAGAGCCGGCGTTTCCTCCAGAGGACTTCGAAGCGCTGCGCGCTGCAGGCGACGCGGGCGCGATGCCGATCGCCGCCGGTGAGAACCTGTGTTTCGAGACCCAGTTCCAGGCGTTGTTCGACGCCGGCGCCGTGACTTATGCGCAACCCTCGGTCATCAAGGTCGGCGGTATCACCGAATTCCTCAAAGTGGTGACTCTCGCGGGGAAATACCGCGTGCGCATCGCTCCCCACTCGCCCTACTTCGGCCCGGGGGCGCTCGCCACCCTGCACCTGCTTGCGTCACGGGTGCCCGAGGCTCGCTTCGAGCATTTCTACCTGCGGGCCGAGGCGATGCTCTACCCGGGGTTATTCGGAAAACCCCATCTGACAGCGCCTGATGGGCCGGGGCTCGGCAGGGATCCAGACGCCGAAGTCCTGCGGCGCTACCGCGTCTGACGCGACGGGACAACAACTGAAACGAGCGACCCGAGCACGAGCCCGAGCGCCGCGTACTCCGCCCAGCTCGGGCGCTCGCCGAGGAACAGCATGCCGCTGATGACTCCCACCACCGGGATGATCAGCATGCTGAGCGAAAAGACGGTCACCGGCACGGAAGTAGCGATCTTGATCCAGGCCCAATGCGCCCAGGCGAACGCTATCAACACGTTATACGCGATCCCGAGCGCTGGCCAGATCCCGATCTCGCCGAGCGCGCGAAAATCATCGAGCAGCAATGCGCCGACGAAGATCGGTATCCCGCCGAGCAGCATGATCCACGCCGTGTAAGGGCCGGCGGGCATCGCCATCGGGTAGCGTTTCTGCAGCACGGTGCCGAGCGCCCAGGAAACAGAGGCGCCGATCACGAGGAGCGAGCCGAGGGGAGCGCTGCCGAGCGTCGCGATGCCCTCCCAAAGGAGCAGCGCGAGCCCGGCCATTCCAAGGGCAAGGCCGGCGAGCTTGGTACCCGTCAGGCGCTCGCCCAGGATCCAGACCGACAGCGGAATGGCCCAGGCCGGCATCATGTAGGCGAGGATGGCGGCGCGTCCCGAAGGGATCATCGTCATCCCAAAGGCGACCAGCAAGTTCCAGCACGTAATGTTGAAGAACGCGAGCAGCGCGAGCCGCGCCCGCTGGCCCTTTGGAACGGCGAGGCTCTGGCCCCCGGCGCGCAGCACCGCGAACAGCACGGCGGAGCCGAGCCCGAGGCAAAGCGTGCGGAAGGTCCACGGCGTTACCTCTGACAGCGATACCTTCATCGCGGTCCAGTTAAAGCCCCAAGCGAGGGTCAGGCCTGCAAGCACCCACCACAGGCGCCGCGGAAGATGATCAGGTTCGCGTTGCATGTCGCCGACCGTCGATGGCACTTAGCTTCTTACTCTCAGCGGCATCGTTTTCATCCCGCGCAGCACCATCGAGTCGAGCCATTCAAGCGGAGCCCCGGCGGGCTCGATTGAGCGCCAGCGCCTGAGGACCGCCGGAAGCGCGATCTGACCTTCAAGGCGCGCGAGCGGAAAGCCGAGGCAGATGTGCGCACCGAAGCCGAAGGTGAGATGCGGCGGGCCGTCGCGCCCAAGGTCGAGCTTGTCCGGATCGAGGTAGGCGCGGGGGTCGCGGTTCGCAGCGTTCATGAGCAGGAACACGCGCTCGCCTGGCTGCAGCGTCTTGCCGTGCAGTGACTGGCGTTCGAGCACGATGCGCACCAGGGCTCCGATCGGGCCGTCGTAGCGCAGTAGCTCCTCGACGGCGGCCGCGGCGAGGGCAGGGTCTTCCCGCAGCCTTCGCAGCTCGCTAGGAAAGCGCAGCAGCGCTGCCAGGCCGTTGGCGATGTGATGAGTCGTGGTCTCGTGACCGGCAAACAGGAGGATCACGCAAGTCGCCACCAACTCGTCGTCCGACAGCCTGTCGCCCTCCTCCTCGACGCTGGCGAGCTCGGTCAGCAGGTCGCGCCGCGGTGTCCTGCGCCGCTCGGCGATGAGGCCGCGAAACAGCGTCGCCATCTCGCGAGTCGCCGCCTCCGCCCGAGCGTATTTCTCAGGGGCATCCCGGGTGCTCCCGATGAACAGCGCGATTTCATCGGAGAGCCGCTTGATCCGCTGCAGCTCCTCGCGTGGCACGCCGAGCATGTCCATGATGACCAGCGCGGGCAGCGGGCCGGCAAAGTCGGCAATGAAATCGAATTCTGCACGGTCGGCAAGGCGCTCAAGGAGCCACGCAGTCAGCGCCTCGACGTTGGGCCGCAGCGCATGGATGGTGCGGACGTTGAACACCCTGGCGGCGAGGCGGCGCAAGCGGGTGTGATCGGGCGGATCGCGGAACACCATCCACAGCGTCAGGATCCGGATCAGCTCGGTGATTCGTCCCGCCTCACCTGAAGGAAGGGTCGCAAAAAAGGGCCGCAGGCGGTCCGAAGACATTCCGGGGTCAAGGCAGACGCGCTTAACGTCGTCGTAGCGCGTTAGCACCCAGGCTTTGAGCGAGGAGCTCCAATGGGCAGGATCCTCATCGCGCATGCGCACGTACAGAGGAAACGGATCGGCCAGGACGCCCGGATTGTTCGGGCTATAAATCAGGCTCATCGATATAAGGAAGCACTAACTTCATCATTGAAATTACCCGTAGTCGTTTGCGCGATATACCAATCACTCATGCTGCTACGCACAAGAGCCTTGACTTTCCGAGGAATTAGCCTAGAATCCTTTTTGTGCGGTGCACCATTTTTACAGCCGCTCAGCCGAAACCCGGCCCTATTTTGAACCTCAGCAAGGAGCTGACAATGTACGTAACACCGGAACAGATCCAGGCCGCAAACAAGGCCAATGTAGAGACCTTTCTCGCCGTAGCCAACGCGCAGTTCGCAGCGCTGGAGAAGCTGGCGTCCCTCAACGTAACCGCCGTACGCAGCGCGTTCGAGGACTCGATTGCCAACACCCGCGCCCTGCTCGGCGCGAAGGACGTGCAGGAGTTCGTCGGCCTGCAGAACGCGTTCGCGCAGCCTGCCATCGAGAAGGCGATCGCCTACTCGAAGAGCATCTACGAAGTCGCGACCGACGCGAACGCCGAGCTGTCGAAGGTTGCCGAGCGCCGCGTCGCGGAGTGGAACGAGAACTTCGTTTCGCTGCTCGACAAGGTGTCGAAGAACGCGCCCGCCGGCTCCGATGTCGCCGTCGCCGCGGTAAAGTCGATGCTCGCCGCCGCGAACTCCGCGTATGACAACTTCACCAAGGTTGCGAAGCAGGCGACTGAGATCGCAGAAGCGAACGTCAGCGCCGCGACCGAGACGGTGAAAGGCCTCGCGAAAGCAAAAAAGGCCGCCTAAGCGCCAAACCGGGCGGGAAAATCGCCCGATCTAGCGCGAAGCGGCGCAGCCCGAAGGTGATAAGCCTTCAGGCCGCCAGGAAGAAAAAGAAGTAGCGAAAGCCCGCCTCATGACGGGCTTTCTTTTTGTGCTTCTTTGAAGGGAAACCCGGCGTCCCGCACCAAGCCGCGCAGTGTGGCCATGGCGTCGCCAACCTGGCCGGGATCGCCGCGCACGCCTAGCTCGACGTGGCGGCGGCTGCCGTCGTCTCCCATGGAAGGCAAGCTGAAGACCTTGACGCCCGGAAACCGCTTCTCGGTATCCACCATCGCCGCAATGAGCTGGCTTTCGCCGGCTTCGTAGACCAGGATCGAAGCCTCGCTCCAGCGATCGCGGTTGAACAGGTGCCGGTACCTGGAATCGAGCACCGACTCGACCATCGGCCACGCCATCTGCGGGAAGCCGGGCACGAAATGGTGGTCGCGCAGCGAGAAGCCGGGGATGCGGTTCACGGGGTTTGGAATGATCTGCGCGCCCTCCGGGAATTCCCCCATCTGAAGGCGCTGCGGCGTCATCTCGCCGCCGAAGCGCCCCCGGATCTCGCGCTCCGCCTCCGGGTGCAGCCGCAGCCCAACGCCGAGCGCAGCGGCAGCGCACTGCCGGGTGTGATCGTCCGGCGTGGCCCCTATGCCGCCGAAACTGAATACGAGATCTTGGGCAGCAAAGCTCTTCTGAAACGCGTCAACCAGGCGATGCGAGTCGTCACCCAGGTATTGAGCCCAGGAAAGGCGCAACCCCCGCGTCGCGAGGGCCTTGATCAGGAAAGAAAGATGCTTGTCCTCGCGCTTGCCTACGAGGATCTCGTCTCCGATGATGAACGCGCCGATCAAGCGGTCGATTCTTGCATATGCGCGCGCCTTTCCTGCAGCGCGCCGAGCAGGTAGTGAATGAACGCGAGGGCGAAAAGCGCCGGCACGAAAAAGCCTACGAGCGGCACGTACGCGGCGAGCGCAAGCAGCAGGCCCAGGAGATATAGCCCGCCGCGGCGCTCGCGAAAAATCGCGCCGATCTCTCGCGGCTCGGCGTGCTCGGCAAGCGCGTCGTAGCGCAGCAACCGCTGGTTGGCCCACGCCATGACGAGAAGCGGAATCAAGGGCCACAGCGGCGGAAAGAGCCACAGCGGCAGCGTGACGATCGCGAGGCCGGCAACGCCGAGCAGCGCGACGACGCCGTTCCACGCGCTGCCCAGGCTGCTGCCCCCATGGCGTCGCTCGAGCTGCG
>WNFI01117836.1_pt1 | contig 14520 bp, 11 predicted proteins | sample 5400471 | NCBI WGS metagenome assembly WNFI01 (sample SAMN13153348, study PRJNA577476) | soil metagenome | isolation source: 100 cm saprolite on Douglas fir-dominated hillslope | place: USA:California | collected 2013-09-17
TGGGAACGACACCGCTCTGATCGCATCGGCTGGCTCCGCGCGGCCGTGCTGGGCGCAAACGACGGCATCGTATCGACTGCGAGCCTGGTGCTCGGGGTTGCCGCGGCGCATGCGACGCACGGCAACATCATGGTCGCGGGGGTAGCCGGGCTCGTTGCCGGTGCCATGTCAATGGCCGCCGGTGAGTATGTTTCGGTCCACTCGCAGGCGGACACGGAGAAGGCAGACCTTGAGCGCGAGCGCAAGGAACTGCAGACAGACGACCAGGGCGAACGCCGCGAACTGGCGGCGATCTATGTCGGACGGGGTCTCGATCCGACGCTGGCGAAAAAAGTCGCCGACCAGCTCATGGCGCACGATGCGCTCGGAGCACACGCCCGGGATGAGCTCGGCATTTCCGAGACGCATATTGCGCGACCGATTCAGGCCGCGCTTGCTTCGGCAGCCAGCTTCTCCGTTGGCGCTGCCTTGCCTCTGTTGGTCACTGCGGTGGCGCCGGAGGCGAACGTGATCCCGTTTGTAGGCGGGACTTCACTTGCGTTTCTCGCGCTGCTGGGCGCATTAGCGGCACGAGCCGGAGGTGCCGGCGTGATTTTGGGTGCGGCGCGCGTCACATTCTGGGGTGCGCTGGCCATGGCCGTAACGGCCGGAATCGGGGCGCTGTTCGGTACGGTCGTGTAGGCGAGACCCGAGGCGCCGCAGATATCGATAGCAGGCCGCGTGCCTTAAAAGAATTCGTATTCCAGTCGTACAATCGCGCGGTTGTCGCTTGAAACCGAAGTCTCGCCGAACAGGACCGCCGCGCTGTACAACAATTTGCTGGTGCCGCCGAGGCCGACCTGGCCGTAGACGGCCGGCCCGGCCCAATGCCCCTGCTCATTGTAGGGGCCGAAGCGATTGATGCGCCCTGGTTCGCCAAAGAATTCGATCGCGGGTTCGAATTGGGGGTGCAGCAGATACTTCACCCTTGCGGCGTAGGCGAAAGTGGTGCCCGATTCGGCTTCGCTGCCGACCTGGCGCTCCAGGAACAGATTCAGGGTTCCCACCCAGCGATCGACAGTCTTCTCGATGATCGGCGCGATGGCAATTTCATTCGGACCATGGTCGGTTGACTCGTACTCTGTGAGCAGGCCGAAATCCGCCCAGTATTTTCCCTGCTCGGACAACTGGAACAGATTTTCCCATTCAAACGAGTCATGCTTGAAGGAAGCGCCCGGATCTTTCGCGTAAACCGAGTAAAGCTCGCTGAACCAATAGTCGGTGAAGCCGCGGCCTATCGCGAAGTTATGCGCTTCCCCGCCGTCCATTGCATCATTTTTATCGATGTCGTGATAGCCACGATACTCGATTTCATTCTCCCCCTTGACGACTCGAGGCGAGTAAACCTTGAACGGGGCGGCCTCGGCAATCCGTGGCTGAGAGACCGCAAGCAGGCCGGCAATGGCTGCGATAGCAATAGCGGCGACCGCGTGAGCGCGGGATTTGGAAACGTCGCGACCAATCAACTTCATCATTCCTCCAATGATTAATAACGTGAGCACGTAGACAACAACTTGAATACCTGCGGGCCGGGCGGTGTAACCCATCAGCGCTTGCAGCGCCTTGCCGAGGATTGAACTGTCCGCCACAAGAGAGGAGCTGTCCCACAAGGGGTCGGCAAGCGCCGGGATAAGGCCAACCTGCACGAGAAAGCCGGCGGACTGCGAAGCAAGCCCGGCTGCGAGGAGCAGGATCATGGCGCTGGTTACCGTAAAAAAATGTCGTATCGGTACACCCAGCAGACCGAAGTACATCAACAATCCCATCAATGCGCCGGCAAACAGCCCTGCACCTCCACCAACTAACATCTGCGCGGGATTGGCGCCGCCGGCGGCAACGCCATAAAGGAACAGCACGACCTCGGCTCCCTCCCTCAGGACGGCAAGCGCAATGGCGCTGCCGAGGACCCACACCGGCACCGAGCCATGTGCGACTTTCTTTCCTACAGCGCTCATCTGCGCCGCGATCTCGCGCCCATGGCTGCTCATCCAGATGTTGTGCCAGCCCAGCATCAGCACCGCAACACCGAGGATGGAGGCATTGAGGATCTCCTGGCCCATTCCGGAAGCCGATTCGGCAATCTTTCCCGCTGCCGCGGCAATGACAATGGCGCCCAGGAGTCCTGCGGCAACACCGCCGATCGCCATGGTGCTTCTGCGCGGAATGCCGCGGCAAGCCGCCAGGACGATGCCGATGATCAGGGATGCCTCGAGTACTTCGCGAAAAACAATGAGTGCAGTAGCAAACATGGCAAACCGAGTCCGTTATTTGGCGACGATCTTGCCCTGCGCCGTTGCCTGATTGAAATCGCCGAAATACTCATAGATACCCGGCTTCAATGGCCCGATGAACAGGGTTGCTTTGGAATTCCCGGGGATGATTTTTTCCCGATTGAGGACATGGCTCTCGAATTCCTCCGGAGTGGCGTCCTGATTGTCGACAATCAGCTTGATCTTCTGCCCGGCCGGGATTTGCAACTCCGCGGGATTCATGCGGTGCTCCTTGATGACGATCACATAGGTTTCGTCAGCGACCGCGGGCGCAATAGTCAGGATGCACGTGGCCAGCACAGCCAAAATGAAGCGGCGGCGCATTGCGGGTATTCCTCATTAATCAGGAAACGCAAATGATAATGATTTTCATCTACGTGTCAACTGCTGGTTGTACCGATACTGCACATTCAAAGGGTTAAGGGTAAAGACGCGAAAGCTCCCGATCCAGCGATGATGATCGCCACTGTCATCGCCTTGGGGCGCACCCGCAGCACCGCACCTTCACGGATGGCGTCGAGCAGGTCGGTTTCGCTGAACTTGCCCGCGGCCAGACATGCACCCCAGGCATGCTTCAGGTACAGCAGGATGATCACGCCGATTTACAGTACGAGTTTCGTGCAAACAGGTCGGGCAAGCGTGAAACATGACACCGAAAGCGCTGGCCACGATTGGAAGACCAAAACGCTCACGGAGGCAGGAAATACCATCCCGCCAATCCGATGCCGGAGGGAAAGACCGTCACGCCGGGCAGTCAAAGAAACTGGAGATTTTTGGGGACTATGGAATTTCTGGGTGCATGTGCGGTCGACGCACCTCCGCCGAAGCGCGCCGTTTCGGATCAATCGTACCAGGATGGTTCCGACGTATGCGCGTGGGACCCGAGGGGCATGCTGAGCTGAGGCATCCTTCCCCGGTCACGCGCAGCGGTGAATACGTCTCAGCCTTTCTCCACCTTGCCGCCTTTCTCGAGGCATTGCTTTTCGGTCATCGACCGCCAGCCCTGGCCCTTGCAGGCGTTCTGTCCACTGCATCCATTTTTGGCGGACGAACATTCGCTCTTGCCTTTACAAGAATTGACACCTGCGCACTGCACCTTCGCTTCCTCGGCATTGGCCGATGAGACAACGATGCTGCCGCTTAAAAACAAACTCGCCGCTGCGGCCGCCAGCGCTGCGCCTGAAGCGACTCTGATCGTATTTCTCTTTCTTGCGTCCATTTTCCACTCCTTACGTTGCTTGGTTGAAGACACGACACTGCCGAAACACAGTTTCATTTAACGCCAACTCGCGGATAAGTCGGGGCGGTTTGCTCTGGCATGAAGTCACCCCTTTATAACCGCGTAACCACATCACCGCCTGACGGAAGTTCTGCTCCTTGCTCGCCGTCAAGGGTTCGGACACCTCTCAAATGGGCTCGGCGGCGATAGATCAGGTAATACGCCGCCGGCAGTACCACCATGGATAGCAGCGGCGCCGTGATCATCCCGCCGACCATCGGTGCGGCAATGCGACGCATCACCTCCGAGCCGGTGCCGGTGCCCCACATTACCGGCAGCAGACCGGCAATGATCACCGCGACCGTCATGGCAATCGGGCGCACGCGAAGCGCCGCGCCCTCGATGATCGCCTTCGCCAGCTCCTGCTCTTTATTGAGCTGTCCTTTACCTTCACGCGCGATTACAGCCTGATTGATGTAGAGCAGCATCACTACCCCGATTTCCGCCGCCACGCCGCCCAGCGCGATGAATCCCACTGCGGAGGCGATCGACATGTTGTAACCAAGCAGGAAGATCAACCAGAACCCGCCGGCCAGGGCAAACGGCAGCGTGGCCATGATCAGGAAAGCCTCGACGAAACGGCGGAACGTGAGATAGAGCAGCACAAAGATGATGACCAGCGTTGCCGGAACCACAATCTTCAGCTTGGCGGTGGCCCGCTCGAGGAATTCGAACTGACCCGACCAGGAAAGCGAGTACCCGGCGGGCAGTTTGACCTGGGCCACTGCCTGCTGCATATCGCGCACGGCAGAACTTAAATCGCGCCCATGAAGATCCACGTAGACCCAGCCCGACAATCGGGCGTTTTCACTTTTGAGCATCGGCGGTCCATCGCTGATCACGATGGCGGCCACGTCACCGAGCCGGATCTGTGCGCCGTGCTCGGTCAACACCGGAAGGTTGCGGATCTTCTCGACAGAATCGCGTATCTCGCGCGGATAGCGAACATTGATGGGAAAGCGTTGCAGCCCCTCGACCGTCTCACCGATGTTGTCGCCACCGATGGCGGCCGCGACGACGCTCTGGACATCGGAAATGTTCAGGCCATAGCGAGCCGCCGCATCCCGGTCGATCTTCACATCGATGTAACGACCGCCGGACAGGCGCTCTGCAAACGCGGACGTGACCCCCGGCACCTGTTTCAATATCCGCTCGATTTCCTCCGTGATGCGATCGAGTTCCTGAAGATTGGTCCCCGCCACCTTTACGCCGACAGGACTCTTGATGCCGGTGGCCAACATGTCGATACGATTGCGGATGGGCGGCACCCAGATATTGGACAGCCCCGGTACCTTGACCGCGCGATCCAACTCCTCCACCAGCTTGTCGGGCGTCATTCCTGGCCGCCATTGCTCGCGCGGCTTGAACTGGATCGTGGTCTCGAACATTTCCATCGGCGCAGGGTCGGTCGCAGTTTCCGCCCGCCCGGCCTTGCCAAACACGCTTGCCACCTCGGGCACAGTCTTGATCAGGCGATCGGTCTGCTGCAGGAGCTCAGAGGCTTTTCCGGCGGAAAGGCCGGGCAAGGCGGACGGCATGTAAAGCAGATCGCCTTCATCGAGCGGCGGCATGAATTCGCCACCAATGCGAGTGGCGGGATAGAGGGTTGCCAACAGGATCAACAGTGTAATGACCAGCGTGGTCTTCGGAAAAACCAGCACCTTGTTGAGCAGCGGCCGATACAACGCGATGAGTGCGCGGTTGAGTGGGTTTTTCTGTTCCTCGGGAATCCGGCCGCGAATAAGATAGCCCATCAGCACCGGAATCAGGGTGATGGCCAGCCCGGCGGCGGCGGCCATCGCATAGGTCTTGGTAAATGCGAGCGGCGAAAACAACCGCCCTTCCTGGGCTTCCAGCGTGAACACCGGAATAAAGGAGAACGTGATGATCAGCAGCGAGGTGAACAACGCCGGTCCGACCTGAGCAGCCGCGTCGCCGATCACAGTCCACTGTGCGGCACCGGCAAGGCGTTCGCCGGGATGGGCGTGGTGCCATGCCTCGATGTGCTTGTGCGCGTTCTCGATCATGACCACCGCGGCATCCACCATGGCGCCGATGGCAATGGCAATGCCGCCAAGCGACATGATGTTGGCGTTCACGCCCTGGTAATACATCACGATGAATGCCATCAATATCCCTATCGGCAGGGAGACGATTGCGACGAAGGCGGAGCGCAGATGGAACAGGAACACCATGCAAACCAGCGCCACGACGATGAATTCTTCGACCAGTTTCTGTCCGAGGTTCGCGACGGCACGCTTGATCAGGCTGGAACGGTCGTAGGTAGGGACGATCTCGACGCCCGGCGGCAAACTTGGCTTGAGCTTCTCCAGTTTCGCCTTGACCGCATCGATGGTTTCGAGCGCATTCTTGCCCGAGCGCATGACGATTACGCCGCCGGCAACTTCGCCTTCCCCGTTCAGTTCCGCGATGCCGCGCCGCATTTCCGGGCCAACCTGAATGCGCGACACGTCGCCCAGGCGCACCGACACCCCGGCATCCGTGGTCTTCAGCGGGATCTTGCGAAAGTCGTCGAGCGATTGCAGATAGCCAGACGCCCGCACCATGTATTCGGCCTCCCCCAGCTCCAGCACCGAACCGCCGGTTTCCTGGTTCGCTTTTTGGACGGCATCGATCACCATGCCATGCGGGATGTTGTAAGCGCGCAGCCGGTCCGGGTCGAGCACGATCTGGTACTGTCGCACCATGCCACCCACGCTCGCCACCTCGGAAACGTTAGGCACGGCCTTCAGCTCGTACTTGAGGAACCAGTCCTGCAGGGCACGCAGTTGCGACAGATCCATCTTGCCGGTCCGGTCGACCAGGGCGTACTCGTAGACCCAACCCACGCCGGTCGCATCGGGCCCGAGCGAGGTCGTCGCCTGTTTGGGCAGCCGCGACTGCACCTGGTTCAGATACTCCAGCACACGCGAACGCGCCCAATACGGATCGGTGCCGTCCTCGAACAGGATGTAGACGAAGGAATCGCCGAACATCGAGTAGCCGCGCACCGTCCTCGCGCCCGGTACCGACAGCATGGTGGTGGCGAGCGGATAGGTGACCTGATTCTCGACGATTTGCGGTGCCTGTCCCGGATAGGTGGTTCGGATGATGACCTGCACGTCGGACAGATCGGGAATCGCATCCAGCGGGGTTCTGGACAGGGCCCACAGTCCCCAGCCCGTGACCATCAGGGTCGCGAGCAGCACCAGAAAACGATTGGCGATGGACCAGCGGATGAGATTGGCGATCATTTCTGCTGTCCCTTCGTCTCGCCCGTCGTGTCGCCTTTGAGAGGTTGTGGAGACGTCGCAGCGAGCGGAGAAATGGCGGTGATCTCGTACATGCCGTCCCTGGTCTGACGAATCTCGAACGCGACGGGGTCGCCTACCGCCACGTTCTTTGGAAGACCGGATGCCGGTGGCTTGAAACCCATGGTCATCGGCCCCCATTGCAGTGACGGGATCGGGCCGTGCGACAGCGTGACTTCCTCCTTGCCGATGCGCTCGACCTTGCCTTCTCCGCGGTGCGTCGCGCCACCGGGTTTCCCACCCTCCGAGACGGGCATTTCACCCATGCGCGTGGTTGTCCCTTTGAGGCTCGCTTCGGAATCGATAAGAAACTGACTCGACACGACCACTTTCTGGCCGGCTTCGAGCCCCTTTCGGATCTCGGTCCGGCCTCCGGTTTCGATACCGATCTCGACGTCGACGGGCAAAAATCGGTTTTCGCCCTCGGCCACGATGACCACACTGCGCGTTCCGGTCTGAATCACCGCCTCGGTGGGAACCAGCAGCATTTCCTCGTGTGCCGCGGACGCAAAATTAATCATGGCGAACATGCCCGGTAGCAGTCGGTTGCCGGGATTCGCCAATTCGATGCGCGCCTTCAGCGTGCGCGTTGCCGGATTGACCTCCGGCAGGATGGCACTGACGCGGCCCCTGAATTTGGTACCCGGCAACGCCGTAGTGCGTGCCTCTACCGGATTGCCCGGCCGCACCTGCGCCGAAAGCGTTTCCGGTATCTCGGCATTGACCCACACGGAACTCAGTCCGTTGATTCGGAATAGCGTGGCTCCTGCCATCACCGTCATGCCCTCGCGTGCGCCGAGTTCCGCGACCACTCCGCTGATCGGGGCGGTTACCGTGAGTCGCGCATGCACCGCGCCGGTGGATTCGATCAGCCGGATCTGCTCGTCTGTCATGCCCACGAGGCGCATGCGTTGACGGGCGCCGTCCAACAGACCCGCCATCAGTCCTTTCAGACCGGTCTCGGTAATGCGCCGCGCGGAAAGGTACTCTTCCTGCGCCGCCACCCACTCGGGAACGTACAACTCGGCCAGCGGCTGGTCCTTGCGCACCGGATCGAGCGGCGCCCGCACGAAAAGCTTTTCCACGAAACCGCTGTTGCGCGCCTGCACTACTGCCACGTCGCGCTCGTTGTAGGCAACGCTGCCCACCGCTTCGACGGCCGATGCCAGCGTGCCCCTGGTCACCTCGGCCGTGCGCACGCCCAGGTTCTGCTGCACCCGCGAACTAATGCTTACGTTTCCTTGATCGCCATCCCCCTCTGCGTAGACCGGCACCAACTGCATGTCCATGAAAGGCGACTTGCCGGGTTTGTCGAACTTCTGTCCCGGCACCATCGGGTCATGCCAGTAAAGGACTTTTTTGCCAGATGCGTCGGTCGCGCTTTTTTGCATGCCAGTCTCAGCCGGCGCCGCAGAATCGGGGGCCGAAGGTTTCATGTTCATGCCGCGATTCATGCCGATCCAGTACAGGCCATAACCGCCTGCGCCAAGCAATGCCACGACCACCAATGCAACGATGGGATTTCTCAGCTTCATTGCGCGCCCTTCGGAAGAGATCCAGACGTCGACGCGTGCCCAGGCATCGAACCGGTATTTTCTGGATAAAGGAAATTGAGTTGCGCCCAAAGTCGTGCCGTATCTGATTCAAGTTGCAGCGCCTGGAGGCGGACATCCGTCTCGTTGCGGCGGGCGAGCAACACGTCGCTTAGACCCGCTTTGCCCCCCTGATAGGCGGTGAGCGTCGCCCGTGAACGTTCTTTCGAGATTGGAATCAGTTCACGTTCATAGCGTCCGAGGCGCTCGCGGCCGTTTTCCCACTCCTGGATCATGGCGCGCACCTCCGCGACATGCGCTCGCAGCGTGTCGTCAAGCTGCGCTTTGGCCTGTTCTGTCATCGCCAGCTTCGAAGCCAGTTCGCGCTCCTGGCGCTGTTTCTGGTCCCACTGCAACGGCACCGACACGCCCAGTGACACCATGTTGGAGAACGCGGCTCCGCGCTGGCTGTAGCTCAGTTCGACGCTCCAGTCGGACTTCTTGTTGGCCTGGGCGATCCTGGCGTCGGCGGCAGCCATTTCCACTTGCTTTGCGAGGATCGCAATCTGCGGATGATGAAGGAGGTCGGATTCCAGCGAACTGGTGTTCAGTCGGATGGAATCGATGGGGGGTTTACCCTCAAGCGGGGCGTCCGCGCCATCGCCTATCCAGCGCGTCAGACCGGTCTTCGAAGTGGCGATACGCCGGTTGAGTTCGCTGGCGCGGTCCTCGAGCCCCACCAATACCCCGTGCGCCGCGAATACGTCGGCCTGAGTGCCCCGCCCGGTGCGGTAGGCGCTTTCGGCGGCCAGAATTTCCCGCTTGACCTGTTCGATTTGCTCTGCAATCGTGGCCGCCGTGGCTTCCGCGTAATAACGATCCAGCCAGGCAAGCGCGGTGTCGCGCTGGATCGCCGCAATTATCGCGGCTTTCTCGGCAACGGATTTTTCGGCTTCACGATCGAAACGCTCGGCGCGCAGTTGGCGCTTTTCCGAACGCGTGAATTCCTGCATGACGCCGATGCGGCGCATGGTCATGAAGTCGTTGCCGATGCTGAATTGATCGGGACCATTGATCGGCAGATTGTCGATTCCGAATCTGAGCACCGGATCGGGTAGCTGACCGGCGGCAACCGCCATTTCCCGCGAAGCAAGCACTGCGGAATCTTGCGCGGATAACTGCCGGGAACGTTCGACCGCGCGGTGCTGCGCGTCGGTGAGTGTGAGAAAATCTTCGCCAATGACAACTTCTGAAGACGCCAGTACGCCTAATAGAAGAACCAAACTAATCCCGCGATGGAGCCCACTTGCTGTTTTGACCTTCGGGGCCGCGCACGCGTAATACTTCGTCGAGTTGACGAGGGTCAGGCGGGGTGCCCCGTCAAGGAAAATAAGGGAATTCATGATGCCTCCGCAAAGAAAACACGAATGGCCGCTTGCGCGGCAGATTCAGTGCTTGCGAAGGCTCAAAGCTGGAAACTGCAGAATCGGATCGACGGGGGAGGGTCAGTAGATCGGTGCGGTACGGCCACCGCAACGATATACGGTGTCGTGGCGACTGATGCGCGAGGAAGAGTGAAGGCCGCCACATTGGGCATTCCCGACAGTGCGAGCTCGGCGTGGCTGAAGCTTTGATCGGTTGCAGTCGACTGTTGCAGACAGCTATTGGGATTGATCCGTTTTGCGCAGTTGCCGTTGTGAGCCGCCTCTGCGAACGCCATGGCCGGAGAAAGGGCGGGCATGACGCACGCCTGGCTGGCATTCACCAAATGGGCGAACAGCATGGTGCCGATCAGTACACGGCCCAAGGTAACACTCAGTCGGCGAAAACCGCTATTCATGGTGCAGGGTTCGATCCTCGAAATAAGCAATAGTTCATTGTAGGGCATATCCCCTGGGTCGGTCGAGCCCGTCCCATCATCTACGTTCTCGTCAGGCAAGATGGATGCACCACGTCGCACCTACATTCAAGAATGCAAAAAGCGGCAAAAATGGAGCAAGCGCGCGAGTTGCCGATCGCGCAGTAGGATTCTCCGACGGGACATCATGATAGCTGCGTTCATTTTCGACGACGTGCCTCACGGTTAGGAGAAAATAATGTTCTTCAGGCAACTCGCCACAAGAGAATCCTCTCTCTCCTATTTTTTCGGTTGCGGGACACTGGGGAAGGCCGTCGCGGTCGATGTGGTGGCCGGGGATGAGGACTGGTTTATCGAGCAGGCGAACACAGTCAAATCCGAAATCACCCATGTTATCGATACCCATATCCATGCCGACCACTACTCGGGCGATCGCAAACTGGCGGCGATAACCGGCGCGGTCTACTGCCTGCACGAGTGTAATCAGGGCTCCGTGAAGTTCCCGTTTACGCCGCTGCATGATGGCCAGATCATCGAGGTCGGCAATACGATACTCAACGTCATGCACACCCCGGGTCATACGACGGACGGCATGTCGCTCGTAGTCACCGACAAGCGCCGCGGTCGCGGATATCGCCCATCCGAACTGGCGTGGCTCCGCCATCGGGATTTATCGTTTCTGGCGCGACATGGGCTACGCCATCGGCGCGCTCGGGATGGGACTGGCAGCCAGTGCCACGGGATCCATCGAGAGCGGATTCTGGTTTGTCGCCATTGCCATGCTCCTGTCCGGTGGCATCCTCTGGATCTGGGGCGAAGAGACCCACCCGAACCTGAACCCCGCCTAGGTGGCTCTTCCGTCAGATTGTCCGCCACAGGCAGAGGCAATTTGCCGGCGAACGAACCAGAGTACGAGTAGCGGGATGACCAGCCATTGCAGCAACGGCAGCAGGCCGGTTCCGATGAGCGGCAATCGGGGCATCGCGTCGCTGTAGGCCCAGCGTTCGAGCACTCCAGTGGCCAGCGCCTCGTAGAGGATCGTCACCAGGACGCCGACGCCGAGAAAGATTCCAACGTCCAATTTGTTCGGCCGCAAGATCCAGCTCCTGGCCCGCGCGAAAATTGCCGCAATCCAGAACGCGGCCAGCGCGATCCCCGCGTCGCCCAGAGTCGCCTGCGTGCAGGTCTTCACGCCCAGCCAGTGTGGCTGGTCGGCCATTCCCCGAAAGAACGGCACCTGCCAGTATTCCCACGCCAGATTGAGCAGGAACGAGAACACCACGACATTGAACTCGGGTGACTTGAGTAAAGCGTCTGATGCCTTCATTTATCCCCGCGGCTTAGACACAGAATTACACCTGACCGGCGTGGGCATTCGGCAATGCATTCTGCACACTACTCAAGCGCAATGCGTTGGTGATGACCGAAGCGGAGCTCAGGCTCATGGCCAGTGCGGCGATCATCGGCGACAGCAACCAACCCGTAAAGGGATAGAGCAGGCCAGCCGCGAGCGGAATGCCGAGCGCGTTGTAAACGAAAGCGAATCCCAGATTCTGTTTCATGTTGCGGATGGTGGCGTTCGACAGCGCAAGAGCCTGCGCAATGCCGCGCAGATCGCCCTTGACCAAAGTGACTTGTGCGCTGTTCATGGCAACGTCGGTGCCGGTTCCCATTGCGATTCCGACGTTTGCCTTGGCCAATGCGGGGGCGTCATTGATGCCGTCTCCTGCCATGGCAACGACATGCCCTTCGCGTTGCAGCTTTTCCACCAATGCCAGCTTGTCCGCCGGCTTCACTTCACCATGGATCTCGTCGATTCCCAGAAGGTTTCCGACTCGCTTCGCGGTGGTGAGACCATCGCCGGTTGCCATGACGACTTGCATTCCCAGAGATTTAAGGCTGGCCAGGGCTTCGGGTGTGCTGGCCTTGATTGGATCCGATATCGCGAGCAGGCCCGCCAGGAGACCGTCCACAGTGATGTAGACCACACTGGCTCCTTCATTGCGCAACGCTTCGGCTTGCGTATGCAGAGCGTCCACGGAAACGTTGATCTGGTTCATCAGGGCCGCGTTACCCAGGGCCACTTTCCTGGCGCCCACGGTCCCGCGCACGCCGATGCCGCTGCCGGACTCGAACGAACCAGGCTTTTCGAGTACCAGATTCCGGGTCCGCGCCGCGTGCACGATGGCGTTCGCCAAAGGATGTTCGCTGCCCTGATCGAGGCTGGCCGCAAGTCTGAGGATCTCCTCTTCCGTGACCTGTCCGGCAGAAATGGCCCGATCGAATGTCGGCTTGCCCTCGGTGAGCGTGCCTGTTTTGTCGACGATCAGGGTATCGACTTTGCGGAAGTTCTCGATGGCCGCCGCGTCACGGAAGAGAATGCCGTGGGTTGCGGCCTTTCCCGTGGCCACCATGATCGACATCGGTGTCGCCAGACCCAGCGCACACGGACAGGCGATGATCAGAACGGCGACGGCATTGACCAGACCGTAAACCCAACTCGGCTCCGGGCCAAACAGGCCCCAGGCGAGGAAAGTAAGAACCGCTACGACCACGACCGTGACCACAAAGTAGCCGGCGACCACGTCCGCCATGCGTTGCATTGGCGCTCTCGAGCGCTGGGCCTGCGCGACCATTTGCACGATCTGTGCGAGTACCGTTGCGGACCCGACCTTCTCGGCGCGCATGATCAATGCACCGGACGTATTCATCGTGGCGCCGATCAACTTGTCGCCGCTGCGCTTGGTCACCGGGAGAGGTTCTCCGGTCAGCATCGACTCGTCCACGGCGCTGCTGCCTTCGGTGACCACCCCGTCCACGGGCACCTTTTCGCCGGGCCTGATCCGCAGAAAATCGCCGATATGAACATGTGTGATCGGTATATCTTCCTCCGCACCCGCGGCACCGATACGGCGCGCGGTTTTGGGAGAAAGACCCAGCAGCGATTTGATGGCCGCGGACGTTCGCGAGCGTGCCTTGAGTTCGAGGATCTGCCCGAGCAGCGTCAACGAAATGATCACTGCAGCAGCCTCGAAGTAGACGCCGATCCGGCCCATGGACAGGAACGACTCGGGAAAGATCCCCGGCGCAACGACTGCCGCCAAGCTGTAGACGAACGCCGCGCCCGTACCTGTGGCGATCAGTGTCCACATGTTCGGACTGCGATTGACGACGGACTGTGCCCCCCGCACGAAGAAGGGCCACCCCGCCCACAGTACGATGGGAAGAGACAGTCCCAGCTCGATCCAGCTTTGCGCGTTCGCTGCGAGCCAGCCTGAGCGGTGTCCCAGCATGGCCAGCAGGGTGACTGACGCGGTGAAGGGCAGCGTCCACCAGAAACGCCGGCGGAAATCCCGGAGTTCCGGGTTTTCCTCGTCATCGAGCGTTGGCATTTCCGGCTCCAGCGCCATGCCGCATTTCGGGCAGGTGCCCGGATGATCCTGCCGGATCTCGGGATGCATGGGACAGGTATAAATCACTCCCGGCTGCGCCGGTGCCGGCGCAGGTTGGGGCGTCATATATTGGCCGGGGTTGGAACGAAATTTTTCCAGACAGCGAGGGTTGCAAAAAAAGTATTCCTGGCCTTCATGGCTGTGCCGATATTTCGCGGTCGCGGTGTCGACATTCATTCCGCATACCGGGTCTTTGGCTGTTCCCGGTGATTGCGCCGACAGCGCCGCGGCTGGAGACGCTGATGTTCCGGCCTTGGAGCCGCTGGCCCCGGCATGTGCCGGATGGCTGTGCCCGGTGCGTTCATTTCCACTATTCATGATTTGTCCGGTGTGGTTCGTTGTGTGGTTTTATCTCGATCTTCTAAAGTCCGTACCCCGGTACGGAGTCAACTCATGAATCAGACCTCTTCGATGACCATCGGCCAGCTCGCCCGGGCCGGCGGCGTCGGCGTCGAAACCGTTCGCTATTACCAACGGCTCAAGCTGCTGGACGAGCCCAGACGAGCATACGGTTCGGTCCGGCGCTATGGTGATGACATTCTGGAACGCATTCAGTTCATCAAGCGCGCGCAGCGACTCGGCTTCACGCTTTCCGAGATCAAGACGCTGTTCCTTCTCGATGCGAGGCGCGACCGTCATCGTGCGCATCGACTTGCGCAAAGCAAGATCATCGAAATAGAGCAGCGCCTGAAAGACATGTCAGCCATGCGATCCGCGCTGCGGCAGCTGGTCTCTTCCTGTGAGGCGGGCGATACAAAACTTCCTTGCCCCATTGTGGA
>WNFI01249132.1_pt1 | contig 14519 bp, 10 predicted proteins | sample 5400471 | NCBI WGS metagenome assembly WNFI01 (sample SAMN13153348, study PRJNA577476) | soil metagenome | isolation source: 100 cm saprolite on Douglas fir-dominated hillslope | place: USA:California | collected 2013-09-17
AAGGACAAGGCGACCGGCAAGGAGAACAAGATCAAGATCCAGGCGAGCTCCGGCCTGAACGAGGCCGAGATCCAGCGCATGGTGAAGGACGCCGAGGCGCACGCCGAGGAAGACCGCAAGCTGCTCGAGCTCGTCAACGCGCGCAACCAGCTCGAAGCGCTGGTGCACTCGGTCAAAAAATCGCTCAAGGACTACGCCGACAAGCTGGAAGGCGGCGAGAAGGAGAAGATCGAGGCCGCGCTGAAGGACGCGGAAAGCGTGCTGAAGTCGGAGGACAAAGCCGACATCGACGCCAAGGCGCAAGCGCTTGCCCAGGCGGCGCAGAAGATGGGCGAAAGAATGTATGCTGACGCCCAGGCGAAGGCACAGGCAGGCCAGGCGCAAGGCGGCGAGCCGCAGCAGGCCGCCGGCGGCGAGGCCAAGAAAGACGACGGCAACGTGGTCGACGCCGAGTTCACCGAGGTGAAGGACAAGAAGACGGGCTCTTAAGAACAACAACAAAGGCGTTTGATTGGCCAAGCGTGACTACTACGAGGTCCTGGGCGTAAACCGCGACGCCCCGGAGGAGGACCTCAAGAAGGCCTATCGCCGGCTGGCGATGAAGTGGCATCCGGACCGCAATCCGGAGAACCCGAAGGCGGAGGACCACTTCAAGGAAGCCAAGGAAGCCTACGAGGTCCTCGCCGACTCCAACAAGCGGGCGGCCTACGACCAGTTCGGCCATGCCGGAGTCGACCCGCACGGCGCCGGCGCGGGGCCGGGCATGGGGGGCTTCGGCGACATCTTCAGCGACATCTTCGGCGAGATCTTCGGCGGCGGCGCGCGCAGCGGGCGCTCGACCGTGTTCCGCGGCGCCGACCTGCGCTACGGTTTCGCAGGGGCCCTTCTCGATCGCGCAGACCTGCCCGCGCTGCCACGGCAGAGGCAGCGTGATCCCGAATCCCTGCGCCAGCTGCGGCGGCGCCGGCCGGGTCAAGCTGCAGAAAACGCTGTCGGTGAAAATCCCCGCCGGGGTCGATGAAGGCGACCGGGTGCGTCTTTCCGGCGAGGGCGAGCCGGGGGTCGGCGGCGGCCCGCCGGGCGACCTGTACGTCCAGGTTCATATCAAGCCGCACGCGGTCTTCCAGCGCGACCACGACGATCTGCATTGCGAGATGCCGGTGTCCTTCACCACTGCGGCGCTCGGCGGCGAGATCGCGATTCCGACCCTCGACGGCTCGGCCCAGATCCGCGTTCCGGCCGAGACCCAGACCGGCAAGACCTTCCGCCTCAAGGGAAAAGGCATCAAGGGCGTGCGCAGCCAGGCTCCGGGCGATCTCTTCTGTCACGTGGTAGTCGAGACCCCGGTGAACCTCACCGAGCGCCAGCGCCAGCTGCTGCGCGAGTTCGAGACGATCAGCCAGCAGGACAGCGCCCGGCACAATCCCCGCGCAAAATCCTGGCTCGACAAGGTCAAGGAGTTCTTCGAAAGTTAGCTTGCTGCGTGATACAGTCGCCCCGTTGCAAAGAGGGGGCGGGGATGCGCAGCTGGATTGGCGTCATTGCACGTTACACAGTTGCGCTTTCCCTTGCGGCCTGCGCCTTCGGCGCCCTGGCCGATGCACTGACTGACCGGGCCAAGCGTCTTCTTGCGCAGAAGCAGCCGAAACAGGCCTACGAACTGCTCCTGCCCCAGGAGGCGACCCGCGCCGGGGATCCCGAATTTGATTACCTGCTCGGCGTAGCCGCGCTCGATTCCGGCGACGCGGAGCGCGCCGTATTCGCCCTGGAGCGCGTCCTTGCGGTGCAGCCGAATAATCACGTCGCGCGCGCTGAAATCGCCCGCGCTTACCTCGCAATGGGCGAGCGCGAGACCGCGCGCCGCGAATTCGAGACCGTGCGCAAGCAGCCGATCCCGGAGAGTGCAAAGGCAACCATCGACCGGTTCCTGTCGGCGATCGCCGCCGGCGAGACCACGCAGCTCACGGGCTTCGTCGAGTTCGGCCTGGGCTACGACAGCAACGTCAACAGCGCGACCGCCGGCAGCCAGATCGCCGTGCCGGCCCTCGGTGGAATCATCGTCACGCTCAATCAGAGCTCAACTCAGCGGCGCGATTACTTTGCCCAACTTTCCGGAGGTGTGAACCTCATACATAAGGTCTCGCCGGAATGGGCGCTCGTCGGCGGAGCGGCGACGGCCGTAAAGTTCAACGACACGCAAACGCAGTTCGACACCTTCACTTTCGACGCCAACCTGGGCGGGCGCTGGACGCGCGGCAAGGAAGCGATCACGGTCGGCGCGCAATACCAGACCTTCGAGCTCGACCACGCTCCGTATCGCGAGACTACGGGCGTGGTCGCGCAATGGCAGCACATCTTCGACGAGCAGCATCAAGCTACTGTCTTCAGCCAATACTCCGAGCTGCGCTACCCGAGCCAACGCATCCGCGACGCGGACCGGAAGATCATCGGCGCCGCTTATGCACAAGCCCTCAGCGGCGAGTATTCGCCCGTGCTGTTCAGCAGCGTGTATACCGGACGCGAAGATGAGCAGGCCGGAGGAGTCCCGCATCTCGGTCACGTGCCGGCGGGCGTGCGCCTGGGCGGCCAGATGCGGCTTGGCCCCGGCTTGTCGGCTTTCGCCAATGCCGCCCACGAATATCGCCGTTACGGCGGTCAGCTGAACCAGTTCCGCCGGACCCTGGCGACCCTATCGCTGCGCTTCAATTTTTGATGGAACGTCAACTCGTGACGGATTCCCTCCTTTCCCGACCCCTGCAGTGAGGATAATCTCTCTATCAGCGCAGATTTGCGCATAAGAGGCTCTCATGCCCAATCATCTTCCTTTCCGACTCAACCGAAGTGGGGTGATGCTCGCGCTAATCTCGGCCGCATTTGCCGGCGAGGCTGGCGCGGTAGCCGGGCGCGTCGATTTCACCATCGGCGGAACCACTGTTTCGGGCGCCGATGGACAGCGGCGGCCGCTCGCGAAGGGCGCTGAGCTCGACAAGGGCGACACCATCCGCACGGACGCCGAGGGACGCGCGCAGATCCGCTTCTCCGACGGTTCCTACGTCTCGCTTCAGCCCAACACCGAGTTCGCGATCAAGGACTACAACTTTGAAGGCAAGACCGACGGCACCGAGCGCGGCTTCTTCGGCCTGGCGAAAGGCGCGATGCGCACCGTCACCGGCCTGATAGGCCGCGTCAACCGCAACCGGTATCAGATCGCGACGCCGACGGCGACCGTGGGCATCCGCGGCACCGGCGGACAGATCGAGGTCCTCCTGGACGGCTCCACTGTGGTCTCCGGTACAAGCGGCATCTGGACGCTCAGCAACCCCGCCGGCACGCTCGACATTCCGGCCGGTGTCTCCGGAAAGGCGCCTGCCGCGCCCAACCAGCCACCGCAACAGACCTCGCAAGGACCTTCCACAGGACCGGCGCAGCCGCCGACGCCGCCGACTACCTATGTTCAGGGAAACCAGACAACGGCGAGCGGCGGCGCGGCCATCGGGATCATTCCGCTTGTCAGCGGTCCCGGCTACGCCGCCGCAGTCGCCTTCACCCCTTCATTCGGTGGGACCGTAGCTGCCCTATCCGGCCTCGATGGGACCTTCAATGGGGCGGGACAGCTAACAGACATTCAGCTTCCGATGCTCTCCTTCGGTTTCGGTTTCACGCTGGGTGCCGGCGGCACGCAGGCGGAATTCGGAACCGATGGCATTCTTGCGTGGGGTCGCTGGATCGGGCCAGTCACGCAGAACTGCGATTGCTCAAATCCTCAGGTCTACGGCAGCGATCAAGGCCTCCACTACGTGGTCGGATTGCCAACACCAGTCATGCCGACGTCGGGGACAGCCACTTATTCCCTGCTCGGCGCAACGTCGCCTACTTTCGCCGACGGCCTCAATCCACCCGGAACCGCGGGCTTTGTGTCGGGGGGGAACCTGACCGTTAATTTCGGCGCCGGATCCTCCACCGTAGCGCTAAACGGCTTCCACGTCGCCATGGGGACGTCCGGTTATCGATTGGACGGCAGCACCACCATGTGCGGTTCGACGAGCCTATTCTCGATGTTCCCCAGCGTAACTCCTACTGGAACCGGCTCCTGTGGGTGCAACTGCTTTTCGCAAGTGAGCGGCTTTTTCGCCGGCACAAACGCCGAGCGGGTTGGAATGGGCTATACCATCAGTGGCGTCGAAGGGTCAAGGCAGATCCTCGGGGCCGCCGCGCTGAAAAAGAACTGACGGGCTTGGCTGGCCGCGCGGAGCAGTTTGCACGCGCGCTAGCGTTCGAGGACGAAGGCCGCCCCGAAGAAGCGCTCGAGTGCTATAGCTTCCTCGTCGAGGCCGACCCGCGCGACGCAGACGCGTGGCACAACCGTGGCTTGCTGCTCGCGCGGCTAGGCAGGCTTGACGACGCAGAGGAAAGCCATCGTCGCTACATTGACGCCTGCCCCGAATCGGCGCGCGCGCATGGCAATCTCGCCGACGTTCTTCTGGCCCTCCAGCGCTACCACGAGGCGCTGACCGTAGCAGGCCGGGCCGTGCAGTTCGATCCCACCGCGTTCCTTCCGCACTTCAGCGCCGGTCTAGCCGCAGCCATGCTGATGCGCTTCGAGCAAGCGGAGAAGTGGTTTCGCTTAGCCGAGCGCGCGGATGCCGCCGGATTTCAGCGGTTCCTCGTGCGCAATGCTTCCTCGGGCGCGCTCGATCGTGATCTCGATCCGCGCGCGATCTATCTGATCCGTGAATTCGATCGGCTCGAGCAGTGTGACTGGCGGAACTACCATCGCTACGTCGAAACGTTCGGTCGCCTGATCGAGGAAGGCCTGCGCACAGGGCGCCCGATTTCCGCGCCGCCGCTCCTCTTCCGGTCCCTGCAGCTGCCGCTGCCGATCGAGACGCGGCGCCAACTGGCCGACAGCGTGGCGCAGCGCCTCATGCTCTCGACCGCCCCGCTGCGCACCTCGTACACCCGTCGGCGGCAGAGCGGACGTATCAAGGTTGGTTACGTTTCTTCTGATTTCCGCACGCATCCGACGGCGATCCTCAGCCGGCCGCTTTTCGAGCTGCACGACCGCTCGAAATTCGAGGTGCACGTCTTCTCCCTCAGCTCGCCCGACGACAGCCCCTGGGGCCGAGCGATCCGCGGTGCGGCGGATCGCGTTCACGAGCTCGCCGGCTTGTCGTTTGGCGACGCTTTAGCCCAGGTGCGGACCTCTGAGATCGACATTCTTGTCGACTTGAACGGACCGACGACCGGCGCTCTGCCGGAGCTTTTCGCCGCACGCGCTGCACCGGTGCAAGTGTCCTATCTCGCCTATCCGGGAACAAGCGGCGCCGGGCTGGTCGACTACCTCCTCTGCGACGCGGTCTGCGTACCAGAGAGCGAAGAGTCAGGCTATAGCGAAGCACTGCTGCGGCTGGCGGAGACGTTCTGGATTGGCGATCCGGACATGCCTCTTGCTTCCCTCCCCTCCCGCGCCAGTCAGGGATTGCCTGAGGCGGCGGTCGTGTTCCTCGCGCATCATCCGAGTCGCAAGATCTGTCCCGAAGTCTTCTCGGTGTGGATGCAGATCCTTGCCGCAGTCCCGAACAGCGTGCTTTGGCTTCTCGAAGACTTGCCTGCGATGCGTCATAACCTCGGTCGCGAGGCCGAGAGCCGCGGGATTTCACCGCACCGATTGGTGTTTTCCTCTCGCGTACCCAACGCGGAGCATCACGCGCGGATTCGCCTAGCCGATCTCGCGCTCGATACGCTCTGGTACAACGGCGGTACAACGACGCTCGACGCGCTCGCCGCCGGGATCCCGGTGTTGACCTGCCCAACGCCCGGGTTCGCCGGACGCATGGGCGCAAGCGCGTTGCGGGCAGCTGGGTTGGAGGATCTGGTTTTTCCGAACTTGCCTGCCTACACGGCCGCGGCTATCGCACTCGGGAAAAACAACGACGGCCGGGCACGGCTTTCCGAGCGCGCAAGGGAAGCGCGCGCTTCTTCCCTGTTTGACTTCCGTCGGCGCGTCAGCGAACTCGAAGCCGTGTACCACCGGCTGGCCGCCGCCTAGGAAATCGATCTCCTCCGCATTCAGTGTTGCGCTACGCCCTCCTAGGCCAGGGCGCCGGACGGTCGATGAGATTACCCTGATAGCCGGCAAAGCCCAGCGCGCCGAGCGACTGGAAAGTCTCATCTTCCTCGACGTTCTGTGCGATCACGGGGATCTCGAGCTGTCGCGCGGCGCGAATCAGGGCTTCGGCGAAAAAGCGGACGCCGGAATCGCCGACCAGATTCGGCGTGTGCGCGGCCGCAAGCTTGATGTAGACCGGCCGCAGGCGCTGCAGCAGCGCGAGGCTGTCCCGGTGCACGCCGAAGTGGTCGATCGCGAATCCGGCGCCTGACTGCGCCAGCGTGCGCGAGAGCCTCGCGCAGGCCGCCTCATTCTGCGCCGCGCCATGCTCGCCGACTTCGAAGACCAGCCGCCGGGCGACTGCGCGATCGCGCTCGAGGAGGCGCCCAAGCCATTCCGCGAAGCCCGCCTGCTCGACCGAACGGATCGAGACGTTGATGCTGATCCCCTCCTCCTCCTCCGCGTGCTCGGAGATGCGCTCGCGCAGGCCTTGCAGGACGCGCTCGATCACGCTCTTGTCGAATTCCTCGCCGAGACCGTGCGCGGCGACGATCGGCATGAACTGTGCGGCGGTAAGTTCGTCGCCGGATGCGTCGCGCAGCCGCGCCATGATTTCCGTGTGCAGAGTGCGGTGATCGCTCATGCGGTAAACGCCCTGACCCACAAGCAGCACTCTGCGCGCGGCCACCGCCTCGCGCACCACACTCAAGGAATCGCCCTGCCCTGGACGCGGGGATTGCGCCGCTTGCGCAAAAGGCACGACGACGATCCCGTCGGAAGACTCGCGCGCGCGCAGCAATGCTTCCTCGGCCGCGCGGGTCAGCTCGCGCAGCGCCACCGGGCCGGCGGCGGCGACCACACCGCCGCAAAAAACCCGGTCGTGGCGGGGCAGACCGAACTCGCGGATGCCGTGCGACACGCGAGCGCGTAGCTCTGTCAGGCGTTCAATTGAGGCTTCGGCGCTGAGACCTGGAATGGCGAGCAGGGTCAGCGCACCGGTCCAGCGTCCGGCGAACCCGCCTTTCGCCGCCGCCAGCTCGTCGATCGGCCGGTAGATCCCGCGCAGCAGCGCGTCGCAGCGGCCGGCGCCCACTTCCCTGTTGATGGCAGCCAGGTCCGCGACCTCGAGAAAGGCGAGGACTCCGGAGAACGGCTCGCGTTCTCCCTCGTAGATGCTTTCGAAGCGCGCCACGAAGCCCCGATTGTTGAGCAGTCCCGTCAACTCATCCCGGTAGGCGGCGTCCTGCAGCCGCTCCGCGCGGCGCGATTCGCTTTCGATGGCTTCATTGACCTTCCGTGACAGCGTATTCATGGCCTCGACCACGCGGGCGAGCTCGCGCGTCGAGGGCCGGATCGCGAGCGTCACGAAGTTGCGGGCCGAGATCGCCTGCGCGGCGCTTTCCACGGCGGCCAGCGGGCGCAGCACGCCGCGCAGAAAGACGCGCAGCGCGAGCATCGCCGCAATGTAGATCAGCAGCAGGTAAAGCAAGGTATCGCGCGCCGTGACCCACAGCTGCTCGTAGGCGAACCCGGGATGCACCGTGACCTGCACCCTGCCAAGCTGGCGCCAGCCTGCGCTCACCAAAGACTGGGCGGTCGGCGCGTACAGCGGGAACAGACCGACGAACCAGGCGGGATAGCGGCCTTCCTGCGGCGGCAGGGTCTTGCTGACCAGGGACTCGCCCGCGGCGGAGAAATACTCGATGCGCTCGTAGTGGCCGCGATCGAAAGCCGGGTTGATGACCGTCTGGACCAGGGCCGGGTCGGTTTCGCGCATCAGAGTCCCCAGCGACAAGCCGATGGAGGTGGCCGCGTCCTGCGCCAGGGCTTCGAGCTGCTGCTGCAGGTGCGCCTGCGCGCTGCGCAGGTGGATGACCTGGACGCCGACCAGCGCCACGAAGAAGATCACCGAGATCGCCGAGGCGAGCTGCCGTCCGAGCGTCATGTCAGGCGCTCAAGTGCGCAATTCGCGCTCGAGGCGCTCGAGGAGGAGGTTCCAGTTGCGGATCTGCCGCGGCGAGCCGCTGCGGCCGCGGGCCTCGATCCACACCTCTTCGTCGTTGAAGCTATAAACCGGAACCAGATCGGCGCGCTGCGAGGCGGGACGCACGCCGTCCTCGAGATTGTCGAGCACCAGCGGCTCGGCGTCCGGGCGCGGGTAGTAGGCGAGCACCATGTGCGCCTGGTTGAGCTTCACCGCTTTGACGTACGTCATGCGCAAGCGCGAGATCGGAACGCCGAGCTCCTTCAAGAGGAAATACTTGGCGATCGAAAAGTCCTCGCAGTCGCCGCCGTTGCTCCCAACCGACTCCGCCGGGGTCGCCCAATAGTCCGCCTCGCCCCAGTGCGAGGCGTCGTCCACGAAGCGGATGCGGTTCAGCGTGCGATTGACCTCCGCCAGCAGCTCGGTCTCGGCCGGCGCGGCACCCTTGCGTTGCGCCGCGTAGCGCCTCCAGGCCTCAAGCCGTCCTCGCGCAGCCGCGCCGAAGCGCAGGCTATAGGCTTCTATCAGCCGCTCCGAGACCGCCGTCGTGAAACCGCGCTCGACGCGCGGCTGCGCGAGGACGAGCGAGCGATCGGCGACCGCGAGCAGGGAGAATGCAACCGATAAAAGCAGCAGGGCGAGCCTCTTCATGGCCGCATTGTCCACCCGACCCGGGCGGATTCAAATGCCGAGCGAGCGGCGCACGAAGGCAAGCGGCTTGCGCAGCAGGTAGTAGCCGAGCGCGACCCGCCCGGCGTAGACCTTGGCGGTGCCGCGCAATCCGATGCGAGGCAGGCCCTGCCCCGGCAGTAGCTGCGCCCGTATGACGTACGCGAGGGTGCCGTCGGGCGCCGGGGTTGCCTCGTAGCTCGCCCGCTCGATCTTCGCGTCGAGCGGCGAGAGCGGGTCGACATGCAGCAGCAGCTCCACCTTCGCGCCGGGCTCGAGCTCGACCGCGTCGTCCGGCGGCAGGTAGATCGTCACGTCGATCAGCGATGGATCGGCGATCAGCATCACGCGCTCGCCGACCTGCACCGGGCGGCCGCGCCAGTCGTCCTGGCTGGAGAAGATCGCCACGCCACCCTGCGGCGCGAGCAGCTTCGACTTGCCCAGCAGCTCGGTGAGATATCCGGCTTCGGCCTGCTTCTCCTGGACGCGCGCGTTGAGCACCTGCAGCTCGAGCCGGCTCGCGTCGTCCGTGAAGGACTTGAACGTTGCGCGCTGCAGGTCGGCGCGCGCGATATCCAGGGCCTTGGCGGCGAGCTCGAGGCGGTTCCTGAGCGAGGTGTCGTCAAGCACCACGACCAGCTCGTCGGCCTTCACGATCTGGTTCGGCTTGACTACGATCTCGCGCACCACGGCGTCGACCGGCGAGGTGACCGGGATCGGCCTGAGAGGCGTGATCTCTGCCGGAGCAAGCGCGCTCAGGCGAACCGGGAGGAACGCGGCGAGCGCTACGAGTGCGCCCACGGCGACTACCACCTTCCAGCTTACGGTCTTGAGCCAGCTGCGCGCCCGATGCCTCTCGCTGCGCCACGCCCAAAGGCCATAGCCAGTCGACCGGGCGATCCACTCCGCGGCGGCGCGCTCCGGCTCGGTGAAGGGCTGCGCGCGAAAGAACAGGATGCCGCCGAGCTGGGAACCATTGGGGCCGCGCAGCGGGCAATGCAGCAGGTTCGAAGGACACCAGTCTGCGCCGTCGGCGACGATCGCCTCGGGCAGCTCGCTCATCGTGAGCGCCCTCGTCGCCTCGAACGGGCTCGGGGTAATCGCCTGGACGAGCTGCACCAGCCACTGCTGGTAGGGGCTGTCGACCGAGACGTCAGCGAGGCCAGAGGCCGCCGCGATCATCGGCCGCGAAAACAGATCCGGCCGCCAGAGCACCGCCTGATCGAAGCGCAGCACCTGGGAGCCGTCGTTTACCGCGCGAAACAGCAACTCCCGGTCGGAAGAGGCGGATTGGATGCGCCGCTCGAATTCCAGCAGCGCCACGGCGGGATGGGGGTTGTCGCTCATCGCCTGCAGCTTACTTTTTCCGCGACTGCTCGAACACGGCCGCGCCAACCATGCCGGGAAGCAGCCTGTCCCCGCCTTTTTCGATGCGCGCCTCGAGCTCGAGCTGCTGGCTCACGCCGTCGACCCGCGAGTTGATCTTGGAAACCTTGGCCTTGAAGACCTGCCCGGTCTCCCGGACGTGGATGGCAAGCGGCGATCCGGGCCGCAGCCATGCGATCCAGGCGGCCGGGACGAACATCTGCGCCTTGAGGGACGCCGGGTTGACCAGGTCAACGAGGGGCTGGCCCAGGTTGACGCTCTCGGAGGCCTTGACGCGCAGGCGCGCGACGTTGCCGGCAAAGGGCGCGTCCACCCGGCAGTACGCGACCTGCGACTTGCGCAGATCGAGCTGGCTGCGCGCCTTGTCCGCAGAGGCAGCGGCGACGGTCACCTCGAGCTCACCAGCGGCGCCGAGCGCCTGCAGCCTCAGGCGTGCGAGGTGCGTCTCGCGCGCCGCGCGATATTCGGCCTGTGCGGTGTCGAGTTGCGCCTTCTGCTCCGAGCAGTCGAACTCGATCAGGCTGGCCCCTTTCCTGACCTGATCGCCGAGTCCCACGCCGATTTGGCGGATCTTCCCCGCCATCTGGCTCGACAGCGTCGTTTCTTCTCCCGCCACTATCAGCGCAGCGATTTCCTGGGCCGGCTTCTCGGGCGCCAGCTTTGCAGCATTGCCAAGGACCGGCGCCGACTCAGCCTGAACCGCAATTGCCGGCGCGGCGGACGGGGGAGGCGCCGCGTCAGCTGTTGGAGAGCGAACCTTCGCGTCCCTTTCCGCCCTATACGCCAAGTCCGTGGCCAACGGCCGCGGCCACACCTGGTAGGCGACCCACGCAAGCCAGCCGAGGCCGGCAACCATCAGGACTGCGAATGTACGCCAGAACCACTCCCGCCGGACTTCCGTCATTGCCGAGCCAACCCGTAAATGAGGCGCTGTTTCATCGGCTGGCACTCGCGCTCGCGACGTCCTCGGCCGCGGCCGCGGCCGAGGAGCCGAATAGCCGATCCAGGCGAAGCTCGAGCGGTTCGACGGTTCGTCCGGGGAAAATGTTGCGGCCCTTCACTCGTTCGCCAGGAGACGGGATATGTAGAGACTGCGCCGCTCGCAGCGTGGGCCGCGTGATGCGCGTCGGCGCAATATCCCCGATGATCCGGTAAGCCGCACCTTCGCCCAGCACGCGCCACTGCTCGTCGTCTACCGGCTCGCTCAACGTCGTCTTGAACTCACGCGCGATCGTGGCCCCTCCGGGAGAGACCGCGCGGATGACGATCGAGACCGGCCTTCGCCTTTCAACGCGCGCCCCGACGACCAGCTCGATATCCAGCCGCGCGTCCGCGACCCCCTGAGCGTCGGCTTTCATTCCCGCACTGTCGAGCACCCGGTCGATGCCGTCCTGCAACAGCGCGGCAATGCGCGGCTCGGCACCTGCAATTTTTCCTGGCGCAAGCGCGACCTTCTTCGCGATGGCGCGCTCAGTGAACGTGGCGCGCTCGAGCTCGGCGAAGCGCCCTTCAACCTGGCCCGTCAGCTCGGCGACCGCCTTGGACTCGTCTTCGCGCGGCACCGCGTCGTAGCCCACGGAGTTGAAAAGACGCGCAACCGTGGCTTGCAGGTTGGCGTATGCCAGATCGCGGTTCATGTGGCTGGCCATGGCGCGCGCCCTGGCGCGGATCAGTTCGAGCTCGTTGTCGATGCCGACTTTTTCGCTCGACGACAGATACTGCACGATCAGATCGTCGTCGCGCGCCGCTTCGTCCCAGACCAGGAACTCATCGGCGACCAGAGAGTAGCGCACCGCGGCCAGGCGGGTCTGCGCGAGGACCGCCATCCCCATCGCCTGGCGCCGCGCGTCGTCGGCGCGCCGCTGGGCTTCCTCCGAGCGGTTCAGCGCCGGCAGCGAGAATGCCTTCACCAGGTTGAATGCGACATTCACGCCTGCCGCGGTCCAGACGTTGTTCAGAAGAAACTTGTTGCTGTCGCGGTTGCGCGACAGATCGAGGCTGAGGTTCGGCAGCAGCGCGACGAGCGCCTTACGCGCCTCATCGGCGGAGATGCGGCCGCGATAACCTTCCTCGGCGATCTCCGGGCGCGACTGCAGGGCGAGCACCTCCAGCTTTTCCACATCCGCGGTCAGGTCCTGAACCTCGCGGGCCTCGCTGGGCGGCGAAGCGATGCGCAGCTCGCGTCCGGGCGGTGCGTTGACGAGCGCCGCGAGCTCGATGCGTGATTGGGCAAGATCCTGGCGGCGGAATGCGATTTGCTGGCTCAGGTCGAGCAGCGCGCGCCGCAGCGTTGCCGTCTGCAGCGGCGGCAGCAGCTTGCGCGCCTCGATGTGGCGCGTTTTGTCGATCGCCTGGTCGATCTCGCCGAGTAGCCGGTCGGCGGCGGGCAGCAGGCGCTCCGCCGCCTCGGCGCGCCACCACGCCACGCGCACGTCGTGCATCAGGGTCTGCACCGCCTTGCGCCGGCGCTCTTCCGCGATGAGCTTTTGATTGGCGAGCTGGCGCGAGCGGAAATAACTGACGCCGAAATCGAGCAGGTTCCAGGCGAGGCCGATGCTGGACGTGGTGTGCGTGCGCTCCTGCGACGCGGTCGGGGTCGTGGCGATGGTCCCGTTCGGCGTGAAGCCAAAGCCGAAGGCCTCGTTGTTGCGCCAGCTGTAGCCTGCATTGAGGGTGAGCTTCGGCAGCAGGTCGAACTGCGATACATCGAGCTGCGCCTCGGCCGCCGCCTCCTCCATGCGGCGCTGCCGATACTCGGCTTGATACTTGATCGACCGCGCCACCGCTTGCGCGAGCGACAGCGGCCCATCAAGCGGCTCCTGCCCTTCGAACATCTGCCGCTGCGTATCGGCCGCAAGCCGCGCGCGTTCCGCGGAATCCATCGGGCTTGGGCTCGCGCAGCCGCAGAGGACCCCCAGGAGCGCTACCGCCAGCGCCCCCGTGTTCCAGCCCGACCAATTTCCGTGCTCCCGAAACCGCATATTTTCGTTTTGGCGCGGCGCCTTACACGCGATCGCTCAAGCGCTAGTTTAACCGACCCCGAGAAAGCTGCTTGGTGCCTGTTTACTTACTTACTGTCAGCGACGGGGCGGCGTTTCCGGGCTGGCGCGGGCGATCCGGTCGAGCAGCGGGTCGCGCGCTGCCTTCGCGGTGCGTACCTGGTCGGTAAATGAGGCAGCGGGCTCCCTTTGCGGCTTGCCCTGGGCACCGGGCCGCGGCCCAGCCGGGTTACGGCTTTCGGCCGCCTGACGCGCCGCCTCGAGCCGGGCCTTCTCGGCCTCCTTGGCGTCTACGTCCAGGCCGAGCATGAGGTCCGGGAGATCGGCTTGGCGGCCGGCGGCCGTGCGCAGGGTCGCTACCTCGAGCGCGAACCTGGTTCGGGCATCGCGCCCCTCGTTGTCGCGGGCTACGACCTCGATTTCCAGCGTTCCGCGCAGCCCCTCGGGCGGCAGACCGCGGAACGCTCCCCCCAGGCCTTCGAACTTGAGCCAGGACGGCAGCGGCAGGCCGCTGATGAGGTGTGCGTCGAGGTTGACAATCGCCGATGGATCGGTGTGCGCGAACGCATCCCGCGGGACGTTGAGGGAGCCGGCTCCGTCGCCGGCCAGTAGCATGTCCGGAATGCCATGGTACACGAAGAGCCGGTGACCGCCGGTGAACAGTCCGGCGAAGCCTGGGCCATCGCGCACCTGCAGCGCCACATCCAGGCCGACTCTTTCGACCGGGAATCCGGGCAGGTCGGAGAGTCCCGCCGCCGTCGGCGGCAGGGCGTTCAGATCCGGCAGGCTGGTGGCCCTTTCGGCGATCGAAGGACCCGCGTTGCTCCCCAGGTTCGCCGGATCCACGGTCCGATCGACCGGCAGACCGAGCGCTAGGGCACTGAGGCTCGGCCCCGCAGGCGGCGTGCCTGAAACCGGCAGGGGTGCCGTGCCCGAGGGTTGCGGCACGAGGGGCGTCCACCCTTGCTGCGGGATGGCCGTCGGCGGTTGCGCTCCGGGTTGCGAGGATTGCGCTTGTGCCTGCGTTATCGCAACGGTTACCGCTTGGGCGCTGGTCTGGGTGCCATCGCCCGCCACGACGTTGAACGCGTAAGAGTTCTTCGCGGCGTAGTCCGGCACGGCGTTGAAGCTCACCGCCCCCGTCGCCGGGTTGATCGTGAAGGCGGCCGCGTCGGCGCCGCTCAGGCTGAACGTTACCGCGCCGCCGCCAACATCAGTCCCCGCCGCCGTATACACCACGGTTGCCGTCGACGTGCCCTCCGGTACCGAGACGCTGGTCGCGCTCGTGATCGTCGGCGCCACATCGGTCACCGCCACCGTCACCGCCTGGCTCGAGCTGAGCGTGCCGTCGGAGGCCACTACGTTGAACGTG
>WNFI01211967.1_pt1 | contig 14514 bp, 14 predicted proteins | sample 5400471 | NCBI WGS metagenome assembly WNFI01 (sample SAMN13153348, study PRJNA577476) | soil metagenome | isolation source: 100 cm saprolite on Douglas fir-dominated hillslope | place: USA:California | collected 2013-09-17
CCAGCGAGAGCACCAAGGCTGACCTGCTCAACGACTTCAGAAGTTCGCGGCGTGAAGAAGACAATAGGAAATACCCTGGTAAATTCGCGCTTGCTGGACGGCGTCCCTGATTTCTTATATTTTGTGCCGGGAGACTTTGCAAGTTTGCGCTCCCGTTTCGCCGATTCTAATGAAGGCTCGTTTTTTATCTTCGCGCCAGTCTCCAATTCCAATGAAGAACACTTATCATCGAGTCTCAATCGCCGTTGCCGTATCGATGCTCCTGTGCGCCATGTTCGCTCAGCCCGAAATCATCGCGGCCCAGCCAGCGCAGTCTGCGCTGGAACTCTCGCGGCCTGTGCGCACCTGGGAATTTCTCCCCATCATCGGCATGAACGCCGGACTCTTCGGCAACGAGAGTGGACAGATGGAGGCCTGGGTCTACCCGCTGAAAATCTTTCGCAATCTCCATCTCGTCTTTTACGTCGATGGCCGGGCCCTGCCCGCGGAGAGCCTGGTTCGGACGCTGATCGTTCATCCGGAATCGGCAACGTTGGTTTACGCGGGCGATAATTTTTCTGTGCATGAAACGCTTTTTGTTCCTGTGCACGAACCCGGCGCCGTAATCTCGTTTGAGATCGAGACCGAACAACCGCTGGAGATCGAAGCCCGCTTTACCGGCGACTTTCAACTCGAATGGCCTGCTGCCGTGGGCGGAACCTATTCGTTCTGGGACGACACACAGCACGCATTCGTCTTCGTTGAAGAGCAGAAAAAGTTTGCCGCGATGGTGGGCTCGCCCTCGGGCGTGAGTCCGAGCGTCGCCTATCAGACGAACTACTCCTCTTCGGAAGAAAATTCCCTACGGCTCGGCGTGACCGACAAGGGAAAGGACAGCAAGATCATCGTTGTCGCCGGATCGATTCAGGGACTCCCCGACGCGGAAGCCCATTACCAGCGCCTCGCTTCGTCTTTTCCGGAACTGATGCGCGAGTCCGCACAGTATTACCGCGACTATCTCAACCGCACCGTCAACCTCACGCTTCCCGATGCGCAGCTTCAGCAGGCCTACGATTGGTCGCGCATCAGCACCGTGCAGGGCCTGGTCACCAACGCCACCCTCGGCACCGGACTCGTCGCGGGATACAGAACGTCCGGTACCAGCCAGCGTCCGGGCTTCGCCTGGTTCTTTGGACGCGATTCCCTATGGACTTCGTTCGCGCTCAACTCCATCGGCGATTTCGCCACCACGAAGACCGCTCTCGAATTCATCTCGAAGTTCCAGCGCGACGACGGCAAGATTCCGCATGAAATCTCCCAGGGCGCGAGCTTCGTTAACTGGTTCAAGGACTATCCTTACGGCTTCGCCTCCGCCGACGCCACCCCGCTCTACATCATTGCGGCCAACGATTACGTCACCCGCAGCGGCGACGTCGATTTCGCTCGCCAGAAATGGGACAGCCTGTGGAAGGCCTACCAGTTCCTGCGCTCGACCTACGACGCACAGAACTTCCCGCAGAATTTCGGTTTCGGCCACGGTTGGGTTGAAGGCGGTCCGCTCCTCCCGGTAAAAACGGAGTTCTACCAGAGCGGTCTGGGCCTCGAAGCCCTGCGTGCTCTCGCGAACCTCGCAAAGGTCATCGGCAAGAACGACGCGAGCAAAGACCTGCAAGCCGCCTTCGACCGCCAGAAGCCAATCTTCAATCAGACATTCTGGTCTCCGGAGAAAAGGGTCTTCGCCTTCGCCCTCGATCAACAGAACCGCCGCGTGGATGAACTCTCTGTGTTAACCACCGTCCCCATGTGGTTCGGCGTCACAGACGAAGACAAGTCGCAGTCTACGATTCAGCAACTCGCCGACGCCGACCATCAGACCGATTGGGGCATGCGCATCATCTCCAACCGTTCACCTGTCTACAGCGGGCAGGGATATGGCCGCCTACACGAATCTCCGTTCCAATGCGTTGCTCGCCCTCGACGGATCGCTCGGCCACGTCGCAGAAGTGCTTTCCGGCGATTACTATCAACCGCTCTCCACCAATTCTCCGCATCAGATCTGGTCGGCGGCGATGGTCGTGAGCCCGATCCTGCGCGGCATGATGGGGCTCGACGTCGATGCGCAGACCCACACCGTGACGTTTGCTCCCCACGTCCCGGCCGACTGGAAATCGTTTTCGCTGGACAACCTGCGCGTGGGCGGTACCGAGCTGGCACTCAACTACCAAAGAACGCCCGGGACGATCACACTCGAAGTAAAGCGCGCAGGTTCCGGCGATTGCGCCCTCAGCTTCTCTCCGTCACTGAGTCTCCGAAGCGAAGTCGTCAGCGTCGAACTCAACGGCCATAGCCTCCCATTTCATGCCGAAGCCAACGCGACCGATCAGCATGTATCCCTGCGTGTTCCACTCACGCAAACCACGAGCACGATTCGCATCCGACTGAAGAACGACTTCGGCATAAGCCTGGCCAACGTCTTGCCTGCCCTGGGTTCATCGAGCCAAGGATTGTGGGTGCTCGCGGAAATCTGGAACTCAAACCGAACACAGTTAACGCTATCTCTCTCCGGACGGGCTGGTAAGACGTATGAACTCGCGGTGTGGAATCCGTCCCAGATCGCTTCGGTGAAAGGCGGCACACTCGGCGAAGCCCACCAGGATCAGGCGAACTTGAATGTCGAATTCCCGGCGCGAGATCCGCACGTTTATGTTCATCAGGACGTCGTCTTAAATTTCGCCGGATCGAAGTGACGGGCTCATTTTGTGAATTGTAATTCCGAGTGCATGTACCCTCTGAAACCGTCGGCTGGAGAGTGTGCTTTTAATTGAATGTCATCCTGAGCGAAGCATTCACTCACGAAGTGAAGTGAATGCGCAGTCGAAGGACCCCGGCGTCGCCGGGAGCGGCACGGGACAATGCGAGGCATCCTCCCCCCGCCGTATGGGGCGAACTCCCTGCGGTATCCAGCACACTGTCCGGGACCAAGGGGTCCTTCGACTCTGTAGCTGCTTCGCTTCGCGAACCAGTTACTCCGCTCAGGATGACAGCTTAAGAAAGTTACAACGTTCTAGCCGAGCGAGAGACCAGTCGTCTGTTGTCTGAACGCTGGCGAATGGTGACCCACTCGAGCGACCTGTTAGTCTTTGCAAGGAGAAAAATTTCATGTCGAAGCGATTCTTCTCGTTCCTCGGCCTCCTGATCCTTCTTTTTTCCGCTGTTTCCGCGGCCGCCCAGTCCAAATCCGTCGACCCCGAAGGCCATAAATGGTGGCAGCACGCGGTTTTTTACGAGATCTACCCGCGCAGCTTCGCCGACAGTAATAACGACGGCATCGGCGACCTGAAAGGCATCACGGAGAAAATGTCGTACCTGCACGGTCTCGGCGTGGACGCGATCTGGATCAGTCCTTGCTTCCCGTCGCCGCAAGTTGATTTCGGCTACGACGTCTCCGACTACGAAAACATCGATCCCATGTACGGCACGCTTGCCGATTTCGACCGCATGGTGGAGGAAGGCAAGAAACACGCCGTGCGAATCATCCTGGACTTCGTCGTCAACCACAGCTCCGACCAGCACGCGTGGTTCATCGATTCGAAATCCTCGAAGACGGCGCCCCATCGCGACTGGTATATCTGGCGCGACGGCAAGGGTCCCGGCCAGCCTCCCAACAACTGGATCTCCACTTTTGGCGGTTCCGCCTGGAAGCTCGATCCCGCGACGAATCAGTACTACTACCACTATTTTTACGCCCAGCAGCCTGATCTGAACTGGCGCAACCCGACGGTCGAAAAGGCGATGCTCGATACGACTCGCTGGTGGTACAAGCGCGGCGTCTCGGGATTTCGTCTCGATGCCGTTGACACACTGTTTGAAGATCCAAACTTACCTGACAATCCAGCCCTGCCCGGAGTCAACAAGCAGGGTGACCCCAATACCGACGAGATTCATAACAAGAGACTTCCCGAGGTTCATGACGTGCTGAAAAAGTTGCGCACGGCGGCCGACGAATCCGATGCTGTGCTGATTGGTGAAACCTGGACTTCAAACATCGACGAGCTCAAGGCGTACTACGGCTCCCACGACAATGAACTCCAGATGCCCATGGACTTCATGTTCACCACCGTGAACAAGCTCTCCCCGCCCGAATTCCGCAAGCAGATTGCGGCCCTCGATGGCGCCGGCGGATGGCCCGTCTATGTGATCAGCAACCACGACATTACTCGTTCTTATAACCGCTATGGCGACGGCAGGAACAACGACGCCATCGCGAAATTAATGGGCGCCTTTTATCTCACGCTGCGCGGGACGCCCATCATGTACTACGGCGAAGAGCTGGGCATGGAGAACAACGACCCCAAGCGGAAAGAGGACGTACGAGACCCGATTGGACGCACCGGCTGGCCCAACGAAATCGGCCGCGACGGCGAACGCACCCCCATGCAGTGGAGCAGCGATGTAAATGCCGGCTTCAGCGGGAAGGATCCATGGCTGCCTGTTCCAGCCAGCTACAAGACGAATAATGTTGCCGTCGAATCGAAAGACCCGAATTCTGTCTTGAGCATGTACAGGAAAGTGCTGGCGCTACGCCATACGAATGAAGCATTGATCGAAGGCAGCTACATGGCGCTCAACGAAGACGATGCCAATGTCATGTCCTATCTGAGGAGCTACAAAGGGAAAGCCGTACTGGTGGCCTTGAATATGTCGGCGTCACCGCAGAAAGTCACTTTCAATCTCGCGGACAGGGGCTTTGCGTCGGCGAACCTCACGGCGCTGGTGATGACGCCGGGCGTTTCCGCCAAAGGCATGAATGTGTCGCTCGAGCCGTTCGGAGTGCTGATCGCGGAGGTCGAAAAGTAGCGCCGCCTGAATCAGGCAAGGTTTTCGGGAGGGCACGGCTCCGCGGAAGAACTCGCCTCCGCCTGAGAACTCTGGTCCAACAGGTTTTCGGCAGCGCGCGACTTCAGAGGTTGCGGAGAAAACTCATGAATGTCGGCATTACCGCGGAAGAGCGGCCCTTCAGGGCCGCGTAAGTCGTTCGAAATGACGCCGGGCTTTAGCCCCAGTTGGGCCCGCGGTGCTACGGAATTCCTGTACACTTCTGATCCATGTCCCGCCGATTTTTTGTCGCGTCTTCTTTCCTGCTACTGCTGGCAACGACAACTCTGGCTCGGGTGCAAACCGGATTTCTCGATCGAACTGTTTCCGTGTCCGGCACGGAGTATCGCTATCAGGTTTTTGTCCCCGCAAATTTCACACAGAAGAAAACCTGGCCTGTGGTCCTATTTCTCCACGGCTCCGGCGAGCGCGGAGATGACGGCCTGATTCAGACCGACGTCGGCATCGGACACGCCATCCGTTTGAGCAACTCCCGTTTCCCATTCATCGTGGTGATGCCGCAATGCAGAAAAGAAAAGATCTGGGGCGACTCCGCCATGCAGGCCCAGGCGCTGGCCGCGCTGGACGCAACCATCAAGGAATTCCATGGCGACCGGAACCGCGTGTACCTGACCGGGCTCTCCATGGGCGGGTACGGGACTTGGGAAATTGCCGCGACTCATCCTGGCCGCTTTGCCGCTCTCATTCCAATCTGTTCTGGACTCCTTCCACTCAAGGATATGCCGGAACTCTATGTGGCGATTCCTGGCGACTCCAAGACGACCGATCCGTACGCTGCGATTGCCCAACACGTCGGCAGCATCCCGATCTGGATCTTTCACGGGGATGCTGACGAATCCGTTCCGGTCGCCGAAGCCCGGCACATGGCCGCGGCTCTGACGGCGGTAAACGCCAAATTCAAGTACACGGAATACCCCGGCGTCGGCCACAATTCATGGGACAACGCCTACGCGGAGCCTGGTCTGTTTCCGTGGATGCTCGAGCAGTCGCTGAAGCATTGAGACCTTCTTAGCAGTCAAATTGCTTTGGGGTGGCGCTTTGGGGTGCGCTTTTGGGTGGCGCAGCGCTTCAGCGCTGCGATACAGCTCTCTTTTCGTCGCGGCTTCAGCCGCCGAGGTCCCGCGCCATCTCCGTGAATACATCTTCTCCGACCTCGACCGCCCGCAAAGCCAGCCTCTTTTACTTCGTCTTCGTCATGTTCTCCTACACCACCGGAGGCCCTTTCGGCCTGGAAACCATGGTCACCACCAGCGGCCCCGGCATGACGTTGCTCTACCACCTGATCATCCCAATTTTCTGGTGCATTCCCGTGTCGCTGGTCTCTGCCGAACTTACCACCGCCATGCCTGTGGAGGGCGGCTTCTATCGCTGGAGCCGCGCCGCCTTTGGAGACTTCTGGGGATTCCTCGCCGGATGGTGGAACTGGTCGGCATCGTTTCTTCTCGGCGGATCCTATGCCGTCCTCTTCGCCGACTACCTGACATTTTATTTCCCCCAGATCACGGGATGGAAACATTGGTTGGTGTCGTTCGCGCTAATCGCCGTCATCGCCTGGGTCAATATTCGCGGCATCCAGATGGTCGGGAAAGCGGCCACGGCGTTTGAACTGTTTATTTTCGTCCCCGTGATCGCGATGATCGTGCTCGGCCTGGCCAAATGGCATCACAATCCGTTCACGCCGTTTGTCCCGCCCAACCGGCCGCTCTCGCAGGTTTTCGGCGTGGGCAGCTTTCAACAGTCGCCGAGGAAGTGGAGAATCCACAGCGGACTTATCCTCGCGCCCTCGCGCTGGTTGTGCCCATTTCCATCGCAGCCTATTTTCTGCCCACGTTCGCGGCGCTGGCCGCGCTCGGCAACTGGCAAGACTGGAAAGATGGATACTTCTCCACCGCCGCCCAACTGATCGGCGGCCCCTGGCTCGGGAGCCTGATGACCGTGGCAGCGATGGTCAGCACCATGGCCCTGCTCAACAGCACCGTGCTCACCACCACTCGCATGCCCTTCGCGCTCGCCGAAGACGGCTACCTGCCGCCCTTTCTCACGCGCAAACATGCTCGCTATGGAGCTCCGTGGGTTGCGATCCTGATCTCCGCGGCGATTTATGCGTCGCTAGCGCAACATACGCTGGGCCAGTTGATCAGTATTTACGTGTGCCTGCGCGCCGCCACCACCGTGATGACCGTTCTTTCGGCCTGGGGACTGCGCCACAAACGTCCCGACCTGCCGCGCGCCTTCCGCATTCCCGCCGGACGCCTCGGCCTGGTCTACGTAATTGTCTTGCCGATCGTGATGACGGGAATAGCTCTTTACTTCAGCGATCCCGTCGCCCGCCGCTGGGGACCATGGGCGCTCGCCGCCGGCCCCGTCGTGTATGTGGTCGTAAAGCTTTTCGCACCGCGCACCGCCAGAGGAAAGCCCAGCACGTAAGTACCTGGTGAAACTCCGTTTCGAGCGGGTTTTGGGAAGGGCACGACTTCAGTCGTGCCGTTAAGCTGCCTTATTGAATGGCGCTTTAGCGCCAGAGGTGAGCTTTGCGCACACTCAATTGCTTTTCCCGCATCTGTTTAGCGGACGGCCGATTGCTGTTAACGCTCGCGCAGGTCAACTCTTTACTTCTACCGTCACAATACTGATCGCAGAAGCGCCTACGTTTTCTACCGTGTGCGGCGGCAGTGGATCCAGCCAGTGCACCGCTTGTGCTGCAACCAAGCCGCTGCCGCGGCTATCGAAGAGAATGTTTCCCTCGTGAGCGCGCCGGATGAAGTCGCTCGCGCTGATCACATAGGCGGCTCCGGACCAGCGATGAGTGTGCAGAGGGGCCGTATCTCCCCCCGGAATCTGGGTGTGAATCACCCGCACACGCTCATTTTCCAGCAGCAAGCGATGGTGCGTCGGCGCCGCCCGCAACGCATCCAGCGCGTCCGGCCATTCCTTCGGAGATGGTGAGTATAGGGCCACGCCTTCAGAAGTCTCGCGTTTATTTGGTGTCGAGCAGTATCTCAACTCCATAAACCGGCAAATCAACCTTATCCACTTGCCGGTTTGCAAGTAAGGCCTTCATCGAGCGGGGAAGTGTAACTTCCCGGTGTTCCTGGGCGTAGTTAATGAGCACGAACACCTGCTTGCCGCCGCCCGACCGGCGGCTGACTTCTACACCTTCCGGCACGGCACCAAATACCTGAGTTACCTTGGACTTCTGCATCATCCATTGCGCCGCCGCCGCAGTGAGAGTATCGTCAAGCACCGCTCCAATGTAAGTAACGCGGCCCTTTCCGAAGGGACGACTTATTGCGGCTGGCTGATCATCTAACCAGCCGTTACTCTTGCCATACTTTAAGAGGATGTCGCCGTCCGCGGCGGAGAGTTTCAGTTGCTCGGCCCAAATGCTGGCGTTCCCCGTACCCCACGGACCAGATACCGGGAAATCCTTCTCCAGTGCGTAGTACTGCTCCACGCGGCCGCCGAGCGGATCGGCGAGATATCCCGGCTGTCGCTGCGGTAGCAGACCGTTGAACTCATCCTTCATTCCCGAACGCGGCCCCAGTACCAAAAGTCCGCCGCTCTTCACATACTCAATCAGGTGGTCGGCCAGATCCTTGGGCAGAACGTTCAAACTGGGGGCGACCTTTAGGGAGAACGTTCAAGCTGGGAGCGACCACCAGTTTGTAGCCGTCGAGAGGAGCATACGCGCTCACTACATCGACCGATTGCGAAACCCGTCGCAAAGCGCGATAGTAACTCTTCAGCAATCCGATGTCGTCGTATTTTTCCGTGTGCTTCTGAAATTGAATCGCCCAATGGCTGTCGTAGGAATAGAGTAGCGCAACTTCTGAGACCGGCGTGGTATCGCGAAAGCTGGTTTCCACTTGCGTAAACTCGTGCGCGGTCTGACTGGCTTCGTCATAGAAGGGAACTGGCGTGCCGTCGGGCCCCACCAGCACGCCGTGAATCTCTTCCTGGCCGTTGAGGGCGCTGCGCCATTGCCAGTAATTGACGTCGTCAGCGCCGTGGGCGATGGCCTGCCATGCCATGGCGCGCGCCTCGCCGCGATTGAGAAAATTATTCAGCGGCGACCAGTTCACCGCTCCCGGTTGCGTTTCCATCACCCAGAAATTCTTTCGCTTGAAGCCGCGCGTCAAGTCATGGGTCAGTCCGTTGTAATCCGCATCCACGTGGCCGCGGCCGACGTAGTCGTCCCACGAAGCAAAAGTTAGTGGCTCGGTGATCGGATAATGATCGAATCCGTCAAAGAACCCCATGAGGTTTCCGGTGATGAACTGCCGTGGATCGGAGTGCTTGCGGATAACGTCAATCTGGTTCTGCTGGTACGAGGTCCAACTCACCGTGACAAATCGTTTCCACTCCAGCATCAGGCCGGGATTATGGCCGCCCACCGGAATCGGTATTTCGCTCCAATTGTCGTAGGTCTGGCTCCAGTAAGCAAGCGGATCGCCATCTGCTCGGCGATGCGGCGGCAGAACTCCCGATACCGCGGCGACGTCGCAGAGGCATGTGCGCGGTTCCCGTGCACGACTCGTTGACCGTCCGGTTCGACTCTGAGGGTGTCGGGATATTTTTGCGTGAGCCACGCCGGAGGCGTGGCCGTGGGCGTGCCGATCACGGAAACAATGTGGTGCTTCGCGGCGAGGCTGATGGCGCGTTCCAGCCAATCCAGATCGTAATGCCCTTCTGAAGGCTCCATCCGGCTCCACGCAAATTCGGCGATGCGCACGACTTTAAGGTTCGCCGCTTCCATCATCCGCAGGTCGTCTTCCCAGCGCGCTTCCGGCCACTGTTCGGGATACCACGCCACCCCCATCAGCAGAGCGTTCTGGCCGGGCAGCTGAGTGGGAACGGCGCTGCTCTGTGCAGGCGCAGGAGTTTGCGCAGAAGCGGCCAGCAAAACCAAGAGGACAAAGAGCGAAACTCCGCGTAAGAAGAACGATGATGCCACGCATACCTCCACTATTTGGAACTCGTCTGGTAAATGCTTTTGGGAAGGGCACGGCTTCAAGCCGTGCCGCAACGGTCAATAAAGACGCGGGCTTTAGCCCCTGAGGGCCTGGCTCGTTGTCCTGGAAAACACTTATGAGACCAGTTCTACTTAACGAGTAACAGTAATCGCGCTTCCGGAGTAACTGACTGTCTTATCCGACCTTGTCGGGCTTGTCGGAGGGCGCAATTCCGACTCCATGCTGTTCGCCAACGAACACGACCTGAAACTTGCGGCTGGCTAACATTCCGGGAAACTGGCCTTTCCGCTCGCCGATGGTGAGCGTCTGCTTCGCCTCGTCCCAGTGCAGCGGGGTGGTGGCATAGGCGCCCTTTTCGTAGTTGTAGTTGTCGTTCTCGTCTTCGTAGAGAGTGAAGTCGGCGTCGGCCCCGCGATAGACGCGCAGCTCAATCGGGTCCGCTGGCTTTTCTGTCGACCACTCGAGATCTGGCCCCATCGGCACAATCGAGCCCGCGCGGATGTAGAGGGGCAGCCGATCGAGAGGCGCGGCTGCGGCGATTTCTTTGCCCCCTTCTGTCGAAGCACCGCTCCAGAAGTCGAACCACGTCGCCTTGGGCAGATACACCTGCCGGCCGGTCGCTGCGGGTTCAGTCACTGGATTCACCAGGAACGCTGGACCATACATGAACTCGTCCCAGATATTCTGCGCGCGCACGTCTGTGCGAAAATCCATCACCAGCGGACGCATCGGCGTGTAACTCGAACTCGTGGTCTTCCATGCCAGTGAGTAAGTGTAGGGCAACAGACGATAACGCAGACGGTCGAAGCCGACGAGAATCTTCTGCGCATCCGGCCCGTACGACCACAACTCGTTCTCGTCGGGCTTGCGTGTCCCGTGGACTCGTAGAATGGGGTTGAATGTTCCGTACTGAAACCAGCGGACAAACAATTCGCGAAACGCAGGATCAGCCGGGCTGCCAAAAACGAAGCCTCCGATATCGGTCGTCCAATATGGCAGGCCGGAAAGAGCAAAGTTCAGTCCCGCGGGAATCTGCCGGCGATAACTGAACCAATCCGAATTGATGTCCCCCGACCATGCAGTAACGCCGCTTCTCTGTGATCCGGCAAAGGCCGAGCGCGACAAAATGTAAACGCGCTTCTTGTCCGACGTGCTACGTTGCCCATCGTAAACTGCGCCGGTTGTCAGCATGGGAAACAGGTTGACGTACTTATCGCCGCTGCCCGCGGCCAGTTTGTGGCCGAGTTGAATATTTTCCTCCTGGCCTTCAGTTTCAGGTTCGGTGGTATCCATCCACCACGCGTCGAGACCAATGCTGAACAGGCCCTTATTGACCTGTTCCCAGTAAAACTTCCGCGCCGGAGCGCTGGTGGCATCATAGGCGGCCATCGCGTCGGTGTGATACGGAGGCTTGGCAAATTTGAACTTGTCCACAAACCAGCCCTGCTTGTCCATGTAGTCGTAATTCGTGGAGCCCGGCTCGAAGAATGGCCAGATGGAAATCATCAAGTGGAAATTTTCCCGGTGCAGTTCGTCCACCATCCCCTTCGGGTCGGGATAATTCTTGTTGAAGACGAACTCGCCCTTCCGATTCCACCAGAACCAGTCCTGCACAATATTGTCGACGGGGATGTGTAACTCCCGATACTTCCGGGCAACGCCCAATATTTCCTCTTGCGATTTATAACGGTTCTTGCACTGCCAGAAACCGTAGGCCCACTTCCCAAACATAGGGACTTGTCCGGTAAGTTCGCGGTAGCCGGCGATGACGCTGTCCAGCTCGGGCCCGTAGAAAAAGTAGTAATCGATGACATCAGCCACTTCCGAGCTGATGTACAGGTAATTCGCAAAGCGGTTGTTAAAGCGGCTGCGCGCGGCGCTGTTCCAGAAAATGCCGTAGCCGTTGCTCGAAACCAGGAAGGGCACCGCGATGTTGGTGTTGTCCTGCGAAATATCCACCGACTCGCCACGATAGTTCCACACCCCGGCCTGATGTTGCCCCAGTCCGTAGAGGGCCTCGCGCGAGCCGTAGATGTTAATGAAAGACTCGGCCCGATAGGTATCCTCGCCATTCACTTTGACCGGCGTCATCTTGCGCGTGGCTTCCTGCACCAGTTGATTACCGTTCAAGTCGCGATAGGACACCGCGCCGTCCTGCCGCGTAACTACGATCTTCATCTGCGCCGTGGAGAGAGTGATCGCCTCATCACTCGATTCCATGCTCCACTTCGCCGCGGGCCAGCTCTTCTTAATCACCACGGGATCGAAGCGCTCCGGGAATGCCGTGGACGGCGAGTAGAGTACATGCGCAATTGAGTCCGAGCAGATTAGGACTTTCAGCGTCCCGGACTTCATCGTAAAAACCACGCCATCGGCCTGCTGTTGCACTCCGGTCACGGGATTCATCGGCGCCCATTGCGCCAGGGCAGACGCGACCACTGTCAACAACATCGCCGGCACGAGGTAGATGTGCGACGTAAGGAACGACGTCAGGAACATGGAGAAGGACGACTCTCTACACCTTTGCATTTATGAAAACCTCGTGACGGCAGAATGGTCGCGTACAAACGCTACGGTGGTCGTGGATCTTCCTGCTGACGTTGAACTTAGGGCTTGCCCCGTGACGGCTCACACCCGCCGTATCCGCAGAATAGTAAACGTTTACGTAATTCGGCCACAACATTTCGCGGAGCAACTTTGGCATCCGCGATAACGGTTTGTCAATGGGCGAACGCCCTCGCCTGTTGCTCTTTCAGTTCCACGATCAATCGGCTGAGGACGCTGCGAAATTCCAGCGGGGTCAAAAAGTGGACCATACGCGGATGCAGAGGGTTGAGCATCTCTTTGTACGGGTCTGCATACTCCACTCTGAACTGTGTCACCCGCAGATACACAAAGCGGCAACCCGGACATTGTTCTGTCGTCACCGGCGTAACCAGAGTATGTTTCGGGTAGAGCAAGGGGTGGGACAGCAAGATGACTACCCGGTCGGCGGACTCGGGGCCTCCCGCGCAGCCTCCGGGACCGGTGGCAACTTCGGTCAGAAACTTGGCCGCAAAAGCCGATCGCTGGCCTTGCCGCTCCAGCGTATCGACGTCAATCTGTTCATGGTGGGCATTCGCAAGATCCAGTTGTAACTTCGCCCAGTCGACGCTCGCAGGATCCCGTCGATCGAGCAGAATTTGCGTCCGAGTCATGTCCAGGGCGCTTACGTGGACGCAGCCACGCGCTGGCTGCAAGTGCGACAGCACACTGCCGGCCGCCAGTGTGGTTGTTAAGTTCCCCTGGTACTGCGCTTCGGCGATGGCGCCTCGCCGCACCGAACCGTCCGCCCACGGCACTGCGTCAACTTCGGAAACGTCGAGAACCAGGTCGATGCGCAGTGGCCGCGAGTTCGCGATCGGCAAGTGTTCGACTCCCTGCCCCAGCGACCAGCCTGGATCGTGAATCGGAGCGTCGGACATGCCGGGAATTCGCGCGGGAAATTCGACCGCCGGGAAATCGCGCGCAAGTTCCGGCAACGGATCGTGCTTCGGCGCGGGAACGTGCAGTGTCACGTGCTTGACATTGCCTTCCTGATGAGCGCTGTCATACATGAGTACGGCGATGCGATAGTCCCCCGGGCGCACATACACGCCGGTGTAGAAACGGAGTTGATCAATCGGTCCGGTCGGCTGGGTCACCGCGTAGTCGGTTTCATCATCACCGGGTAGCCAATGGCCGTCCTTGTCGGCGAGTTTGACGATGATGGTGAAGTGGCGATATGGTTTCTGCCGCAGGACTGAGCCATCCACGGCAGCAGTGACCTCAAGCAGGAAGCGTTGTTGATAGGTGAGGGTAGGAGGATCGATTCGTACTTCCCACGGGAAGTCGCGCCGGTCGGGGCCTTCGAGCCACGATTGGACGGAAAACGACGTTTTCGCGTCCTGTCCCCGCGCGCTGAGAGTGATCGCGATAAGGAGTGCTAAACCGCACCAGCGTTCGTGGCGAAGGCCCCTCATCGTCACTCCCAATGCGCCGCGAGTAACGGTCACGGACGCTTGCGATGCGGTCTTAGTCTAGCCAGCGTTCGCGATCTGGCGCAACGCCGGATAGACTCTGCGATAAGCGGAATAACTCTGATCAAGAATTGCCGAGCTTTGCGGATTGGGTTGAACCGTCTGCGCCGTTTTCACTACCGCATCGCACGCCTCATCCACCGATTTCCAATGCTCCACGCCCACGCCGGCCAGGATCGCCGCGCCATACGCCGCGCCTTCCTCCGCTTCCACGATCTCAACGGCGTGCTGGTAAACATCTGCCTGGATTTGCCGCCACAACCCCGAGCGTGCGCCGCCGCCGCCCAGGCGGATGCGGCTGACGGGAACGTTCATCTCGGCAAAAATCGTGAAGCTGTCACGCAAGCTGAATGCGACTCCTTCCAGAATCGCGCGGATCACATGCGCTCGCGTGTGCGACGCCGACAGGCCAACTAGCGCCCCGCGTGCATTCGGATCGAGATGCGGAGTGCGCTCCCCCATCAGGTAGGGTGCCCACAGAACTCCGTCCGCACCCGCCGGGGCCGTAGCCGCTTCTTCGGCCAGGCGCTCGTACGGATCGCGCCCATCGTCCGCACCGGCTCCAAAGCGATCGCGAAACCAACGCAACGATAACCCTGCGGCCTGCG
>WNFI01148624.1_pt1 | contig 14513 bp, 14 predicted proteins | sample 5400471 | NCBI WGS metagenome assembly WNFI01 (sample SAMN13153348, study PRJNA577476) | soil metagenome | isolation source: 100 cm saprolite on Douglas fir-dominated hillslope | place: USA:California | collected 2013-09-17
CGTGCGCAAGGCGCTCAACATGGCGGTGGACCGCGAGGCGATCAAGCGCGTCACGATGCGCGGCCTTTCGATTCCCGCGGGCATCATGGTCGCCCCGGGAGTGCACGGCCACTCCAAGCAGATCGACATCGTGCAGAAATACGATCCTGCCGGCGCGAAGAAGCTGCTCGCCGAGGCGGGCTACCCGGACGGCTTCGAGTTCACCCTTGACTGCCCGAACAACCGTTACGTGAACGACGAGAAGATCTGCCAGGCGCTGATCCCGATGTGGGCGAAGGCCGGGATCCGGGCGAAGCTCAACGCCATGCCGTTCGCCACCTTCATCGCCAAGATCCAGAACTTCGACACCAGCGCCTACATGCTCGGCTGGGGCGTAGTAACCTTCGATGCGCTCTACATGCTGCAATCGCTGGTGCGCACCAAGACCAGCGGCGCCGACGGCAGCTTCAACCTCGGCCGAATCAGCGACCCGAAGCTCGACAACACGATCGACGCGCTCAAGATCGCAAGCGACCCGAAGGCGCGCGACGCACTGCTCAAGGAAGCGCTGGAAGAGACGCGCGACCGGGCCTACTACATTCCGCTGCACCACCAGCTGCGCCCGTGGGCGATGAGGAAGAACGTGAGCACGGTGCACGCACCGGACGATCGGCCACAGGCACGCTTCACGAAAGTGAACTGATTTTCCAAGCAAGAATTGTTTTTTAGAAGAGTCTGGGACCACGACCTCGCCTGGAGCTTCAGGAGGTCGCCGGTCACCGTTGCCGCGGCGCTGCTGACGCTAATCTGCGTGGCGGCCGCGGTGTTCGCGCCGTGGCTCGCGCCGCAGGACCCCTTCAACATGGCGGCGCTCGAGCTCAACGACGCCTTCCTGCCGCCGTCCTGGAGCGACAGCGGCCGCGCCGCCTACCTGCTCGGGACCGACAACCAGGGGCGCGACATCCTGTCGACGATCATGCACGGCGCGCGCGTGTCGCTCGGCGTCGGCCTCGCATCCGTGTTCCTCGCCCTTTTCCTCGGCGTCCTGCTCGGGCTGCTCGCCGGCTACTTCGGCGGCCGGCTCGACGCCGTCATCATGCGCGTTGCCGACGTCCAGCTCTCCTTCCCCGCCATCCTGATTGCGCTGCTGATCGACGGCGTGGCGCGCGTTGCGCTGCCGGCGGACAGCGTTGACCGCATCGCGATACCGGTCCTGGTCCTCGCCATCGGCTTCGCCGGCTGGGTGCAGTACGCGCGAACCGTGCGCGGCACGACGATGGTGGAGAAAGAAAAGGAATACGTGCAGGCGGCGCGCGTCATCGGCCGGCGGCCGCTCGCCATCATGCTGGCGCACGTGCTGCCCAACGTGATGGGGCCGGTGCTGGTGATCGGGACCATCCACATCGCCACCGCCATCATCACCGAAGCGACGCTGTCCTTCCTCGGCGTCGGCGTTCCCGCGACGACGCCGTCGCTCGGCACCCTGATCCGCGTCGGCAATGAGTTCCTCTATTCCGGCGAGTGGTGGATCACGGTGTTCCCCGGCGCCGCGCTCGTCATCCTCGTGCTCTCGGTCAATCTGCTCGGCGACTGGCTGCGCGACGCGCTGAATCCCAAACTCAGATGATTCTGGAAGTCGAGAATCTAAGAGTTGAATTTCCCACCCGGCTCGGGACACTGGTTGCCGTCGATAGAGCGAGCTTCTCCATCGCGCCGGGGGAAGTGCTCGGCGTGGTCGGCGAATCGGGCGCGGGCAAAACGCTCACCGGGCTCGCCGTCATCGGCCTGCTCGAGCCGCCGGGGCGGATCGCGGCGGGCGAGGTGCATCTCGAAGGCAGGCGCATCGACAACCTGCCGCACGAGCAGATGCGCCGCATCCGCGGGCGCAGGATCGGCGTCGTGTTCCAGGACCCGCTGACCTCGCTCAATCCGCTGTACACGATCGGCCGGCAGCTCGAGGAGACGATCCTCACCCACCTGGAACTGACGCGGGCCGCGGCCCGCAGCCGCGCGCTTTCCCTGCTGCGCGAGGTCGGCATTCCGGCACCGGAAGCGCGTTTCGGGAATTACCCGCACCAGTTCTCCGGCGGAATGCGCCAGCGAGTGGTGATCGCGCTCGCGTTGTGCGCGGAGCCGAGCCTGGTGATTGCCGACGAGCCGACGACTGCGCTGGACGTGTCGATCCAGGCGCAGATCATCTCCCTGCTCAAAGGCTTGGCGCGCGCCCGCGGCACCGCCGTAATGCTGATCACGCACGACATGGGGGTGATTGCCGAGACCTGCGACCGGGTAGCGGTGATGTACGCCGGTCGCATCGTCGAGATCGGCCCGGTGCGCGAGGTCATCCATGCGCCACGTCACCCCTACACCGCGGGCCTGATGGGTTCGATCCCCAAGATCGCCGCCGGTGGCAGCCGCTCGCGGCTGGTGCAGATCGACGGCGCCATGCCGCGGCTCAACGCCATCCCGCCAGGCTGCGCTTTCAACCCGCGCTGCCCAAAACGATTTGACCGCTGCCTGGCGCAGCGGCCCGAGTTGATCCGAGTCGGGCCGAGCCGGGCCGCTTGCTGGCTCCATGAACCTGCTGCAGCTTGACGACGTAAGCCGCGAGTTCGACGTTTCGCGGCCCTGGCTCAATCGCGCGCTCGAGGGCGAGCCGCGCCGCATGCTGCGCGCGGTCGACGGCGTCAGTTTCGGGATCGAGCGGGGCGAGACGCTCGGCCTGGTCGGCGAATCGGGCAGCGGCAAGTCGACCGTCGCCCGCCTCATCGCCGGGCTCTACGCGCCGAGCGGCGGCCGCATCGATTTCCGCGGCCGGCGCCTGCAAATGATCTTTCAGGACCCCTATGCCAGCCTCAACCCGCGCTGGAGAGTCAGAGATATCGTTTTCGAACCGATCTTGGTCTTAAAGCTTTACGAGAAAAAAACCGCAAAAGAGCGGGTCGGTGAGCTTCTCAGGCAGGTCGGCCTTTCTCCCGACGACGGCGAGAAGTACCCGCACGAGTTCTCCGGCGGCCAGCGCCAGAGGATCTCGATCGCCCGTGCGCTGGCGGGCGAGCCTGACCTCTTGATCTGCGACGAGCCGACCTCGGCGCTCGACGTTTCGGTGCAGGCGCAGATCCTGAACCTGATGTCCGACCTGCAGCAGCGGCTGACGCTCACTTACCTCTTCATATCGCACAACCTGGCGGTCGTGTCCCAGATCGCCGACCGCGTGGGGGTGATGTACCTCGGGCGTCTGGTGGAGATCGCAACGGCGCGCGAGCTGTTCGCGCGGCCGCGCCATCCCTACACCCGGATGCTGCTCGACGCCGTGCCGGACCTCGCCATGAGCGGCAAGCCGCGCACGCCGGTCGCCGGCGAGGTGCCCAACCCGCTGGCGCCGCCGTCAGGCTGCGCCTTCCACCCGCGCTGCCCCCATGCCAACGAGCGCTGCCGCCGGGAGCTACCGGCGCTCATCGACTCGGTGGCCTGCCACGCCGTGCAGGAAGGAAGAATCTAAAGGCACGCGCGACAGTCTAGAATTCCCTACAGAAGGACTTAGAATCACGCCGTTCATGGAGCGAAAACAGGTTCCCATCGAGAAACTGCAGTTCGGCATGTACGTGGCCGAGCTCGACCGCCCCTGGACCGATACACCCTTCATGTACCAGGGTTTTCACCTGCGGACCGCGGTGCAGCTCGCCGCGCTCAAGAAATACTGCAAGCACGTGTTCGTGGACCCGGAGCGCAGCGAGTCCGTCGACAGGAGCCGCCCGATGGCTGCGGCGACCGCGTTCAAGGTGCGCGGCACCACGAAGTACGCCGAGACGGTCCAGGTCGAGGTCGAGTTCAAGAAAGCCGAGGTCCTGTACTCGCAGAGCGCGAAGACCGTGGACGATCTGATGAAACCGCTCGTCAAGGGGAGCGGCATCCTGGATACCAAGGACGTCAAGGAATCGGTGACGCGCCTCACCGACAGCGTGGTGCGCAATCCCGATGCGCTGCTGCTGGTTTCGCGGCTGCGCGAAAAGAGCGCCGAGGCGCACGCACGCGCGCTGCAGGTCTCGATCTACATGATCGTCTTCGCGCGCTTTCTCGAGCTGCAGCGCGAGGAGCTCGAGCTGCTGGGGCTGCTCGGGCTGCTGCAGGATATCGGCAAGACCAAGCTGCCCCCCGAACTCCTGGAAAGGAAGGGACCGCTCAACCCCGCGGAACGCGAAGTCGTCAGGCGGCATGTCGCGTATTCCGCCGAGATATTGCGCGCCACGCCGGGCATTCACCCCGAGCTGCCCAAGCTGGTCCTGCTGCACCATGAGCGCCAGGACGGCTCCGGCTATCCGCAGGGGCTGAAGGGCGACGAGATCGGCCTGTACGGGTCGATTGCCGGGATCGCCGATACCTTCGACGCCCTGACTGCGGTGCGCCCCTACGCCGAGCCGCTCCCCCCCTCGAGCGCGCTCAGCTATCTGTACAAGGAGCGCGGCACGGGCTTCCACGCCGATCTCATCGAGCAGTTCATCCAGTGCGTCGGCGTGTTCCCGGTGGGCAGCGTAGTGGAGCTCAACTCCGGCGAGCTCGGCATCGTCCTCACGCAGAACCTGGTGCGGCGGCTCAAGCCGCGTGTGATGGTGGTGCTGGACCCGCAAGGCCATACCGTGCGTCCGCACAAGATCCTCGATCTCGACAGAGATCCGAAGGCGCGGCCCGACGAGCCCTACCGCATCCGCCGCACCATGGAGCAGACCAAGCTCCATGTCGATCCGCGGGAATTTTTCACTTAACGAAGATTGGCTATGCCGAACGGAACGTGGCCGGCAGCCACGTGAGCGCGCGCCGAGTCGATATGGCTGCGCTGGTCGTCGAAATAGAAATCCGGCTCGAACGCTTTCAGGAACGCACCCTTGTCCAGGCCGCCGAGGAACATCGCCTCGTCAACCGCAATGTTCCACTCCCTCAGCGTGCGCACTGCCCGCTCGTGCGCCGGTGCGCTTCTCGCGGTCACCAGTGCCGTCCTGATTTTCACCGATGAATCTTTTTCGTTTTGAAGCCGATGCAGCGCCTCAAGCAACGGTTTGAAAGGCCCGGGCGGGAGCGGCCGCTGCGCGTTGGCGGTCTCATGGCGGGTAAACGCGTGCAGGCCGTCCTTCTGGTAGACGCGCTCGGCCTCGTCGGAGAACAGCACCGCGTCGCCGTCGAAGGCGATGCGCACCTCGTCGGCGTGGCGGCTCGCCGCCTGGGTCGATTCCGGACGCCGCCGACTTGAACACGCGCAGGCCGGACACCGGATCGTTTTTCGACAGGATCACCACCTCGACGCGCTGCGCCTGGGCGGTGTTGAACGCCAGCAGCTTCTTCACCAGCGCAAAAGCGACCCCCTCGCGCGCCGGCACCTCGAGCCGCGCGAATTGCAGCGCGATGTAGGCGGCTTCGCCGTCGCTCTCGAAAATCCGGTTCTCTTCCTCGAAATCGAACAGCGCGCGCGACGAGATCGCGACGACCAGCTTGCCTTCGACCGAATACGGCATCGACCTGTAATTTATCACGCGGGCCCGCCAGGAGTATCCTTGCGGACCGGAGGATAGGAACCCGCATGTCGCAGGAAGTGGAGATTCTGCTTGTCGACGACAACGCCTCGGACGTGGAGCTGACCGTCCGCGCGCTGCGGCGCCACAAGCTCGCGAACAGCATCCACGTCGCCGAGGACGGCCAGCAGGCGCTCGACTTCGTGTTTTGCCGCGACGCTTATTCGGACCGGTCGTTCGCCAACCCGCCAAAGGTCATTTTTCTCGACCTGAAGATGCCGAAGGTGGACGGCATCGAAGTGCTGCGGGCGATCCGCGGCGACGCCCGCACCAAGGCAATTCCCGTGGTAATCCTGACTTCATCGAAGGAGCAGCGCGACCTCGTCGAGGGCTACAAGCTCGGGGTGAACGCGTATATCCAGAAGCCGGTCGATTTCGACGAATTCCGCCGCGTGATCGAGCAGATGGGCATGTTCTGGCTGGTGGTGAACCAGCCGCCGCCGCGCGAAGCGTTCCCCGCGACTTGATTTTCCGGAAGCTGCCGGGCGCCGCTACGCCCGCGGCTGGACCCGGCGAAACGCCGCAAACAGCGCAAGGTCGTAGGCGATCTTCAGGACGCCGCAGACAACCAGAGGCGCCGCCATGGCTCCAGCCGCAAACATCGCACCGGTCAGCGACGGACTGATCGCCGAAGCAAGGCTGCGCGGCACCGCGGTGAAGCTGGCGGCCGCAGGCCGCTCGGCCGGCGTCACTACCGACATGACGTAGGCGCTGCGCGCAGGCACATCCATCTGCGAAAGCGCGCTGCGCGCGAGCAGCAGGGCCAGCGCGACGTCCAGGCTCGCCGCGAAAGCGGCGGCAATGAGGCACAGGTTCGCCGGGATGTGCGTGAACACCATGGTATTGATGAGGCCGATGCGGCGCGCCACCGCCGGGGCGACGAGCTGCGAGGCGGCGCTGAAAAGACCGGTCCAAAAGAAAAATGCGCCGGCCGCGGTGAGCGACATGCCGAAGCGCTCGAACAGCCATAGCGCGAGCAACGCATTCAGGACCAACCCGCCGGCGAACGAGTCGACGCTGAACAGGCTCGCCAGGTTCCAGACGATGCCGCGCGAAGGACCGAGGGGTACGGGCGGTTTTGTGTCCTCTTCCCGGATTTTGGGCAACCGAAGATACAGAATCCAGACCGCAAGCCCGATTGCCGCATACGCCACAAACATCATCTGCAATGCGCCAAGCAACTGCAGGCTCGTATGGCCGACCAGCCAGTCGGGGATCGCGGCGGCGAGAGCGCCGACAGCCCCGAACATCGAACCGAAGAAACTGTAGCGGGCGAAGACCGCGGTGCGCGACTCGGCCGGCGCGGCGGTGGCAAGCACCGTGTGCTCGAGGGGCAGGAAAACGCTCACGTCGCCGCCGCTGGGGTTGAGCGGACCCACGAAAGCGACTATGAGCAACGGCCAAAGTTCCGACAGCGAGGCAAAAGCGACTCCGGTCGCGAACATGAGGAACGCGGCGCCGAGCAGCAGACCGCGCAGCGCGAAACGGTGGCCCCAGCGGCCCACGGCGAGAGTCGCCAGCGCCGAGCCGAACAGCGTTGCCGTGCTGAGCAGGCCGACCTCGAGCTGGCCGTGGCCGAGCGCCAGCAGATAGGCCGGCAGCAGCACCGCGACGAAGCCATCCGCAACCGCGCGCAGCGATCGCGCCGTCAGCAGCAGCCCGATCACTTGGCCGACGCCTTGCCCGAGCCGTAGCTGAAGTCGTCGAAGGCCGTGACGCTGTCCGCCTTGGTCCACATGCCGACCGCGCCGGGGCCGGAGATATGCGCGTCTTCGAACTCGATGTAGGTCTTTCCGTTCAAGGCGACGCTGATCCGCCGTCCCGCGAATTCGACCCGCAGCGTATGCCACGCTTTGGGCGGCACGGGCGCCTCCACATACTTCAACGTGTTTCTGCGTCCCGCCTCCGTGTAGTAAAGCGAAACGTTGTTCTCCAGCGCGTTAGCCCGCGCGACGTAGTAATTGTCACCGTTCTTCCAGCGCCAGACCACGCCGCCCGCCTGGTCCTCCTTGCCTTCGAGGGCCTTGAACTTCACTTCCACGTAGCCGTCCTCGATGGAAGTGTTGCGCCGGACGATCCACGGAAAGCTGCCGACGCCGGACTGCCTCAGGACATTCGGCTTGCTCGGTGCCGATTCATCCTGGTGCACGGCCCAGCGCGCCGCGCCGCGGCCGGTTACACCTTGCTCCCAGCCAAGGGGAAGCGACCCGGCTGTATCGGTATCAAAACGAATAGTCTCCGCCTGGATAGAGCCCATAAATCCTCCGGCAGTAAGTGCGACCAAGGAAATCGACAAAGATCTGACTGGGTTCATGATCAAGCGCGCAGCTTTGTCTGACCGCCGATCGCCTTCCAGCCTGCGTGGCCGCCTTTCATGTACTTCGCATCGAATCCGGCCTCGCGCAACGCGACAGCGGTACGGCAGCCGACGTGGAAGCCATAGACGCAGAACACCACCACTGGATCGGACTTCGACAGCTCGCCCATCCACTCCTGCACGCGTTCCGGGTCGCGCCAGGTGGCGCCGTCGACGATGTCCTGCGTCCGCGATACGTAGTGTTTCGGGCGCGCGTCGATGAACTGGACCGGCTTGCCGGCTTCTAGCATCGCCTTGACCTCCTCGACGGCGACGCCCGGCAGATCGCCGAACTCTTTCTGCAACAGCGGGCGCGGCGGCTCTACCTGCAACGCGTCCTCATATCGGGCCTCGACGGCGTTCCAATCGATATTGCGCATGAACGCATCAACGTATGCTTTTGCGTTGGCGCCGAAGTCGATGTGGTAGGCGTGCTCGTACATGTCGAGCGCGAGGACCGGGATCCCGCCGGCGACCGCCTGGCTGTGATCGGCTGCGTACTGATTGATCAGCCGGCGATCGCGCGGGATATGGACGAGCAGCACCCAGCCCGAGCCGCCTGAGAGAGCGTTGCCCATGGCTGTGAACTCGCTTCGCCAGCGATCCACCGATCCGAAATCGCGCGAAAGCGCCTCCGCCAGCGCTTTGGCCGGCTTGCCGTCGCCGCCCAGGCTTGCGAAATAGAGCTCGTGAAGAAGCGTGGAATTGAGCGCGATCAGCTCCTCGCGCTTCAGGCCGTTGACGACATAGCCCGGCGTCTTGGCGAAATCGAGGGACTCAAGCTGCTCGGTGATGGCGTTCAGGCGCCTTAGCGCCCCGCCGTAGTTGTTCTCGTAATGACTTTCGATGAGCTGCGGCGACAGGCCGTTCAGCAGCCAGGGACGGCAGAAAATCGGCTTGAGTTGGTACCGCATGACAGTGCCCTCCGAACGAAGTTGACAGGAGTTGGACGGGGCACCGTCTTGGAGGGAAAAATCCCGGGGGTCCTGTTAACCCCCGCGCACAGAATACACCTAACCTCGGACCTTCACCAGCACGTGTTACGTTTTCAGCATCCTGGGCGGCGTGGTCCCTTCGGACGCGTCGGTGGCATCCGGCGTAATTGGCGCTCCCTCGAGGCCACTCGTGTCGCCGTGCTCGATAAGAACATCGACCGCGCAAAGAAACATCGCTCTCGTCGGGCGTTCGGTTCCGTTGAGCCACGCTAGGAGATCGAGCATTGGCGCCCGCAGGCGTCGTGCAAGGGCACGCTCGCTGCCCAGCAATTCGGCCGCCCGCTGAAGCGCTCGCATTTCCAGGGTCAGCTTATTCACGATTTGAGCCGGTAATCAGACAGGGGGCGTGCACTGCCCGATGGGGGATGCTTCAGGCGCGAAAGGCGCATGAGCGTCGGCGCTGGATTTCTGCCGGTCCTTGACCCGGAAACTCTGCGCGACGGCTTGCAGGAGCTGCGTCCTCGAGAACGGCTTCACGACGAAGTCCGCACCCAGCGCGTAGGCTCGCAGCGCGAATTTTTCGTGCGCGCTGATGAGAATGATTGGAACATGCGGCACGGTCGTGTCGGCCATCAGTATTGCGGCGAACTCCAACCCGCTCATATAAGGCAGATTTATGTCCGAGATGATCAGGTCGGGATGGGAATCGAGCAGCTTGCGCCCGGCGACCGCTGCGTCTTCTGCGAGAGTGACGGCGTAGCCGGCGTTCCTCAGGTAGAGCCGGAGCAAGTCGCGCATCGCACCGTCATCTTCGACCACGAGAATATTCCTCCGCGCGGCGTTACCCGGCTGACCCGCGATCCGGCCCGCATGCTCTTCTTGCATAGCCAACAGCATCCTTCAATGTCCCCCACCGCACGATGCAAGTCAGGTTCTATACGGGTTCTCCTCCCTGCGAAATCGGTACATTGGGAATTGTCTTGTAGCAGCGGGCACTACGGGCGAGTCAAGGAAACTCCACACCGCGCCACCCCATGGCCCGAGTCGCCGTTGCGGCCCGTCGCGGGACATTGGAGCGGGTGAAGGGAATCGAACCCTCGTATGCAGCTTGGGAAGCTGCCGTTCTGCCATTGAACTACACCCGCGGGGCGGCGACGATTCTAGCAAGAGATGGCGGTAGAATTGTCCCTATGATTCAAGTCACTGTATTTGTCGATCCAGATCCTGGGCTCGCCGCAATGCCGGCTTCGGCTTCGCAATACCTTAGCAAACCCACCCTTCAGCAGGCGCTGAAACGACTCTTCGCGACCGCCAACCATCTTCTAAAGATTTGGTTCACGCTGAAGCAAATGGGGATGGCAGAAGGCAAGCCCCCTGTGCTCGTAACTACTTCGTCACCAAATGAGGCCCTAGCTCGCCTGTTCTCCTTTGGTAGCCCTAATGACGAGTTGTTCGTACCCTTCGCTCATACCCCACGCTTCATGAAAATGGAGGGCGATGCGGGTCGGTCAATTGTCCAAACTTCTATTCAACGATGGAAAACGAGCGGATCTGTAGTTACCTGTGATCCCACGGGATTTCTCGCAATCGGCACAAATGCGCAAGAACAACTCTTAGTAGGGCCCACACGCTCATATCCGCTTGGGCTGGGCTACGGGAAGAACGGATTTGCCTTGGATGATGGGCAGAGGGTCACAATCCCTGCTACTGCCTTTGCGGCTTGGTATTACAAGCAGACAGCGCTTCCGTCAGACAAGAGTGGTACCGCTTTGAATGAGTACCTTGTATCTCAAATGCAGACGGATTTGAATTTGTCTGCAGCCGAACTAGCCGCCCTGTTTGTTGAAGATGATTTCGGGGTTACCACAACAACGAGGCGCTTGACCGATAGTGACATTTATTCAGCATGCACTAGCTTTATGGGTAGTCCAGGTGAAGCGGTAACATCAGTAATCAACGAAGACTTTTCCGACCACTCTCTGCGGATACGCTCAATGAAAACAATTAACGACCAACCGCAATGGCTGAAGCGGTCGCCGACAGAGGTATTGCAGGAAGTGCTGAAGGCTGGCGCCAAGGCGGTGCTCCTTTATGGTCCTCCCCGCACTGGTAAAACTCGGGCCATCGAGAAGTTATATCCGAGAAGTAAAGGTACCTCCACAACGATTCAAATCCATGACGGGTGGGGGTATGACAATCTTGTTCAGGGTTTTCGACCGGACAAATCGGGAAAATGGGACTGGGAAAGCGGTCCGTTGAAGAAAGCCATAGAAGGCGGAAGCAAGGTAATTGTGTTGGAGGAAATAAACAGAACCAATTTGACCCAAGCTCTTGGCGAGATATTCTCGCTAATCGAAGATGCCTACAGGGGTGAGGCACATCGAATAACCTTGAGGAATGGCAATCCATTCTTCATTCCGGCTGATGTGGTTTTCTTGATGACCATGAATACGCTCGATAAATCTACTGAAGATATCGACGATGCAATGATGGGGCGATTTGCTGCGGTAGATTTTCCGCCTCGCATAGAGGACTTGGGAGAAATAATTTCCGAAAGCGGAATTGTCGATCCGGTAGCAGGAAAACTGCGGGACCTATACGCATTCATTCTCGACTACTACCCACTCGGACAGGGATACTTTGCGGGAATGAAGAAGGATTCGCCTCCGATACCCTACTACGCATCCCGGGTGCGACCAGTGCTTGCCAATCACTTTCGTGATTACAAGCCCGAAAATCTTGGTCTCATAGACAACAAAGTTGAATCACTATTTGGTAAGTAGCAGTGATCCTCCAGGCGTCAGAAAACTCGACCACGTGGTTCCCTCAATTTCACGAAGATTGGCTGCCACCATCGGCCTATCCTGATATTAGGTTTGTACGGACGGCAACAAAGGCTGGCCTTGAAATTGGTGGAGTCGTAGGCGTTGTTCCTCTTGAAAATGGTGACTCCCTTCAGATCATCCCGAAGGTTGGTCATGTCAACTTCATTAGGATGCTCATGGTTTGTGAGGGGCTATACGGCGAACAGAAACGAGAATTCGACGCCTTGGCAGCCTATGCTCAGGCGGAGGAGAGGTCAGTAACTTGGTTAGTGGCGCGAAGTCTGGCGATTGCTCTGATGGAAGTAAGCAAGAAAAGCCTGAGGTTCGACCATAAACCTAAGACCGTGCGAGGTGCGTTCGCTCAGGGAAAGATTGTTCCAGTGGATACGGCGAGGAATCTGCATCTGAGGGTTGAAGACCCAATTGTTTTTCAGATGCACGAGAGAAACTACAACACACCGGAAAACCGGGTGTTGAGCAAAGCGGCTCAAACAGCTTTGCCCCTGCTGGATGCGGACGGGGAAAGTCGCATGCGTGATGCTTTGGCGAAATGGAGTGCACGAGCATTAGATTTCAAAGCAGAAGATTTACGCGAGGTTGATCGCTGGTTGGCTGGCCATAAGTTGGGAGGGTCACGTGGCTACTATGTCAATGCACTAAGCTTGGCGAAAATTATTCTGGGCCAATCCGGAATATCTTCCGGCAATCTAAATCCTTTAGAGGCAGAAGGCGTTTTACTGAATAGCGCCGTCTTATTTGAAAACTTCTTGCGGAAACTTCTTGTAGATACGCATCGAGGCAATGGCATCTTGATTACGAAGGGAGGTGGCCTGAGCAATCAATCTCTCTATACGGACGGGTACTTTGAACTCGAGCCAGACTATGTCTTCCAGGACCACGAGAAGCTTTTGTTGGTGGCGGATGCCAAGTACAAGGTACCGGACTCAAAGGATCACTATCAGATGGTTTGCTACCTTGCGCGCTACGGAGTGAAGACAGGGGTGCTTTTCATGCCCACTTACACGGAGGAAATTCCTGATCCGGTCCGACACGTGACGCCCGATGGCTATGCTGTATGGGAAGTATCGCTTCCTCTTTTTGATTTGGACGCTACCGAATCAATTCTTGCTGAAACGCTAAAGCGCTTTGCTTCCCACTAGCCGTCCCCGCATCAACTACAACCTGCATCTTTGCCAGAGCTAGGTACTTAGGGCTCACATCAAAACCTACAAAGCGACATCCGAGTTCTAGTGCGGCTATCCCGGACGTGCCTCCGCCGGCAAACGGATCCAAAACTAGGTCGTCCTTCTGAGTTGTCAGTGCAATGCAACGTCCAGGCAACGCGAGATTGAACTGCGCCCCGTGGCCGTCTTTCCCCGAAGAAGTTGAGAGAATCCAAACATCAGTTAACTTGTCCGCTTCGTAGCTATTTCTACCTCCCAAGCGAGGCGGGACAGTTCTGTAGGCCTCTTTCTGGAAATACGGAGTTCTCTGCTTAGTCAGATGGAGTACGTATTCCAGGTTCCTGCTTACTCTTGAATTTTGAGGCTCGGGCATCGAGCCAGTCTTCGCCCATGTGATTACTGTTTTTAGACACAGGCCAATTCTGCTGGCCCGCTCCGAGATTCGAGCGGGAATGGAACATTGTTCCCCATCCTTCAAAAAAGCGTGACCCGCGCTATAGCGACGGCACTCATAGTCGGCCCACGAGCTATGGTCCTTGCCCTGCATAGCTCTTAAAGCTTCAGCAGCGTTTGACCTTATTTGAGTCCGGGTATTGAAGGTGTCCATCACATTCCACCAGATGGACCCGTCGTCCCGGAGTACACGCTTTAGCTTTACCAAGATCTCAATCGTGTGGCGGATGTATCCCTCAGGAGTTTGTTCATGCCCGTAGACTGCGTCTTCTCCATCTGCCCACTTAAGCGAGTGTGAGTAGTCATAGATGCGCATTCCCCAGTACGGCGGAGACGTAACGACGCAATTGACGGATTGCGCAGGAAGTCGATCAATTAGTTTGTAAGCATCCCCCTTAACAAGAAGGACTCTATGGCCCATATCGAGGGGAGATTCGGCTTTCTCGGAGCGTTTACCTTCCAAGTACCGAAGGATTCCACTTCTCGGCACGAAAGTTTCTACGAAAGCATCTTGGTCCAAAAGGGATATAAGCTGCTTCGCCGTTACCGGTCCGGGGCTACCTGTGACTTTCCGAATGAATGTTGGGTCCATGCCAACTACTTCTGAAACGTCAGACATAGGAAAAGACGAGTCTGAGCGCTCAAACGCCGTTCGATCAAGCGTTCTGATGGGCGTATAGGGCTTGATATCTTCTAGTGGTTTAGGCATCTATTAGAATCTTAGTCGAGTAGTGCACTCCGAACTTGAATCTTACTCGCGCAATCACCGGAAGACACCAAGGGCAAATGTTGCAACTGAATTCCAGGAATCTAGTAGTTCGACGCGAAAAGCAGTCGTTTCTCCCCTCTTTGCCGAGGTGAAGCGTGGACGTGTCTTTCTTGGTTCGGGAATTAGTACAAAAAATCTTGGATGGTGAGAACGATTTCCGAATACTTTGGCGAAATCAAACCACTGTGGAGGTTCTTGCTAACCGGTTTTTTACGCCACATAGGGAAGTCGGGTTGGCGCAAAGCTCCGAGGTGCGTAAGCGGTTCATCAGCGAGCTAGAGGCTGGCTTGGCTCCGCACGGTTGGGTGAAGAAAGCGGGGGCCAACTATGTCTATAGCAGAGCGCCCCGTCTGAGTCCGCCCTAGAGCTGGCTGCGACTTGGACGAGTGCCAATCGCCATAGTATCGATACCCTGGCGGAAAGCTTGTGAGGGGCTCTCAGCCTGAAG
>WNFI01050939.1_pt1 | contig 14512 bp, 13 predicted proteins | sample 5400471 | NCBI WGS metagenome assembly WNFI01 (sample SAMN13153348, study PRJNA577476) | soil metagenome | isolation source: 100 cm saprolite on Douglas fir-dominated hillslope | place: USA:California | collected 2013-09-17
ACGTATTTGCGCAGCTGCTCCAGCGCCGCCCGCTGCAGTCGCGAAACATGCATCTGGCTGATCCCCAGCCGGCGCGCGATCTCTGACTGCGACAGCTGCTCGTAGAACCGCATGGCCATGATCGCGCGCTCACGGGGCGTGAGGTGCTCCATCGCGCGGTTCAAGACGTCGCGCATCTCGACGCGGTCGAGCTCGGGATCGGCGGTGCCAATCTGGTCGGCGATGGAGCGCGCGTCCTGGCCGTCGCTCGAGCCGATCGGCTGGTCGAGCGAGAGCGGCACGTAAGCCGGCCCCATCTCGATTGCCTCCGTAACGTCGTCGGGCGTCACACCCAGCCGCTCCGCGAGCTCACCGACTGTCGGCTCACGGCCGAGCTCGTTCTTCATTTGCTCGTTGACTCGAACGACCGACGTGTGGAGCTCTTGCAGACGGCGTGGAAAGCGGATGGCCGTGCCCTTGTCCCGGAAGTGCCGCTTGATCTCGCCCGCCACGGTCAAGGTGGCGAACGTCGTGAACTCGTAACCGAGGTCGGGATCGAAGCGCTCGATGGCCTTGATCAGCCCGAGGTAGCCGACCTGCACGATGTCGTCCAGCGGCTCGCCGCGGTTCTGGAACTTGCGCGCCAGGAAGTAGACGAAGTCGCGATAGGCGTCAACCAGCTGCGCGCGAATGCGATCGCGCTCTGCGGGGTCCGTGGTGTCTCTGTAGAGACGGTGGAGCGCCCGCAGCTCCTCGCGGGACGGCCGCGGCTTGGCAGCCAATAGGTCTAGTTTGGGCCGGTCAGGAAGCCAGGTACTTGACCATCCGGAATCGGACGTGTCCCGTTCGCGGTTCGACCTCCGGCCGGAAGTCGTCCACGAAGCAGCGGATCATCTCGTAGGCGAGCCGCTGGAGCTCGGCCTCGGCCTCCGGATCCGGCCCCGCCACTGCAGCCTTGAGGTGACCCTCGGTGGAGACGAGGTCGACGTCCACGACCAGGGCGCGATTGGTCGCGAAGTAGTTCAGCTTGAGGTCGGCCGGGCCGTCGAGGTTGGCCGCGGCCGCGATCGCGCTGTCGCATGCCTGCGTGAGCGCGATGGAAAGCTCGTCGAGGTCAACTAGGCTCAGCCCCAGCTGTCCCCCCAGCGTCGCAGCCACCCGCTTGGCGACGGGAATGAAGGCCGCCGACGCTGGGATCTTCAGCTCCGCCAGATCGCGCTTCATGTAGTTACGACTCGCCTTCTTCGCCGTTGGTCTGCCGCATCTTGCGCGCGGCCGCCGACTCCAGCTCCTCGCGCTTTCGCTTCGCCGCCGCGACCCCGTCCTGGATCGCCTTGCCGACCGATGTACGCCCCGGCCACGAGACCGATCAGCCCGCCCAGGATGAACCAGCCGAAACCGCCGCCGCCGCCATTGCTTTCATCGGCCACAGCTAACCTCCTAATACGTGTCGAAATAAGCTACCGCCCGCCACCCTGACACCGTGAACGCCGGCTTTGAGGCCACGACCGACCGCAGCCGCGCCGCCACCAGCGGTCCGGAGCCCGATGTTCACGCCGGCCGTGATGTCATTGACGTTGCCGATCGTCTGGCGTACTTCTGGCAGCGTCTCTTTCATCTCCTCGTTGGTCGTCTCCAGCAGTTCCTCGACAGCACCCAGGGTTCTGCGCAGCCGCAACAGTAATGCGGCCAGGGCCAGCGCCACCACGAGGGCGGCGATCCCGAACGCCAACCACATGAAGTTCTGCAAGTGCTGAATACCCTCTAGCCAAGGACGGCAAACAAACCAAAGGCAAGGGTATATGAGACGGAACCCGGTCGGTTCCGTCTCATCGCCGGGCGCTTCGCGCCCGGCTGCTCTACTTCCGGAGAGGTTTGGATGTCTTTATTTGTTTGGTGCAGTGCAACGCGAGGCGGTGAAACGGGACGCCGGGGACGGCCGGAGAATCCGGCCTACTGGCCACCTGTCAAACGCGCGGCTGCCCCGGGGCTGTCGGGGCCGCAGGTTCTTTGGGCTGGGGGCGGGGCAGGAAACGGGCGAGCGGCTGGAGCAGCAGCGCGAAGACGACCGCAGGCACAACGGCGACCTGGCCCATGCGGACCGACGGGAGCCCGAGGTAGTCCCAGAGCTGGCCCAGACCAAAGCCGACCGCCGTCAAGAGCAAGATCGGGAGATAGGCTCGGCGCCGGTAGCCCAGGAACGCGTAGAAGAGCTGGGAGAGGATCAGCACCCCCAGCGCCGCCACCACCAGGCCGGGCGGCACCAGCTTCAGCAGCTGGTCCAAAAGGCTCCCTCCGGGACGCGGCGGTGGGTTGTCCTGAGCGAGCTCAGGTGGGTCCCCTGCCTTGGCTTTCCAAGTCCCGTCGGGCGGGCATTTGGTCGGCTATCCGGACTCCGGGGTCCCTAACGATCGACTGTTGGGCAACGCGCACGTACGCGCGCCCCTTTGGGAGCAAAACCATCTTACCGGTCCGATTTCTTGGGAGGCACGACCTGGATGTGCAGCTCGTCGAGCTGGTTGGGGTCGACCTCCGACGGGGCTCCGAGCATGAGGTCTGACATCGACTGCGTCTTCGGGAACGCAATCACATCCCGGATGTTGTCAAGGCCCGCCAGCATCATCACGATCCGGTCTATACCGGGCGCGATTCCCCCGTGGGGCGGTACGCCATAACTGAAGGCCTGGAGCAATGTCCCGAAGCGGGCTCGGATCGTCTCGAGGGGCATGCCTAACAGCTCGAACACCCTCTCCTGCATCGCCACGTCGTAGATGCGAAGGCTTCCCCCTCCCAGTTCGTAGCCGTTGCAGACGATGTCGTAGGCGTGAGCACGCACGTCGTATGGGCGTTGTTCAACGAAGGACATGTCGTCTTCGAACGGCCGAGTGAAGGGATGGTGCGCATAGGTGAGCGTACCTTCGTCGTCCTCTTCGAAGAGATAGGTCGGGTTGATCCACAGAAATTGCCACTCGTCCTCTCTGATGAGCTTCCGCCGGCGCGCAACCTCTTGGCGGATCAAGCCCATGACTGTTTCGGCCTTGCGTCTTCGATCCGCCACCAGCAATACGAGGTCGTCATCGCCCGCGCCGGTCGCATATCGGATACCGGCGATCTCGGGTTGCGTAAGGAATTTCTCGATCGCGCTACCTGGTAGCCATGCCACCCCTTTTCCACCCGCGCCCTTCGCCACAGTGACGAGCTCGTCGAGGTCGCGGCGGCTCATGTCGCGACCGCCCGGTACCCTCATACCTCTTACAACCCCTCCCGCGTCGATCGTGCCACGGAAAATTTGCGCGCTCGTGCCGGCCAACACCTGTCCCAGATCAGTGATCTCCAGGTCATGGCGCAGGTCCGGTTTGTCGGTGCCATAACGCAGCAGTGATTCCTTGATGTCGAGACGCCGGAACGGCGTCGCCAGCCTGACTCCGAGCACGTCGTGCCAAAGCTTGCTGAAAAGCGCCTCGATCAACGTGAAGACATCTTCCTCGTCGCAGAATGACATCTCGAGGTCGAGCTGGGTGAACTCGGGTTGCCGATCGGCGCGAAGGTTCTCGTCGCGAAAGCACCGGGCAATCTGGTAGTAGCGCTGCACGCCAGACACCATCAAGAGTTGCTTCAGCATCTGTGGCGCTTGAGGCAATGCGTAGAAGTTGCCGGGGTGAAGCCGCGACGGGACCAGGAAATCGCGCGCGCCCGACGGCGAGCTTCGGGTGAGGATCGGCGTCTCAACCTCAATGAACTCGTTGCCGTCCATGAAGTCGCGGATGATTTTGTTAACGCGACTTCTCAGCTCGAGCATGTGCGTCATGCGAGGTCGCCGCAGATCCAGGTAGCGATACTGGAGTCGCGTCTTCTCATCGGCCTCGATCTCATCGGCGATCGGAAATGGAGGCGTCTCGCTCGGAGAGAGAATGTGGATCTGGTCCGCGACGACTTCGACTTCGCCCGTCGCGATTTTTGGGTTCACTGTTTCAGGAGCGCGCAGTCTTACCTTTCCAGAAATTCGCAGGACAAACTCATCGCGGATCTCAAACGTCCGGTTGTACGTATCGGCCCTACTGATGATTTGACTCACGACCACCTGAACGATTCCCCAGCGGTCGCGCAGGTCAATGAAAACCAAGCCTCCGTGACGACGTACAGTCGCTACCCAGCCATAGAGCTCGACCTCGCGTCCTGCATCGATGGCCCGAAGCGAGCCGCAATGCGGCGCGGTGAAGCCGCTCATGCCAGCACGGCCGGCAGGTCGTCCCATGCGACCGTGACCTGATCGCCGCTCGCCATCTCCTTCAGCTGAGCGGTGCGCTGTTTGACGTCCTCCGCGCTGAGCAGCACGACCCATCTGGCGCCGAGCTTGTTGGCCGATCGCATTTTGGCTTTGAGGCTCTTGGCCTCGTAGTCGACGGCCACCGATCGCACAGCCCGGCAGATCCGGGCCACCTCAGCCGCCGCGACCTCCAGCTCCGCGTCCGGCAGCACGAGGACTTCGGCAGGCGGAGCCGCGATCACCTCAACGCCAACGGCTTTCACCATCTCGGTGACCCGATCCAGACCACTGGCAAAGCCCACGCCCGGAGTCGCCGGCCATCCCTCCGCCTCCGCCAGCCCGTCGTACCGCCCCCCACCCGCAAGCGCATCCTGGGAGCCGCCGGCCTGGGCTGGATAGATCTCGAAGACGGTGCGTGTGTAGTAGTCGAGGCCGCGCACAAGATAAGGATCGAGGTGGTACTCGATGCCGGCGGCGTCGAGCAGCCGACGGACGGCCGCCCAGGCGGCTGCGCACTCATCACAGAGGTGGTCGGTGATGCGAGGCGCGTCCGCTTTGAACGGCTGATCCTGCGGGACCTTGCAGTCAAGCAACAGCAGGGGATTGGTCTCGAGGCGGCGCTGGCAATCACCGTGCAGCTTGTCCTTCAACGGACGGTAATAGGCCCTCAACAGATCGAGGTAAGCAGGGCGGCATTTCGCGTCGCCGATGGTGTTGAGGTCCATCCTCACCTCTCCCAGGCCGAGGTCGTGCAGCCACGTGACCGCGATCTCGATGACCTCGGCGTCGAGGGCGGGACTTCCGCTGCCGATCGCCTCCACGTCCAACTGGAAGAACTGGCGGTAGCGACCTTTTTGGGGCCGGTTATAGCGGAACATCGGCCCGATCAGGTACAGCCGAGCCGGCTGCGGCTCCTGGTTGAGGTGCCCTTCGAAATACGCCCGGACGACGCCGGCGGTCGCCTCAGGACGCAGTGCGAGCTGGCGTCCTCCGCGGTCCTCGAAGCGGTAGAGCTCCTTGGCGACGGCGTCGGTGTCCTCGCCGACACGCTCGATCAGCTCCGCGTGCTCGATCAAGGGCGTCACGATCTCCTCGTATCCGTATCGGCGGGCCACGTCTGCGGCGGCCAGCTCGGCGGCGCGCCACAGCGGACGGTCGCGGGGAAGGACGTCGCGAACGCCGCGGACAGCTTTGATCGGCTCGGAGCGGGGCATTGGGTGGAATTCTAGGTAGACAGGCCAAACCAACCTCAGATCGGGGCGCGGCCGTTTAGTATCTGGCGCGCATGCCGGCACAGATCACCTCACTCGTGCAGCTGGTCTCCCTGGTGCTCGCCGGGCTCGCGCTCATCATGGGCGCGTACCTTTTGATCATCGGTCGAAGGCCGTGGCGTGGAGAGGACAACACAAGCGTCGCGCCGCGCGTCCGGCTGCTTGGGCTCAGCTACATCCTGGTGTTCGGCTCGGCGATGATCCAGATCGTGCTGGGACCGGTGGGCCTGGAGGGCGAGCTGCTCGGCGGCCTGATGGTCCTCGGAGGGATGATCGTCATCGTCGTCGTCTTTCTCGAATCTCGCGCTTCGCGACAGATCACCCGCCTCGATCGATCCGACCGTCTCGACGAGCGCCTCAGCGGCAGCCGCTAGGGCTACAGCACTTTGGGGAGGGCGCGCCAGCCGGCGGCGGCGGTGAGCGCGTCCGAGAGCTCGTCCAGGTGGATTGGCTTGCTCATGTAGTCGTCGAAGCCGGCTCTGAGGCAGCGCTCATAGTCACCGGGCGCGGCCATCGCCGTCAGCGCGACCAGCCGCGGGCGCGTGCCGCGCGGCCAGCGCCGGCAGATCGCCTCCGCCGCCTGCAGACCGTCCATCTCGGGCATCAGCACGTCCATCAGGACTGCGTCGTACGCCTCCTTCGCGACGGCGGCCACCGCCTCGCGACCGTTGGCGACCACGTCGACGTGGTGCCCGAGCCTGGTCACCATGCGCCGGATCGTGTTCTGGTTCAGCGGATTGTCCTCGGCCACGAGGACCTTCAAGACCCCGGGGGCGGCGGGCGGATGAGGCGCCGGCGCGACCTCCTCGTGCGCCCCCACCTGCGCCATCACGTCGTGGAGCTTGTGCGGGGGGACGGGCTTGGTCAGCGTCGCCTGCACGACGCCGCTGTCGGCGGCGCCCGCCTCCTCGGGACCGGGCGTTGCGGCGGCGATGAGCACGATGGGAAGCTCGGCCGGCGGGCGCAATGACCTTAGGGCGATCGACACCGCCAGGCCGTCGATGGCCGGGCGCCGGTGCTCGACGATCGCGATGTCGAACGGCTGGCCCGTCTGCACGAGCGCGAGCGCGTCGGCGACGTTGGCGGCGGTGGAAGGCGCGCCCCACAGCTCTGTCTGCAGCGCGAGCACGCGTCGCTCGGTCGCGTCAGCCGCGATGACGAGCACCCGCATTCCCTCCAGGGTCCGCGGCGCCACCGCGACCGGGGCATGCATGACCTGGGTGAGAATCGTGAAGTCGAACGTGGTTCCGGCGTCGGGTCCCGCCTCGACGCCGCCCTGCTCGACTCGCAGCTGGCCGTCCATCATCTCGACGAGCCGCCGGCAGATCGACAGGCTGACGATGGCCATCGCGTCGCCCGGCTCGACCTGCTGTGCCTGCACCACGGCGTCATCGCCCAGGCCGCTGCGAAGAATCCTGGCCGGCACGCCGCGACCCGTGTCGCGCACCTTGAAGCGGAGCTCGAACAGGTCCCCTTGCGGCTGCGAGCTCAACTCGACGCCGATGCCGCCTTTTTCGGTGCGCTCGACGCCCCCGTGAAGCAGCGCCAGCAGGACCTGCTCAATCCGGCGCGAGTCTCCGACGATGATGCTGGGAACATCCGGTTCGGCGCGAAACGACAGATCCAGGCTCTTGCCTCCCGCCTCTTCGACGACCATCCCCAGGCATGACTCCACGCTCGCGCGGACGTCGAACGGATGCAGCGCCAGCTCGAAGTCTCCGCTCTGGATGAAGGCGCCGTCGAGGACGTCATCGAGCAGCCGCCCGACCCGATTCGCGCCGCTCTCGACGATGGCCGAGAGCTCGCGCTGCTCGCTCGAGGTCGCGGTCGCGGAGAGCATGTTGGCGGCCATCGCGATCGCGTTGAGCTCGTTGCGCAGCTGGTGTCCGAAATCGGCCAGGATGTCTTCGCGCCCGACTGCCGAGAGAGGCGGATCGGCGTTCGGCAGCAGGACCGGTTGCGGCGGATTGGTCGCAACCTTCGTCCACGGCGTTCAGTAGAGCTGGTCGTCGGGAGGCTGGGCCACCGGCACGAACATCTCCTCCGCCAGCTCGACCCCGTTGGAGCGGAAATGCTGCATGAAAACCGAGCGCGCTCCGGTCGCTGTGTGATACCCGACGGCGCGCCCGTCCGGGGAAACGCCGACTTGCCGGAACGCGAACAGCTCCTGGAGGGCGATGTCGCCGTCCTTCAAGCCCATCACCTCGGCCACGCTGACGACCTTCCGGGCGCCGCCGCGTAGCCGCTCCACCTGCACGATGACGTTGACGGCCGATGCGATCTGCGTGCGAATCGCCCGCGACGGGAGCTCGGTGCCCGCCAGCAGCACGAGGGTCTCCAGGCGGTTCACCGCGTCACGCGGGTTGTTCGCGTGCAGCGTGCTCATCGATCCGTCATGACCAGTGTTCATCGCCTGCAGCATGTCGAGCGCCTCGGGGCCGCGACACTCGCCGACGACGATCCGGTCCGGCCGCATGCGAAGGCAGTTGCGAACCAGGTCGCGGATGGAGATCGCGCCTCTTCCTTCGACGTTCTGCGGCTTCGACTCGAGGCTGATCACGTGCACCTGCCGCAGCCGGAGCTCGGCAGCGTCCTCACACGTGACGATGCGCTCGTTGGCCGGGATGAAGCCGGACAGCACATTGAGCAGGGTGGTCTTGCCCGAGCCGGTGCCGCCGGAAACGATGACGTTCAGCCGCGTCCTGACGGCGGCGTCGAGGTAGCCCATGATCGCCGGCGTCGCGCCGCCCGAGCTGACGATCTGCTCCGGGCTCAGCGTCTCGCGTCCGAACTTTCGAATCGTGAGACACGGGCCGTAGATCGCAACGGGAGGGATGACGACGTTGACTCGCGATCCGTCCTTGAGTCGCGCATCGCACATCGGTTCCGACTCGTCGACGCGCCGGCCGATTGTCTGGACGATGCGATCGATCACGCGCCGAAGGCTGCGTTCGTCCTCGAATGAAAGCGACGTGAGCTCGATCTTGCCGCGACGCTCGACGAAGATCTGCTCCGGCCTGTTGACCATGATCTCGCTGACCTCGGGGTCCCGGAGCAGCGCCTCCAGCGGCCCGAGGCCGATCACCTCGTCGAACAGGATCTCGACGAGGCGCTCCTTGTCGGCCGCCGTCACGACAGCCGCGGGAGGCTTGGAGCGGAAGTGCTCCTCGGTCAACTGCAGCAGTAGGCGGCGGATGCCGGCGCGGTTGTTGATGTCGATCTGCGCGGTGTGGTGCGAAAGCAGCTGGGCATGGATCTCGGCCTTTGCCGCGGCCAGCGCCGGGCTCAGGTTGATGACTTGATCGGCGAGCTCAGGCGCCACATCGGAGAACGCGCTCGGCGTGGGGGCGAGATCCGGCGAAGGTGTCGGTATGGTCGCCGGCGGCGCCGGAACGGCCGGCTGCATGACCGCGGCTTGCCCGGGCGGCACTATGGTCCCTGTCGGCGACTGCTGGTAGCGGCGGTCGAAGCGCTCAGAAAGCTTCATGCGATCCGCTTCCTCATCGCGGCACTGATGCGCATACGCGCACGCACCGAAGCCTTGCGAACGGTTTCGTCCGGGTCGGTGGCCAGCAGGCGCATGCCGTCGGCTCCGGCGGGCTCACTGATCATCGCCAGCGCTCGGCACGCGGCCACTCGAATCTCTGTTTCGCATTCCTGGTCTTGCGCCATTCTGACGACAAGGTGCCCGTGCAGGGCATCTCTACGCAACCCACATGCCATCAGGACCACCACCATGGACTTGACAGGGCTCGGCGCTCGCAAGAGCGATTCGAGATCGATGTCAGAGGCGGCCCGTGCGAGCGCCATCGCCAGCCGGTAGGAAGGCAGGCGGTCGGCGCGCGCCAACAGGGCTGCGACCACCCTGTGGCCGCCCACCTGGGCAAGGGAGCGGATCGCGACGTCGCGCACGGCCGGGCTGGGGTCATCGAGCAGGTCGGCCATCCAGGGCACCCCGCCCGGGAGCCGCAGCACCCCGCACAGGCGGGCGCCTGCCATTCGGAGTTGCCTGCGCCTTCAAGGGCCGCCAAGATCACTTCGGTCACCGGCCCCGGCTCCGCCAGGACTTCCGAAGCTTTGACGTTGAGGACGACGCGCGGATCACCGGTCAGGGCGGTGTTCAGTACGCGTTCGATCTTGGAGGCGAGGCGCGATCGGGGAGCTTCCGGTCGGATCGTCCGCCGGGTGGTGCGTCGTAAATCGAGTTCAGGCGGAGGTTTGCTGCTCAAGCTGTACCGGCAACCGAGAGTCGATCTCGGGGGACGTTGGTACATTATCGGCGTTTTGAACGCCCGCGAGGTTCGCGAGGGCCCCGGGGCGGAGGAGGAAGGAGCACAGGTGGCTGCGAGCGGCGGGCTCGGGGCGGATCCTCCATCCGTCCTGCAGCTGCGCGTCCGCGTCCTGGAGATGTCGTCGGTGTTCGCCGCCCTCTCCGACGGCGTCCTTCGCGCGCTCGCCCGCCGCATGCAGACGATCCACCTGGCGCCCAGCGACACGTTGCGAGTGGGCGGCAAGGGCGGCGACGTGGTGATCTTCCTGGCTTCCGGGGCGGCCGAGCAGTCGATCACCGACGTTGGCGGCAAGCTCCTGCTCTCGACCCAGCCGGCTCCTGGCGACCTGCTGATCCTCCCCGCCCCCCGCACGGGCGATCGCTATGTCACGAGCATCAAGGGAATCGCCGACTCGATCCTGCTCACGCTCGACCGGGACGGGCTCCAGGACGGCCTGGGCCAAAACGTCGACAAGGTCGCCATCGCGCTCGACAGGCTGTGGGAGCAGCAGGTGGCTGCCGCGGCCGCGACCCAGGCCCAAGCCGAGTCGCGAAGCTCGGCCCCGATCGTGGCGTTCTTTTCCGCCAAAGGCGGTTCGGGTGTGAGCACGCTCGCCGTGAACACGGCGGCCGCGCTGGCGAACCGCTACCCCCACCAGGTCCTGCTCATGGACCTCTCGGCCCCGTTTGGGCACGCCGCCCTCTTTGCCGACCTGGTCGCGACCGGTTCCATCGCCGGAGCCTCCAAATCGGGGGACTTCGAGAAGAACCTCAGGGGCGCGATCGTGTACCACAAGACTGGGCTGGGCGTGCTTCCCGGGACCCTCCGCCCAGAACAGGTCGACCTCATGACCGCCGATCTGACCGCCCGCGCGCTCGATGTGGCGTCGAGCTGGCACCGCCTGGTGGTCGCGGATCTCGGCACGTCCCTCGGCGAGGCGGCGCTCATCGTCATCGAGCGCGCCGAGCGCCTCATCGTGGTGATTCCGCCGGAGATCGCCGCCATGACCGATGCCAGGCGGTCGCTGGCGGTTTTTCGCGACATCATGAACGTGCCCGACAGCCGCCTCGAGCTGGTCCTCAACCAACGGGTGCCCGGGGCCCCGCTGGACCGCGGCGCCGTCGAATCGATCCTCGGCCACAAGATGTCGCTGACGGTCAACTTCGACGACACTCGGCCGGAGGACGCGACGCTGGCCGGCAGCCTGGTCCTTCAGCGCGACCCTTCTTCCCAGGTCTCGCGAGGCGCGAACGAGCTCGCGCGCTTGATCGCCGGGAAGTTGAAGCTCGATGGGTAGGCGGCGCAGCCGCTCCCAGGCCCAAGCGCTCGTCGAGTTCGCGATCGCGCTGCCGATCCTGATCCTGGTGGTGGCGGGTGTCCTCGAGCTCGGCCGCGGCTACTCCTATGCGGTCGCGGTGTCTGACGCGGCGCGCGACGGGGCTCGCTACGTCGCCGGCAAGACCGCCACCACCAACGGTCCGGGGATCACCGCGATGTGCAACCTGGTCAAAGCCGACCTCGCCGCGGTGACCACGAACGTCAGCTGCGCGACGCAGGTCACCGTCGTGCCGCCCAGGCCCGGCGTGGACTACACCGTCCCCATCGGCGGCCAGGCGGTGGTGGCCGTGTACTGCGGAACCAGCGTCGACTGCGCCGGCAGCGCGAATCTCCAGGCCCATTCGGAGGTGGACGTGTACGTCTACTACGGGTTCAACGACCTCAACCTGCTTGGCGGCCTGGTCACCCTCACCGGTTCGAGCAAGACGACCACGTCCTGGTGAGGCGGCATACCGGCCAAGCTTTAGTCGAGTTCGCGCTGATCGCGCCCGTGCTGCTGCTCATCATCGGAGCCACGGTCGACCTCGGTCGGGGGCTCCTCCTGTACACGCTGCTCGAAGGGGCATCGCGAGACACCGCCCGACAGGCAGCCCTCGTCGACTACACCGGCTCCAACACCCTGCCGCCGGCCTGCACCGCATTGGCCGCCCCCTGTTCCCTGACCGCCCTGGTCAAGAGCGCCCACCTGCTGGACCCGCTGGGCGTGCAGGTCACCTACCTGGATTCGACCGCCATCGGCTCGGCGCCGTCGTACGGCAGCTACACCGCGAACGCCGACCCTACGCAACCGGGCACCATCGCGCTGGTTGGCTCCACCAACAACACCGTCTACGTCTTCATCTATGAGATCGATTCGACGGCCGGCAACCCCACCCCTCGGTGGAGCTGCCCGACCTGCGCCGCCGCCAACGGCGCGTTCGTGCGCACGCCCGGGCACCAGCGCGTCGTCGTCGATCTGAAGTTGAGCTGGCAGCCTGTACTCGCGCATTTGCTCGGGCTGCCGGCTGCGATCACATTCGATTCGCAGTCTGTCGAGCGCATGGAGTTCTGATTGGCTAAAGACTGCTCACGCCCCACTCTCTCAAAAGGGGGGAACTCCCCCCTTAAGGCGCCGGGCCTGGCAAAGCCAGCTCCCGGCGCACCCCTCTGCCAACCCTCCCCCCTGAAGGTGGGAGGGGGTTTCCGCCGGGGAGAGGGAGGGCAGGTGATGGTGCTGGTCGCCGTCGCCCTGCTGGCGCTGATCGGGTCGGCGGCGCTGATCCTCCTGGCCGGGTCGGTCGAGTGGCAGAAGAACCAGCTCCAGGAGCTGGCCGACTCGACCGCGTTGGACTCCGCTTTGAGCATCGGCATCGGCTGCGACTCCACCAAGGCCAACGTGGTGCTCACGGAGGCGGACGCCTTCCTGGCCACGCGGCGAACCAAGTTGGGGCCCTACAGCGTCGCGGCGGGCACGTGCGCCACGCCGTACAAAGGCACCGACTTCTTCGCCGGGGGGCTCAGCGCGACCTACAACTATCCCTACCGCGCACACCAGCAGCAGGTGGAGGTGATCCTGACGTTGGCGCTTCCAATCTCGTTCGGGGCAGAGCTGGGGACCACCAACACGACCGTGACTCGCCGAGCGGTCGCGCAAGCGCTCCCGGGTTCCGTGCCCGCGATCTCGGCCGCTTCGCTCACATGCGGAGGCGGGCAGGTGAACGTCGGTGGCGACGTGCTGGCAAACAACGCAATCTCCATCAGCGGCGCGTGCGCGCTGTATGCGCACGCGCGCTTTGACGCCGCGTCGGGGACTTACTCCAGCCTGGGCAACGTCCGGGTCTACGCCGATGGACAGAGCTGGGTCGGCGGCGGCGGGGCCTGTGCCGCCGGTTTGAGCTCGGGCTCCAGCAAGGCCGTCTGCGCCGATGGCTCCGAGCTATCCGGCCACGTCACTCCTGCCTGCGGGACGACCACGACGAGCCAGCTCCTGTCGGCCGGCGACGCGGCCATCAACCCGGATCCGTGCGCGGCCGGAGTGGCAACGCAGCCGGTCTTCGCTCGGACCGCGGGGCTCCCCCCAGACCCCAACACCGACGCGGCCGCCGTCGCGACCCTGCAGGGCACCGGGGGCGCGGCGTGCTCAGCGGGCGGCGCCTACCCCAACATCGTGGTCGGCGGGGTCACCGTCGGCACCGGCCTCGCGCCAGCCCCGCTCAAGGATGCCAGCGGGTACTACCACTTCAAGCCCAGCTGCTACGGCTACATGAACCCCTCTCTGCTGGACAGCAAGCTGGCCGTCCTTGACGCGGGCTTCTTCTACTTCAACGGCTCTGGGGTTGCTGGGGGTGGTGGGATATGCCTGAACAGCTCAACCCTGCTGGGGCGCGACGTCACGCTGGAATTCGTCAACCAGGCCGGATTCTCGTCGGACACCTGCACGCCAGGCGGTGGCGGCGGTTCGACTTTCTGGCTGGAGGGCACAAACGACTGCGCCGCCGGGTGCCACCTTCAGACTACGGACCCAAACACGGGACAGCAGAGCGTCAAGTTCAACCCTCCGCCAGCCACCGGCCTCACTGATCTGGTCTCGTGGGCGGTGGCGCTGCCGGACCCGGGAGGGACGGTGACGTCTCCCCCGTCGGGCTCGGCCGTCACCATCCCCGCTGGAGCGTACCTCTGCCTCGATATCGCTGGGAGCACGGCCAGCGGCAACGAGAACTTCCTTTTCAACGACACCAACCACGCCGGCATCCTGACCACAACCGCCTCGATCTTGCCTTCGGGTGCGGCCGCCGGCTGCGCTGCGACATGTCAGGTCGGGTCGACCCCATGCTCGATATCGGTCTGCCCCCCCAACGCAGGAGCTGACTCACCCAACAACCTCTCCTGGTTTGCAGCTCCGTGCTCGGCGGCGCCTTCGGGAGACTCCGCCAGCTGCCTGGGTGGCGTCTCGTGGTGCCCTGCCGGCGACCGGGCTTGTCAGAACCTGCTCATTTACCAACCGGCCGGCGCCACGGGGCAGATCTGGCTGACCGGTTCGGCCGTCCGCGCCTGGCTGCTGGGCTCGATCTACTGGCCGGGAACCTGCACCTACGCCATCAACGGGACCAGTACGATCGACGGCGCCTTGGCCTGCGGCACTCTCTCCATCTCGGCCGCGGCAGGTGCCGGGACCGGAGTCGGGAGCGACTACGGGATCGGCACCGCCACCGTCGAGGCGGTCTTGATCGAATGAAAAACCAGTGCACATCGCGCATCATGTGCACCGTGAATCGCCACGTGAAACACCCACTTAACGCCCCACCGAGTTGGTCACATGTCTTCTGAGATGAGGCGGTCGCGACGCGGCCGGACCTACATCATCATCGGGACCGTCCTCGCCGTCCTCGCCTTTGCGACCGCGGCTG
>WNFI01054401.1_pt1 | contig 14512 bp, 11 predicted proteins | sample 5400471 | NCBI WGS metagenome assembly WNFI01 (sample SAMN13153348, study PRJNA577476) | soil metagenome | isolation source: 100 cm saprolite on Douglas fir-dominated hillslope | place: USA:California | collected 2013-09-17
CCCCGTCGTCGCCCGGGCCGAACAGCACGACCTCATCCCCCGCCTCGGCCGGCATATCGCCCATGCCGACCACGCACTGGTTCATGCTGACCGTGCCGGCGATTGTGAAGCGGCGGCCGCGGATCAGGACAGGCGCGGTGTTCGTCCCGGCTCGCGGGATCCCCTCGTTGTATCCGAGCGGCACGAGCCCGAGCGTCGTCTCGGTCGCGGTCACATACCTGTGGCCGTAGGAAACCCCAGTGCCAGGTGCGACCCGTTTGACCTGAGCAAGATGGGTTCGTACGGTCATCGCCGGCCGCAGCCAGCCGGGCGGCCCCCCGGGGAGCGTGCAGAGCCCGGTGACTCCCCCGCCGGGTCTGACCAGGTCGAACCAGGTGTCAGGCCTGGTGAGCAGCGCGGGCGTATTGGCCAGGTGCCGGACTGCCGGCCGCGCCCCGGCCCGCTCGGCCTGGCTCAGCGCGTCGCGGAACGCCGCCAGCTGGGCGTCGACCGACGGATGGCCCGGTATGTCCGCGCAGGCCAGGTGCGACCAGACGCCGACGATCTCGCACCGGCCGGCGGCCTGCTCGGCCAGGGCGGAATCGAGCAGGCCAGGCCACTGGTCCATCGGCGCGCCGCCGCGGCTCATCCCGGTATCAGCCTTGAGATGAACCCGCGCGGCTAGGCCGGCCGTGCCGGCTGCCATGCCGATCTGGCGGATCAGGCTCGCCGTGCCGGCGCTCAGGTCAACCCCGGCCGCGATCGCGTCGCGATGCGGCGCGTCCGGCGAGGCAAGCAGGCAGAGCACGGGCGCGGTCAACCCGGCAGAGCGCAGCGCGAGCGCCTCCTCGATGTGCCCGACGCCAAGCCAGGTCGCGCCGCCTGCCAGGGCCGCCGCCGCGGTCGGGACAAGCCCGTGCCCGTACCCGTTGGACTTGACCACTGCCATGACCTCGGCCGGTCCGACATGCTCGGCCATCGCGGCGACGTTCGACCTGATCGCGGCCAGGTCGACGATGGCTTCCGATTGCCCGTCCATTGACCTCAAGTTTGCCAGCATCTGGCCACTCCACCGGCCCGCCTAACGGGCAGCGGACCTTGGGATCGACCCGGTATGCCTGGTCGATCCCGGCTCGAGCCCGGGGGGCCCGGTTCTGCGCTGCGCGAACCGAGCCCCGCCGGCTCAGGCGCCGGTCGCGGCACGCGGCGGCGCGTGGTTAGGTACATCCATGGTCGAACTCATCCCCAGGAATGTCCTCTTCGGCAACCCCGAGCGGATCAGCCCCAGGCTGTCACCCGACGGGACCAGGCTCGCCTGGATCGCGCCGAAAGATGGCGTGCTCAATGTCTGGCTGGCTCCGGTCAGCCCGCAGACCGGCGTTGACTGGAATCGCGCCGAGGTCGTGACCGACGACACGGACCGGGGAATCCGGCAATTCGCCTGGGCGCACGACAACAGGCACCTGCTATACCTGCAGGACACCGGGGGCGATGAGAACTGGCGGCTGCACGACGTCGACCTGACCACGATGCAGCGCCGCGACCTCACCCCCTTCGACGGCGTCCAGACGCAGCTCGTCGCGATGGAGCGCGATTTCCCGTCCGATGTCTTGATCGGCCTGAACAAGGACAATCCGCAACTGCATGATGTCTACCGGCTCGATCTGGAGTCCGGCGATCTGACCAAGGAGGTCGAGAATCCTGGCTTCATTGGCTGGCTCGCCGACCCCAAGCTCGTGATCCGCGGCGCGTTCGCGCCGCGGCCCGACGGCTCCATCGTCGGCCTCGTGCGGGAGAGCGCCGGCGACGACTGGCGCGAACTGCTGACGATCCCGGCTGAGGATGCGCTGACCACCGACGCCATCACGTTCAGCGCGGACGGGCGCTCGCTGCTGGTGGTCAGCTCGGTCGGCGCGGAGACGGCGCGGCTTGCGCGAATCGACCTGGCCACCGGCGCGGAGGAGGCGCTCGCGGCCGACGCGGAGGCCGACGTCACCAACGTGCGGATCGATCCGGACACCAGGGAACCACAGTTCGCTGTCGTGCAGCGGGATCGGTCCGAGTACATCGTGCTCGACCCCTCGGTAGCCGACGACCTCGCCGCGATCCGGACGTTGCACCACGGCGACCCGAGCGTGGTGAGCGCCGACGATGCGGAAGCGACCTGGCTAGTCGCCTTCACCAACGACACGGGCCCGGTTCCGTTCTTCGCCTTTGACCGGGCACGCCGCCGAGGCAGCTTCCTGTTCGACCACCAGCCGGCGCTCAGCAAGTACACGCTGGCTCCGATGGTCCCGTTCTCGTTCAAAGCACGGGACGGCCTGGTCATCCACGGCTACGCGACGTTCCCCCCGGAGGGCGGGAAGACGGAGCTGCCGACGGTGCTCAACGTGCACGGTGGGCCATGGGCAAGAGACCAGTGGGGTTTCAATCCCGAAGCTCAGTGGCTGGCCAACCGGGGGTACCTGTGCCTGCAGGTCAACTACCGCGGCTCGACCGGCTACGGGAAGGCCTTCGTCAACGCCGGCGACCGCGAATGGGGCGCCAAGATGCAGGACGACCTGACCGACGCGGTCGCACACGCGATCGCCGAGGGCTGGTCCGACCCGAAGCGGATCGCGATCTACGGCGGCTCTTACGGCGGCTACGCCGCGCTGGCCGGCGCCACGTTCACCCCCGATCTGTCCTGCTGCGCGGTGGATATCGTCGGGCCGTCCAACCTCAAGACGCTCATCGAGACCGTACCGCCCTACTGGGCGCCCATGATCGCCCAGTTTCACCGCCGGGTCGGTGATCCTGACAAGGATGCGGAGTTCCTCTGGTCGCGCTCGCCGCTGTCGCGCGCCGACCAGATCTCGATTCCGTTGCTGATCGCTCAGGGGGCGAACGACCCGAGGGTCAAGCAGGCCGAGTCCGAGCAGATCGTCGCCGCGCTAAGGGAAGCCGGGATAGAGCACGAGTACATGCTGTTCCCCGACGAGGGTCACGGGTTCGCCAAGCCGGAGAACCGGATGCGCTTTTATGCTGCGGCCGAGAAGTTCCTCGCTCGCCATCTGGGCGGCCGCGCTGAGGATTAGGCGATAGATCCGGGATCCAATCCAAGGGACTTAGGGCCGGCGAAGATGAGGTCCTGCCCGGGCCGGACCTCATCTTCGCTGGATAACTAGCTGCTCACCAGTGGGCTCGGTACTTGTAGCCGAGCGAGGTGAAGTGGATCCCGTCGGATATGTACCACTTGCCGTGAACTTCGGCGGCCCAGTTGTACACCCGCATGTTGGGATAACGCGCGCAGGCGCTGACCAGCGCGCGATCCCAGCGGAGCATGTTGGACTCGGCATAAGGCCCGCTGCTCAGCAGCGATCTGACGTTCACCCACATCACGGGCTCGCCCCGGGTGGCCTTCATCATCTGGTCGATCCTCGTGGCCAGCCCGACCTTCGACCCGATTGCCACGTCGGCCGTGTCGTTGGTTCCGAGCGCGATGACCCAGCAGCCCTGGAAGCCGCCGCGGATGATGTTCCGCGCTGCGTCATAGCCGTTGACCTCTCCGGGCAGGACCTCGACGACCGAGCGCGCTCCTGAGATATCGGTCATAACCGTATGCGCACCCACATCTTGGTACTGAGCGCTGATCCGGTCGCCTGGCTTGGGCAGGTACTGGGGCGAGACCAGGCCATCCGAGGTCGAATCACCGATGTGGGCCACCGCCTGACAGGACGTGCGCAGCGACGCGCCCGGCGTCGTGGCCGCGCCCGGCGGATGGCTGGCGCTCGGGCTACTGCGCCGCTGCGGATCCTTGACGACTGTCTTGGTGACGGGCAGTTGCAGCGAACCCTGCGACAAGACGGAACCCGCCCGCGACCCTGCTCTGCCCTGGACCGCTCCAGACAGCCCGCCGACAGCGACTATCAGCACGGCGGCCGACCCTGCACCTGCGGCCAGGCTGGTCAGCTTTATCTGGCCGACGTTCGGCCGCCAGCCGGCCGCGCGAACTCTGGCCCACGCCCGCCCGATGGCACCGTGCCGGACTGGCTCCTCGAGGAGTTTCCAGGACAGGGCGGCGAGCAGGACGCAGGCGGCGATCTGCAGGGCGGCCAGGCCGAAGCTCGGCTTCACGTTGGGCTGCGACGTCATGACGATGACGGGGTAGTGCCACAGATAAATGCCGTATGAGCGGACACCGATCCACCGAAGCGGGCGCCAGCCAAGTGCGCTGCCGACGATGCTGGCCGGGTATGCGGTCGCTGCGACCACCCCCGCGGTGGCTACGGACAGCACGACCAGGCCGCCGCGGTAGGCAAACGTTGAGTACTCCCCGACCCGCCAGATCAGCAGGCCGATCGTCACCAGGCCGGCCGCCCCTGCGGCGTCGAGCGCCAGTCGCGTCCACTTGCCTGGCGCGCGGTACGCGTCGCGCTGGCCGGCGCTTGGCCAGGCCATCGCCAGCACGGCTCCGATCAGCAGGCCGAACGCGCGCGTGTCGGTTCCCTCGTATACCCGGGTCGGGTCAAAGCCAGGCTGGTACAGGTGCGCCATCTCCAGCGCGGAAACGGCGGTCAGCACGGCCGTCGGCACGATGAGCCATGCGGTCGCCACCTTGAACTTGCGCGCCGCGATCAGCCCGCCGAGCAGGAGCAACGGCCACAGCAGGGAAAACTGCTCCTCCACTGCCAGCGACCACAGGTGATCAAGCGGGGCAGGAGGTGCGAACCTGGCGAAGTAGGACTGGTTCTTCGCGATGAGATACCAGTTGCTGAAGTAGCCGGCGGCCGCGCCGACGGCGCTGCGCAGGCTGGCCAGCCTGGCCCGGTCCGCGATCGTCACCCACGCGGTCACCACCGCCAGCATGACGAACAAGGCCGGCAGCAGCCGTCTGGCGCGGTGCAGCCAGAAGTTACCGAGCTTGATCCGCCCGAGCGCCGACCACTGGCTGATCAGGATGCTGGTGATCAGGAAGCCGCTGAGCGTGAAGAACACGCCGACACCGAGCAGGCCGCCTGGCGCCCACGCGAATTGCTCGTGGTAGGCGATGACTGCGAGCACGGCAAGCGCCCGCAGCCCGTCGAGGCCGGGCATGTATCGCTGGCCAGAATCCACCGGCCTCGGCATGGTCCCCCCTCGGCCCGGGCTTGATTCCCGTCTCGCTCCTGTCACGCGAGTTGGTCAGTCCGTTCCGGGCACGGAATCCACTACCCGCGGTGACCTAAGGAGTACGTATCGTGGTCGGCAAAAATTGGGAACAGAATGGCCAGCCCGGAAATGCATCTCTCGCACGCGGACTCGCGGCGATGCAGTCGCCAGCTGCCACCGCTCCGGCGCCAGAACGCCGACCCAAGACCCCCAGCGCCTGAACGCCGACCCAAGACTCGGCGCGCGGCTACCGGACGATCCCGGTCGCGCTGTGGCCATCGAGCGGGAAGGCCCTGGCCAGCGCGTCAGCGATCGCCCTTGCCCGGATGGCGCAGCCGTAGGAGTTGTAGTGGATCCCGTCGGGGAGGAACCAGCTAGGCCGCGCAACGGCGGACCAGTTGAATATCCGCATGTTCGGGTACCTGGCCAGCGCCGCCGCCAGTGCCCTGTCCCAGGCGCGCTCGTTCGCGTCGGCATAGGGGCCTGCCGAAAGCTGGGTACGCGTGTTCACCCACATGACCGGCTCGCCATGGGCGACAGACATCATTCGGTCAATCCTGGCGGTCAGACCGACCGGCGAGCCCACGGCCACGTTCGCCGCGTCATTGGTGCCGATGGCGAATACCCAGCAGCCGTGGTAACCGCTGGCGCGCCATCGGCTGGCGACCGTGTGGCCGTCGATCTGGCCGGGCAGCTCCTCGACGATCGAGCGGCCGCCCGACGCGTCGAGCTTGAGGTGCTCGACGCCCACGTCGGCGTAACGGGCGCCGATCCGGTCAGCGGGGTTCGGCAAGTAGGCAGGCGACGTCAGATCCACCGAGGTCGAGTCGCCAACGTCGGCAACCGACCGGCATGAGGTCCGCGACGCGGTCTGCCTTTCCGCCGCCGTTCCGGACGAGAGGGCTGCGCCCGGGCCACCTGCGAGCCCGGCTCAATCCGGCGATCACGGCTCGGACGCTGAAGCCGCATCCGTGGCCCTCCCGGGGCTTTGCCAGGCACCTGTGTGTCGCCAGCCAGCGGACAGGCAGGCTCTGACCAGCACTGACTCCCTTACTTCAGCAACGCAAATAGCCGTTGCCACGGTTTCGTAGCATCGGTCACACAGGATCATCGTTCCGTCGTTGCAGTGGGGCCAACCGCAGCGCATCGCGGGCGCAACACTGTCGGAAGAGCAGCAGCACGGCGCCCACGTTGCGCAGCGATTCCGCGCGGGCGCGCGACCGTAGGCTTACCGGCGTGGACCGGCCATACATCTTGCTGAGCTGCGCGATATCGCTCGACGGCTACATCGACGACGCCTCGGGACCGCGGCTCCAGTTGTCCGACGAGGCCGACCTCGAGCAGGTCGATGACATCCGCTCTGACTCCGACGCGATCCTTGTCGGCGCCGGAACCATCCGTGCCGATAATCCGGCTCTGCTGCTCAGGTCGCAGGTTCGGCGCGACGCCAGGACGGCCAGGGGCCTGAGCCCTGACCCGGCCCGGGTAGTGCTCAGCCGCAGCGGCGACCTGGATCCGGCCGCCCGTATCTTCATGGTCGGCACTGATCGGATCCTGTATGTCTCCTCCGCGGCGGCGGAGAGCGCCAGATCGAGGCTTGGTGCCGCCGCCGACGTGGTCGATGCCGGCGATCCTGTCCGGCTTGAGGCTGTGCTAGCCGACCTGGCTGCCCGGGGCGTCGCCAGGCTGCTCGTGGAGGGCGGCAGGTCGCTGCACACCCAGTTCCTGGCCTCCGGGCTCGCTGATGAGCTCCGGCTGGCAGTCGCGCCGTTCTTCATCGGAGACTCCGCCGCGCCGCGTTTCGTGGGGAACGGCGATTTCCCGTGGAACCCGGGCCACCGGGCTCGCCTGGCAGAGGTGACCAGGGCCGGCGACATGGCCGTGCTGCGCTACGCGCTGTCTGGCCGGTATGACGCGGCCGGGACAGAACGCTACGGCTGAGACTCCCTGACCCTGCGGATGGCTTCGGGAATGGCGGCGAGCACGTCGCCGGCGCCGACGGGGGCGTCGCTCGCCGCCACGCGCCCGGCCAGCCCGTGCAGGAACGCCGCAGCCGCAGCCGCCATCCTGACCGGCCGAACCCCTTCTGCCATCAACGCGCCCGCCAGGCCGGTGAGCACATCGCCCGACCCAGCAGTCGCCAGCCAGGGCGTGCCGGTCGGGTTGACCAGCACCGGCTCGCCAGGATCGGGATCCGCGATCACCGTGGTCGAGCCCTTGAGCAGGACGGTCACGCCCAGCTCGGCGGCAGCCCGCCGCGCCGATTCCAGCCTGTGCGCCTCGATCGCGCCGTGGTCTTGGTTCAGCAACCTGCCTAGCTCGCCCGCGTGCGGGGTGATCAGCGTGGCCACCCCGGCCGGCCGCGAGAGCAGGTTCCTGCGCTGGGAGAGGACGGTCAGACCGTCCGCGTCGACGAGCACGGGAAGGGGCGCGGCCAGCACGGTGGCGAGCATCGCGGCGGCGTCGTCACCGGTACCGAGACCAGGTCCCGCGGCCCATGCCTGGACGCGCCCAGCCGAGTGAATCGCTGCCGCGCCAGCCGCCGTGTCGCTCGCTGCGCCTGACCCGGCCGGCTCGGACGGACCGGCAGGATCAGCCGGATCGATCACCGTGATGACCGCTTCCGGCCAGTGCTGCCTGACCACGTCGGCGGCGGCCCTCGCCGAGACCAGCCTGACCATCCCGGCGCCGCCCCGGATCGCCCCGCCCACGCACAGCACGGCGGCGCCGGTGTACCTCTGGCTGCCTGCCAGGACCCCGAGTACTCCCCGGCGATACTTATCCGATTCAGCCTGCGGCTGCGGCAGCAGCGCGGCAACGTCGGCCGCCTGCAGCGCAATCACCGCGGGCCGCGCTGTCAGGTGGGGGCCGAGGCCGATGTCGATAAGCTCTACCGTCCCCGCGTGACTTGCGCCGGGATCGACGAGCAAGCCCGGCTTGTAGGTTCCGAACGTCACGGTCACGTCGGCTCTGATCGCGGCACCGGACACGACTCCGGTGTCGGCATCGACCCCGCTTGGCAGGTCTGTGGCGACCACGACGGCTCCGGAGCCCGCGGCGCGGGCGGTCAGCCCGGCGAGCGTGGCGGCGGGCTCGCGCAGTCCCCCTCGTCCGCCGATGCCCAGCCACGGCGGTGACGGCGGCGCCACGGCCGGCCAGCCGCGCGCCAGCGAAGAGCGCGTCGCCCCCGTTGTCGCCGGTGCCGGCCAGGACGACGACACGCGAGCCGTAAACGCCGCCGAGCAGCCCGGCGCAGACCGACGCCAGACCAGCGGCAGCCCGCTGCATCAGCGTGCCTTCTGGCACCAGCGCCATCAGCGCGCGTTCTGCCGCCCGGACATCGCTGACCGCATGGGCTTGTCTCATGGCCGGCCTCGCTCCCCCTGTGGCGCGGCAAGTTCGGCGACGACCATCGCCACGCACAGGCCACCATCATGGCTTAGCGACAGATGCCACGCTCCGACACCCTGTGCCTGTGCGGCGGCCGCGACGGTTCCTCGCGCGGTGAGGAACGGCCGCCCGGCCGCGTTGCGCACGACCTCCGCATCGGTCCAGCGCAGCCCGGCGGGCGCGCCGATGGCCTTGGCCAGGGCCTCCTTCGCGGCGAAGCAGCCGGCCAGCGAGGCGGCCGGAGCCGGCCGGCCGGCGGCCCAGCTCCGCTCGGCCCCTGTGAACAGGCGCTCAGCCAGTCCTGACGTGCGTCGCAGCGCCGCTTCGAGCCTGGCGATGTCGACGACGTCGACGCCGATGCCCGCGATCACCGTCTCAGCCTGCCACGGCAGCCAAGATCGGGAGTGGGTGTGCCAACGGTTGCGCGGCCTAGCCGGCCGCGCGGACGATCTCGGCCAGCCGGTCAGCGACCTTGTGCGCCTGATCCGAGTCCACCGCCTCGACCATGACCCGCACGGCAGGCTCGGTTCCGCTTGGCCGGACGAGCACGCGTCCGGACTCACCAAGCTCCGCGGCGGCCTCAGCCACGGCAGCAGCGAGCTCGGCCGACTCAGCGACCTTGTCCTTCCTGACGTCGTGCACGTTGACGAGTACCTGCGGGACCCTCGTCATGACGGCCGCCAGTTCGGACAGCGACCGCCCGCTCGCGGCGGCGGTCGCGAGCAACTGGAGGCTGGTGAGCATGCCGTCGCCGGTGCTGGCGTGGTCCAGCATGATGATGTGGCCCGATTGCTCGCCGCCGAGTACGAACTTGCCATCCAGCATGGCGGCGATCAGGTACCGGTCCCCGACTGGCGTCTCGACCACGTCGATGCCGGCCTGGCTCATCGCGAGCCGGAAACCGAGATTTGCCATCACGCTCGCGACCACGGTCCGGCCTGCCAGCCGCCCGGACTCCTTCAGGGCCAGGGCCAGTATCGCCAGGATCTGGTCGCCGTCGATGACCTCGCCGACGGCGTCGACCGCGAGGCAGCGATCGGCGTCACCGTCGTAGGCAATGCCCGCATCCGCGCGGTGCGCGGTGACGGCGGCTTGCAGCGCGCCAAGGCTGGTCGAGCCGCAGCCTGCGTTGATGTTGATGCCGTCTGGCTCGACGCCGATCGCGATGACCTCGGCTCCCGCCTCCGCGAGCAGCCGCGGGGCGAGGTCGTAAGCGGCTCCGTTGGCGCAATCGACCACGACCCGCCAGCCTGCCAGCGGCCTGACAGGCGCGGATGGCCCGGATGGCCCGGATGGCGCGGATGGTCCGCCAAGCCCGCCAGGCTCGCCAAGCCCGCCAGGCTCGCTGACGGTTTCACTGCCGGTCCCCCTGCCCGTCGCGCTGAGGCTGGAGAGCAGATGAGTCAGGTACTGCTCGGCCTCGTAGGCCGCATCACGGACCCGGCCGAACCCAGCCGCCGGAATCCCCGGCCCGCGAGCGGACTCGGCCTGCGCGGCCATCCTCGCCTCGATCGCGTCCTCTACCTCGTCGGGCAGCTTGACGCCGCCCGAGCCGAAGAACTTGATCCCGTTGTCGGGCGCAGGGTTATGGCTGGCTGACAGCATCACGCCGAAGTCAGCCCCCAGGACATCGGTCAGGTAGGCGACGCCCGGCGTGGGGATGATGCCAAGCCTCAGCACGTCGATGCCGCTTTCGGCGAGCCCGGCGACGACGGCCGCCTCGAGGAACTCGCCGGAGGCCCGCGGGTCACGTCCCACGATGGCGAACGGCCGGGCGGACCCCGCGTGCTCGCCGCCGAGCACATGAGCGGCCGCAGTTGCCAGGCTCATCGCGAACCGGGCGTGCAGATCGCGCCCGGCGACGCCGCGTACTCCGTCAGTACCGAACAACTCCATGTAAGGCAGCTCCTGAAGGCTACGCAGGCTAGCGCTTGGAGTACTGCGGCGCCTTACGTGCCTTCTTCAGGCCTGCCTTCTTGCGTTCCTTGATCCTGGCATCTCTGGTCAGGAAGCCCAGGCGCTTGAGCGCCTGCCGGCTGCCCGGGTCGACGAGAATGAGCGCCCTGGCAATCCCGAGGCGCAGTGCGCCCGCCTGGCCGGTCACGCCACCGCCTATGATCCGCGCCACCACGTCGAACTGACCATCTGCTCCCAGCGTGACGAATGGCTCACTGATCAGTTGCTGGTGGACCTTGTTCGGGAAATACACGTCCATGGTGCGGCCATTAACCAGGAACTGCCCGGTGCCGGGCATCAACCGGACCCGGGCGACTGCCTCCTTGCGGCGGCCAGTGCCAAGCGCATTACCCGTCACGACCGGCCTGCGGGCAGCCTGCTTGGCAGCGGTGCTAGCCGCCTCACCGGACTCGGTCGTGTACTGCGACAGGTACTCGGCGGTCTCGTTGCCAGCGCCGGTCTCCGGCGCCGCAGTGGGCTCAACAGTGGGCTCAGCCACGGTGTCTTCCTCGTGCTTCCCTGATCGGCTCGTTCTGTCTGCTGCCACCGGCCGGCTACTTGGCGGCCTTACCGTCCCGTCCGGTGCCGGCCTGCTGAGAGACCTGCGCGATCTCGTAGGTTACCGGCTTTTGTGCCTGGTGCGGGTGCTCAGGGCCCGCGTAGACCTTGAGCTTGCGCAGCATCTGTCGGCCGAGCGAATTCTTCGGGAGCATTCCCTTGACCGCTTTAGTGATGACACGCTCGGGGCTGGAAGCCATCAGGTCGCCGTAGGCAACGGCTCGCAGGCCTCCCGGGTACCCCGAGTGCCGGTAGGCGCGCTTGTCGGCAAGCTTGTTGCCGGTCAGGGCGACCTTGGCGGCGTTCACGATAATGACGAAGTCTCCCGTGTCCACGTGCGGCGCGAAGATCGGCTTGTGCTTGCCGCGCAGCAGCGTCGCGGTCTGGCTCGCCAGCCGGCCGAGGACGATGTCAGACGCGTCGATGACATGCCACTGTCGCTGGACATCGGCAGCCTTAGGGCTGAAAGTGCGCACAGTCATGAGCCTTCGCGTGTGAGTCCTGATGGTTGGGCCCCGCCCGGTCTGCAGGCCTGGCGTGGGTTATCCGTAGCACCGGCGGCAGCTTAACCTGCCCTCAACGGACGCACGAGCACACCGACGCAGATGGACGCCCCGTAAGGATACCGGCTGCCCGATCGGTGGTCAAAAGCAGGAGGCATTACGCAATCCCAGCCCGCCAGTGCCGACCGCATGGCTAGCCGAGCCGACGGCAATGAACGCCACCTCACTCGCTAACCGCGCCATAACGATACGCTCACCGCATGCGGAATGCAGGTGACAGAGTGCCTGGCGGATCATCGAGCCCGCGGGGCGCCGCCGACCCCGAGCCGCCGCCGCAGGGCGGCGGTGCTTCGCTGTTCACTCCGGCGTACCGGGTGACTCAGTCGGTGACCGGAACCGGCCCGGCCAGTGCCGGATATGGCCGATCCGCCGCTGACCTGCCCGGCTCGGACCATTCGTGGGCCGATTCTGCCCCGGGTGCGTCGGGAACGGGGTTCGGGCGATCCGGCCATGGGGACGACCGTGGCGCTCATCCAGGTCAGGCCTGGCCGGACGATGACGTGCGATCCGCATATAGCTGGGTAAGTGACGACGTCAGTCTCTGGCCCGACGAGAAAGTACTCAGCAGTACCGTGCGGGGCTTTCCCCCCGCTCCCGGCGAGCCGCTTCCGGTCTATCCGCCAGGTCCCTTCGCGGCATGGAACCGCGGCCAGCCGGGTCAGGTCGGCGGGCGCGGCGGCCACGACACCGAGAACAAGGCAGGCAGCTCTCAGCTGGCCTCGGCCACGATCACGCCGGACGAGTTCGACACTGACTTCTCCCTGCCGGCAATCAAGGATCCGATTCTTGGTCAGGCCGCCCGCTCCGCTAACGGCGCCGACCGAGACCGGCGCTCGGCAGCCGGCGCTACCCAGGTACCCGTGCCGGGGCGGCGCGGGGGGCAAGACAAGCGTTCTCCCGCACCCGACGGGCACGGCAGGGCACGCGGCACAAGCGGCCCGGCCGAACCGGACGGACGGGCAGGCCGGACCAGCAAGAAACGGCAGCCTGCCTGGCTGGCCATCGCGGCCGCAGGCGTCATCATCGCGGCGGTAGCAGTGGTCCTGGTCATGGCGTCGCCGGGTGCCGGCCCTCCGCAGCAGCCCAAGTCACGCAATACACCGCCGACGGCGAGTACCTCGCCGACACCTCCTGCTGGGCAGTGGGGTTACATCGGAGCCAGGAAGACCGACCCGGTACCACTGACGATCGCTGAGCTCTATCCGCCCTCGTTCTCCGGCGGCAGCACTAGCTACACGAAGGCGGCGCAGACCAAGGGCAAGAACTGCCGCGCCGCGCTGATCGGTTCCGCGTTGCAGGCTGCCGTCAGGCACGCGGATTGCACGCAAGAGCTGCGGGCAACCTACGTGTCCAAGACCGCCAAGGCGATGGGAACGATCGGCGTCTTCAACCTGAAGAACTACACGCTGGCGAGCAACGCCGCGTCGAAAACAGGCAAATCTGAGTTCGTGGCCCAGCTTGCCTCGAAGGCCGGGCCGGCCAAGGTTATCGGTCAGGGCACCGGCATCGAGGAAGCCGTCGTCAAGGGCCACTACCTGGTACTGGTGTGGGCCGAGGCCACGAACCTGAATCCGCCCAAGAGCCAGGCAGGCCGCCGCCACCTGGAAGCGTTCATGAACCTGCTGATCAAGAACACGGTGAACCTCAGCCTGAGCACCCGTATGGTCGACGGCAAGCCGGCCCAGGCAGGCTGACTGCGCCCTTCCAATGGTCGTGGTGGGCTGACCGCGCGATCACACCGTCAGCGCGCCACGATCATGATGGCCCGTCCGTGCGGGGCTTGGCGGCGGCCCTGAGCTGCCTGGTCAGGCTCGCGCGAGCGGCGAGGTCGTCGTCGGGCGGGTAGCCGACCTGCTCCAGGCAGAGCGGGTGCGGCGGCGCGACTGTGACGGCCGGATCTCTGACCCCGGCTGCCAGGACGCCTGCCAGCCACGCTGCGGGCCTCCTGCCATCGCCGACAGCCAGCAGCGCGCCGGCGAGCGCTCTGACCATGTTGTGGCAGAACGCGTCGGCCTCCACCGTCCCGGTGATCACGCCGGTCTTGTCCCGCAGCCACTCGAGCCTGACAAGTTCCCGGACCGTGCTCGCGCCCTCGCGGCGGCGGCAGAAGGCGGCGAAGTCGTGCTCACCCAGACATGCCGCTGCCGCCTCGTCCATCAGCCCAGGATCGAGCGGCCGTGGATGCCAGAGCGTGTCGTACCTGCGCAGCGGATCGGCACACGCCTGGCTGTCGCACACCCGGTAGGAATACCGGCGCCAGATCGCAGAGAACCTGGCGTCGAACCCTGCGGGGGCGGCTCCGATAGCATGCACCCGCACGTCGGCCGGCAGCACCCTGTTCAGCCGGCGCAGCGCGGTATTCGCGGCCGGCGCCCACGCCCGCCCGGACACGTCCAGATGGGCAACTTGGCCACGTGCGTGGACCCCGGCATCGGTGCGGCCGGCCACAGTCAGCGCAGGCGGCCCGGCGAGCGCCAGCGCGCGTTCCAGCGCGCCCGCGAGCACGCCCTGCACCGTGCGGATTCCCGGCTGGCTGGCCCAGCCGTGGAAGTGCGACCCGTCGTAGGCCAGGTCAAGCCCCAGCCTGATCAGGTCGCCAGGCGGGCTGCCGTCCGGCCATCCGCCTGGGCCGCGATCCGCAGGCGGGCCCCAGCCGGGCATCCCGTCCGGACGGCCGGGCGCCGCGCTGCCACTCGCCGCCGCGCTCAGCATCCCGCCGGAGTGCCGTCTGGCGCGGTTACTGCTCGTCCTGCTCGGTGTTCGCGCCTGTCTGGTCGGTAGCTGCCTCAGTGCCTGGCGCTGCCTCAGCCTCGGCCTCGTCCGCGACCTCGGCCGGTGCCTCGTCCGCGCCAGCGGCCCCAGCCCCGCCCGGCACCTCAGCCTCGGCGGCCGCGGTCTCGTCGGCTGTGACCTCGGCGGACTCGTCCGCTGCCGCG
>WNFI01076100.1_pt1 | contig 14511 bp, 11 predicted proteins | sample 5400471 | NCBI WGS metagenome assembly WNFI01 (sample SAMN13153348, study PRJNA577476) | soil metagenome | isolation source: 100 cm saprolite on Douglas fir-dominated hillslope | place: USA:California | collected 2013-09-17
TCGAACGAGCAATCCGGAGTCCCATAGAGTGGCGTGCCGGGAAGGTACGCGCCATTCACGTCTACCGCGTTGGGGTTGAGTCTGCCCATCTGAACCGGAGCGGAGCCGATGGGATTGTACGCCGGACCCGGGGCATAGAAAGTCGGGTAAGGCAAATGCCCGAGCACCATGTCTTGCGAGAAAGCATCGAAGAACAAACCATATCCGGCGCGGATAACAGTTTTCCCCTTGCCGGTTGCATCCCAGGCGAAGCTCACCCGGGGCGAGAAATCCTTGTAATCGGGGTTGTACAGATTCGAGAGCCCGCCCGACGCGACCTGGGTCAGATTGCCCGCAGTCGCCGACGTCGGCACAAAATCGGAGAACAGATGGTTCTTTTCCGCCACCACGGCGTTGTAGTCCCAGCGTAATCCATAGTTCAACACCAGTCGCGGGGTGACGTGGAAAGCATCCTGCGCGTAGAGCCCAAACCCGTTCTGGTAGGTATGCCGCCGGGTGTAACCGACATAATCAAACACCCCGAACCCTGACTGCGACGGAAGCTGCGGCGTCATTTGCAGCAGGTCCGCCAGCGTGTTGAAGCGGATCCTCCCGCGCGAGTATTTGTCGAAGCTCTGCTGAATGCTGGTACGGCGGAACTCGGCGCCGAACTTCACTTGATGCTTGCTCAGCTTCCAGGAAAAACTGTCGAGGACCTGATCGTTGGTGTCCACGCGCTGGCGCGGATCGCCGGATGTGGCCCCCAGTTGCGAGAAGAATCCCGACCCCCCGGTTGGAGTCGGTGATACCAGAATGATCGGAAGACCCTGCGAATGGCAACTGGCAAACGTTACGGGGACATCGCAAAGCCCTCCCCCCGCGAGCGAACTGGGATCAACGTTCCGGTCCTGGGGAAAAAATCCCTCAGCAAACCGGTTCCATCCGAAGCGCAACTCGTTGACCTTTGTGGAGGAAAGCACTCTCACATAAGAGAGTGAGACTACTTGTACCCGCGTGGGAGTTACTGTGTCGAAGCCGGGAAGCTGTCCGCCGGTGGCGTTCAATGCAAGAGGAAATTGTTGAGTGCTGTCGCCGAAGAAATAACGGCCACTGAGGCTGTTGCCGGTGTTGAAGCTGTGATCAATCTTCGCGATGACGCTGCTCAGATTGTTGAACGACGGTGCAATGGCAGTGTAGTCCGGAGCCGAAACTACGAGTTGTGGATTGGCATTCGGGATGTAGCATCCCGTGTCGTCGGATATAACGCCCGAGATGTAGTTGGCGGCGTTATGCGGGTAGAAGTTCAGCAATTGCTGCCCCACAGTGCTCAGTCCACTTGGCGAGGCGGACGCGGTGGCCGTCGCCTGTTGGATGAAGGTTTGCGTCGGTACGCAGGCCAAAGAAATCACGCCCACATTCTCGCGCTGCCCTTCATAGTCCAGAAAGAAAAAGGTCTTGTCCTTCTTGATCGGCCCGCCCAACGACCCGCCGAACTGATTGTTGTGGAAGGGCGCTTTCGGTGCAGAAGTCGGATCGAAGTAGTTGCGGGCATCCAGCGCATCGTTCCGGAAATATTCGAACAGGCTGCCATGCAGGGCGTTGGTGCCGCTCTTAGTCACGATGTTTACGATGGCCCCGCCGTTGCGGCCGTATTCCGGCTCGAAGTTCGAGAGCACATTCATTTCGGAAACGGCGTCGATGGGCAGGATCGTCGCTGGAGTGGCGAACACACCGGCCTCGTTAATTGCTGGATTGTTGCGGTACCCGTCGTTCATGTCGGTGCCGTCGAGCAGGAAGTTGTTGGCGCGGCCGCGAGCACCATTCATGGAGAATTCGCCAAATGATCCCGGGGAATCGGTGATCTGGTCGGGTGATCCAGCCACGCCTGGATTCAGATAAATCAACTTGGTGTAATCGCGGCCGTTGATGGGCAGGTCTTTGACTGTGTCCTGGGTCAGAATTCCGCCCAGAGTGTCATTCGTGGTCTCCACCTGCGGGAGCGTTTCTCCCGACACTTCAACTTTCTCAGAGACCTGTCCGGTGCGGAAAGTCACATCCACACGCTTTTCTGCGGCAACGTCCACGGCGACGTTACTGGTCACGGCAGTCTGGAATCCACTTTGGGTCACCGTCACCGTGTACGTCCCAACCGGCAACTCGGGGACCGAGTAAGTGCCGTCGGCGCTGGTTTGGGTGTTGCGTTCGAGACCGGTATTGATGTTGTGCACGGCCACCTTGGCTCCGGGAACGACCGCACCTTGAGGATCGCTAACCGTCCCCAGAATTGTGCCGCGGAACGTTTGCGCCAGAAGAGAGGTTGCGCAGAGAAGGAAGAAGAAAACGAATCCGGACCGCAATCTCATAACGGCCTCCTTGCAGTTCTTAGTGGTGAACGAGGGATTGTAGCTCAGATGGGCCTACCCGTTCCAGCCAGTAAATCCACCTGCAGGTTCCGGGCTTCAGGTTCGGGTCTCTATTTCTCTGGGTAAAAACGATATTGTTGCGCCGCCAGGGTCGTGACCAAGCAGGTTCCCGAGCCTAATGTTCTCGGAATAATCGGAATAACCGGATGTGAAGAGAGGATTAGCGAAAATTAGCAATACGGGAGTTTTCCCGACCGCCGATAGCTGACAGCTAGAAGTTGAACGCGACGCCGCCGCGGACCGCGCGCGCTGACTGGACTAGATAAACCGTGCGCCCGTCTTCACCGAATACCGGGACGTATCCCTGGGCCAGCAGATTGCGGACTTCGAGAACGATGTCCATGTGTCCGGAGAAGGAACTTGTGCCCGGCATCGGCTGACGGAAAAATAGATCGAGGAAGGGGTCGGCCTGGCCCGCCGAGGCGTTAAACATGTCCACTGGCGTTAGGGCGCGGCCGCCGGTCCATCCATAGGAAGCGATCCAGCGCGTCTTGGTGCCCGGTGCCGTGCCGCTCAACTTTGCCGAAAGAGACTGGCGGTTCCTGATCACGCTGCGATCACGAACATCCGGCAAACTCGTATGCCGCGAGTTTCGAAATCGCGGCCCTGATAGGTAAACGTTCCCGAGTAGGTGTCTGGCAGCACTTCTCCGCCGATGGCGGAAATTTCTCCCACTCCGGTCAGTGCGGGATCGGCGAGGCGATCGCTATAGAGCGTCACCTGCATGTTGGTATTGCCTTCGCGATGCGACAGCGCGACTTCCTGATGATGCGCTTTTTCAATCGCCGGCGAGAATCCAGCCATGCTGATGCGGGGGTCGGATTCGCTCAGATCTGCCGGCGCCGAATCAAAACCCTTCTCGGCGCGGCTGTTGGGGCGCGATGTCGTATAGCTGTATTCGACCATTGTATTGGGAGAAAGATGGGCTGCGATCGAACCAAAAGGCCGCGCCGCCGTCACCTTACCCATAAACTGGACGCTCTGCAGTTCGCTGCCAAATTTGAGTTCCAGCACGCTGCCGACAACAATGTTGTCGGTCATGGTCAGGGCAAGAGCCTGTAAATCCGCATCGCGCAGGCCCAGGTCCGGCGTCGAAAGCCGCCGCATGGTAAATGCCACTTCCGGCGTGGACCCGTTCGCCATCTGGTGCTTATACGAAGCCCGCATCACGGCGTTGGGAAGCCCGGGGCCGGATCCCACGTCGCCACGGAACTTAAGGGTGTCGCTCGAGAAAATGGATTTCTCGACCACAAACGCAGTGCTGCGATCAGACACCGAGCCAAAGCCTTGCGATGGCGACCCCGCGACGAAAGCAAGCGTGGCTTTCAAGTCGGGTCGCGACGGGTTGGCTTTGGCCACCACCACCGAGCCATCGGGGAGGATGCGAAGCACCGGGCGATTAGCCGTGGAACGGAGCACCCAGTCCCAGTCTCCGTCGTCTTCGCCGCCGCGCCGGGGAGCAAACTGGACCGCGTCAAAGAGGGTGCTCAACGTCAGGTTCAGCAGGACACTGGCTCCTGCCTTCACGCTGATTTTTTCCCGCAGGGTTGGCAGGAAAGCCGGCGCGGAAACTTTGACGCAGTAAGTTCCCGGAAGCAGGCCGCTGGCTGTAAAGAAACCCTTCTCGTCGGTAAACACACGAAGGCCCTCAATCGCCGGGCCCAACACCTCAACCGCAGCACCCATCTGGGGCGCGCCATTGGCGCTGCGCACGTAGCCTGAGATCGAAGCCGGACGCTCCACGCCGCAAACCGGAAGCGCCAAGCCAAGCGCAACGACAAGATAGGCGAGCTTACGCAAGATCAAGTGACCTCGTTATTCGACTGCAAAGGTTGCCGAAGGATCCACCGTCTGCTTCGAGATGTTGTCGCTTACCTTAACCTGAATTTTATAGGTCCCCGGAACAAGACTCGCGGCGGCCACTTCCTTATGCAATGTGACCTGGTCGCCGATGTTCCCCATCTTATCGGAAGACTCCACCACATGCACCATCGCTTTATTAGTGGCAGCGTTCACAATATCGTACTCGAAAGTAGCCGAGGGCCGGTGGGTCTTTTCGTCAACGCTGAGATTATAGACCTGCATCCAGAAATTTACCTTCTGGCCGCGCTTGAAAGACGCCGGTTTGCCGTCCGCCGTCGCAACCCGCGGACGCACCTTGGTAGTCCCGATAACAAACATTCCCGTACCGATACTGCTGGTAGGCACAGGCTCAACCACATCGGCCAGAATCAACGAAGAGTTGGTGAGCTTCTCATCGGAGAAGTCGGGCACGATGATGCCCTGGCTCCTGGTGCCGACGCGGTCGCCATTTATATCTTTCACCACTACGTCCAGCTTGTAGCGCCCAGGACGCAGCGGGACTGACTTAGCGTAGATCTTGGAGTTTTCGATTTCCCTCGGCAGCAGTTCGGCCGGGACATCGGCAATAACGGTATCCTCGAAGGTCTGCATCACTTTTCCAGACAGGCTGGTGACCCGTCCGAAAATATTCACTACCCCGTGCTGCACTCCCTCTTTGTCGTTGAAAGTGATGTCGCGGTTCTTGAGCTGCACTGTAATCGGAACCAGAACCGTATCGCTGGTTATCTTCACAAAATCAACCCGGACATCAAACGGCATCGGGTTGTAGGTAATGTGATGACCAACTGCCTCTGCCAGATCCTTGAACTTGATGGCGGGAGCCGAGCTCGGAGTATGTAGTAGTGCGTCCTTCCGGCTGCGATCCATGGTCATCTCGTAGGCGCCGCATTGGCAATCATCTACAAACTCGATGATCACTTCCTGACCGATGCCCTCGATGTAGCGGTAACGCCAATCCTCAAAGGGGAACGTCGAGGTGCTGCCACCGCCCTCTTCCTGAGGACGTTGATAGTTACCTCCCCCAGGATGAGAGTCGATTTCGTCGGGGGGACCGTACACGATATAAATGCGGCAGCGGTCGGTCAACCAACCCGGCATGCCGGCCGGGAAGTGCTCATTGGCATACTCGATGCGGCGATAGTGCTCGTCCGTAAATTCGTTATCTTCGCTGTCGGGGTTGGGATTGCGGCGGTCCCAGAAAGACTCGATGAACTGCTCGCGCTCCTCCTCGTTGGAGAGCTGCATGAAGGCTTTCTTCTCTTCGTCGCTGATAATCCAACGTACGTCCTGATTGAGCCACTTCTTGTCGTCTTCGTTGAGCTCGTGTTTGAGCTGTTTCGCGTGCTCTTTCCTGCGCTTTTCATCGATTGGGCGCTTCAACGGGTCGCCAGACTGGTCTTCACTGGCTTGGTCGGTCTTGGTCGGGCCAGCTTTGGCTTGGTCTGGGGGCGCCTGGTCGGCAGATGCTTTGTTGGTATCGTCGGTGGCTTTCGCGGCGTTATCGGCTAACGCGAAAGGGACGATCCCGATGACAAAGAACAGCACAAACGGCGAAACTATCCGTCGCGGCAGACTGATGCGGGACATAAGGACTGACTACTCCTTCAGAGGCGGACCCACCCTGGGCTGCCTCATTTTATGACTTTAACCCGGCGAATACAAGACAATGGGGTGTAAGGACATACAAGGCCGCAGCGCTTACCCTAACTGCCAAGATTCGCCGCTATGGCCGCCGGGTTGTCTGTGTTTTGTAAAAACATTTCCCCGTGACCATGACGGTTCACTTCCGCTCGGCGAATGCCCGTCTTGAGGCTTCCAGTTGGCAGGCTGGGGGAGCGGTTTTCGGTGAAATCGCTCTCCAACGCATCCAAATTCTCGGGGCGGAGGATATAATCGTACGACCTGCGGACAGTTTTTGAGTCCCGATAGCGTGCGCTGTCCATGGAACTTTCGGACCGGTTAAGCCGTATTCCTTAGTGCAAGCCGCTGGGTTGTAACCGCTGGTATAGCTGCAGGATTTTTTGGCCTAACCAACGCCCAGGTGGTTCGTCCAATGGAACATGAAACCGCGAAACACGGGACTCGGAGCGTGTAAGTGTCCCATTCGGAGCAGGAGAAAACGATGGCGACCGCAGAAGTGATCAGTATCTCTCAGCCACAGGTGTCGGCCCCACCCGAGTCGTGCATGATTTTCACCTCCGACCTATGGAAGACTTACGACATGGGGTCGGAACAGCAGGTGCACGCGCTGCGCGGAGTGAATCTGCAAATCCGCCGCAACGAGTACGTCGCGATCATGGGGCCTTCGGGATCGGGCAAGTCCACGCTGATGAACCTGATCGGGTGCCTGGATTCTCCCAGCCGCGGCCAGTACTGGCTGAATAGTCAGCAGGTCAGCGAGTTGAACGACGACGAACTGGCCCGCATCCGGAACAAAGAGATTGGATTTGTCTTCCAGACCTTCAACCTCCTGGCGCGCGCAACGGCTTTGCACAATGTGGAGTTGCCGCTGATTTATGCGGGCATGCCCGCGGCCGAGCGCGTGGAACGGGCTAAGGAAGCTTTGACTGCGGTGGGCATGGAGTCTCGAATGACCCACAAGCCCAACGAGCTTTCGGGTGGACAGCGTCAACGGGTCGCGATCGCCCGTGCGCTGGTGAACCGGCCCTCCATTATTCTCGCCGACGAGCCCACCGGAAACCTCGACTCGCAAACCGGAAACGAAATCATGGCGCTATTCGATCGCCTGCATTCCGAAGGCAATACCATCGTGCTGGTAACCCACGAGCACGACATCGCTGAGTACGCTCACCGCATCGTTTTTATCAAAGACGGCGTGGTAGAGCGCGACGAAGTCAAAAGATAGGTCCCCGCAATACCCCAAGGACAACTAGAACGGCCCCTCGCGGGAGGAGCCAGTTTCACAATGGAAGGAGAATGCTTTTTAATTCGGATCGCTGCTTGCGCCGACCTCAGGCGGAAGCAACGGCTTGGCCAGGAAAAAGTCGTGATCGTACAGGTTGCGGTACATGCGCCCGGCGATTTCTGCGGCCTTCGGACCAAAGGTCGGACGCCCGCCTTCCAGAAAGACGACTACAACCACGCGCCCGGCAGTGGTGTTGGCGTAGCTGGCAAACCATCCGAAGCGCGTGCCCGCGCGCGAACAGGTGCCGGTCTTTCCCAGGACTTCTTCTTCGTCGAAATTTACCCGCAGGCTGCGCGCGGTTCCATAGTTGACCGCTCCGGCCATGCCGTCAGAAATCTCAGGAATAATGCCAGCAATATCCAGATGCCGCTTTATGATCGGTTGAAAATTTGCTACCTCGGCAGCGGTCGCCGGATGTTGCAGGTAGTACATAGTCCCGCCATTGGCGATTGCCGTAACCAGCGAGCCGAGTTGCAGCGGGGTCATGGAAATCCCTTCGCCGAAGGAGCACATCTTGCCGACGCCGCCCAACTTTGACGAGATTTCCGTTTGCGGATAGATCCCCGGCTGCTCGCCCGGAATGTGATATCCCGCCATCTCGCCGAGCCCGAACTGATGCGCGTAGTACGCAACTCGCTCGAATCCAAGCTGTCGTCCGAGGGCCTCAAAGTAAGCGTTGTTGGAGTGGGCCAGCGCCAGCGTCAAATTCATGTGGCTGCGCCCGCCCAAGCGGACTTCGGTTTCCTTGGTGATAATTCCTTCGCTCAAAGCCGCCAGCGCGACCGATAGCTTAATCGTAGAGCAAGGCTGGTCGCCACTCGAGAGCGCCAGCTTCTGATTGACCATGGCGAGGATGCGGCCGCTGGTCGGCTCAATCGCCAACACTGTTCCATTCATGTTGCCCAGTGCGTCGATCGCAGCTTGGCGGACCACCGGGTCTTCGCCGGTGGTGACGTCGCTGTCTGTGATGTCGCTGGCATAGGAACTGGCATAGAAGCGCTCGTAATAATGCCGGCGGCGAAGCGTCGCCACGGTGCGAGAACCCACTCTGCGGCTGCGCGCCAGGTGACGCATGTGGCGGCGGGCGCGCTGGTTCTCGGTTATAGTGTGAGATCTGGTGCGGCTCACTGTGCGCGGCTGCGGACTAATCGTCGCGGCCAGGGCGGCCTGAACCAACAAAATGATGGAAGAAAATAAAACGACGAAGCGCGGAAAACTCGATCCCTTGAACGTCAAATGGCTACCCATCCCCTGAGTTCACATCTAGTTAGACTGCAAGAAGCCTGCCAGAGGTTCGAAAATCCAGACAAGTTTCCGCAATTCATTGATCTTAAGGGGCTTCCCGAGACATGCGCAACTGGAAACTTCTCAATTGATAATCCGCGTAATTTCTAGTAAGTGTATTTTATTGTGTTATTTACAACGATTGTACGCGACGGACGGCCCACTTTGGTAATGACTGGCTTGGTTACTCCCGACGATAGCAAAATGGGAAAAGGTTTTCACAGGGGAGAGCGGCGAGCCTACGTGACAGTTCAGCATCAGGACGCCCGACCGCTGGCCAGCCCACTGAGTTATGGCCCGATGCGGCGGAGAATGTAGAAAGCGGCCTGATTTCCCCACACGTGTTCCGGATCGTCAGGAACTGTCACAAGGTCCACTAGTTCATAGTTGCTGTGAGCGTACGCCCAGGCCGTATCCAGGAATTCCCGATTCGCTGCCAGAACGGGCTTGGTCCCCCACGAACGCACATCGTCCACATAAACGAGAAATCTCGGCTGAGCGTTCCGAACCTGTTGCATCATGTCAACTTGCATCTGCTGGGCGAACTTCTGTTTCTCCATCAGCGGGTAGGTGTAGAGATAGTTGCTGGCGCAGCGGCGAGCGGAATAGAAACAAATCTCCGGCTCGGAGCCAAAGATTGCAACCGTATCCTGCTCCGACGAATGAGTTTTGATGTAGGTGCCGACAGCGATCGCTTCGGGGAACGGCTCCCGATCCTGCATCTTTCGGACTAGAGCGACAGGGTCGAGGCGGAGGAACTTCCTGTACTCGCCGTGCACGGAAAGCACAAACGCGATCCCGAAATACAGCACGGGAAGCCAGACAATAGGCCTGCTCAGTCGCCTCGTCAGCAAATATTCTCGCGCCGCGCTCACCGCAACTCCCACGCACAGCGCGGCAGCGGGCAGCATCAGGATGTAGTAGTGAGGACGGAAGTAAAACCCAGGGCAAACTGCCAGCACGGAAAACAAGCAGAACGTTGTGACGAATCCGCCGTGGACTCGTCCATAGCTACTCCACAAAGGGGCGGCCAAGCCAAGCACAACCATCTGCCAGAGCACGTAGGGACGCACAACCCACGGAAAAAAGGCGCGCAGCGCGATCCACATATCGGCCCGCGTCGTGGCGGTGCCGTATTCCAGCGCATACGACCAGGTCCAGAACCAGAAGCTGGAGAAAACTCCGACGCGCCACAGCATCAGGCACGTCAAAACATAGGGCAAGGCAAGTCCGGCGACCAGGGCGCCGCCCCGGATCGCGACATCGCGCCATGGAAATTGCCGCTTCCATTCGTTCCAGAGCCAGTAGCAACCAGCAAAAACGGCGAACAAGATTCCTGGCTGCTTCATCAGAAAGGATAGTCCGAGGCAGAATCCGCTAAAAAAAAAGAGCGTGGTTCGCCCTTTGTCGAGGGCGTGTAGCAGGAACAGAATCCCAGCCAGTGCGAAGAAAACCACAAAATGCGTTGCGTGTGCGTAAACGCCAAGCACCGCCGGACGGCAGGAGAGGAGAGCGTAAGTCATCCCTGCAACCGCGCCAGCTAGTGTTCCGTAGAGACGTTTAGCCAAAAAGAAAATCAGGATCGTGGTCGCCGCATTGACGAAGATCAAACCAGTCCGAATCCCGGAAGCCGTTTGCCCGAACACCGCCATCATGGCCGCGTAGGCCGCGTAAGTCCCCGGCAGCTTCATATTGCACGCGATTTTGTACGGTGGGATGCCCTGCAACATCAACTGGCCAACGTAGGCAAACTCCCCCTCGTCGCGCTCCAGAGGCATGGTCCGCAGCCGCGCCCGGATGAACGCAAAGTACACCATCACCAACACGAGAGCGCCCACGTACGCGAATCTCACCCATTTTTTTTCGGCGCGTCGGGGCCTGATTGTGAGATGTACAGGAAGGGTTGGGTTTTCATTCACAGCGGCGCTCATACACAATCCAATCCGAGATCATTTGTGGCGGAAGTCTATTGTACCGGCGCGGCAGTGGAGGACTGCGAAAAAGGTTGGCGGCCGAGTGGGCTTATCCCGTGGTCGAATATCTAAAATGATAAGCCCTCGGTTCGAACTATCTTCTTAGAGGAGTCTCAATCCTTCGCGCAATTTGTCTTAAACTCAATAACGGCCTCGACGTGCTGATTGGATGCGTCAGCCGGAAATACCCATTTTTTGATTGCCGCCTCGACTCCAACCCGCAGAAGTGGGTGACCACTTTTGAAAATAAGATTTGTCGCATTGCCGCTTCCGTCGATATCCACTTTGAACACAACCTGACCTTCCACACGAGCCAGTTTTGCAATGGGCGGGTATCCAGGGAGAACAGCCGTCTGCGGCCGAACCGGAGAGCTGCTCACCAACCGCACACTCGGTGCGGGCGGCGGATTTTGGGCTTCCGCATACAAATTGGAAGGCTTGTCCGCTGCTCCCGGAAATAACGCATCGTACTTTCCAAGGCTTAGTTCGCGCACTGAGTCGGACGTCACAGGGACTGAGACAGTGCCTGCCTCACCAAGGGAGAAAATCGGCTTGTCCATGACGCCTGACCCAACCCCCTGGTCTATGCGAGCCAGCAACTGCATCATCCAAGAGGCCCACATTGGACTTGCATCGCGACATCCGCACCACTAAACACGAGGCATTTCTTACATCGCTTCAGTTCTCGGCGCAGCTCTTTTTCGGGAATCGTACATGGGTTCGCTCCGCCGAGCAGGTCCGAAACCGACTCATTCATTGACGCGGATGCTATTTCAACTTTTGCTGGCGTGCATGTATAGCCAGGCGTGAGAATAATCCTATCGATCGAAGACCCATGCTCCGCCGGACGAACAACTAGCACTTCGTAATAATCGAATGGTGGACCAAAGTCGAAGAACGTGCGCCGGCCGATTTCAAACTGGGTCGGCATCTCCGGAACGGGCCGAGAATCCCGCGCATCTGCGCAAACGCACGCGAGAACTGCAGCGCAAATGAGCATCGATCTCCGCATCGCGCGAATACTATCACGATGGGAGAGGTGGTTTACATCGCATCTCCTCGCTTCCTCAGAAACGCAGGTACATCCAAATCCTCCTGCTCGAAGTTGGCAATCATCGCGTTGCGCATGTTGTCGAGGGAGACGACCTCAGCTGACGCTGAAGCGCCTGAGGAAGACGAGCGTGGCGATTCCATCACCATAGGCGGCGAAGTGGGTTCGGAGTCGAAGTCGTCGGCTCCGGCGTTGACCGTGAATCCGGCGGATTCTGTGCGGCGGCGGGGGCGGTCGGCATCTCTGAATCCGGTGGCGATGACTGTGATCTTCACTGCGTCTTTCATCTTTTCATCGAGCACGGCGCCGAAAATGATGTTGGCGTCTTCGTCGGCGGCGCTTTGGATGATGCTGCATGCTTCCTGAACCTCGGCCAGCTTCAGCGACGCCGATCCGGTGATGTTGATCAGGATGCCGCGCGCGCCGTCAATGGCCCCCGCTTCGAGCAACGGCGAGGCGATGGCTTTTTGTGCGGCCTCGGTAGCGCGGCGCGAACCGTTGGCTTGAGCCGTGCCCATGACGGCATATCCCATGCGCGCCATGATCGCTTTCACGTCGGCGAAGTCGCGGTTGATGATGCCGGGGATGGTGATGATGTCAGAAATCCCCTGTACGCCCTGGCGAAGAATGTCGTCGGCGACGCGGAACGATTCGAAGAAGCCGGCATCCTGCGCAACGGCGAGAAGCTTTTCGTTGGGGATGACGATGGTCGTGTCCACCGAATCCATCAACTCGGCGACGCCGCGGTCAGCCTGTTGCATCCGGCGTTTGCCTTCGAATGCGAACGGCTTGGTCACGACAGCGACGGTGAGCGCGCCCATTTCGCTGGCCAGCGAGGCAATGATCGGAGCGGCTCCGGTGCCGGTGCCGCCACCGAGGCCTGTGGTGACGAACACCATGTCAGCGCCCTCCATGGCCTCGATGATCTTGTCGGAATCCTCGAGCGCGGCTTTGCGGCCGATTTCGGGATTGGCTCCGGCGCCGAGTCCGTTGGTGAGCTTCACGCCCAGTTGAATCTTCGTAGAGGCGCGCGACATGCGCAGCGCCTGCAGGTCGGTGTTGGCCACGATGAATTCGATGCCGTCCATGCCGGCGTCAATCATGCGGTTGACGGCGTTGCCTCCACCTCCGCCCACGCCGATGACCTTGATGCGGGCGTCGTTACGGGAATCGTCGGTATAGTTGATGCGAATTTCGTTGGTGTCTTTTTTCATTTACATCACCTCGTGAAAATTGATCGTTAGTCGTTTCGTCGTTGGTCGTTGGTCGTTAATTGTTGGCTCTCGGTCGTTTGCGTAGAAACTTTGCTTGCAACGTCTGAGACGTAGCAGAGCTATGTCTCTACGCATTACGCTCCCTGTCCCACAAACATTGCTTTCAACTTCGAACTCCAGCGCTCGTCCTGGATGCCGCGTGCGCTGCGGGCGCGGTGGCCGTACACGATTAATCCGAGGACGGTAGCGAATTCCGGTTCTGCCAGCGTGGACGGCATTTTCGCAATCGGCGAAGGCCACGCCATCCGCACCGGCTTGCGCAAGACCGAGTCCGCGATGTCGATGATTCCGGGCAGGCGCGCACCGCCCCCGGTGATGACCATGCCAGCGGCGCAATGTTCGAGCATTCCGGCGTGACGGAGGTTTTCGCGCAACATCTCGAAAAGCTCGCGGGCGCGCGGCTCGAGAATTTCTCCGACCAGGCGCTGCGAAACCAGCCGCGAAGGACGATCTCCGACGCCGGTTACTTCGACTTCGTTGCCTTCGGGAATCAGAGTGACGACTACATTTCCAAAAGATTTTTTGATTTTCTCGGCTTCCACGAGCGGCGTGCACAGACCGACTGACAAGTCGCTCGTAAAATGATCGCCGCCAACCGGCAGCACTGCGCTGTGGCCGACCGAGCCTTCCTGGATTACGACCACGTTGGTCGAACCGGCGCCGATGTCGGCGAGGCAGATGCCGAGTTCGCGTTCGTCGGAGCGCAGCACGGAATCGGCACACGCCAGCGGCTCAAAGACGGTGTCGTCCACGTGCACTCCGGCGCGGTTTACGGCGGTGACTACATTCTGCGTGGCCGACGCGGCGGCGGTGATCATGTGCACGCGCACTTCAAGGCGACTCGCCATCATGCCCAGGGGATCGTGGACTCCGTGCTGATCGTCGAGAATAAATTCCTGCGGCAGCAGATGGAGCACTTCGCGGTCCGGCGGAAGCGGAATGGCGCGCGCTTTGTCCACGGCCTGGCGGATTTCATCGCGTCCGATTTCGCGCGGGCGATTTCCGGTTCCCCGGTTGGCGCTTCCAAAAACCAAGCCGCCATGAGTATTGATTCCGCGCACGTGCGATCCCGCCACGCCGAGGACGGCGTGCTCCACGGCAATTCCGGCGCTATCTTCCGCCTGCTCGACCGCTTTTTGAATGGAGGCGACTGCTTTGTCGAGATCAACGATGATGCCCTTACGCGAGCCCCGGGATTGCCCGAGCCCGTGACCGCGGTAGCGCAAACCGTTCTCAGTGATCTCAGCGACCAGAACGCAGGTCTTGGCGCTGCCTACGTCAATCGCGGTCAAAAAATTTCCCTGCGGCCTCGGCATGGTTACTGGGTTCCCTGTCCTTTCGCAACGGCTGGGCTCGGTTTTTGCAAAGGAGCTGGTGATTTGGAAATGCTGGGAGCGGCGGGGCCCCTGGTTGTTGGCGCCGTTTTCGTAGCAGCATGTTTCGCCGGAGTCCACCGCTTATGCCAACGTGTCTTCGGCGCGGGCTTGTTCGCAACAGGCTTGTTAGCCGCAGCTTTGGTCGCTGTCGGTTTAAACGCTACCGGTTTAGGCAGCACCACGGGTGCAGACTTGATGGGCTCGCGGTTCACCAGCGCTGCGGGTTTCACTCCGGCAGCCATCGCAGCGTGAAGAGCTGCAGCCGAGAGTCGGGGCTGAGGCTCGGCGCCGCGCAAGTCCGGGTTCACGATGATCTGGCGGTCGTAGCGCAGGTCCACCGACTCCAGCCTCTGGAATTGTTG
>WNFI01151687.1_pt1 | contig 14511 bp, 14 predicted proteins | sample 5400471 | NCBI WGS metagenome assembly WNFI01 (sample SAMN13153348, study PRJNA577476) | soil metagenome | isolation source: 100 cm saprolite on Douglas fir-dominated hillslope | place: USA:California | collected 2013-09-17
GGGGTTGCATGACAATTATCAGGACCGCGAGCTGGTGGACCAGGTTCTTGCGCCGCTGCGTGAATTGAAATTGCTCGAGCCGCGCATGGCACGCTCCTTTGGGCAGGATCATCTCTCTTTCGATGAAGCCGGTGTGCCGGGATTTTTCTGCATCCAGGAGCGCGCGGAATACAACCTGACGCACCACAGCCAGTCAGACACGTTTGACAAAGTGTGGAAAGACGACCTGAACCAAGGCGCGCAAGTACTGGCCGCCTGGGCCTATAACACTGCGAACCTGCCGGAAATGCTGCCACGACGTCCGCTGCCCTATAACCCCGCCAAAGATGCAAAGAAAAAAGAGGCGCCAAAGCCCGATCCGGTTGCGGAACTGGACACGAAAATTCTGGAACAGGTAAAAGCCGATGAGCCCACATTGAAGGCCGACCTGACGTATCTGACGGAGCACATCGGCCCGCGACTCACCGGCTCGGCGAAACTGGACCAGGCGAGCCACTGGACCGCGGAGCAATTCAAGGCGGCGGGCCTTACCAACGTGCACTTGGAGGACTGGACGATTGCTAATAGCTGGACGCGCGGCCCGGCGAGCGGCCGGCTGATTCTTCCGACCGAGCAGACATTGACGCTGGCTTCAGCAGGATGGTCTCCCAGCACGAATGGCTCGGTGCGGGGACCGGTTGTTGGCGTTACGTTTGAAAAACTTGAGGACCTGGAGCAATACAAGGGAAAACTAAAGGGCGCGATCGTCTTGTTTGGCCGCCTTCGAAGGATGGAAGCCCCAGAGTTCCCCTTGGCGACTCCCTGGGACAAGAGCACGATTCCACTGATGCATCCCGAGAATGAAATGCCCATTGACCCGGCAGCTTACCGGCAGGCCCGGCTGGCAGCCTTGAAGATGTTTGCCGAGGAGAAAGTCAGTGCTGTGCTGCTCGCTTCGGAGAAGGAGTTTGGACTGCTGAACATGTCCGCGCAGTCGCGGGAATACCAAGCCGCGCTAGTTCCGGTGGCATATGCGGTGCGCGAGAACTACGAGCAGTTGTGGCATGTGCAGGAGGAGGGGCACGCGGAGGCGGAGGTAAGCATCGAGGGAAGCCTCAGCGGCAAGCCGGTGCAGGTGTACAACACCGTGGCGGAGATTCGCGGAACGGAGAAACCAGATGAGGTGGTTATAATCGGGGCGCACTTGGATTCCTGGGACCTGGGCACCGGCGCGACGGACAATGGCACAGGATCAATGGCTGTGCTCGCCGCCGCGCGGGCTCTGCAAAAAGTCGGAGTGAAGCCGAAGCGCACGATCCGGTTTGTGCTCTTCACCGGCGAAGAGCAGGGTTTGAACGGCTCGCGCGCTTACGTGAAAGCGCACAAGGACGAGTTGCCAAAGATTTCTGGGGTGCTGGTGCACGATACAGGGACGGGTAAGGTGCTTACCATTGGCTTGATGGGAAATTATGGCGTGCGCGAGACGATTGACCATGCGCTGTATCCGCTCGCCAAGGCGCAGGACATTGGATTAGTAGAGCCAAGTCTGCGCAGGGAGGGCGGCTCCGACCACGTGCCATTTGATGAAGCGGGCGTGCCGGGTTTTTGGTGCGTGCAGGACGTCGCCGACTACGACAAGATGCATCACTCGCAGGCAGACAGGCTGGAGCACGTGCGCTGGGATGACTTGACGGAAGGCGCGCAGGTGCTGGCGGTGTTTGCATACAACGTGGCGCAATTGCCTGAGCTGTTGCCGAGGAAGCCGGCGAAAGAGAAGAAAGCCGATCAGTAGATACGTGCGGGCAAGCGCGCGCGGTTGAGGACGAGGGCTTGCTCACGGCAGGCGGAGCACCAATACTTCCTTCTATGCGAGCTGTTGTGCAGCGGGTGAGCCGTGCCAAGGTTACGGTCGAAGAACGCATCACCGGGGAAATCGGCGCCGGGTTGATGGTTTTGCTTGGCGTGGGCCGGGAAGATTCTCCCGCGGTGGCTGCTTCGCTGGCGGAAAAGGTCGCAAACTTGCGTATCTTCGAGGATGAAAAGGGGAAAATGAACCGGTCGCTGCTGGACGTGAAGGGCGCAGCCCTCGTGGTCTCGCAATTCACTTTGTACGGCGACGCGCGCGGGCAGCGCCGCCCGAGCTTCATTTCCGCGGCGCCGCCCGAGCAGGCGGCTCTGCTGTACGAGGAATTCAATAAGGCGCTGCACGGGCTTGGCGTTACCGTAGCTACTGGAATTTTTCAGGCGATCATGTCGGTGGAGTTGGTTAATGAAGGCCCGGTCACAATCCTCCTCGACTCTGACAAGACGTTTTAAAGGTTCTTCGCGCAAGCATCCCGCGGAGCGTTGGAGTCGAACAAGCGGAGCGAATTCGGCGGCAAGTGACTCGCTCAGCGCGATGGATTGCGGCGGACGCGCTGCGCGAGCTCAGAAGCGACGCGATGCAGCAGCGGCTGCGGCGGAAGGCGGCGTGAGACGATGGCATCAATGACAAATGCGTTCGCATCGGCAAAAATGAAGATTCGGAGAGCGCGGCGCGGCGATGCTGAGCGGATCGCGCAGCTCTCCGGAGAGCTGGGCTATCCGGCTTCGGCGGCTCAGGTCGCCACGAGATTGCGGCAGCTCACTCCTGTTTCAAAGCATGCCGTGTTTGTCGCGGAATCCCCCGACGCAGCCACCGGCGTGGTAGGTTGGGTGCATGTCAGCGTGGCGCATTTGTTGGAGAGCGATATCCGGGCCGAAGTAAACGGTCTGGTCGTTGCGGAAGGCCAGCGCAGCGCAGGAGCGGGAGCGAAACTTCTGGAAGCCGCCGAGGAGTGGGCGCGAAGGCGGGGTTGCCGCGGGATGAATGTGCGATCGAATGTGATCCGCGAGCGGGCGCACGGGTTTTACGAACGGAACGGCTACGAGCATTACAAGACGCAAAAAGCGTTCCGCAAGGCGCTTTAGCTTGTTTCCACGCTGAGAACACCAAGAACGAATAAAGACAGCCAGGGTTGGCTGTCCCGCACCCACCTGCCGGGTTACTCCCGCGAACCGTCCGCGATCCGCGCTGCCCTGGTATATCGCAGTACGATATACTAGAGGCATGAGCACGGAGATTACCACCGACGAATACCGAGCGTTGGCAGAATTGCGCTACAGAATCCGTCATTTCGTGCGCGAAGGAGACATGGTTGCACAGGCCGTGGGGCTGGAGCCTCAACAGTATCTGCTGTTGCTTGCGATTCGAGGATTGCCGGCCGGTGAAGAGGCGACGATCCGGACTCTGGCGGATCGGCTGGCCTTAAAACATCACAGCGTGGTGGAACTGATCGACCGCCTGGAGACACACGGCTATGTGCGGCGCTCGCGCGGGCGTGACGACCGGCGGCGCGTGCTGGTCTCGTTGCTGCCTCGCGGGGAGCGCATCCTGGAACAAGTGGCGCGGCACCGCATCGGCGAATTGCGCTCGACCGGGCATGCGCTGGTGCGCGCCATCGATCAATTGCTGGAAAAGGCGCCGCAAGCAAGTCACAAGGAGTCTTCGGGGAAGCGGGAAAGGCGTGGATAAAGCAGAAAAGGCGACGCCGTGTGGATGCGCTGCCAGTCGTCAGTCGCGCCGACGTGCACAAGCTGGAGGGCATTGTCGCGCTACGCGACGTGCTGAAGTTTTACGGGTTTGCGTTGCAAGTTGAGCAGACCAATCCGCCGTGCCCTTGAAACGGCCATTGTCGCGAGGATCACGCGCCGCAGACTAGAAACCGCCGCCACCGCCGCCGCCGAATCCCCCGCCGGAAAAGCCTCCGCCACCGGAAAAGCCAGAACCTCCCGAGCTGCGCGGTGCGGAGGCCATCACGTTGCCGGCGCGCGAGGACATGTAGCTCAAATCGTTCGTGAACATCATCGGATAAAAGCCCGGACCATACGAGGAGCCGCGATACCACTGCGGCGGCTGCGTCATGATTCCCTGGAAAGCCCGGCTCCAGTTTTTCTCCACGCCGAGCGCCATCGCGAACGGCAGGAATTTCTCGAACATTTCGGGCGTCTTAATCGTGCGATTGAAACGATCGGATTCAACGTGCACGAGAAAATCCTCAAAGCCTAGGACACCCTCCAACGCGCGCGCGCCCTGTTCCGTGTGCGCGGGCATGAACCAACCAAACCCGCAAATGATCAAGCCCGTGAGGATTCCCGCGATGATGAACGTCAGCGGAGCCATGCCTTGGCTCGAAGCGACCTTCAACCCCCCAAATGTCAAAAGAAAGCCGACGACCACGCCCGCTGCGATGTAAGCGGAACGGACGCTATCCGGGCGCCTGGTGTAGTAGCCGTCCGCCACCAGCGAAGAAAAGATGTTGCTCTTGATGCCGGGCAAGTTTGTATAGAAATGGTTTTCCAGGCTGGACATCGAGACGGATTCGCCGACCGTTCCCGTCGTGAACATACCCTCGAGCAACGCCTGCTCGTGCGGCTTCAGCTTCGCCCATTCCGCGCGATCCTTTTGCACGATGAAGTTGTAATCCTTGTCGTGCATCAGCCCGAGCATGCGGTCCCTCTGGTGTTCCTCGATGACGATATAGCCGCGCACGGCCAGGTCGACGATGGACGCTGTGATGTCGCGCATGTCCGCGGAGTTATCCACCAGTGTGCCCACTTCTCCCGGCGTGAGCTGGTCCGGAGGTTCATACTGCGCGGCGATGGGCCGCAGCCGCGGGTCGCGCCCGCGCGTCCACCACAAATAAAACATCACCACAAATGCGCCGACGGGAATACCGAGCGGCCAATTGCTATGGAAGAATAGAATAAGCTTGCTCGACGCTGTTGGCTCGTGAACGAAGCCTTTGTCGAACGCGACGGCGACGGTCAATCCTTCGTGCAAGTGCAAAGGCTCGCGCGTGTGCACCTCGACGCCGTTTCCGGCAATGTCCACGTCCGCATTTTGTGCGCGCGAACGGTACGCGCCGGTAAAGACATTAGCGCGAATATTCGTGGTGCCTTCCGGAAGGATGATGCGCGCGCTGGCCGCCTGAATGGGAATGTCCCACTCGTCGCCGGTCACGTTCCAGTAGAGCTCGTCGTGGTCCTCGAAAAAGCGCAGCGCATCGGAAACCGAATATTCGATGGAGATGTTCTGCGTGGAGTTGTCGGCGTCCGGAACGTAAATCTTGAGCTTACGGTAATGACGCTCGCGGCTGGTCTCGTACTTCAGCGCTTGGCCGCTTCCGTTCACCACGCGCTTCACGTCAAGAAACAGCGAGTAATTCAGCCCCTGCGGCGTAACATATTCGACCGGAATCGTTCGATAAAGCCCATGCCACGGCCCGCCGATAAAATGCGCTTGAATGGTCTCCGTGACATCGATCGTTCCGTCCGGCATAACGACCGTTTCGGACTGAAAGTTTTCGATGCGCAGCTCGCGGGTGCTGAGAGCCGAAGTTGCCGGGAAAACAAAAGCAGAAACTAGAGCGATGGCGAAGAACGATCGGATGGCGATGCGGCGCACGCGCGTCATTCAGTGTGTAGCTCCAGCGTCATGCCGTGGGCGCGCTAAAGCTGACTTTCGGCGCTTCGCGCTCGGCAGGCGCGGAGACCTCGAAGAATTCACGCGGCTTGAATCCCAGCATGTTCGCGAAAATATTCGAGGGGAACTGCTGGATTTTGGTGTTCAGGTCGCGGACCACGGCGTTGTAATAGCGCCGCGCATTCTGCACGGTGTCCTCGATTTGAGTGAGCGAAGTCTGCAGCGACGTGAAGCTCTCGATGGCGCGGAGTTGCGGATACGCTTCGGAAAGCGCAAACAAGCTCTTCAGCGCGCCGGTAAGCATGTTCTCTGCTTGCGCCTTGTCACCAGGGCTGGTCGCGCTCATGGCTCGATTGCGCGCGTTGATCACCGCCTCCAGCGTACCTTTCTCATGTCCCGCGTAGCCCTTGACCGTCTCCACCAGGTTCGGAATCAAGTCGTAGCGCCGCTTGAGCTGCACATCGATGTCCGCCCAGGCGTTGTCGCAGGTGACTTTTAGGCGCACCAAGCTGTTGTACATCCCGACCAGGAAAACAATGATCAGGACCAACGCGATCAAAATAATCCAGCCAATCATGGGCCAACCTCACGCAGGAAGGAGTACGTGCACACTGCCGGTGAAGCCAATATACGTGTCCGCATCGATGACTGTAAAGAAGCCTGGTGCCCTGCTGTGTGTTAGCGATACCGCCGTGGAATTGTTGCCTCTGGCGTATAGTTCCGCATTGGTTTATGCTGCACTCAGCTTTTCGCGGCTTCCCTCTTTATGCTCTTCAAAACGCTCAGCGCTTCCGTCTATGGCATCGACGCCTACCTCGTCGAAGTGGAGGTCGATGTAGGCTCCGCGCGCATGACCGACTTCAATGTTGTCGGGCTGCCGGATAATGCCGTGAAGGAAAGCCGCGAGCGTATCAAGTCCGCGCTTAGGAACTGTGGGTTCGAGTTCCCCCATGGCCAGGGCGTCACAATTAACCTGGCGCCCGCCGATGTGCGCAAAGAGGGCTCCGCTTTCGATTTGCCTATGGCGTTGGGACTGACCGGTTGCATGGGACATTTCTTCGGCAAAATGCTGGACAAGTGCATGTTTCTCGGCGAGCTCTCGCTGGACGGCAGCGTGCGGCCGGTGCGGGGCGCGCTGTCCGCGGCGCTGGCCGCGCGTGAAGTCGGCTTGAAATCCGTGGCTGTTCCCGAAGCGAATGCGCGCGAGGCCGCTGTCGTGGAAGGCGTGGATGTCTTCGCGCTGAAGTCACTGCCGCAAGCCGTGGACTTGGTGAATTCTCCGGAATCGTTTCAGCCCGTGCGGGTAGATGCGCGCCAGTTGCTCAGCGAAGCGGCGCAATACGCGGTCGACTTGCGTGACGTCCACGGCCAGCAGGCAGCCAAGCGCGCTCTGGAGGTGGCTTGCGCGGGCGGTCACAACATTTTGTTCATCGGACCGCCCGGAGCGGGCAAGACCATGCTCGCCAAACGCATCCCTACTATCTTGCCGCCCATGTCGCTGGAGGAGGCCATCGAAACCACGCGCATCCACAGCGTCGCCGGCGTTCTGGAGGACAGCCGCGGCTTGGTGGGCACGCGACCCTTCCGCTCGCCGCACCACACCATCAGCGATGCCGGGCTCATTGGCGGCGGCGCTGTGCCGAGGCCAGGCGAAGTATCGCTAGGTCACAACGGCGTGCTCTTCCTGGATGAATTGCCCGAGTTTCAGCGCAACGTGCTGGAGGTCATGCGCCAGCCGCTGGAAGACGGTTCCGTGACGATTGCGCGCGCCGCGGTTTCCGTAACCTTCCCCTCTCGCTTCATGCTGGCTGCCGCCATGAACCCTTGTCCCTGCGGCTATTTCGGCGACCCTACGCGCGAGTGCCACTGCACTCCGCCGATGATTCAGCGGTACGTCTCCAAGATTTCCGGTCCTCTCCTGGATCGCATCGATATTCACATCGAAGTGCCCGCGGTGAAGTACAAGGAGTTGCGTGCGCCCTCCTCCTCAGTGGATTCCGCTGCGGTACGCCAAGGGGTGATCGAAGCGCGCAACCGCCAGACCGAGCGTTATCGCGCTGACAAGAAGACGTACTCCAATGCGCAGATGATGCCCAAAATGATCCGCAAGTACTGCGCCATTACGCCGGACGGAGAAAAATTGCTGGAAAACGCCATCACCCGGTTAGGTCTCTCAGCCCGGGCACATGATCGCATTCTGAAAGTGGCGCGCACGATTGCGGACCTTGATGCCGCGGAAAATATCGAGCCTCGGCACCTCAGCGAGGCGATTCAGTACCGGACTCTGGACCGTTCCTATTGGGCGTAGCAGTTGCCGTCCGGGGAACGGCCATTTCTCTACGGGAACAACGGGGCGACCCTAGAGCTGCTCCTCCATTGACTCGGTTTCCGTCCCTATGTTACCCATAAGGCGCCCACAACCGGGCCGATTGGGCGCTGGTGACGCCCGCGCATGTCCGAAGACTCCAAGCACCTTGAAATTACTTTGGAGACGCAGGTCGAGAGCGTCAATCTCGCCGAGGAAATGTGTCTGCGCGTGGCGGAGGCTGCCGGATTCGGCGAAGACGACTGCTACCGCATTGGAATGTCCGTGCGCGAAGGCGTCATCAATGCCTTTCACTATGGCAACGAAGAGCGCCCCGAAAAAAAGATTCACCTCGTTCTGGACCTCACGCCGGAAAAAATGATTATTCACGTTTTGGACGAAGGGAAGGGTTTCGACCTCGGCGGCGTGCCCAACCCTCTCGCCGAGGAAAACCTGCTGAGCACCTCCGGCCGCGGCATCTTCCTGATGCGCGCGTTCATGGATGAATTCGAGGTCGTCCCAGGCCGTACGGGGGGTGCGGAAATCATCATGTCCAAGAAATTGCCTTTGTCCGGAAATCCCGGAACCAACGGCAAAAGCGGCCAAGGGGCCGCACCGAAAAAGGAAGCTTGAGCCCAATCTAAATGGCACTGCGAGCCACATATCGTGAAGCTGCCGGCGTGACCGTCGTCGATATCAGCGGCCGTATTACGCTCGGCGAAGGCAGCGCGCTTTTGCGAAAGACTATCCGCGAGTTGCTGGAAGATCAGCGTACCCTCATCCTTCTGAATCTGGCCGATGTCGATTACATCGACAGCTCCGGCATCGGAGAACTCGTCAGCGCCTACACGGGAGTGAAAAATCGAGGCGGCAGCCTCAAGCTTCTGCAACTGACAAAAAAAGTGCACGATCTCCTGCAACTGACCAAGCTGTTCACCGTCTTCGAGGTCTACTCTGACGAGAATAGCGCTCTGCGCAGCTACCGCTAGTTCCGCAGAATGGCTCGGTTCGAGTTTTTGCTCTCCCTCAACTGCCCCGCTCGCCGGACGGCGTAAGGTGCGGAAGAATCGGAAAGATGCGAGCCAGGTCTGACAGCATGTGGGTGGAAGCCCGCGCCAAGGAGCTGGGCTTTGATCTTTGCGGCGTTGTATCCGCCGGGAAATTCCCTGAGCTGGAGCACACGGAGGAGTGGCTGGCGCGCGGGTTCGCTGGCGAAATGAAGTATTTATCCGACCCGCGCCGGCGTAGCGCAGATGGCGCTTTTCCGGGCATTCGCAGCGCGATCGTCTGCGCTCTTAACTACAGCACGAACTTGCCCGGGTCGACCGACGTCACCCATCTGCCCGAAGATGCTGAGCCGCGCGGATGGATTTCACGCTACGCCTGGGGTGACGACTACCATGAAGTGTTACAAGAAAGACTAAACGAATTAGCGGCAGCTCTCAGGGAACGTTTTGCCGAACCCTTCGAGGCTCGTGTTTATGCCGACACCGGACCGCTACAGGAGCGAATCTTCGCTAAGTATGCGGGCCTCGGCTGGCTGGGCAAGAATACCCTGCTTTTGAATCAGCGCCTGGGTTCATGGATTTTTCTCGGAGTGATCGTCACAACCTTGGATCTTGCCCCAACCTTGGAGGATGGCGTCCTGCCGCCGCCAGATTTGTGTGGAAGCTGCCGCCGCTGTATCGACGCGTGCCCCACGCAAGCTTTCGTCGAGCCTTACGTCATGGATGCGCGCCGCTGCATCTCCTATCTCACCATCGAGCTGCGCGGCGCGGTTCCCGGCGAGTTGCGTGAGCCCATCGGCAGCCATGTGTTCGGCTGCGACATTTGCCAGGACGTTTGTCCCTGGAACCGCCGCGCGCCCACAACTCCGCTCGAAGAATTCCTCCCGAGAACGTTTCCCGCCGCGCTCGAAAGTGTGCCGCTGAAGGACGGCCAAACAGAAAATATGCAGCTCCTCTTCGGGCCCGGACAGCAAGAGATTTCAGGCTCGTTGGAGCAATCGTTGTTCCTCCCCAGGCTCGAGTGGCTGGCCGCCATGGACGAAACGGAATTTCGCCGCATTTTCCGCGGCAGTGCCATCAAGCGCGCCAAGTGGCGCGGTATTGTTCGCAACGCTTGCATTGCTCTGGGTAATTCAGAGCTCCACCGCGGAACACACGTCTATCAAAGGATCAGCGAATTGCTGCAGCGTCTTTGTTCCTCGGCGGACGCCGTCATCGCGGAATCTGCCCTTTGGGCGCTCTCCCGCATCCAATGAGAGGCGAAAGGCGATCCGCTAAAGAGCTTTCTTTTGTTGCCCGGGCGAGCGGAGGTTTACCATCATCCGCGGTATAGCGGTATAATCCCCACGCACTCTGACTCGCGTGAGCGCGTCGCTGGAGGTTGCCATGAATCGCCGCAGGTTTATCGCTGGCAGCGGCATCGTTGGCGCAGGGCTGATTGGAGCAGGCGGTGCCGTGCCAGGCCTGTTGCTCGCTGACACCAGGAATCCCAATTCAAATTCACAATCGGAGGAAAAACCCGTGGCATTCACAGTGCCCCCGCTGCCGTACCCATTCGACGCTCTGGAACCGCACATTGACGCCAAGACCATGGAAATCCATCATGACAAGCATCATGGGGCCTACGTCACAAACCTCAACAAGGCCCTCGAGGGCCAGGCCGACTTGCAATCCAAGTCGCTCGATGACCTGCTCAAGAATCTGGACGCTATTCCCGAAAACATCCGGCAGGCAGTGCGCAACAATGCCGGCGGCCACTGGAACCACTCGCTATTCTGGACGCAGTTGAAAAAAGGCGGCGGTGGCGAGCCCAAGGGTGACCTTGCCGCGGCGATTAAGTCCACCTTCGGCTCGTTTGCGGACTTCCAGGCAAAGCTCGCCGCCGCTGGCATGGGCCGCTTCGGCTCTGGGTGGGCTTGGCTGCTCGTGAAAGACGGAAAGCTGACAATCGATTCGACGCCAAACCAGGACACCCCGATTTCGTTGAAGGGCAAGGCCGTGCTGGGGGTGGACGTCTGGGAGCATGCGTATTATCTGAAATACCAGAATCGTCGCGCCGACTACATCGCGGCCTGGTGGAACGTGGTCAATTGGGACTCCGCGGCCGAACAGTACGCGTCGGCGCGGAAATAACAACAACTATTGCGCGCTCAGAAATGAAGAGGCCCGGACCGCGTCATGGTCCGGGCCTCTTGTGCTTTCGCCCTCAGAGAGAAATCAAGCCAGCATTTGCTGCTTCGTCAGCCCAATCGGACCGACGTTCCTCGCAACTTGGGTGTATCTGTGTGGAGCAGGAAGCGAAGGACGAGTCTCGCGCGGGCCTACCGGCTCCGCCACCGTCATCGGCACCGCAGTAAGGCGTCCCGCTTCCCGGACCAGTTCCATGCGGCCCCGCACCCGGAACTTCGCAAGCAGTGAAGACACGTGAAATTTTACCGTCCGCTCGGAGAGATTCAGCGACACAGCGATTTCCTTATTGGCCAGGCTGCGCATGATGCCGGCAAGCACTTCTTCTTCGCGGCGCGTGAGTTTTACCGAGCTTCCCACCGAGTGCCCCGCTTGCAGCAGCTGCTCGGCCTTTTCCGCGAGCCCCTCTAGTGCGTCCGGAGCCGCCTGCACCATTACCACGTAGTCGCGCGGAGATTGCCCTCGCACCAGGCAGTGCATCGCCAGCAAGCCAGCAGCCTGGTCCACGGGGAACCTTCCGTCGGCTCCCGCTTCCACATGAAAATGGGAAACGCCGGTGTTTCTTTCATAAAAAAAATAAAGCTCTTTGCGAAGATCTGCGCGCGCTACATTCGAATTGGTTTGCTCACTCCTCCGGATTATTTTCACATGCACCCCTCTTTATGCAGTCTCGGGTAGGAACCGAGACTTGTGATTTGGTTTGATTTCGCCTCTTGGCGAGGCATAGTTCCACAGCACGCAGCAAGCGGCGGGCAAGGAGCCAAGGTTTGGGACTGAGGAACGAGAGAATCCCCTTAACCAGCACGACTTTGGCGCGAGAAGGAGCCCCCTGTCATTTCGCTTGCGACGAAATACCTCTCTCTCGCCGCAATTACAATGCAAACCCTGCTGTAAATTTGCATCAGGGCAAACCCCTACGATAGTGGTACTTACGTACTGCAAAGCCTTTAGGGCGCAATGATTTGAGCGTAGGAATTTCACGGTCTACGAAATTTTTCCCCCTACTACGCTTTTCTTCCATGCGTTTACAACCAGTTGCGCCGCGCTGGTTCACACACTCCCTGCCCTGTGGAAAACTTTCTTCCAAAACGTTAGTACTACCGACAGCCTGCAGTAATTTTCTCAATATCCTACGATTCGTGTTTGTTGCGGGGAGATCAGCTCGTACGTAACGCCACGCCAGCGGACTTTCCGGGTGAACAACGACATCACGAAATTGGTCAGGAACAGGTAAGGAACAAAAACGCCCAGCACGACATACATCCATGCTTGCCCCGCAATTTTCGCGCGAGACGTCTGCAAAACTTCCGTTGCCACTGCAACACGAAGCCCGCCGCGTATGGCCGCCAGCAGGATCGGCACAAACGTCAGCACCGCCAGGTGAAACGCCGGCAGTGTCGCGAAGAAATTGCTCAGCGTGACTTCCAGCCCGAGCGGCAGGGTCAGGCAGTACAAAAAGTGCGTGACAGCTCCTGATGCCCAGTTCTTCTTTGAGTAGACCTTGGTGATCAAAATTTGACGGTTCGTGAATTCGAATAGGCCCCGGAAATCAACGTCCACGTAAGTAGGCGTGAGGCACTCCGGTACGAACACGATGGAACGTCCGGCGTGTTGCAATGCGCGTGTCATGGAGTAATCGTCGCTAACCGAGTGTTGCCATTCCTCGAACACGCGAATTTCGTCGAAGACGCTTCGGCGGATCGCCGTTCCTCCGCCCCAGCAGAAATTTTTTCCTTTCTCGCTGAGCATCGTCACGATCGAAGCATTCCACGCGGCCAGCAGCGCCGTTGCGAGATTGTGGCCTCTGGGAATCAGCCATCGCATGGTAGTAGCGGCGCCGACTTGCTTGTCGTTGAGTGGCGCAACCAAACGCCGTAACCAGAATTTTCCCGGCCGCCCGTCTGAGTCGGCAAAAACCAGGACTTCAAACTCAGCCGTCAGCTGTTCGAGCGCCACTCGTAAATTGTGTACCTTCTCGCCGCACTCTTCCGGCCGGTCCGCAATAATCACGTGCGCGGGCGCCCTGGAATGCTCCGCGACGCGCTTCACCGTGGTGTACGCGGAATCGGATGCGGACGCCAGGACGAAGAAGATCTCGTAGTTGCGGTAATCAAATTCGGTCAGCGCCACCAGATTGTGCTCTAGCCCGGGTTCCATGCCTTTGCACGAACACAGCACCGCCGCGCGCGGCGCATTGAAGCCCGGATCGCCTCGCATCCTCCGCCGTGCGTACGCCGCCCAGCGCAGCCCCTGCCATACCAGGTACGCACCTACACCTATTTGAATGATGGCCAGGTAATAAAACAGAGTTTCCATTTAAATCCGAGCCTAACAGAACCATTTATCTCCCGCAGCGTTGCGTGAACAGGTAGAATCGCACCGGTTAACATCCCCTCCAGGAGAGTGGCTATGAATCGCGTGGACAGCTCCATGGTCACCACGGCTAACGAAATCCCCGGCTACCGCATCGTCAAGAACTTTGGCATCGTGCGCGGAATAATTGTCAGGTCGCGCAGCGTGATCGGAAATTTGGGCGCCGCGCTGCAGACCATCATCGGCGGTAACATCACCATCCTGACCAATCTTTGCGAGAAGACCCGCGAAGATGCCTACGAGCTGCTGTTGCAACATGCCGCGCAGCACGGCGCCAACGCCGTCATCGCCATGCGCTACGACGCCCCGGAGTCGTCACTTGAAGCCGCAGTGGTAGAATCCGCCTGCCATGTTTTGCGTCCTGCAGCGCGGAAATCTCCTCGACTGGGCGCTTCTGCTCGAGCTGCGGCGCTGACGGTAACGTAGTGATGGTGCGTCGCCCGGCTCAAACGCCAGCGTCTTCCTACTTAAGCGCCGACACCACCTGCTCCGTCAATTCCTCCAGCGAAATCAGCGCCCGGCTTGCCGCTACTCGCGCCTTCTCCAGAAACGACGCATCCAGCAAAAACGCGCCGCGGTCGACAAACGGATGATTCGCCGCCTCAAACGGTTTGCGCCGCCGCCCGGACGCGCTCCGCGCCATCAGCTCCTCATAAATCTGGAAATCTTTTTGAAAATCCAGCGCCTCGCCCACCGACCATTTCTCATGCCGCGCCAGCGCTCCTAAGTACTTCCGCCGGTATGCCGCCGCTTCGCTCTTCGCCATCGGGCGCGGCTTGGATCTCGCCGTTGGCTGATGGTCCCGCGTGATTATCTCCATCGCGTGCACGCTTGCCGCGATCAGCGCCTCCCGTTGCAACAATGCCAGCAAATCGCGATACAGCGCGGCGTGCACCTGCAGGCCGTGCCGTCCGTGTTCCACCACGTAGGAATCCACAAACCGCGGCACGATGCGTTCCCGTTGCAGCGCTTCTGCCAATTGCGCCGCCATCTCAGCCGCTGCATCGGTGGCCGATTGTTTCGCCGCACTCATTACGCCCATGGTAGCAGGAGTGCCAAAAAAGAAGGGCCGGATTGGCGTCCGGCCCATGCTCTGGAAGTGAAACCGTGCTACAACCAACTGCGATTTGTTAGTACTTGCTCCACGTAAACGTATC
>WNFI01405106.1_pt1 | contig 14511 bp, 12 predicted proteins | sample 5400471 | NCBI WGS metagenome assembly WNFI01 (sample SAMN13153348, study PRJNA577476) | soil metagenome | isolation source: 100 cm saprolite on Douglas fir-dominated hillslope | place: USA:California | collected 2013-09-17
CCAAATGCCTCTCCCCAGCCAGGCCTGGGGTCGACAGCCGATTCTCGTCCGTTGGACCCGGGACCGTCGTCGGCACATGGTAACTTGAACGTAGATTCAAATATCAATCCTCCGCCGAGTGTAGGGCCAATAGGGAATTCTGATCAGGCCGGCCCGTCATCGGCACCAAATATCAATCCTCCGCCGAGCGTAGGGCCGACAGGTTCCCATCCGACGGGGTCAGGCGAGTCCAACTCGCTGAGAATGCCGACAAACGACCCTCTTTTGGCGAGCTCGCCGGAACAAGGCCCCTATCCCCTGAACGAATTTACCTGGCAGAACGACCGTTATTATTCGTGGAGCTCGGCAACGTCTTCTCCGGGGGAATCGTGGGAAACGTGGAACGGGATGATGTCGGATGGCGGGTCGTCGCCACATGATTCGTTGGAGACCCCGATGCCGACAGACGACTCTCGACCGTCGAGCCCATCATCGGTACATGGTAATCCAAATGTCTCACCTCCGTCGGACCCAGGACCAACACCCGACCATCCTCCACCGACCCCGCCGTCGGATGCAGGGCCATCAACAGGACCACACCCTCAGCCAAGCCCAGAGCCACCGCAGCACGAGTCAGAAACTTTTCTCAACGACCTATTCAAAGGCAAAATCAAGCGTCGGGAGTTGCAGGGTACCATTGACTCTGAGTACGTCTCTGCCTCTTCCCTCCCTCTCCCGCTGATCCTCAATCTATTTGAGTCATAAACATCCTGACTTTGAGCTTCCTCAGTTCAACGATTAAGGCTTGTGATAAACTTCTGAATGCTCCTGCGACCGACGCAATTAGTGGTATCACCCGCCGTCGTGAAGGTATGCCCCCGCATGATCTTCAAAGCGGAACGGAATTGGCGTCGCGTGGTCGTGTTAGGCTGAGCGACGAGGACATCCGATTGCTGTCCGCTTCAGCACGCAGGATGCACGAGAGTCTCGATTAGGCGATTCCGAGGGGGTTCTAAGAGGAATGCAATATTTGGATTTGTTATACTGTACGAATGCTTCGCTAGCAGATTTCGACCCTTCGGTGCTGGAACCATCAATTGGGTTGTATAAACATCACATCATGCCAGCTGGGATAGAGAACGTTAGAATGACATCTGGCAGAGGGATCATATCCAACAATTCCCTCGTGGGTTCTGCGTACCTGGACAGAATCTAGGAGGCCTGCGAGTTGCGATCATCATTCCATGAAGGGGTAGACAGTCGTTAGACGGCAGCTCGTCGGTAATCGGAATCGTAGTGGGCTGGAGCATTTGAAGAGAACGACGTCGGTGAGCCATCCGTGCAAATGAGCCTACACTATGGGGAAATCCTGGGACCTCGAATGTGAGATTTACGGCGCAGATGTTGTCCTTCTCACAGGGTAGAAACATATCAGATGTTCTTGATCAATCGTGTCTGTCCATTCAGTTATCTAGGCGTCGGACATGCGCTCCTTGATCTATGTTGAAAAGTGTGCCACGGCTCACGGAGCTTCAGGACGTGTGCTAAGATCCACGAACTAGGGGAAGCTGAATGCAGTCAGCTACGTTGCAAAAAGTATCCCTGTCCCCACTGGCACTCCCAGCCTGGTGATGCAACCACCAAGGTGCTGGAGCCCTCGGTGGAAGACAGGGTCTGGCGCAGTCAGACGCCAGCTTGAGAGGATCCAACTGGAGATGCACTGAGTCGGAATCAAGGCACCGACACAGGAGGACCCGAGTGTTGTATTGAGGAAACAAGGCGCTCAAGTCTACTTCGTGCACGATAGTAGTGCTTGCTATAGTTGCCTTCCCCAATGTACAGAGACGAGCGCAAGCTGGACTTGATTCAGTAATGGTTAACTCGAAATTGTACGCATCTCCCCACCTTCGCAGATGCTCCACGGCTTCCTCATTTGCGCACTGCGCACCATCATCAAAGAAGTTCTTCTCTGGTGATCCACCGTCGAACGTGAAGTGCCTCACAAGGCGAAAGAAGACAACTGGTACGAGAGCGTATTCACTCCAAAAGGCGCGACGTATATAGCTAACATATGACATTGTAACCATGACTGGGCAAGATTTGGCGACGACGCGAATGACTTTAGGCCGGATAGGCATCTTGATCTTGAGGCCAAGGGCAAACTGAAGAAGTTCCACCTGGTACAAACGACTCGCTTTTCATACTAAACAGCGAGAATTTGATGGGCTGCGAGTCTGCAACGCTTGAGTGCGCGCGAGACGAGAAGGGGAAGGACTGCCTCCGTTCAGGGATAAGAGCATCATTACGTCAGTACACTGTGGATCTGTCTTCGGATCATATCACTGATTTTTTTTGGATGCAGCTGCCAGTGTAGGCCGTACGATTGCGTGGTAATGAGAAACTGTTTGGAGCCAACGTGAATTCGGGCCAGAGTAGTCAACTCATAAATTCTTCAAATTATCGTGTTTTGTCCCACTAAAACATCTCAGACATCGGCGCACGCTATCAGTGGTTCAAGTGGGCACCACATATGGTTCTGGGGGTTTATTTATCGTTGATCCGAACAATCATATATAAGTTATGTTGGCCCGCCTGGGGCCGAGTACACAAAGCGAAATAAGACAGGAAATAGCGACGTCATCGACCTTTGTATCTCCTACGGAACTATTAGGCAGCAACACCGCGCTGCTTTAGTAATTCGATAAACCTGGTATCCAACGTCGACACCAAAGACTTTGAGGACACAACCATCGCCTAATGATATGATTCCGTCAACGATCGTTTACCTGGGCAGAGAAGGACACGATGTGAGCCGATGTTCAGGACTCAAAGTAAATTAAGGCTAGAGCGTACCTGTCGGCACAGAGGCCATATGTGCCTGCCATGTGTCACTTAACACATCGACGAAGCGTTCCTGGGTAGAGGGTAAAAATTCACGGCCATTCAGACCCCTACAAAGCTCCTCAATTGTCCATTTGATGTCCTCGACATCCTGGCGTGTTGGATGCCACGAGCGCTTATGAAGCGCGATGATGCTCGAAATGAATTCCGTCACCGCAATCAACCGCCCGTCCTTCCAAATGTTATCGTGTACCCCAGTCTGGTAGCGTAGTGAAGCTGGGTCATTCTTGCCGAAGGTCTCTGCTAGCAGCTCGGCTGTCACTGCGACCCTGGCCAGGTCCTTTCTCTCCTCGGCGTCCGAGAGTTGATCAAAAAGCGCGCGCTCCACAATGGCGACCGTCCTCGCGGCTGCAAAGGCGATCTTGGGATCGTGGTCGCGGGATAGATGCTGGAGTTTGTGGCCTATGGCTTTTGGCAGGTCCAGGGTCAAGCCTCTGCCAGTGACGGACAAGACTGCCATCGATAGTTCCAAGACCGCATGCGAGCAGACGAGTGCACGGTGGCGGCGTGCCGCATCGTCCATTCTCCCTTCATCATTGATGCAGGATGAAAAGAGCTGTACCATCCGCTGGCCAAGCGGTAGAACAACTCCGTTGTGCTTTAGGAGTGATCCGATATCATTGAAACGAGAGGTAACATCGTCACCCATCTGCAGATAACCGGGAACCGCGTCAAGAAAGGCCTCCACTTCGTTAGCGTCGCGACACATTCTGAGGGTCAATCGGACAGCTTCTTTGTCCAGGATCGGTTTTTCCTCCACCGCGCTCATTATACGGCAGTCGAAACCATGTTTCAGTTGCCTCCATAGCTCCCTGACTTTGGTGCGAACACGGTCAGAGCAGGTGAACGGGGACAGAAAGCCGATGATGATAGTGCGGGTGATGCACCAGAAAACCGAGGTAAGCGGGGTCCGAAAGGGACATTGTTGGAATATTATGGGGAGACTGGTAAGGATGATATAAATGGCCACAAAAATACATATGACGGCGCGGACAATCTGTGCGACTTCGTCGTTGATGGCAAGAAAAAATTCGATGAGGCCAGCACAAAAAAGGAAGATTGCCACGTGCAGCAGGAGCGACACGATTTCGACGAACATGCGGACTTGAAATTCCTGAATGCCGGAGAAAAGGAATGTGCGAATTCTGACGCGATGTATTGGGGTGTCCGCATGCCGGGTGAGCTGAAGGTACCTGCGGACCCATTGTTGCACAAGCGTGGCACCGAGGCCGCACGAGAGACTAATGGAGAGGCTGAGGAACCAAAGGATATTCACGTGAATGGCATAACTACGAGGTTCGAATGAGTCAAGCGCCGGAGGGGTCAAGTGGTCTCCGTTGGAGATCTCAACGAGTTCCTGAACAACCTGCTGAAAAAGCATGGAGGACACCTCGAGAGGATCTGGCATGAGAATCTTGTAACTCTCGATGAGGAATGCGGCAACCGTAGCGGAAAATATACCCGCCTGGAGATTAGTTAAGCACGGGGTGTAAAAGACAATCATTCATTTGAACATACATAAACGAGGATTCCGTCCATATCTTTTCAAGGTGAGCACACACCTTTTTCCACGTTCCTATTTTCCTCATCATGAACGGCAGGTCTATTGCGACGATACATTATGAGAGAAGATCTGGAACAGAAGAGTGAGTCGAGGTGACTGAGATTTGGAGGGAGAATTTGAGGTGAGCGCAGGCTTTTATAAAGAAGTCGTGCCAGGGAAGGCACTGGCACGATTGAAACATTGCGGGCAACATAGCTTGTGCCAGTCAGTGCCCATGCCAGTCAGCGCCCGTGCCAGCCCGCAAGGGACGTCACGTGTAACTTAATAGATGATGATGGTAATCGGGTAAGACGGTCCGCTATTCCGCCCGCATTTTTGTCACACAATGACGCGCTATACGAACGTCGGTTGGAAAAGGACGTACCATCAGGCAAGCTTCGACCCCGATGATGATCAAGGCGCCCGGAATACTGCATCAACATCAGTGCTAAGCTCCTCTGATGCCGCGTCTACGTCTCACGCCTCGTACAAAAGCGGCATTGATATACCACTAGTAGCAGAGCCCAACCGTAAAAGCCGCCGAAAGAGCAAAGCAGATTCAGAGCGAAGGGTAGAGGCGGATTCTGCTCCTGTGGCTATTGCCAGCAATGAAGAAAAAACGAGCTCGTCGGTTACCAAGAACACAAAAACGAAGAAGGTCCTTACAGCTAAGCTAAAGCTAAAGGGTAAGCTAAAGACCAGAAGGGCTAAAAGTGCGTAATTATTTTTTTGTTAAAAAAAGTATCAATATTGACATTCATCGGCGATGATGATGCTCATGCCATTTCACTACAGCTGCCGCAGATAGAGACGCGTTGACAGAAGCGCGGCGGTTGAAACGCATAGCGGGACGACATGCGCATATGACCTGCTTCGCATGTCGTGAGGTTGGGCACTCGGCGGAGGAATGTGCATCTATACGACTCGATGCAGATCGTGGCGGGTCCACAACTACGACTACGAAAATGAACGCCAAGACCCCTGCTGTTGCGGTTGTCGGCATTTGCTACCGGTGTGGTTCGCGAAAACACAATCTTGCACGGTGTCGGCAGCCGGAGCAGCCACTCAACCCTTTACCTTACGCGTCATGTTTCGTGTGCTCTGGACGCGGCCATCTCGCAAGCTCGTGTCCGCAGAATAATGGCAAAGGTGTGTATCCGAACGGAGGCTCGTGTAAATTATGTGGAGAAACGACGCACCTGGCCAGGGACTGCACCCTTCGTAAAATAGGTTGGCAGCCGATTTTCTTCTCCCCCCTTTGTTGTTTCTTCAAGTTTCTGATGAACGAGGATGAATAGGAGAGAGCGCCGTTACGACTTTGCTGGGTACAGGCCGTGAGGCGGGTGCCGACGAGGACGACTTTCACACGATTCGACGAAAAAACGCAGAAATGGACAGAGATGAGCATGGAGAGGAGAGAGCACGGAAGGAGACAAAGGTGCGAGCGGGGGCATTCACAGGAGTCGTCAAGGTTTTTGGCAAGGCTCCTGTGAAGCCAAAAAGAGTGGTACACTTCTGAACGACGCAGCCCGCGAAACTGGACGTCATCGCGTACACGAGAGATCCATCAGCCAGGCAGCAGTGCCGAGGATCACACCATGTCATGGTTACCTGTTATCGAGTGACCTCATATACAACAATGCTGCATGTAGCAGTTGCAATCGTCTCGGTTGCGTGCTGTTCGGACAATGGCAGAAAGACGGAGTGGGCGGACATGAACCACGCGCGGCCGTGAAGCGAACGCTTTCTTAAGCAGTGAAAATACCCGAATCAGTGTTTTCTTGGTTGTTGGTCAGGTACTTCGGGTCCGTGCTTGGCGGAATTGGAATGAAAGGTGGCACTCAGCGCTTGGGGTTAAGGTCAACGCAGGGGAGACGGAGAGACGCTTGACTCTTTTCCTCCCACTCCCAGCGATGTCGTTCTCATTCTCGCACCCGGTCAACACCGCCCTCCTCCTCTACATTCTCTACCTCCTTCAACGCATAATTCTCCCCCCCGCCTCCGTCCCGCGCACACCACCCACGGAGTTCAAAGGTGGTTACTCATGGATGCCCCGCACTCACGCACCTTCGGTACTCTTCACGACGTATACCCCACGCACACTCGCAAAGTTCAGTGGACTTGACGGCGGAAGGATCTTGCTTGCCATCGCCGGCACCGTGTTCGATGTCACGGCTGGCAGGGGTTTCTACGGCCCAGGTGAACACTCATTGACTCTTCAATCTCCTCAAAGCGAAGGTAACTGATGAGCCTTTCAAGATGGTATGTACGGGAATTTTGCGGGGCGGGACGCCTCGCGGGGTATGGCGAAACAATCGTTTGATATTGGCGCGTCTCTCTCTTTGAGCACCCTCGAATGCTGACCTATTACGACTACATAGAGATGTTAACGTCGATAGACCAACCACTTGACAAGCTTGGGGATCTGTCTCCCGAAGAGATGTCAGTACAGATGTTCCTTTCTCCCCTCTTGCGAATGTTGACTTCCCTTTCTCTCAAAAGCGAGAACATGAAGGGCTGGATTGAACACTTCTCAAACAAGTATGTCATTTGCGGGCGGCTTGTTGAGAATGATGCCGGAGAATCGTGAAATGGCGTCAAAAGCATTGGGAATGTACAAGACACAAGTCCGTTTACTGAGATACTGTAGATCTGTTGTACATATTAGACGATCATACTGGTGGGACTCCAGGATGCGTCTCGTCCAGACAGGTGATCACTGAGCAAGTGCATTTCTACACCTGATGGTCCCACTGGTAATCCTGCCTGCTAATGGGCCGCAAGTTCAGGTAGGCTACTTCTTCCACATACAGGGTGAAGAAGGGCAGTAGTTGGTCTAACGTCTGATCTATTCAACAACGGTTCCTGTTATTCTGTGATCGGCATGTTTATACGTTCTGTCTGTCGGACATTCGTCTATTGCCGCTTTCCCGCAGCTAAACTGGATCGCCCGTGAATTTTGAGTTTACAATAGTAATCGAGCATATGACTTTTATGAGTATCTTACAGTTGTACTGGCACGAATGAGGCGAAGACATGACATGATGCCTGACGGAACCACGCTACTGAGTACTTCGCGTTTTGGCTCTGGGCGTATCAGTACTTTAGCCCTACTGTACAATCATTGGACGCGCATTTCGGCGGTCAATGGTGATTATTTGTGATGACAACAATCACCATCACGCGCTGTTGAATCTATAAAAAAAAATTGAACTTCGCCTCCGCCTCCGCCTCCATTGCCCAATTGTGCCAGGGATGTACACGCCACGGGGTTTGTGCTCCATTGGGTGACTTGACCCCGAGTACTTGGGCCTTCACAATGCCATTGTGAGTTTCTGCATGGAATGGAAGAAATGGAGGGGCACGCCCCGCCCGAGAGACGCTCGGATAACGATTCGGAACTCTGGTGGCACATGAGAAATGGGACAGACTTGGACGTACTCGTGAACCTTTTTCGAATAAAATGGCCGCCCTCGGAGAAATTCCTTGGAGGTTGGCGGCCCAATATTTGGAAACTATGCACAACAAGCAGCATTGGTCGCAGCATGGATACCATAAGGACAAGGAACTCGGCGAGTCAGGACAAGCTGTATGCGCTTTATCGGGCCCGTCTCAATGTTAGAAGTAGTAATACTCCGTGTGATGGTAAGATGCTCATGTGGAACAGTAGAAATTTAAATAAAATAAAAGCAGTTCCAGGAAACGACGATAAGGCACGACTGAAGGCGAAAACCGACAATAGTTATAGCTCTTAGAAAGGACAGTGGGAAGGAATTGATTGTACAATATCTGTGACCAGCTAGAGGGCAATATCGAGCGAGTTCAATTAGTCTGACCTAGGTACATTTGGAGAGCGTTGATTAACACCGTGACGTCAAATCAAACTTGGCACACCCGATTCAATCGTCGGGTCGGTGTCAAATGGCTGACAGGCAATAAGTAAGGCTTAAAAGATGAAGAATAAGTGTAAGTCCGCACAACGTGTTCAATCCTGCAAATAACCCCACTGCAATAATTCTGGCGCTTTTCCCCATCCAAGCCAGCTTGAGGCAGAGCTGGAGTAGCGTAAGCAGCTGGGAGTTCTGAAAGTTAGCTTGATATCCACAGGAAAGTTGTCTCCTCACGAGAAAGTAACGCCAAGCTAAAGACCAGAAGAGAAACGACGGGGGCAGAGCGCAGGGCGAGTGAGTATGAAGGCTATGCGATGAAGTTCTGGAAATCGCGATTAGACGGAAGACCTAGTAGGCGGTAGAGAAGTTGTAGAGATGCGACCGAAGACATCAGCTCTTATTCTACGCGGATTGCGGCTTTTCTTGACTGTAAACTAGCGGCCGACGTTTGTAAGTATAGTCAAAGTGGCATCTCCATACCATTGTAGACAGAGAGACGATTTTGATACGTGAACATGAACCATGTACCACTAGTACTAACCAGTAAAAGGGCCAAGAAGCCGAGCAATGTGGAAGTGTTTGCTGTACCAGAAAGAGACCCCAAGCCAAATGCAAGGTGTGGGTACCCCGACATCATGTTTCGCTAGCCAAAGAAACATCCGCGTGACGCTCTGTGGATCGACAGCTTGAGAATTTTACGATAGGAAAGTTACTGGTATGACGGAGATGTTTGCAATATATTTTGCCTCGCAAGACTCGGATACGCATGACATGATGTGGAATGCCATGATGTGGAAGACAAGAAAAAGAAGTCCCTTCAAGTTTACGTGAAAGTACAGTTTTCGAAAAGACCATGCTTGTACGTCAGCCATTGCGTTCCGTATCCTAATTACAGTCACGGTATGATGTCTGCCCTTGGCTGCCGCCAGTGACTTGCATGTAGTTTTTGTCTGTTTATAAATTGTGTCAGGCGGATATATCCCCATCAATGGGCAACAGCCCTTGAGACAAGGCAGTGCAGGCCTTGAGGCCATGCCACTGGCAACGCCCCTTCACCTAGTCACTTACTCCCCTCTGCCCTGAAAACCCCGAACCTACAATTACCCTCTCTAGCAACAAACTCTTTTGCATCCCAACTTCTTGCTCTCACTGCCATGTCTCACACTCACCGTGACCTTACGGCCGCCCCATCCTCTAACTTCCAACTAAGAATCAACGATGCCTTGAACGAATACAAAAAACGCACGAAAAAGGATCTACTCGCACATCCCCTCGCTGTTCAACTGTCAACTTGCGACACCCCCAGTGCCATTCTCGCCGTCCTTCAAGAGCAAGTCCAGCAGGTAGATCAATCCCGGAGTAGCGATGAACGATGGACAAAATGGCTCGATCCAACCGTGAATGTCCTATACGCGTTCTCCTCGGTTCTTGGGGCGGGTGTTGGCCTAGTACGTCTCAGGAAATGCGTTTGTCTGAATTCTGTACCCTCACATTTATGCGGCAGGTCTATCCGCCTACGACTGTGGTCTTTGCCGGAGTCGGCGTCCTCCTTTCAGTGTGTACACTTCTAACTTCGCATGGGCCATTTTAACTCATTCATCTCTCAGGCAGCCAAGGATGTTCGAGCAAGCCAAGAGACCATTCTCGACATCTTTGAGCGCATTGAAATGTTTTTCCGACGTCTTGAGGTCTACGTAGAGGTGGAGCCAAGCACGGAAATGATGGACACTATCATTCAGATAATGGTCGAGATTCTCTCTATTCTTGGGACGGCGACCAAGGAGATTAAGCAGGGCCGAATGAGTAAGTATTCGCTTCACAAATATTTTACTGTTGATTGAATGATGTTTTAGAAAAATATGTGAAGAAGCTGCTCGGAAGGACAGATGTCGAAGATGCACTGAAAAAACTAGACAAGCTGACTCATGAAGAGGCTCGTATGGCCATTGCACAAAATCTAAAGGCCACACACGCTGTGGGCAAGAGTGTGAAGGAAGTTGTGGATAAAGTGGTAACCATCGACAATAGGGTGGCCCGCGTGGATGATAGAGTGGCCAGCATGGATGATAGAGTTGCTAGCGTGGACAATAGGGTGGCCCGCGTGGACGATAGGGTGGCTCGCGTGGGTGATGGAGTAACCAGTGTTGACAACACCGTGAAGGGCGTCGACACTAGAATGGCTAGGGTTGATGATAGAGTGAAGGCAGTCGACGACAGGGTCGCTGAGATAGTTCATGGTGCGTATCATCGTCAACTTTTCTCCGGAATAATACTTAGAACCTGAACCATTTAGACGGAAAAGAAGCGAAGGTAGCCATCCAACAAACCGCCACCGACGTAGATCAAGTGAAACGTTAGTCATCTTGCCTTATGTGTGCCGACTATTTAGCCTTACGTATCCTTCCAGGAAAACAACTGCGAGACAGCGTTCACAAATGGCTTTCCCCACCAGACCCCTCAACAAACCATAACATCGCATGTGGTACTCATCACAAGAAGACTGCGTCTTGGTTTTTCCAAGGCAGCATTTTTCAGGAGTGGAAGTCAACCGGTTCACTTCTTTGGATCCACGGAAAACGTTCGCCGTCCTTTTTCCAACTTCAACTCCGTCTGATTGTATATTGTATTCTAGCTGGCTCGGGCAAAAGTGTGCTTTGGTTAGTGGATTTCTTATTTGTCCCCATCAATGACTGATGTTCCCTGTCAGTTCCACAGTAATCCAAGATATCGAAACCATGTGCAAGGCCGGAAATGCGTCAATGGCCTATTTCTATTTTGACTTTCGAGATGCCAACAAACAAGGCTTACGGGACTTAGTTCTTTCCCTTCTTACCCAACTTTCTACTCACTCGGGTCCTCGTTGCAACATTCTATCAAATCTTTATTTGACTCATGACGAGGGCAAGAATCAGCCTAGCGATACGATCCTAGCCGAACATTTGAAAGAAATGCTTGCACTCCCTGACGAACGTCCAATCTACCTAATTATTGATGCGCTCGACGAATCTCCGAATACCTCTGGTATCCCATCACCTCGCGAAAGGGTTCTTCAACTTGTGAAGGAACTCGTCGAACTTCGTCTTCCAAACCTTCGTATATGTGTCACCAGTCGCCCGGAAACAGACATACGAGATGTCCTTGAACCTCTGACCTCTCGCCGAGTGTCCCTTCATGACCAGAGCGGGCAAAAGAAAGACATCGTGGAATATGTCAAGTCAGTGGTTTACTCGAATTCGGAAACTATCATGAGGAGGTGGAGGACAGAGGATAAGGAACTCGTCGTTAAGGTGCTCTCTGAACGAGCTGATGGCATGTAAGTGGATCATTCAACGCTTTGCGTGATACTTACCCAAAACTGTGGAGCAGGTTCAGGTGGGTGTTCTGTCAGTTGGAGGTCTTACGTGGCTGTCTTCCACCGAGTGTCCGGCATACCCTCGATGGATTACCGGAGTCGTTGGACAAGACGTACGAGCGTATATTAAACGAGATTAAGAAGCCGAATCGGGACCACGCTCTCCGTTTATTGCAATGCCTGGTTGTTGCAATTCGGCCACTTCGTGCGGAGGAGCTTGCCGAAGTCCTCGCAGTTGATTTTGACGACGCAGAAGGAGTCCCGAAGCTGAACACGAATTGGCGTTGGGAGGATCAAGAACAAGCACTTTTGAGCTCATGCTCGAGTCTAATCACCATTGTCGAGTCCGATGAGTCGCGCATAGTGCAGTTCTCGCACTTCTCGGTCAAAGAGTTCCTGACCTCGGCTCGGCTTGCTACCTCAAGTGGTGACGTCTCGCGTTTTCATGTCGTTCTTGAGCCTGCGCATACAATACTTGCGCAAGCTTGCATGAGCGTTTTACTCCGACTAGACGTTCCCATTGAAGAAGGCGATGTCGAGAACAGCTCTCCTCTGGCTAGATATGCAGCCGGACACTGGGTCGCCCATGCCAAGTATGAGAAAGTGTCGTCGTACCTACGAAAGGCGATGGAAACTCTCTTCGACCCACATAGGCCATATTATGCGGCTTGGCTTCATTTGCACGACATAGACACTCCTCCCGTCACCGGGTCAACCTTTAACCAATTCGCATCCACCTGGAGGCCCGAATCTGGCGCGCAATCCGGCGTTACTCCATTGTACTACGCCGCTTTGTGCGGATTCCAAGATCTTGTGGAACACCTGGTCGTCAATAACCCCAACTATGTGAACGCTAGGGGTGGCTACTATGTGTCACCGCTGGTTGCCGCATTGGCGGGGAGCTATTTTCAGACAGCAAAGTTTCTCCGCGACAATGGTGCAGACCCGAATCTCATGAGCCGCAATAAGAACACTCCACTACATTCCGCAGCTTTCCATGGGGACTCCGAGATGATTCAATTATTACTCAAGTACGAGGCGGATGTCAATGCCCGGGGTGTCAATGGCAAGACTGCATTACATTTTGTGATACATGGCCCGAATATGGCAGGCCCGAATATCGACCTATCATTGTCCAACATCGTCCGATTATTGCTCGAACACGGTGCAGACCCAAACGCGATGGATATTGATCGATTTACCCCGTTGCATGTAGCGGCACAATATGGGAGGGTCGGGGCCGTACGCGTGCTACTCGAGCATAGTGCGAAGGCGAATGTAGGCTCACAAGCTGGCGACCGTACAACCATATTCCAGGCTGCATCGGAGTTCGTCAATTCCCCGGAAGCCGAGGACAGGACTGCGCTACATCTTGTGTCGTACTGTCGTCATTACGCAGTGACCAATATCGAACTATCGGTGTCCAATGTCGCTCGACTACTGCTCGAACATGGCGCAAACCTAAATGCGCGGGATAATACTTACTTTACCCCGTTGCATTCAGCGGCGCGACATGGGAGGGTCGAGGTCGCACGCTTGCTGCTCGAGCATGGTGCGAATGTAGGTGCGGAGGACGAAGACGGTCGAACCGCATCCGATGTTGCAGAGGGGGGCAGACGCAACGAGATTATGCAATTGCTGTCGGAATATCGTGCCAGGTAGGGGCACGTTGTAACCGTCTCGGCTTGGATGTGGTTTAGATGCCTACTGGTAGTCTACGATTACCTCGGCATAGAAATATCACCTCTTGTAATATTTATCATACTCCATGTGATATGATAGTAGATGAAATGTATGTTCGCTTCTCTGGCATGCGAAGTGGTCGACACAAGCATCGCCTCAGCTATACAGGTTGACAATCCGACTCGAATTGTTGGCGTAAGGGCTCCCGAAACGCCTTGACACCTGATGTTGGCAGAACGACGGAGACACAGCAACACAGCCCAGATCCGGACACGCGAGTCAACCGGAATGTTATCTAATCTCTCAGGAATCACCTAACATGTAGAATGTAGAGTGCAACGACACATTCAGCGTGAACGTCGTGATTGGTAAGTGAGATAGCAGAAAACCCGAGCTTTGCAGAGCCTGTGCCGTGATGGACTATTCTACGGCATGGATTGAATGCCAGTGCGTAAAATATAAAGTGAAAACGGAATGGAAAAGAAAGGCAAAGACCAAGCATTCCTAGAACGTCCTCTTTCTCTTTTGTTGGTAGGGTATTACTAGCGACCCTCGGAAGGCATTGAGCACGCCGAGTAGACATGACCATAGTTAGTCTTCATAACGATTTCCGATGAGGTATAACTACGATAAGAAAGTCATGAAGTCAAGGCAGAAAGAATGTGAATCCGAGAGAGAATTATCTGGATTGATGAGAAGCAAGGTTGTGTGACCCTGAGCTAACAGCAGAAGTTGTAGTTGTCCCGGACGGGCGCCAATTTCGCAGAGGTCCGCTTGATAGAATAGAGATCACGAAGGTCGATACGTTGATGAGCAGATGCATTGAAGTAGTGGATGGTTGTGAATGTTGAAGTCACAATAACAAAATAAATTACACTACTATCCCGCTGAAGCCGAAAGGGGGTAGGAACACAGAGTCGGATATCTCATTCCCTGTCATCTTCCAGACGTTGCCTCCGTGTTGTAACCTGATGGCGACCATACCTACTATCAGTGGCCCACTTATTGACAGCAATTCAGTCTTCGTCGACTCTTCGATTTTTACTGCAACAAGTACTGCCACCCTTAACTCCGGACCAGTTTCAGATCTTGTAAATACACAATGGGGGTCCACCTGATTTTTTATAGAGCCAAATTCCATATATTCAGTGAATCCGAAGGGA
>WNFI01019266.1_pt1 | contig 14510 bp, 19 predicted proteins | sample 5400471 | NCBI WGS metagenome assembly WNFI01 (sample SAMN13153348, study PRJNA577476) | soil metagenome | isolation source: 100 cm saprolite on Douglas fir-dominated hillslope | place: USA:California | collected 2013-09-17
CGTCCCCGGGTCGCCGGGCGTGCCCGAAGCATTCACAGCGCTGACCGCGGTACTGCCCTACAACGCGCCGGACGTGGCGGCTGAGTTCTTCGCCAGGCGTGGGGGAGAGGTGGCCGCGGTCCTGGTGGAGCCGGTGGCGGGAAACATGGGTGTTGTCCCGGGGACGGCGGAGTTCCTTCGGGAGCTGCGACGGCTGTCGACCGAGTCCGGCGCCCTGCTTGTCTTCGACGAGGTGATCACCGGCTTTCGGTTGGGCCTTGCCGGCGCCGCCGGGATGTACGGCATTACCGCCGACCTCACGCTGCTGGGCAAGATCATCGGTGGCGGCCTGCCTCTGGCCGTCTATGGAGGACGCGCCGACCTGATGCGCCAGATGGCGCCCGAGGGTCCGGTCTACCAGGCGGGGACGCTCTCCGGGAACCCGTTGGCCACGGCCGCTGGACTGGCGACACTGCGCGTCCTCGCCGCCAATCCTCCCTATCAGCGCCTCGATGTCGCTGCGGGGGCGATCGAGGCCGGCATCGTCGCGGCGGCGGGCGCCGCCGGCGTCCCCGTGACTGTGGGCCGGGCGGGTTCGATGCTGACGCCGTTCATGACGGAGACGCCGGTAACCGACTACACCGCAGCCAAAGCATGCGACACCAAAACGTACGCGAGGATCTTCCACCGCCTCCTGGACAGCGGCGTCTACGTGCCGCCGTCCCAATTCGAGTCGTGGTTCCTCTCGGAACCCATGGCCGCCGCCCATATCGACGAGCTGTGCAGCCGGCTGGACGCCGCAATCCGCGCGAGCTGAGCTCTCATCGGGACCTCAGTTGGGGCGGAGCGTGCGAACATATACTCGACTAGTCGTCCAACTGAGGTAACCCGACATGCCTGGCCTAGGACACTGGTGGTTCCTGCTGATCCTTGCAGCGATAGCCCTGATCATCTTCGGCCCATCCCGCCTTCCCGAGCTGGGATCCGGACTGGGCAAGGCGATCAAGGAGTTCCGCAAGGCGACCAGCGAGATGGGAGACGCCCTCAAGGAGGAGGTCCGCCAGCCGGACCAGAACACCCCGACCGCGGTAGGAACGACGTACCCGGCGCCGCCCCCCGTGGGCACCGAGCCGGGCACCCCGCCTTCGCCCGCGCCGACGACCTGAGGTGGCCGTCGAGGCGAACTGGGAGCGCCGGATGACCCTGATCCAGCACCTCGAGGAGCTGCGTCGGGTCCTCATCGTCTCGCTGCTTTGCTGGCTGGTGGGCAGTGTCATCGGCCTGGTCGCGTCGGGATTTGTCATCGACCTCCTGGTCAGGCCTCTGCAGTACCTGCACCAGCCGCTGCACTACTTCAGCCCGATGGGGTTCTTCACCATCCATCTCAAGGTGGGGTTGGTGGTGGGTATGGTCCTGGCGCTGCCATTCGTATTGCACCAGGTCTGGACCTTCGTCGCTCCCGGGCTGAAGCCAAACGAGCGCCGGTTCGCCGCGCCCCTCCTGATCAGCTCGATCGTCCTCTTCGCCGCGGGCGGCGCGCTGGCCTACTTCTTCCTCTACATCGCGGTCCGCATCATCGGCGCGGTCAGCCACGATTCCAGCCTCGTGTTTTTCCCAGAGGCGGGTGCCTACATAGGGTTCGTGGTGATCCTGATGCTGGCGTTCGGGATCACCTTCGAGTTCCCGGTGGCGCTGGTCCTGGGCGCTCTGATCGGTTTCGTCAAGTCCAGTTGGCTCCGTTCGCACCGGCCCCACGCCATCCTGACGATCAGCGCGGTCGGCTACATCGTGACCCCTGGCGTCGACCCGATCACGCCGCTGGCCCTGATAATCCCTCTCCTGGTGTTATTTGAGGGATCGATTTTGGTGATCAGGATCATCGGCCGTTGAGCCGGCCCGATGGGCGCAAGCCCGAACAGCTGCGTCCGCTGACGATAGAGACCGGCGTCAACCTCTACGCGGAGGGTTCGGCGCTCATCAGTGCGGGCAATACCCGCGTTCTCTGCACCGCCAGCGTCGAGGAGAAGGTGCCGCCCTACAAGAAGGGCTCGGGCCAGGGCTGGCTCACGGCGGAGTACGCCATGCTGCCCCGCGCCACCAACACCCGCAACCAGCGGGATGGTCGCCGCGGACGGGTCGACGGCCGGGCGCAGGAGATCCAGCGCCTGATCGGCCGCTCGTTCCGGGCCGGCGTGGACCTGGCGGGACTGGGGGAGCGGACCATCACGATCGACTGCGACGTCCTGCAGGCGGACGCCGGGACCCGCTGCGCCGCCATCACCGGCGGGTTCGTGGCGCTCTACCAGGCGCTGCAGAAGCTGCTGGAGCAGGGGCTGATCCAGGAGGTGCCGGTGCGGGGGATGCTGAGCGCGGTCAGCGTCGGGATCGTTGGCGGTGAGCCCCGACTGGACCTGAGCTACCTCGAAGACTTCGACGCCGAGGTCGACATGAACTGCGTTGTCACCGAGGGCGGCGAGTTCATCGAGATCCAGGGGACCGGGGAGAAGCGACCCTTCACACGCCTGGAGGGCGACGCGCTCCTGGACCTCGCCATCAGCGGCACCAACCAGCTGGCGCAATTTCAGCGGCGGGCGTTGGGACTCTGAGTCCCGACCGCCCCCGGCTGCTGCTGGCGACGGGTAACGCCGGCAAGCTCGTCGAACTGAGCCGCCTGCTTTCGTCCGCGGACGTGGACGTGGTGGCGCCGGATGAGGCCGGCGTCGGAGCCCTCGACGTCGACGAGGATGGGGTGACCTTCCTGGCCAACGCCCAGAAGAAGGCGCGCGAGTATGCCGCCGCGGCCGAGCTGCCGACCCTGGCCGACGATTCCGGGATCACCGTGACCGCGCTCGGGGGTCGGCCGGGGGTGCAGTCGGCGCGGTACGGCGGCGATGGCATCAACGCCGAGGAGCGCAACCGGCGGCTGCTCTCGGAGATGGAAGGGCATTCGGACCGAAACGCGGCGTATGTCTGCGTGATCGCGCTGGTGAGGCCTGGCGGGCCGGCGGAGAAGATCTTCCTGGGCCGCTGCGAGGGCCGGCTGGCGCGAGAGCCCAGGGGCGAAGGCGGCTTCGGCTACGATCCGATCTTCCTGCTGCCCGACGGCCGCTCGATGGCCGAGCTGCCCGACGGAGAGAAGGACGCTGTCAGCCACCGGGGCCGCGCCATCGCCGAGATGCTGGCTCAGCTGGACCTGCGACGATGGGCGGCCGGCGGGTGACCAGCCTCAGGTAACCTCGGGCGATGCCAAGACTGGTCCTGCTGCGCCACGGTCAGAGCACCTGGAACCTCGAGAACCGCTTCACCGGCTGGGAGGATGTGCCCCTGTCGGAGCAGGGAGTCGCCGAGGCGCACGAAGCCGCGGAGCTGCTGCTTGGCGCCGGCGTCGAGCCGGAGATCCTGCACACATCGCTGCTGGTGCGCGCCATCGACACGGCGCAGATCTGCCTCGGCGACATGAAGCTTGCCTGGCTCCCGGTGCGCCGCTCCTGGCGGCTCAACGAGCGCCATTACGGCGCCCTCCAGGGCCTCAACAAGAGCGAGACCGCTCAGAAGTACGGCGACGAGCAGGTGCTGATCTGGCGCCGCAGCTACGCCACCCCGCCGCCCGATATCTCACCAGACGATCCGCGGCACCCACGTCACGACCGGCGCTATCGCAGCGTGCCGCCGGAAGACCTGCCCGGCGCTGAGTCGCTCAAGGAAGTCGTCGCTCGAATGCTGCCGTACTGGGAGAGCGACATCGTGCCCGACCTACGCTCCGGCGCCTGCGTGATGCTGGCGGCCCACGGCAACAGCCTGCGGGCTCTGGTCAAGCACCTCGACAAGGTGTCCGAGGAGGAGATCGTGGAGCTCAACATCCCCACCGGGGTGCCGCTGGTCTATGAGCTCGACGACGACCTGCGGCCGATCAGCTCGGCGTACGTCGGCGATCCCGCGGTCATCGCCGCCAAGGCCGAGGCGGTCGCCCGCCAGGCCACCGCCGGTCGACCACCCGCTTAGACTTCGCATCCGGCCCTCGGGGAGTGGCGCAGCCCGGTAGCGCACCTGCTTTGGGAGCAGGGGGTCGCCGGTTCAAATCCGGCCTCCCCGACCAAAACCAAAGAATTGAATATGGTTAGACAACCTGCTAGCCATGTTCCCGCTGTGCAACGAGATTTTCGGATTAGCACCACCTGCTAGCTTTTGGGCCACCTGCTTCAACTTTTCGGTGCAGGAGCGCGTGACGTGGCCAAACTGAGCGTTGTGAAGCCGGTGGCGCCTACCGCCATCGAGCCCCTGGTTGACGACTACCTGGCCCACTGCCGGGCCAGTGGCCACTCCATGAAGACCATCAAGGACGCCTACGGCCGGCCCCTTCGGAACATCATGCTGCCCTTCCTCGCCGAGCAGAAGATCACCAAGCCCTCCGAGCTCAACAATCGCCTCATGGACCGGCTGTCCGTCAAGCTCCACGACGAAGGCGGACCGCGCGGCCAGCTTTCGCCGCACTCCATCCATGCCTACATGCGCGCCATCAACAGCTTCCTTAGCTGGGCCCATGCGGAGGGCGAGATGGGGGAGGTCAAGGCTGAGCCCCCTCGCTGCCCAAGAAGCTGGTCGACGTGCTCAGTCGCGAGGAGATCCAGGCCATGGAGGACGCGGCCCAGAGCGAGCGCGACAAGCTGATCGTGCGGATCCTGGCCGACACCGGGCTGCGGGTGGGCGAACTGGTGGGGTTGCGGGTCTCGGACATCATCGAGCGGCCGGGACCCGGGGGGCCTACTACCTCAAGGTCAAGGGCAGGGGCGCCAAGGATCGCCTGGTGCCGATTCCGGGCCTCTACCTGCGCCTCAGGCGGCTTGCAGATAAGGGACGGCCCGCTGGGCTCAGCACCGATCGGCTCTTCGTCAGCCGGCGACGGCGGCCCGGCGGCGACTACGAGCCACTCGATACGTCCGGGGTCCAGCAGATGGTCCGCTTGTTGGCGGCGGAGGCGGGCATCAAGAAGCCCGTCTACCCACACCTGCTCCGGCACTCCTACGCCACCTGGGCGCTGACCAAAGGGATAGACCCGATCATGCTGGCTGACGTCCTGGGCCACAACTCCCTGACGATGATCCAGCAGGTCTACGCCCACCTCGCTCCACAGGACGCGTACAACGCGATGGCCAAGGCGCTGCAGACAGGAGACTAAAGGCGAATGACCAGGCGGTCAGCCTCGCGCAACGCTGGCTAGCCTCCTCGCAGACTGGTCGGCCCGCGGAGCAGGAGTTCGTTCCACTCCTCGGCCGCAAGCCAACGAGCAATACAGCATCGATGTCCTGCGGGCCTAGGCCCGCATCGCGAAGGTACGCCACTAGAGCTGGCGTGGCTACTCGTTTGATGATCCGGGCCTTCGTTGGGCGGTATGGCATCAACCGTGTGTACCGGTTGGAGATGTGAACGCGGACGCCATCCCTGGCAAGCCGTCCCTTCAGCCGCGCCACGCGGCGCTCAGCATTGGCCAGGCGACGTCCGCTGTCCTGCTGGTCCAGCCGCCGCCAGACCAGCGGGCTGAGCCCGTACTCGAGGTCCCTTTCGAGCAGGCGTCTGACGTGCCGGTCTGAGACTCCCAGCACCTCGGCGACCTGGGCGTTCGGAAGCCCCCCCAGGCAAGAGCGTGAGCGATCGCGAATCGGAAGACGGCCGGGTCGCGTGTCGGGTTCTCCGCCAGCGAGACCACGTACTCGAGGTCGGCAGGGCGATGCTCGAGTGCGCCAATCACCCAACCCCACGCGAAGGTAGGAGCGGATAACTCAGCGCGCCCAGCTAGCGCAGATGCGGCTCGTTCTCGGCTGCCAGCGCGATCAGGAATGCCCCAGAAGCTAGCGCGGTGACCGCAAATACGGTCAATCGCACAGCTGACGAAGCCGGCAATTCGCAACTCGGCCGGTCAGTTGGGGTCGGGCAGGTGGCGAGGTCGAGCGACCGCAGAGATCGCACCAGGCTGTAACCCATGACCGCTGTGGCCGCCACCCAGAGCTCCAGGCCGGCAAACGGCAGGACGGACAAACCCGCCGTTACCCCGATCACCGACAGCAGGAACGCGCCGCAGCTTGGGCACGCAGCCCCAAAGCCCCCCAAGACGGCGCCGACTACAGGTCCGGAGCCATTGGCGCGCCCCGTTCGCAGGCGCCACAAGACCGTCCCCAGGGCGAAGTTAAGGCCGAACAGCACGATCGACATCGGGATCAGAACCGCCAGTAAGGCGGGGTAGGCGGGATGCCGAGACGTCTTCTCGATCATGGTGTGCACGTTCGTGACCTGGAGGAGGAGAAGGTAATAACCCAGCGCGAACACGAGCATCCCGGTGGCAGCCGCTGCGATGAAGTCAGGCCGACGCCGCAAGTGCATCCAGGCGGCGCCCGGCGTTAGGTCAACCAACCGCTGGACTGCCGCGCGATGCCGTCTCGCGTTGGCCCCCGCACCCGTTGACGAGCGCGACAACTTTCCCCACCTTTTGAGCGTCCCAATGTCGCGTGTGGATCAGGTAGCGGGCCAGGCCTTCGTGCGCGTACCAGCGCCAGCATTTGCAACAGCAGGGCGCCTTATCAGGGGTAAGCGCCATGGTTTGGTCGAAGACCGGCTGTTCGCCGGCGGTCAGCTTGATCGAGCGGTCGTACCCGAGCAGTTGCTTCGCCAGCGCGGCGGAGACGTCATAGGGATCTGGAGGGATGACCGCAACGTCTGAGAAGCCCTTGAGACCGGCCACCTGCGCCTTGTAGGTCGTCATATCCATCGGGCTGCAGCAGGCGCCTTGGATCCGAGTCGAATCCCGATATGACATCACAGTGCCCTGCTGGAGGCCGCAGAAGTTGCTGCTTTGCGCCGCCAGGTAGTGGAACTGCTCAGGGCTACCGGCGACCATGTTCGCCATCTGGGTCGGCTTGGATGAGCCGGAGGACTGCGCCGGGTTGAAGTCGAACACCTTGAAGCCAAGCAGGGTCGCGCCCCCGATGCCGACAATGACGAGCGCGACGAGCGGCAGGAGCAGACTACTGCTCGATGGCCGGGACCGCATCAGCCCACCACTAGCGAGGCGCAACCGCGGTTAGGGCGGGATCAATCTCGCTCGGCGCTGTCGGTCCGTCGAATTTGGCGGCGACGTTACCGCTGGCGTCGACCACAAACACCCACGGGTCGGTGGTGAGACGCCACTCGTCAAACCATGGCGAGGTGGTCGCCTTAGTCAGGTCGGTGTTGTCTGGGTGGCCACCCTTGAAGGTCTCGATGTGGACGAAATCGATGCCACGACCGCGGTACCGGGCTTCCAGCGTCTTGACCACCCCGACCTGGGGTCCGCAAGTCTTCGAGCGGCAGAAGCTGGGGGATCCGAAGTAGACCACAAAGGGGTGGTGGGCAGCGACGGCGCCAGCGACGCTGATGTAGTGCATGTCATCGGGGGGAACCCCGGTGTCGATGGTGGAGATATCGGTGACCTGATCCCTGGTGGGGTTCTGACTGCGAGGCGCCGGCGTCCCCACGGCGGGGGTCGGGTCCGTTGCCAGGACCTGCCCTTGCCCTGGAGCAGATCACCCTGGTAGGGGGCGGGTTCGGGCGGACCCAAGGGGGTTCCCTGGCTGCTCGACGCCCCGGGAGGCAGGTTGAAGAGCTGCAAGGTGACGGCCACACTGGGGACGGGTACGCCGATTGCATCGAGGATGCCGAAGGCCACCCGCTGGTCCCGGCCGACCACGACCTGCGCCGATGCCACCACAGCTTGGAGGGCGGGGATCGGAGAGGGCGATGGAGTTGCCGGCGGTGTCGTCGCCAGATCCCCGCAGGCGGCCAGCAAGATTGGCGCCAGGCCGAGCAACAGCGCACGGATTGAGCCGAAGCGTCCCACGCCAGTGATCCTACTAGGCTCGCTTAGTAGCTCGCTGCCGCGGATGCGCAGTCATCGTGTTAGTTCCCGGAACCTGTCGTCGATGTACTGGCGGCTCATCTGTCCCAGAAAAACGCGTTCGACGACTCCCTGCTTGTCCAGGAAGATCGAGTACGGCAGCCCAGGAGCCTGCAATAGGCTGTCGACCTGGCCTGCCGAATCTCGCCAAAGCGTGTACTTCACAACTCCGATGTCGCTGATGAAGCTGCGGATGGTGGCTGCGTCCTCGCCGTCGTCGACGCCGACGACGGCCACCTTATTTCCCCATACGTTGGCCTCGTGCTGGATCTCCGGCATCTCGGCGCGGCAGGGGATGCACCAGGTGGCCCAGAAGTTCAGCAGCGCCGGTCGCCCGCGCAGCTGATCCGTGGATACCGGGTGACCTTCGAGGTCGGTCAGCTTGAGCGCCGGAAGCGACCTACCGACCAGGGCTGACTTCTGATCCGCTGCCACCGATCCGGTGCTGACTGCTGGCACCACGCCCTGCCGGCCGCGGAGCAGGGCAACTCCGACCGAGACGAGGACGGCGACACCGACCAGCACCCAAAGGATGCGACGGACCCGCCGAAGCGTCACGGTGCCTCACAAGCTACGGACCGCATATAGTAAGACTACGTTTCAACCAAGACCACGGCGAGGAATCGAATTGCCACGACGCTCGGCCGATCCGCTGAAGAGGGCACTGGCGCTGCTCGGTCCCCTCGAACGCCGGATCATGCACGTGGCCTGGACTCGACCGGCGACCGAGCCGTTTGTTGTGCATGACGTCCACGCGCACATGTCGGAGTTGGCCTACACCACAGTGATGAGCACCATGAACCGGCTGGAGGAGAAAGGTGTGCTCAGCTCCCGACACGAGAAAGGAGTGCGTGCGCACAAGTATTCGGTGGCGATGAGTCCGGTCGAGTTCCTCGACCACGCGGGCCGCCGACAGGTCCGCGAGGTCGTCGACAGGTTCGGTGAAGTCGCCCTAGCAGCCTTCGAGGCGCACCTCCAGGGACTCACGCCCGAGCAGCGCGACCGCCTGCGGCAGCTCGGCGGAAGATGAGGCGCGCTGCCTGGTCGGTGCTGCCCGTGGTCGGAGCCGCTGGAGTGCTTTGCGCTGGGTGGATGGCGGCCTGTCCGGACGCCGCGGCCTGTGCGACTGTGGTCGGCGGCTCGGGAGTGGCGGCCGTTGCAGCCGTGATCGTCGCGACGCTGCTCGCGGCCTGGGCCGCCCGTCTCGTGCGGGTTCTCGCCGTCAGTCGTCGGGCGACCAGCGCCCTGGAGGTCGCAGCGCCGCCAGACGAGCTGACTCAAGCAATGGACCGTACGCTGATACGGAACGTCCGGTGCTTGGCCGCATCGGAGCCCACGGCCTTCTGTGCTGGCGCGTTGCAGCCCAAGCTCCATGTCAGTCGCGGTCTAATCCAGATACTGGGCAGCGACGAGCTGGACGCTGTGCTCCTCCATGAGGCCCATCACCGACGCCGCTTCGATCCTCTTCGTCGGGCCATGACGAGGTCGCTGGCGGATGTGGTCTTTTTCATACCGGTGCTGCGCTGGTGGGCGGATTGGCAGATCGAGCGCTCCGAGCTGGCTGCCGACCGGGCCGTGCTGAAGCGCCTCGGACCCCGACCACTCGCCGGGGCATTGTGGGTCGTCGGGCAGCCGGCTCGTCCCGTCCCGGCTGTTGCTTTCACAGGGGCCGCGGAAGTGCGCGTCGCCCAACTGTTCGGTACGCCAATCCGCCGGTGCCCACCAATTCCGGTTCTGACCTCATCCGCCATGGGCCTGATGATGTCCGTCGCGCTGACCTCCTGCGTCGTCCACATCGCCGCCGCCCTGCGTTAGTCCTCCATGAGCCTGGTCAACCTGGGGATCGCCTTTGGCGCGGGCCTGATCTCGATCACGTCGCCCTGCTGTCTGCCCCTGCTGCCCGGCTATCTGGGGTACATATCCGGCACGCAGGTCATCGGGGGGGAGCGGCCCAACCGCCGTCCCCTGATCGCAGCGCTGCTGTTTGTCCTCGGCTTCACGCTGGTCTTCACCGCGCTGGGGGCGACGGCATCTGTCGTGGGGCAGGTTCTCCTGGAGCATCGCTATGGCCTGGGCCAGATCGCCGGCGCCTTCATCCTGGCCATGGGCCTGGCCATTCTTCTCAGCAGCCGAGTCGGCTGGCTGAGCCGTGGTGGCGACTGGAGTCAGCCGTGGGCTCGCGGTCAGCTATGGGCTGCAGCTCCGTTGGGTGCGGCGTTCGCGATCACCTGGACGCCATGCATTGGGCCGGTATTGGGCGGCATTCTCACGCTTGCGGGATCGACCGGCCAGGCGGGCGAGGGGACCGTCCTACTGCTGGTCTACAGCGCCGGGCTGGGGTTTCCGTTCGTCGCCCTGGCCCTCTCCGTTGACCGCGTACGTGGCTTCCTCCGCCGTATCTCCGGTGGCGCGGCCGTTCTCCACGTCGCATCCGGAGCTCTGCTCTCGGCAATGGGCATCCTGCTCTTGACCAACCAGTGGCTTCCCCTCATGGCCCCACTAGTGAGGTTCTACGCCAAGGCCCAGTGGCCGCCGGTTTGAGAAGTCCCCCGCGCCTGCTGGGGCTCGGTCTCGGCTTGACCCTGCTCAGCGCCTGCAGCCTGCAGCAGCCCCTCACCCAGGCGAATCAGAGCCAGGTCTCCGTGGGACACCAGGCCCCGGACTGGGTCGGGACCGATCTCGACGGCCACCGCATCGCGCTGAAAGACTTCCGCGGCCAGCCGCTGTTCCTCAACTTCTGGGCATCGTGGTGCGGCCCCTGCCGGGCCGAGCAACCCGGTCTCAACCGCATCGCCCGCGACTATCAGGGTCGCGGCCTCAAGGTTGTTGGGGTCGACATCCGGGATAGCCAAGATCAGGCTCGCATCTATCGCGACGAGTTCAAGATGCCGTACCCGAGCATCTTCGACCAGGCGGCACGCCTGGGATACGCGTATCAGGTCGATGCCCCGCCCAGCTCCATCTTCATCGACGTGAAGGGCGTAATCGTCTTCAAGATCACCGGAGAGTTGAGCGAGGCCGACTACCGGCGCGCGCTCGACGACAAGCTCTTTCGGGCATCTCATCCGCGTGTCTCGCCGTAAGCCGGGAGCCCGAGCGGCGCGGCTCGACGCGCGGGCGCAGGCCCTGCAGGCCGAATCCGCTCGCATCAAGCGCCTCCGCCGGTTGGTGTTGGGGGCCGGGACCGTAGCGATCCTGGGGCTGGCAGCCGGCGGGGCTGCCATCGCACTGCTGTCGCGCCCGACGGCCAGCTCTACCTTCTACGTCGACGCGGTGAGCTATCGCGCTGTCGGAGAGCAGCTGCCCACGGCGAAGGGGGTCCACATCAGCCCGCCTCGGAAGGGGCATTGGGCGACTGACCCCCCGACCTCCGGTGACCACTATTCGGTGTTTGGCATGGCTCCGGCGCCCTGGGGCTATCACGACGAGACGCTCCCACCCGAGGACTGGGTCCACAACCTCGAGCATGGCGGCGTCGCAATCCTCTACAACTGCCCGTCGGGCTGTGCTGCGGATCAAGCGGCGATCCGACGTTTCGTGAACGGGGCGCCGGCAGAGGACAAGACTAAAGAGGTCAAGCTGATCGCGACACGATTTGTCGTGCCCGGCCATCCCTTCGCGCTGGTGGCGTGGGGCTGGCGGCTCTACCTTGACGCGTGGGATCCCAAGCTGGCTGAGAAGTTCTACGAAGCTCACGCGGACCAGGCACCCGAGCTGGTGCCCTGATCCTGCTACTATCGTCCATTAGTAGTTTGCGATTCTTTGGAGGATCTGATGGATCATCTTTTGCCCTACGCGCTGGTGCTGGCTTGCCCGGTGTCGATGGGCGCGATGATGTGGTTCATGATGCGAACAAACCCCGACCAGGCGCGCGAGAAGGCGGACCTTGAGCGCCGAGTGCACGAGCTCGAGGAAGAACGCATGGCTTCGCCGACACAAGCCGAGCGCACCCCAGAGTACGCAGGGCCGCAGCGCTGAGCGGCAGAACCGCCAAGCGCACACGCCCCGCCTCGAAGGTCGGCAATTCGCGCCGGGGTAATCAGAACGGGTTATTTATCGCTGGTGCCGTTGCGGCTCTGGTCATCGCAGCCGGGCTGGTCGCGGTGCTGCTGCTTCAGAAGACTCCGTCGCCCAACCCGGGGGCATTCACCGGCCACGACGCCGCTTACGTCGGTCCTGATCTCCACTCAATCCTGATCGACCCGAGTAGTCCCAGCCGGATCTTTGTCGGTGGCCACGCCTCGGCAGCCAGGTCCGCGGATGGCGGCCAGACCCTGCAGCAGGTGAGCGGGCTTCAGAACATAGACGCGATGAACTGGCTCAGCTCCCCGGATGGTCAGCACCAGGTGGTTGCCGGTCACTACGGGGTTCGCACCTCCGGCGACGATGGCCGCACATGGCAGGACATCAGCCAGGCCTTACCAGGAACGGACGTCCACGCCGCGGGCATGGATCCCCAAGCTCCATCGCACCTATGGGCCTACGTGGTGGGACTCGGGGTGGCGGCGTCCACCGACTCGGGCCAGTCATGGGTCACTGTCGGCGGCCAGGACCTCTCCCTGATGGGCCCCATGATCGTGACCGCCGGTGGGAAGCGGATTGTGGCTTCGGACATACGGTCAGGAATCGTGCGATCCGGCGACGGCGGCCGAACATGGAATGCCAGCGACTCCGCGGTGCAGGCCTTCTGGATGACCGTCGATCCGGCTGACTCCAACCACCTGCTGGCGGTCGGACGCCTGCTCTACGAGAGCAAGGATGGCGGCTCCAGCTGGGCTCCGGTGGCGCCGCTGCCAGAGGGCGTCCGGGCGGTTGCCATCGCGCCGGGCCCGACCCCGAGCTGGTACGCCGGTCGGTGGTCCAACGAAGATGCCTCGCTCATGCTGAGCACTGATCGCGGCCAGCACTGGCAGCCAGTCGGGTCGGGCCCCTAGGGAGCCGTCCGCGAGCGGTGTTCCTCTCTGGCGCCGTAGTCCATATTCAGCGGTGAGATGAAGCTTCTCCTGGCGCTTGCTGGCGGTGTCGTGGCGGTCCTTTTCGCCCAGTTTCCGATGGAATCTTTTGCGGAGCAGAGCGACCTTGGGCATTGGATTCAGCACGGCGTTCTCTTCTGGGGCGGCGTGGCTGTGGGTGCGGCGGGCTACGGCCTCTGGCGTCGGGGGCAGCGCGGCCTCTGATGGTGCAGGCCCGGGCGGTGACCGCGGCCCGGTCACCCCGGCTTCCAGAGCTTTCCGTGGGCGTGCTGGGGGTGGCCTTGGTGCTCCTGGTTTCGCTTGCCTGGGCTTCGGGTGCGGTCTACCTGGTGGCTCGCCTTGGTGCCCCGGCGCCTGTGAACCTGGCACTGACCGACGCCGTCCATGTGTATGTCGGGCTGGGGTCGGTGCTTGTCATCGGCGCCAAGGTCTGGCGGGTTGGTCTCAGATCCCGTGTCGCGGGGATACCGGAGTTGACCGCCTGGCATCGGTGGGTGTCGTGGAGCCTGCTGGTGTTGTATGGAGGCGTCTATCTGACCGGCGCCCTCCTGCTGTTCAGCTTCCCGATTGCCGTTCGCACCGGCTTGGTGAACGCCCACCTCCTGACATCGGTCTGGGCGGCGGTGCCCACAACCTGGCATGCCTGGCACTATGGGCGGCAGGCGACCCGCCTATTGCCGCGACTCCGACCACGGGCGCAGATCTGGCGCCTCTCGGTTGGACTGACGTTGCTCCTGGCGCCCGCAATGCTCATCGGTTTGAACCCACGCGCGCTTTCACCGCTGGCAGAGCTCGGAGGCGGAAGCCGCTGGATCGACGACGGGCTACCAGGCGTCTTTGTCGATCGATTGGCGGCGGCTCCCGACGGACACGGGCTGGTGGCCGGCGGGCGGGGAATCTGGGTCCGCAATGCCTCCCAGCAGACCTGGCGACAGGTGGGGTCGCCGGATGCACTGGTGCTGGGTCTGACCGTGGCGCCGACGGGAGCGATCTACGTCGGCACCCTGACCGGGCTCCTCGTGTCAGGACAGGCGGACGGCCCGTATCGGTCGCTGCCCTTTCCTTCCCGTGAGGTCCACGGAATTGCCGTTGATCCGACTGGCCGCGTGATCTGGGCCACCTCTCGTGCAGGCGTGCTGCGATCGATCGACCGCGGAGCTGACTGGTCGCCGGTGCTGGCCGGGATGCGCTCACCGCAGACCTCGTGGGCGATTGCCTACTTTGATGCCACCGTCTACGCCAGTGATTCAGAGGGCGTCTACAGGTGGGACCGCGACCAGTGGCGGCCGTCTTCCGATCAGGCCGCCGTCGTGTCCCTCGACGTCGATACCTGGGATGGCACCCTGTTCGCCAGCTCGATGGGTGCGGGTGTCCGCGCACTCGCGCCCGGCGGCGCCTGGCGAAGGGCCGACTCAGGGCTGGCACCGCATGGCACGGGCCGGGCGATCCACGTGACCAGCGTTACGTCGTTTGAGGCCAACCGCGCATACGCCTCGATGATGCTTGGTAGCGTCGCGACCAGCTTTGACGTCGGAGATAGCTGGGGTGTGATTCCCGCAAGCGTGCCGCGCGGAGGATCGTGGCGCGTGATCCTGTTGGATTCGCGGCTCTACCTCGCCACCGGCTCGGGTATG
>WNFI01118393.1_pt1 | contig 14509 bp, 12 predicted proteins | sample 5400471 | NCBI WGS metagenome assembly WNFI01 (sample SAMN13153348, study PRJNA577476) | soil metagenome | isolation source: 100 cm saprolite on Douglas fir-dominated hillslope | place: USA:California | collected 2013-09-17
AGAACATGATTGCCGAGGCCGTCCAGTCCATGCAAAAGAACAGCCGGAGCGAAGATGTGGAAATCAGCATCGGCGAAGTGCCCGCAAGCTCCGTCATGGCTGATTCCTATGCCGTACACCAGATTTTTGCCAACCTGATCAGTAACGCCTTGCGCTATGCCCAGAACGGGAAAAAGATCGAGGTCGGCGCGACTGAAAAGAAGAATGGAATGGAGTTCTTTGTTCGGGATTTTGGTCCGGGCATCCCATCTGAGCATTTGCCCCGTATCTTCGAGCGCTTCTACCGCGTGGACAAGGCCCGCTCACGCGAATCGGGCGGGACCGGCCTGGGTCTGGCCATCGTAAAACACATCGTCCTCAACCATGGTGGGAGCGTCCGCGTGGAGAGCGCTGTCGGCCATGGTTCCACCTTCTTCTTTACTCTACCGAAAGCGTAGACATCGAGCCAGCAGCCGAGCCGGAAGACGGTCAGCAATCGCGACAACGCTAAGGACTTGTCATTCTGAAAGGCCGGTTTTGGGCCTTGAAGAATCCCGAGGATGTTGCCGGGGAATGGACGCCTACCCTGTGGAATGCTGCCGATCCGGCACCCATGGGCTCACGAAACGGCCCTTCTGTTAACGAACATCCTCGGGATTCTTCGACCCCAAAAAAGCGGGGTCTCAGAATAACAGATGGCGGGGGTGTCTTCTAAACAGGAACTTTTTCGGCAAAGTTCCGGTCAATTTTATTTTCTATTCATCTCTTGTTCATCATTTTGTAACAAACCTCTCCTATAAGAGAATGTTGAACCCATATCTATCACAAAAACTTGTGGAGGTACCATGCGACTTAAATGGTTAGCGGCGCTGGTTTTGGCCCTCTGTTTTGCTAGCGCGTTTGCTCAAACTGTGACTTTGACCGGTGCGGGTGCGACATTCCCCTACCCGATCTATTCCAAGTGGTTTAGCGAATATCACAAGCTGCATCCCAACATCCAGATCAACTATCAGTCCATCGGCAGCGGCGGCGGCATCAAGCAGGTCCAGTCCAAGACCGTGGATTTCGGGGCCAGCGACGGCCCGATGTCAGATGACCAGCTCAAAGCAACAGGATTTCAGCTTGTGCACATACCAACAGTGCTGGGCGCGGTAGCGCCTTTTTACAACCTTCCCAGCGTGAAGCAGGAGTTGAGGTTCACTGGCGATGTTCTGGCCGATATCTTCCTGGGAAAAATCAAGAAGTGGAATGATCCCCGCCTGGCAAAAGCAAATCCCGGAGTCAAGTTTCCTGATACCGATATCGTTGTCGTGCACCGTTCTGAAGGCAGCGGCACCACCTACATCTTCACCGACTATCTCTCGAAGGTGAGCGACGAGTGGAAGGCCAAGGTTGGGAAGAACACGTCGGTCAATTGGCCGGTTGGCTTGGGCGGCAAAGGCAGCGAAGGCGTGACCGGAACTGTAAAGCAGACCGAAGGCAGCATTGCATACGTAGAACTGCTGTACGCGCTGGAGAACAAGATTCCTTTTGGCAGCGTCCAGAATGCAGCCGGTGTGTTTGTAAAAGCCAGCCTGGCCTCCACCACGGCGGCAGCAGCTTCCGTGAAAGACATGCCCGACGACTTTCGGGTTTCCATCACCAATGCTCCAGGCAAGGATGCCTACCCGATTGCCAGCTTCACTTGGTTGCTGGTCCCGGTCCAATGGAGCGATGCCGGCAAGAAGAAAGTCATGATCGATTTTTTGAATTGGATGATGGACAAAGGCGAGCCCATGTCTTCGGCACTGCAATATGCTCCGCTGCCCAAGAGCGTCGCTGTAAAAGTGAAAGCCAAAATCAAAGCAATCCAATAATGTCTTTCGTGCTGCCGTAACCAATTCAGTTCGCACACTTGCAGAGCGCCGGATATCCGGCGCTCTGTTTTAATCATCCTTTAACAATGATCTGGTAGCTTCCAGCGAATGCCTGCACCTCCCCAAAACCGGATTGCCACTAACTCCGCGCCAGAAACACCGGCTGGAGGCACTTCGAGCGGGGCCGGGGACAACCAACCGCAACAGATTTCTTCATTTGACAAGACCGCGTTCCGGACAAGAAGCAGCGTCTTCGCCGATACGGCCTTTCGCTCGGTCGTTGTGGCATGCGCCCTGGCAGTGCTGGCGATTGTCGGACTGATTCTCTTCGAACTCATTACGCAATCCCACTTATCTATACAAAAATCTGGCCTGAGCTTCCTGCGCAAGACGATCTGGGACCCTGTCGCGGAAGACTTTGGCGCCTTGCCGTTCATCTATGGGACCCTGGTCTCGTCGTTTCTGGGATTGCTGATTGCGGTGCCGCTCGCTGTAGGCACAGCGCTCTTTCTCACAGAAATTTGTCCCCGGCAGATACGGGCGGTGCTTTCCCTGTGTGTAGAGTTACTGGCCGCGATTCCCAGCGTGATCTATGGGTTATGGGGCATGTTCGTGCTGGTGCCTTTCATACGCCATTACCTAGAGCCTTTTCTAGAACGCTCTTTGGGCTGGACCGGCTTGTTTACAGGGCCGAAGATTGGTTTCGGCCTGCTGGCTGCCGGGATCATCATCGCCATCATGATTCTTCCCATCATCGCCTCCATCAGCCGCGAGGTCATTGTCGCCGTACCGCGCCAGCAGCGCGAAGCTGCGCTGGCGCTGGGCGCAACCAAATGGGAAATGCTGCGCATGGCCGTCCTGCGCAATGCCCGGCCGGGAATTTTCGGCGCCATCATTCTCGGTTTGGGCCGCGCCTTCGGAGAAACCATGGCCGTGACCATGGTGATCGGCAACACTCCGGCGATCGTCCTCTCGCTCTTTGGGACGGGAGACACCCTGGCCAGTTCGATCGCCAACCAGTTTAATGAAGCAACCAGTGCTGTTTACACCAGTGCCCTGGTGGAAATGGGCCTGGTCCTTTTTGTGATAACTCTGATCGTGAATGCTTTGGCCAATTTGCTGATCTGGAGCATTACACGCGGCCAGCCTGCGAGGGGCCTTGCCTAACCCATCCACTCAGAACATTCATTGGCTCCGCCGTGTCAAAAACTATGCGGCGCTGGGCATCATTACGGTGACTGCGTTAATCGTGACCGTGCCGTTGTTTCTGATTCTGGGGACTGTCCTCTATCGCGGAATCAGCGGATTGAACCTGGATTTTTTTACCCAGCTCCCCAAGCCGGTAGGTGAAGTCGGCGGCGGCATGGCGAATGCTATTGTCGGCTCTCTCATGATTCTGGGCGTGGCCAGCGCCATCGGTATTCCGCTGGGGATTGGCGCCGGCATCTATCTTGCAGAGTATGGACGGAACCGCTCGGGCAACATTGTCCGGTTCACGGCTGACGTGCTGAACGGCGTGCCTTCCATCGTGATCGGGATCACGGCATATGCGCTGGTCGTGGCCACACAAGGACACTTTTCGGCATTCGCAGGCTCGATCGCGCTGGGCATCATGATGATTCCCACGGTCGGCCGCACGACGGAAGAAGTCCTGCTTCTGGTTCCCCAGACCATACGCGAAGCGGCCCTGGGGCTGGGCATTTCGCAGTGGCGCACTACTCTTTCGGTTGTCCTTCCCAGCGCCAAAGGTGGAGTCATCACCGGCGTGTTGCTGGCATTTTCGCGCATTGCCGGCGAAACGGCGCCACTGCTTTTTACCGCGCTGGGTAATCAGTTTTGGAACTTCAAGATGAATCAGCCCACCGCCGCGCTGCCGCTGCAGATCTTTATCTACGCAACTTCGCCATTTGATGATTGGCACCGCCAGGCATGGGCAGGCGCGCTGGTGCTGATCAGTATCATTGTGGTCACAACGGTGGCCTTCAGGTTCGTTACCAGCCGTGGTGTCAGGGAGGCAGGCTAGTTCATGGAAGCGCAAGGTCACATTCAAGTGCAAAATCTGAACGCCTGGTTTGGCAGCACGCAGGCGCTCTACAACATTAATCTTGAGGTCCATCCCAAGCACACCACCGCGATCATTGGGCCCTCAGGCTGTGGCAAGTCCACGTTTGTGCGCTGCATTAACCGCATGCATGAGACCTTGCCGAACACGCGCGTGGAAGGAAAAATCAAGATAGCCGATCTTGACGTCTACGGCAAAAGCGTTTCACCGGTCTCGGTGCGGCGGCGCGTGGGCATGGTGTTCCAGAAAGCCAACCCGTTTCCCACCATGTCGATTTATGACAACGTGGCTGCGGGCCTCAAGTTGAATGGCTTCCGCAACCACCGGGAGCTGGACAGCATCGTGGAACGGTCTCTGCGCCAAGCCGCGCTTTGGGACGAAGTCAAGGACACCCTTAAGAAGAAGTCGGGCGCCAGTCTCTCCGGTGGACAACAGCAGAGGCTCTGCATTGCCCGCGCCCTGGCCGTGGAGCCGGAGGTCCTGCTGATGGATGAGCCGGCTTCGGCCCTCGATCCTATTTCCACCGCCAAGATCGAAGACCTGATCTTTGAACTGAAACAGCAATATACTGTGGTGATCGTTACCCACAACATGCAGCAAGCCGCGCGTGTGGCCGAATACACAGCTTTCTTTCTTATGGGCAATCTCGTGGAGCTCGATAAGACGGAGAAGATGTTTACCAAGCCTTCTGACAAGCGGACAGAAGATTACATTACCGGGAGGTTCGGATGACGCGCACACGCTTCCATCAGGGACTTGATGAACTCAAACAGAAGTTGCTCACCATGGGTGGGATGGCGGAACAGGCCGTGGAGCGCGCCGTCCGCGCCTACCAGACCGGCGACGTCTCGGTCTGCCAGTTGGTGTTACGCGACGAAGGCAAGATCAATGCCGTGGAACGGGAGGTCGATGAGATGGCCGTGGACCTGCTCGCCATGCAACAGCCCATGGCCGTGGACCTGCGTTTTATTATTGCCTGCATCAAAATCAACGCTGACCTGGAGCGCGTGGGCGACCAGGCCGTGAACATTGCGGAACGGGTCATGGACCTGGCCAGTTATCCCAAGTCCAGCGTGAATGCAGACATCGCGCGCATGGCTTCGCTGGCCATCAACATGGTGCGTGAAGCGCTGAACGCTTTTCTCACTGCCGACGCGGACATAGCCCAGACCGTCCTGGAACGGGACGACCTGGTGGACAACATGAACCGCGAAATCTTTGAAGCCGCCGACTACGCCATGACCCACGCCACGGAAACACACCGCCACGCCCTGGATACTCTGCTGGTGGCACGAAACCTGGAACGCGTGGCCGACCACGCCACGAACATCGCGGAAGATGTAATTTTCTGGGTCCGCGGCGCTGACGTCAGGCACCACGCGCAGGGTTAGCCGGTAGCGTACAATTGGGCCGCCTGTGCCTGATTTCAAGAAACTGATCACTCGCCTAAAGCGTCACTACGGCGATCCCAAGCTGCCGCCGGCGCGGGGGCCTTTTGCGTTGGTCCTGTGGGAGAACGCTTGCTATCTTCTGCCGGACGAGCGTCGCGCAGCCGTCTTTGCTGGACTGAAGAAAAAGGTGGGGCTGAAGCCGGCCGCAATCCTGAATGCCAATCACGACACCTTGCTGGAACTGGCGACCATGGGCGGCATGCGTCCGGAAACTCGAGTGTTCCGCTGGCTGGAGATCGCGCGCATCACCATCGACCAATTCCAGGGTGACCTGGACCAGATTCTTGAATGGCCTTACCCCAAGGCCAAGAAGGCGCTCAAGCAGTTCCCGAATATCGGCGATCCGGGCGCGGAAAAGATCCTGCTTTTTTGTGGCGCGGTTGACGGCCTGCCGCTGGAATGGAACGGCAACCGCGTGCTGACACGCGTGGGCTATGGAAGGGAGCAGAAGGACTATTCAAAGATGTATCGCTCAGTCCAGGAAGATTTGCGGGACGAGCTTCCACGACGGCCTGAAGATCTGGCGCGCGCGCATTTGCTCCTGCGCCGGCACGGAAAAGAAATCTGTCGCAATAACAACCCGCTGTGTCACTCGTGTCCTGTGTCGGAGCTATGCGCGTATCCGCAGAAGCGGCTGAAGGTCTTCTTTCGGACTTAGTCCTTATCTTTAGTTGCCAGATTATAGGATCGAAGTTGACGAATCAGCCGGGCATAGAGGCGCGCCGGTTTAAGCGTCCATACGCCTGACGAATAAGGAACGCGGGGAATTTCGCCAGCTTCTTAAGGAACATGCGTTCCTCTTCACGACCGCCAAATAAATACAACGCGATTATGTACGCCACGCCGCCGATTGCTGCCGCAGCCACGACACCACGCCAGCGCTCAGGATGGCCGATTTGCGCGGCGCCCCAGGCTGCTCCGGCGGACATCAGCAGGGGTACAACAAGGGACCCGCTCTCTTGACCCAGCAACCGCCAAGCCGAAATACCGTGTTTGTGACCGACCATCTGCACCAGCAGCAGCGAGGTGAACGTCACCGCGATCAGCAAAGCGACGGCCGGCCCCGTAATTCCAACCTGGTGCAGGAAAACAAGGCTCAGGATTGCCGATACAACGGCAGCGCCGGCAAATAGGACAAAAGCCCTGCGCGCCCCGCCTTGACCCAGCAGAACGTTGTAAGCGCCGGCGCCGATCGTCTCAGCTGCAACCGCGGCGGCCATCAAACGCAGCACGAGTGCAGCTTGCTGGGGAACTGCTTTCACCCACGCTTGCAGCAGATTGGGCGCGAGCACGATTAACATCAGGCACAGGGGAAGCACCACAACCAGGCTCCACCGCGTCGAGAACTCCAGCATGCGGCGTGAGCCTTCACGGTTTCCGGCCACGGCGCTCGCGGCGGGAAAGACTACTTCCGTGATCCGCCAGCTCACGTCACCGATCGCCAGAGGGAACCGTTGCCCGATGTAGAAAGGAACAATGGATGCCGCGCCGAGCACGAAACCGATCAGGAGTGGGGCGACTTCCCAAGTGAGTCTTGCCACGATGTTACCGGCCAGCGCGTACAGCCCAAAAGAAAGATGCGAGCGCAGGCTGGACCAGCGCAGGCCCCCACGAAACCCCCGGAAACGCGGCTCTACCAGGCCGACGATGATGAGGGCGACCACCACGGTGATCAGCGCTGCTACGGCGTTCCATATCGCCAGCGAAACCAACCGCCCACCGTACCACAATAGAGCTAGGATTCCGGTTCCGCGAACCAGCGCCGTGGCGCTATAGAGCAGGTTCATCAACGCGAAACGTTGCAGGCCCATGAGAACTGCGCCGCTGAACCCGACCAGCCGGTCAAGAGCGAAGCTGATCCCGATCAGTGCGAAGACCACACGTGCCACGTGCTCGTCCGCTGCCGCCAGGTGCAACGTTGTACTAAGCTTGACGCCGATAGCCGCGATCAGCAGACCGCCAATGCAGCCGAGCAGCAACGAGGCACGAGCTGCGGCGCCGGCAAACGCGATGGTTTGCTGCTGGTTGTCGCCGTTCAGGTTGGCCGCAATATCACGGGTGAGTGCAAGGGGCAGGCCGAAATCGAATGCTCCAACCAGGGCTGCGGTCGCGGTCGCGATAATCCAGATGCCGTATCGTTCCGCCCCCAGGCTTCTCAGCAGAATGGGGACCAATGCGATGCCAACCACACCGCTGGCGGCCATGCCCGCGTAGTGAATCGCACTGTTCCCCATCAGGCGGACACGTTCGTCCCTGTGCTTTTCTCGGTCTTCATTCTGGATCGGCATTTTGACTTTGCTATTTCGATTCTAGGCGTGAATATTCGCGATTCTACGTGAAAGGCGGGCGGCACACAGAATAACCGTTGAGGTGGGGCCCCGCGCCACGTAGGATAGGAGAATTGAAAAAGTTCAGGGATGTCGCACCCCTTCGGAGCCTGCAACCCTTGTGAAATGCAGCATCATCATTCCGACGCGTCTCCGCGCTGAGCTGCTGCGCGAGACGCTGGATTCCCTGGCAAGCCAGACCGCGACTGATTACGAAGTCATCGTTGTATGCGATGGCGCAGACATCGCCACGAGTGACATGGCGGCGAAGCACCGCGCTCCCTACCCACTGCGCTGGATTTTTCATTCTGCGAACCGCGGGCCCGCCATCGCGCGCAATAGCGGCGCCGCTGCCGCGGCTGGCGAGTTGCTGCTCTTTCTCGATGACGATGTGTCGGCTTCGACAGATTGCATACGACACCATTGCACCCGCCATGCGAATGCTTACCGCAAAAAGCTGGTTGTGATTGGCGAGATCATCCAAACCTATCGCTGCGTGCCAGACTCGTTCTGCGAGAGAGCGGTTCGGCAAGAATGGAACAAGTGGTGGCAGGAACTTCACAACCAGCGACTGCACGCCGAAAAAACGGGGGCCTCTACTATCGAGCGGTTGGCCTGCTTGGGCGTCAACTGCTCGGTCCCGCGCTCATTGTTCCTGCAGAGTGGCGGCTACGATGCGGTAATGTGTCCGATTGACGAAGACATGGAACTCGGGTACCGTCTGCATCGGTCCGGAGTACAGTTCGCCTACGAGCCACTCGCAGTTGTTACTCACAATGATACCAAGATATTGAGTAAATATTTCACCGACTGTTGGCGCAACAGCGGCCCGCTTGACGCATATCGTGTAACCCAAAAGGGCCAACGATGCGCGCAAACGCAAACCCTGATCGGAATACACAGGGGCAATGCTTTACGCCGATGCAAAGCAAGGCTCGCCTGGGAGCACCCCAAAAGCTTTCGGCGACTGGCACAGCTTTCGCGGTCCTTGGCGGAAACGACGAAATCGAGGCCGCTGGTCAGCCTGTGGACGCGTCTACTCATGGCGGCGGAATACTGGGATGGCGTGCGTCGCGCCGGCCTGACCAAAGATCACCTGCGCCAGCTTGCCGGACAGCCTCTGCCCATACTCCTTTTTCACAGTATTGCCCGTCCGCAGCGACCGAATGAACGGACCTATTACACCGCCCCACGACGGTTCCGCCGGTTCCTAAAATGGATAAAGCTCGCTGGATATTCTCCAGCCACGGCGGAGGAATGGGCTCGGGGGGAAGCACCACCGCAGAGCGTCGCTTTGCACTTTGACGATGCTTACGACGATTTCTACACCGAGGTATTTCCTCTTCTGGCACACACAGCGTTTAAGCCCACGCTCTTTGTGGTTGTTGACCACATCGGAAAGACCAACTCATGGGATGCGCGTTGGGGACTGCGTTCGCGAAAGCTTTTGTCACGTGAACAGATCCGCGAACTGCATCGCCATGGTGTGCGAATCGGCTCGCATTCGTTAACCCACGCTTCGCTCCCGAATTGCTCCGATGCCGAATTGGCCCGCGAACTAGGAGAATCAAAGCTGCGACTGGAAGATCTACTCGGTGCACCAGTGACCAGTTTCGCTTATCCCTGGGGTAAGGTAGACGGCCGTGTCCGGGTGGCCGTAGCCGAAGCTGGCTATGAGTTGGGCATGAGCTGCGAGCCCGGCCTGAACTGCTGGCAGGACCCGCTCTGCATGAGGCGTATTGATGTAAGCGACACGGACACGCTGCTGGATTTTCACGTCAAGCTGGCCACTGGCTACGATTGGAAGCAAGAAGGGAGGAATTGGCTGAGAAGGCTGTTGCCGTCGCGGCAGTCGATTCCACGAAGCGCCAGCGCTCCAGCGGCCCAGGATGCGAGCACCAAGGGATAGTGCTTATCCCGACATGACCCATCGCAGGAGTCTCGCAAATGTCTCGCCATCCCAGTCGCCCACCAGCATGCGCGGCAGATGAAAGATATCGCTGTTACTCCATACCGCGTCGTTCCCCAAAGAGCACGCCCAGCCAAATCCGGCCTGCTTCGCCAGGGAGCATGTTTCCAGCGAGTAGGATCCGTAAGGATAGGCAAAGCTGGTGACGGGCCGGCCAAGCAAGTCCCCAACAACAGTCTTGCTTCCCTGCAGTTCCTGCAGCTGATCCTCGGGCGGAAGCTGCGCCATTACGGGATGCGACACCGAATGAGCGCCAACGTCCAATCCGGCGCCCGCCCACAGACGCAGGTCGTCGGCATTCATCACGGTACGGGTGCCGGCCGGTCGCGGTGGCGCACCCGACCACCGTTGCAACTGGTCCAGGCACGAACGCCGGGCGCCCTCCGCAAGACTTCGTAAAGGCGCGTACAACGCCTGGTGCAGACGGTAACGCGCCCGGTCAGCGTCCCCCGCCGCCTGCCAGTGAATCTCTTTGCCGCCAATCTCGATGGATAATGTCGCAGGCGGTTCCGGACAGCAAAAGACGATTCGTTCCAACTCGTCCCACCATAGCTCACTCTGCCCCAGATAGCCGGTCACCACGAAGAGCGTTGCCGGCATCCCGTGACGTTGCAACGAGGGCTGGGCCTGGTGAAGATTGTCAGCGTAGCCGTCGTCAAACGTGATCACAACTGCATTGCGCAAGCGCTTGCGCGCACGAAGACGCTCTACGAAGACATCCAGCGGCAAAACGCTGATTTTGTCTGTCGCCAGCGCTTCCAGGTGCTGCTGAAAATGCGCGGCGGAAACGCAGAGCGAGTGCGGGTCCGCGCCGCGGTCGGCAATGCTGTGATACGCAAGAATCACGCCACACGGCGGAGCCATGCTGCGGAAGCGGCGCGCTGCATGGCGCAGCCGGTCAATGACGCGGATCTTCATAAGCCAGCGGCTCGATGCGTCGCTCTTGGCCTTTGCCGTCCCGCCGTTTGAGACTCTTAGCCAACTTGGCGACGCCGCGCCCGACGCGCCGTATCTGGTCCCTAACTGACGACAACACCGGATGCCGATGCGGCCAGAACGCGCGCTCGACCGCCTTCCAGATTTCCTGGTCCTTCACGCCTTGCTGCTGAAGATAGCCGGCCAGCCACCGCAAATACATCAGACGGGCAGCTACCGCGTTTCGCTTCGAAGTCTTGTTGGCGCAGGAGTCTGGGTGTATGCGGTATTTTTCCAAGACTTCGCCGGAAACAAAAACGCTTTCATTGAGGTACACCTTTGCCAGGAAAACCTGGTCTTCGTAAAGCTGGTAGTCGCCCTTGAAGCTCTCTTCTAACGGACCGATGCGCTCCATCATTTCGCGGTGAAACATCAGCTGTGTCGGGCCCGGCGTGTGCACCGAACCAAGCGGATAAGAGAGGGTGACCATGGAAGGCGGCTTCAGCAGTGTATCTGCCGGCACGCCCATCGCCGGGATGAAGTCACGGCGCGCGTCCTTTGGCTCGCCCGTCCAACTATGCCAGTACAGACTCGAGCCGAAGACCATGGATGCCTTGGGATACGTCTCCAGGATAGTGACTTGCTGTTCTAGCTTTCTCGGAAGCCACACGTCGTCCGCGTCGAGGAACGCAATGTACTTGCCTCGGGAATTGGCAATGCCTGCGTTCCGCGAAGCTGGCGCACCGATGTTGCGGTGCCCCTCGTGCTCCAGATACCGAACCCGCGCGGGGTACTGCCGTGCGCGATCGGTCGCAATTTTTGAGGCCCCGTTGGTCGAACCGTCATCTACCAGCAGCAGTTCCCAGTGGTCGTAGGTCTGGGTAAACACGCTGGCAATCGCCTCGCGGAAGAACGGTTCCGGCGGGTTCAAGAAAATGATGACGACGGAAACCAGGGGCCGCTCAGGCATGGGTCCCACCGGAAGCGGCTTTCACGGCACGCACAGCAATCGTCACTTCGTACTCGGGATCGCAGAATTCCAGTTCTTCCGTGGTCAACTCCTCGACGACAAGGCCATGCAGGAACGCAACGGCCGCCAGCACGTTCCCATGACTCGTTACTTCCACATGTTCCGGCACAAACACCTCCGAAAACAGCCGCCGGGCAGAAATGCTGGTAAATCGCCAGTAGTCGCCCGCAAGTGCGTGACAGACGGGGTGCGCCACGCCCGGCACCGTGACCAGCAGAACACCTCCTGGTTTCAGCGTTCGATGTAACGTGCGGACCGCGGCTTTCACGTCATAGATGAGCAACAGCGTTTGCGTGCAAATGACGCAGTCGAAAGCCGCTACAGGAAGATCACCGCCAGCCAGATCGGCAACGATGGTAGCGCGACGGTTGGCAGCGTCCACGTCCAGCACTTCGCTTTGAGTAACCCGGTTGCCGCCGAACTTTCGCGTATAAACATCATTCTGGATCTCCAGCACGCGCCCGCGGATATCCTGCGCGTGCGCTCCAAGGAAATGCTCGATGTAATGACGATCGACGGACTGGCCTCGCGCTAAGCCGAAATTGCGCCGCACCGGCGTAGTACGGCGCAGGACCTCGAAGCTGGTCACTCTGTCGAAAGGCAATAACATGCGGCTGAATTGCTGTCGTCGTTCAGCAATCCAGAGACGCGCCCTGAACGGCAACAGCTTTCGGATAAAATTCTTCCCCGCTGCGGTCAGAGACGTCATCGCGGGTAGGCCCTCAGAGGTTTGAAGTACGGGCAAGCAGCTTGGCGGCAGACTGATGTTGCTCGGCGACGCTCAACGCGCGTTTTGCATTTCTACTTTCGATCAGGTACTTCCAGACTCCGGCGGCACGATAGAACGCAGTGGACCAGCCCGACAGCACGCGTTGGGGCCGCGGGCCGACACGCCAGGGCCCACGATTGCCTTTTACCTCCTCCAGCAAGTATCGCGCGACCGCCCTCCGATACTTAGGCTGCTCAGCGAATAGCAGCGCTACATAGGCCATGACATTTGCCTGCGCTTCACGCTGCCGCTTGCGCTTTTCGTCCATAGTGCGGGGGTTGGGATGTCGAATGACTGCCGCTGGCGTGTAAGCCACGCGATAGCCCATTGCCAGGATATTGAAGAAGGCGTAATGCTCTTCTCCAGCTCCCAGCACACCCCCACGACCCAAACGCTCATCGAAACCGGCCCAGAAATCGAACGCGCGGCGACGGAAAGCCATGTTGCCGCCGTCGCCCATGCCCCCAAAACAGGCTGTCGGCAACCAAGAAGGGTCCTCGCGATCCAGGATGTGCCGGCGGCTGAACCAGGGATTACCGTTCGGAGCAGGCGCCGTCAGGATCTCGGCGAAGGCAGCACTGGTGAGGTTTACATGGAGAATGTGTCCGGTGACAACCATGACCTGAGGATCGCGAAACTCCGGCAACAGGGCGCTGAGCCATTCAGGATCAGGAATCGAGTCATCATCGAGATAGGCGATGACTTCCGTCTGACAGGACCGGGCACCGGTGTTGCGGGCCCGCGCCAGTCCGGCAATTGGTTCCAGAATGTAGCGGGCATTGTGCGTCGCAACCAATTGGCGTGTCCGCTGGTCCGAAGGGGCGTTGTCAACCACCACCACCTCAAATTGCCGGTATTCCTGCCGGGAAACCGCGTCCAGACACACCGCTAGTTTCTCCGGACGATTCCGGGTGCATATGACAACCGAACACGTCGGGAGCCATTCACCAACCATACTCAACGACGCGTTGAAGGCGGCGGAATTTTGGGATTCCATCATCACGAACGCAACCTCAGCCTGTTGAATGATACCCCACGCTCCGTACCCAGAGCAATTCAGTCCGTTTGCGATAGTCGAAAGCGATCAAACAGCCAGCAGCCTGCTCGTATGTCATCACGATCCGGCAACGGACCTTCCAGGCTGGATAGGTGCCGTTTTGCGACACTGCCCGTCCGGAAAATGTCGCGCCAGGCGTCACTCCCGCTCCCAGATTTGGCAGTAAGGACCATCGACGACTCGACGCCAATCTGAAGTCAGATAAGCAGGAGCCGAAGCCCCGTTCCTGGGCAGGGCAACATACCTCACGGCGAAACGGTTGAGCGTCTGCGAGAGATCGGCCGCAACCCTGTCATAGGCACTGGTTTGACTTTCGACTCGTTGTGTTCGCCGCGCACGATCTCGGCTCTCTGGGTATGACCAGCCCTTCTGAACGAAAAAGTCATCCTGCTTTTTCGCAAACGTACTTCGGTCTTCCCCCAGCAGAAAGGCATTCAGTGCAACTCGATCATTGAGTTCGGCATCGTCGACAAAAGGGCTCATATACACGGCATAGTGATCGAGGGGACGAAGATTATTCGTAATAACGGCAAACGCAACAAAGTCCCCGTCGCCAGCGATCACGGAGTTGGCACGAAAATGGGCAGGATGATCTCGCGTCTGCTGGTCAAAATGGTGGAAACTTTGTGTCAATTGGTTGCTCACCTTAGTCTTCTCAGCCTCGACCACTCGCAACCAAATGCCGGTGGTCAGATGGACCACAAGCATGAGCAACAATGCTGCCAGGATTGGGCCCTTTCTTGGGATACGCGGAGCAACAAGGTCTGCGGCTGCAAAGAGCAAAAGGAATGCCAGACAGGGGCCCCACACATACCGCCAGTGGAAATTTTGGATTTGAACGCCGCTCAGTATCTGATGATTGGACAAGAGGATTCCGGAAAGCGCCAAGGCCCATACATAAATCAGGTCCTTACGTCTCTTCCATACCCACAGCAGCAGCAACGGAAGCAGCACAAGGGCCGTCCTCGGTATTATTAGTTCCGAGAAATGGGGTATCGGGCCTCCGAAATCCATTCGAATCAGCCAATCGGGCGAAGCTGATCTCTTGAGAAGGAAAGTCGCCAGCAACGCCGGCAAGCCCAGCGCGGTCCCAA
>WNFI01174770.1_pt1 | contig 14509 bp, 13 predicted proteins | sample 5400471 | NCBI WGS metagenome assembly WNFI01 (sample SAMN13153348, study PRJNA577476) | soil metagenome | isolation source: 100 cm saprolite on Douglas fir-dominated hillslope | place: USA:California | collected 2013-09-17
TTTTCCGCTCGCCCGGCCATCGCGGCGCGGTGCAGGGCGGTGATGCCGTCTTTGTCTTTCACTCGCGGATCGAAGCCGCTCAAGAGCATCGTCTCGAGGACAGCCGTCTCCTCGCGCTCGGCGGCTTGATGGAGTAGCAGGTGATGCGGAGGGCGGAGTTCGCCGCGCAACTCCGGATGGGTCCCCAGCATCGCGGCTGCACTCGCGCGATCGCCCCTTGCGCACGAGGCCACAAAACTTTCCAATTCCGAGAGTTCGTTCTTCGCGCCGTGCACCAGCAACCATACCGCGACGTCATGATTGCCGTGCAGCTCCGCGAGGGTGTGCGGCGAGGATCCGTCGGCCCGGCGGCGCTGAAGATCGGCGCCGTGCCGCGCGAGCAGTTCAACCATTGCAACATCCCACTTGCGAGCGGCAACATGGATGGGTGCCTCGCCTAACTGGCCCCAGGGGAGATTTGCATCTGCGCCTTGTTCGAGCAGCCACCGTGGGCCAGTCGGGTCGGAGGTAAACTCAAGAATGTAGCGCAGCGGCGGTAGACCGCCTGGCAGACCATTTACATCGACGCCGTGGATTCGGAGCAATTCGAGCTCGGTGAGATTTCCCCCGGAGGCCGTCATGTGCAGGGTGACGCCATCGTTGGGATTGGCTCCACCCTGAAGGAGCGCTTCGGCGAGTGGGAAATGACCCATCGCGCAAAGAGCGCTCCAGAGCGCGGTGCGCGGCACCTCCGGGTGCCAGCGCCAGCTGTAGGCGCCGTTCGGATTCGCACCCAGAGCGAGGAGCTGCCGCGTGATCGCTACAAGGCCGTCGGCGCGAGCAGGAACCTCGCGGTGCAAGCAGGTGTGGCAGACATAGAGCAGCGGTTCCCAATCGTGGGGACCGCCCTGTCGCGTCACCAGAGCCGGATTCTTGGTCAAAAATCCGCCGACTGAGTCGACATCGCCCAGCACCAGCGCGGTGTGCAGGCTCGCTTGAGCGATGCCAGGATGTAGCGCGAGCAGACGAAGGGCGCGGCCCGGTGCTTCGCCAGTGGCGCAGCGCAGGAATTCCTCAACGGCCGCGTCAAAGGACAGCGAGCGCTCCTCTACGTGTTCGCGGAGCGCCGTCCACGAAGGAAAGCCATGCTCGCGCGCGATGACCGATTGCGCGTCGTGCAATGCGAGCGAAAGCGTCGGCATTGCGTCGGACGATTTGTTGGCGAAAGCGGGTAGCGCTTGGAAGCGCGAAAGCGCAGCCGTTTCCTTGGCTTGCGCTGCGTGGAGCAGGGATTTTGCCTGCTTTTTGAGCTGCTCGAGATTCGGGCGCTCCGGTAGCTGCTGAGACGTCATAATACCTCCATGCTTACGCCGGCGGTCCGCAAGCTGGCAGCACAGTGGCTAGACGTGCAGTGATGTGAGGGAGACAGTGGGCTTAGCCCTTCGCGCGGACCCGCATGCGCCTGTTGCGCACGACCACATCTCAAACTCAGAGGGGTATTTGTGTCAAACATGGAGAGTGCTTGTGGCAGGCTGCTGCCAAAGGCGGGCACTATTTATTTCAAAATGCAGTAGAACCACAGTGGCACAGGAGAGAGCACGGCGTTTAAGCAGGAAACCATGAATCCAGGAAATGAATCATCCAGAACTGAGTTTGGATCGTTCTTGGTTTCCTGCTCAGCCTCTTTGGATTTACTTGGGTTGGCTCTGTGTCTCTGTGGTTCAAATTCATTTGCTGAATCAAGGATAAATGACGATGCGTGCATTGGCATTTATTTTAGGGACCCGCCCTGGTTAGAAAAAATGCGCACTCGTTCGTTGCCGAGCGATACACAAGAGCACGGTCGTACTTGCACTCGGGGGTTGAGCACGGCGTGATACTTCGCTCCTCTCGCAAGTAATTACCGCCATCGCATGAGTTCCACCCTTCCCCTCTTCAAGCCGCTCAACAATTCACCCCGCCGTGTCCTGCTCGCCAGTCTCGCCGGGACCACGATCGAGTTTTTCGATTTTTATATTTACGCGACCGCTGCGGTGCTGGTTTTTCCCAAGCAATTTTTCCCGGCCTCGGACCCCGCGGCCGCCACGTTGCAATCTCTCGCCACGTTTGCTCTCGCGTTTTTTGCCCGGCCCGTAGGATCGGCCGTTTTCGGCCATTTCGGCGACCGGGTCGGTCGCAAGGCCACGTTGGTTGCCGCGCTCTTGACGATGGGTCTTTCAACGGTGGCGATCGGCCTGCTTCCCTCCTACGCGTCGATCGGCACGCTGGCCCCTTTGTTGCTGGCGCTGTGCCGCTTTGGCCAGGGCTTGGGTCTCGGAGGCGAATGGGGTGGGGCGGTCCTGCTGGCGACTGAAAACGCCCCGCCTGGACGTCGCGCTTGGTATGGAATGTTTCCACAACTCGGCGCGCCTCTCGGTTTTCTCGCTTCCGGGGGTGTTTTCTTGCTGCTGTCTAAAACAATGAGTGACGCGCAATTCATGGCGTACGGCTGGCGCATTCCTTTTATCGCCAGCAGCGTCCTCGTTTTCTTCGGACTCTACGTGCGCTTAAAACTCACCGAGACCCCGGATTTCCAACGGGCCATCGATCGCGATGAACGCGTGGCGGTGCCGATCCTCGACGTGATTCGGAAATACACCGTTGAGCTTGTGCTCGGTACCATGATCGCGCTCGCGACCTTCGTGCTTTTCTACTTCCTCACGGTATTCTGCCTGAGCTGGGGCACGAGCAAACTCGGCTACACCCGCGAACGGTTTCTCCTCATCCAAATGGGTGGTGTCTTATTTTTCGCCGCAACAATTCCTTGGTCGGCCTGGCTAGCGGACCGTCACGGCCGACGGTTAACCCTGATGCTCGTATCGATAGCGATCATTGCCTACGGTCTGCTATTCGGAACTTTATTCTCAACCGGCCTGGGCGGTGTGTGGGTCGCCATCATCGTGGGCTTTGCCTTGATGGGCATGACCTACGGCCCGCTGGGAACGCTTCTGTCCGAGCTTTTTCCCACCGCGGTGCGTTACACCGGATCGTCCTTGACGTTTAACCTCGCCGGTATTTTCGGCGCATCCCTCGCGCCTTACGTGGCCACCTGGCTGGCTACGCATCGAGGCTTAACAGCGGTCGGCTATTATCTCAGCGGAGCCGCCCTGCTCAGCTTGATTGCGCTTTGGTTTAGCAAGGAAACCCGGCAGGCGAACTAGCAGCAATAGCGAACCCCACGGAAAAAAGTCACGTCACTAAATCTCAATTTCTGAGCTACTGAAACTGTGATCTTGCACGGGAGAAATGAGCTCCGGTACGGAATATTTTTTATGCGCCAAAAAAGATTGGAATAACTTCCAACGAAGTGCTCGCGCGACGGTTCGCTTGGTGTCGATGAATCTCTCGTTACCGCGAATGAAAATGCTTCGATCGCGGTCCGTGAAATTAGCTTTTGGCGGTCTGACGCTTTTTCAGCCCTTCGTGGTGGGCGAGCGCGCCGTGCCCGGCGAATGGCCGGCGCCGAGTCGATGTAAGTAAAGGGTCGCACCCACCATGATGATCAAAACGGATACAGGCTCGACGACTCCCACAGTGGGGTAGCCGTTGACGTATTTGGCGAGCGCCGCCGAAATCAGGACAATGCCAAAGCTAACATAAATCCATTCTCTGATTCTCGCCGGCACCCGGGGAATAAGTAAGAGCACTGCACCGAATATTTTGGCGGCCGTGAGCTCAATTCGGAAATAATTCGGGAAGCCAAGGTTCTTGAATTCCACGGCATGAGTGCCTGAATAATAGGCACCAAATAGCATAAAGAAACTGATCAGGCCTGTGATAGCCCAGGAGAGGGTACGCTTCTTTTTCATGGCTGCGATTTCGGGTTGATTGGCCTTTGGCGATTCGGGCAAGGGCCGTGGCGTGCGCTCGGTGGCGCTACGAATGATCGATTCATAATTTTTTTTGGCGTTGCGCGGTTATTCGAGTGGCTTGCGATGGATTCGAAGCGGTCGGCTGACACCGGTCTCCGTAGCGTTGACCGGCGAAAGGCATAATTTGTGACAAGGCGGCGACGCCTGGCCCTCGCGGGTTTTTCTCGGCCCGCTTCAGGTGGGCGTTTCGATTTCGCATTACCCTCCGTCTGGCCGGCCGAGAAAGGTTCACTCGGACTTGGAATGTTCGTGTTGAACACGCAACTGAGTGCGGCCGACAAAAGCGGATGTCACAAATTGCGTAGGTCACCGGTCTCCCTTTAATGCAAGTGATGACAGCCGACCTTCTCGCCGCCTTTACCAATCACAAACCCCGCATCTTCGGCATTGCCTACCGAATGCTGAGCAGCGTCGCAGACGCAGAAGACATGGTGCAGGAAACCTTTCTCCGGTGGCACAAAAGTGACCGGACTGGCATCAAGTCTCCCGAAGCGTGGCTTACGACGGTCGTGACCCGCCTCTGTATCAATCACCTCAAATCGGCCCGGGTGCAGCGCGAAGAGTATGTCGGCCCTTGGCTACCCGAGCCGATCGTGGCCGAAAACATGCCAGACCCACGGGAAAATGCCGAACAAGCCGAATCCCTATCGGTGGCGTTTCTCGTGATTCTGGAAGCCCTCTCGCCGACGGAGCGCGCAGTCTATCTGCTTCGGGAGGTCTTTGGCTACGAGTTTGAGCAGGTCGCCCGCATGGTGAAAAAAAGTGAGGCGAATTGCCGACAACTCCTCAGCCGGGCGCGCCAGCGTGTCGCCGAGCGCCGACCGCGTTTCAAGTCATCCACGGACCAGCAGCAGCGGCTGGTCGAAGCGTTCCTCCGGGCCACGAATCAAGGAGACGTGGCGGGACTGATGGCGATCTTGTCGGAGGATGTCACCTTCGTCGTCGACGGCGGCAGCGAACCCGGGGCCTTGCACCAGCCAATCGTTGGGATCGATTCGGTCTCGCGTGTGCTCATGACCGGAGCGCGTCGAGAGCAGGCGGCATTCACCGTTAGTCGGCTCGTGTCCATCAATGGACACCCCGGCTTCGTGTCTTATCGGGGCAATACACCGCGGGCCGCTGCAGCGTTCGACATCGAGGGCGAGCGGATTCGGACCATCTATCTGATCGCCAATCCAGAAAAACTGCAGCGATTACCGGGCTCGCCCGCTCAGAGTGAAAGTCGACCCGCCGATCAGAATTGATCCAATGAAAACCGATGTGATTGACCGCGGTTGATGTCACAATTTTGGGAGAGTTACGGTCTTCTCCTGTGTGATATGAAACTGGTTGTTACGCGACTCGTGACCCATGATGTCGGCGCCTTGGCGCAGTTCTACGCGACCATCACTGGAATCGTTCCGGTCGGAATTGAAGACTACGTCGAATTGGAAACCGCCGCTGGAACGCTGGCGATCTGCAGCAAACAAGGCGTGGACATCTTTAACGCGGGCGCGGCCGTGCCGGCCGCCAATCAGTCTGTGATCATCGAATTCGAAGTGGAAAATGTGGATCGTGAGCGAACCCGCCTCGACCGGATCATCGATAAATTCGTGATGGAGCCGACCGACCAGCCTTGGGGCAGCCGCTCCATGCTGTTTCGTGATCCCGATGGAAACCTGATTAATTTTTTTGCCCAAATATCGCTCGGGCCATTCAGCGGCTGCCCTGACGTGATTACCTGAAACGTTTTCCACCTACGGCGACATTCGTTCAGCGGGCCCGGCGTCGACGGTCTTGCGATGTGGACGTTCGAGGTCGTCGAATCCAGGAAAACCCGAGGCACCATTCACATGGTCTTCCCGTCGGCGGAGGAATTCGATCGCATGGTGAAGGAGTTCGGGGCGATCGAAGGCGCCAAGCAGACGTTGGCTGGCAGAGCACCTGTCCACGATGCGATAACACGACGAACCTAAATTCCGCAGATGATTTTAAACACGCAGCTCACAGCGAGCACGGACTCAGAAACTTAGGACAGTCGGATCCGCAGCTGAATCATCATTTGTCGGGGAAGCCCGATTTTAGAATCTAAGAGCGAAAAGCGGTTTCGGATGATGACCCGATTTTGATTTTCTATTTAATATGATGAGGATTTTTGAACAGAAGCGGGATATATTTTTATAAACCATTTGGGTTTGATTTTTCCCAAGTCGGTTCGGGAATGGGTTTTAAGATTTTTTTTCGGATCGAGAACCACCGCTTTATTTTGACTGCGATAAAAAACGGTCCAGTGCCAAAATGGAGTGCCTTTTTCAAGATGCCACTTCGTGGAAAGTAATGCCAAATCGGGAAGGGCGCTCCATGAGGAAAAAGGCGTTTCCTTCTTGCTGTGCCGAATTCCAAAATGGCGTAGCAAGGTGCGCACATACTGCGGATCGGACCACAGGCGCGGATCCTCTGCAAAAATTCCCAGAGTATTCGCGACGATTTTAACTTCATTGTACGAGCGACTACTCAGGGCTGCTATGCTTGCAATCCCGCAACCTGAGGCTTCTTCCTGAACGACTGGATCCATAGGTGATAACAGCTAAAAGTGAAACGGGTAGAGGACCAAGCCCGAATGGCGCTTAGTTAAGAAGGACTATCGTTAGCTTGGCCTTAATGGGAGCGCAGGCCAGCGGCCTGCGCTCCCAAAAGCTATTCTTACGTCACGCTAACTAAGTGCCATTCGGACCAAGCCCCGAAATCTTACGTTCATGGTTTCCTGGCTTCCTGCTTAAATTCCGTGCCTCTGTGGTTCAAATATTGTTCAGCTTTCGGTTTTCGACTTGGAATCCCGCGTGGATGATCGTCGACCGGATTTCTTAAATTCTTTCGGGAAGATTTCGCGATAGGCCTTCTCGGCGGTTGCATTGTAGTCGTGTTCGCTGGACAGCGGCCGCCAGCCGAACCCGTCCAGGAGATGGGCTAGCATGGTGAAATGCCTTTGGCCAAATTCCTCTTCGTTGAGGTCTCTGAAAATAAGTCCGCATCGGTGCAGCTCTCCGGAACCCGAGCCCAAAGACCACGCAGCGAACGATACGATATCGGGATCGGTGTTGGCGGGCAAATCCCCGGCGGCAATCGCGTCGCGCACCACGCCTTGGAAGAGGCCGACGATCTCCTTGTAACCTCTGAGAAAAGCTTCCCGCCATTTAGGCGACGCCTTTTGGTAACTGTCGGGGGTGACTATGAACTTGGGTGGATGTTTTCCGTCTTGGGCCTTGGCGAATTTGCTGGCGACACTCATCGCGACAAAGCGTTCGCGCGGACGTCCACGAAAAACGGCGGCTTTTTTCAAAACCGAGTAATACTTTTCGATCGTCGAGGTGATGAACGCGAGGATCAGGTCTTCCTTGCATGCAAAGTGGTTGTAGAGCGTGCCCTTCGAGAAATCCACTTGAGCCGCGACTTTTTCCATCGTCAGCCCGGCTGCACCTTGGTCCTCCAGGATGCGTTGGGTGATTGCAAGAATTTGTTTCTCACGCGTGGCGATCTCCGTCTGTTTTCGTGAACTCATCGAGTGGAAGGAAAGGAAGATAAAATCGTCGACGCGTCAATTAGCTATTGACGGAGCGTCAAAAATGACGTTCCGTCAAAAAAATAAGTTTAATCCAGCCCGAAAACCTTACGCCTTATGAAATTCATCGATAGGATACGAATGAAAGTGCTTTCGAAGTGCGGATGCAGCCCGCTCAGTGCAAATAATATGACGAATAGTCACTTTTCGAGTGGCATGGTGTCTTCGAATCAGATGGATGCGGCTCCATCGCAAACGAACCGTGTTCCCGCTTTGATGGAGGCTTCACCTGCGATTCGTCACCTGTTGTATGACAACGGAATTGAACGTGGAATGTGGTCGCGGCCGTCTGCTCGGGGAACGCCTTCGGAAGAAACGTTCGCTCTGGCTCTTCTCACAAACGGAACTTTTTGGAAAAGGCTCACGCAGTGGGGCAAATTAGACGGTGAATCTCCCTACTATATTATCCTTCGCCACGGTCATAGCTTTTTGATCGGAGCGTGCATCGCCGAGAGGGAGGCCATTGCTGCTGTCGATATGGATTTCGATCCAGTGCCGGTAGCCGATGCAATTTGCGAATGGCTGGCTGCTTGAATCAACTGGATGCGGAATAGCAGAGGGCATGTGATGTGTGACGTGTCTGGAGCCGCGGCTGGGCCCGCGAGCAAGACCGGATTTTAGCCGCAAAAGAACACAAAGATCTCACAGAAAAATCCCTGTGCTCTCTGTGATCTTTCGTGGCTAATAAGTGACTTCGCTTCACCTCGGCGACCTCTGCGTTCCTGCAGGACCGTGTATTCGTGAGGATTCTTGCGATTCGTGGATGCTCCGCCTTCAATCCATGCGCGTTCTCTTGGCTGCCGCATGGCACTTATAATGCTGAGCGGGCAGCGTCATGCCGAAGAACTTCCTTTCTGTGTCGGCCGCTTTTATTGCGTTGATGTTTTCCGGGTGCAGTCGCGGGCCCGACTTGCCCCCCGCTCGAACCAAACCGAACAACTTGGTAACGCTTAAGGACGTGCAGCGCGTATTTGACCAGCGCTGCATCGCTTGTCACGCCCCCGGCGCCTATGAGGACGGCTCGGCGATGGGCGGGTTGGTGCTCTCCTCCGGGAAAGCCGCTCGCAATCTGATTTCGGCAAAGAGCCTCGAAAGTACGCTCAACCGCGTCACGCCCGGGGATCTCTCGAAGAGCTATCTGTACCACAAGCTTCGAGGTTCGTTTGCCCAGGTCGGTGGCACCGGCGTGAAGATGCCGCTTTCCGGCAGTATTCCTGAGGAAGAAATTTTGCTCATCGAGGATTGGATCCTCAGCGGAGCCCCGACCAATGAATAAAGAAAACGCTTCTTCGCCCACAACCGACACCCATCGCCGCGGATTTCTTAAGCTGGCCGGACTCACTGCGGTTGGCGCGGGGATCGGTGCGCTCGGCTTTTCGGGCGGGTTTACTGGCCGTCTTCCTTTCGCGATTAAGGTCAGCAAATTCACCAAGCCGAAGATTTCCTACGATCGCATCTTGCGGGTCACGGTAGGCCTGCGTCCACACCGGGCCTCCGGGTTTGTGGTGCGGGCCGAGCCGCTCGGCAGTAAGACGCTTATCCACAACTACGGTCATGGTGGCTCGGGCTGGTCGCTCTCTTGGGGCACCGCCACCCTTGTGCTGGACGAGGTGCTTAAGACGGGTGTTGCTCAAATCGGTATCGTGGGCTGCGGAATAAATGGTCTGACCACGGCACGCCTCCTCCAACGCCGGGGATTCCAGGTTACCATCTACGCCAAAGAATCTCCTCCGTATGTCACCTCCAGTTTCGCGACGGCGGTTTGGTCGCCGACCGCCACTCTGGTGGACGAAGGCAAGTTCACTCCCGAATTCAAGGCGACTTTCTCACGCATCGCCCGCATTTCCCACCGTAATTTTCAGAGTCTGATCGGAAATCCAAACTACGGCGTCGAGTACCAGCCAAGCTACCGTTGTCGCGATCAGCCCATGGATCCGATCCTGCCGGATTATATCGGTAGCGATATTCTCGATCTGAATGGTGAAACCGTGGATGTGCCCGAGGGCTCGACTCCGTTTCGCTATAAATACGTCCAGTCTATTTATGGCATGCGTTTTCAGGTGCCGCGTTACCTCAGTGCGATGCTCGACGATTTCCAAATTGCCGGTGGCAAGCTTGTCATCCGGGAGTTCAAGCGGATTGAGGACATCGACGCGCTCCCAGAAAAAGTGGTGGTGAATGCCATGGGGCTGGGGACCAAGGCGCTTTTCAAGGACGACGAACTTATGCCGATCCGCGGCCAACTCACGCACCTGGTTCCGCAACCTGGACTCGACTACCGGTTGGGAACCGAAGGGCTCTCCTTCCACCCGCGGGCGGATGCGGTGTCGTGCGGCGGCAGCACCATTCCCAACGTTTGGGATACGGCACCGGACAAGAGCGAAACCGCCCGCGTGATCGATGGCCTTATCGGCATGGTCGAGACCCGCTGCAAGTTTGCTTAAACTCACTTCCATGAACGATCGTCGATCCTTTCTCAAAAGCGGCGCGGCCCTCCTTGCAGGTGCCGGCCTGTTAGGCGCCGGCGCGGTAGCGGGACGCGAAGCCCGACTTCGCAAAGCGGCCCACAAAATTAATTTTACTTTGCCAAAGATTTCCGCGGCGCGCGTGTTGCGTGTGACCGTGGGTTTGCGCCCGCATCGTCCGATCGGCTTCCGTCTGGAAACCGAGCAGTTCGGCCGCAAAACCGTGGTGCATAACTATGGCCATGGCGGTTCAGGCTGGTCGGTTTCCTGGGGGACCGGGCACATTGCTGCCGAGGAAGTCGAAAAAACCGGGGAGACTGAAGTCGCCGTGATCGGCTGCGGTGTCGTCGGCCTGGCCGTCGCCCGGCTTCTGCAGCGCCGCGGGAAGAATGTCGTCATCTACTCCAAGGATACTCCGCCTTCGGTCACGTCCAACTTCGCCGGTGCTCGCTGGACGCCGACTTCAGCGCTCTGCGACCCCACGAAGGTTTCGCCCGAATTTCAAACCGTATTCGAGAGAGCGGCACGCCTGTCTCATCGTTATTATCAAGATCTCATTCCCAATCCCTCCTATGGCGTACACTATTTCGATGACATGCGGTTGAGAGATCGACCGTCCGGGCCAGGGGAATCCGAATTTTACGGCAAGGTCATCGATGACCTTTCGCCCAAATCGGTCGATCTCGCATCCGACCAGCATCCGTTTTCCGGATACGCCGCATCGCTTGCGACCACGATGCACTTTGAAGTGCCCACCTATCTCAACACCATCATGCGCGATTTCCTACGCAATGGCGGACGGCTCGTTATTCGTGAATTCAACCGCATCGAAGACATCGACGCGCTTTCCGAAAAGGTGGTCGTCAATTGCATGGGCCTCGGGGCCAAAGCAGTTTTTAACGATCCGCATCTCACGCCCATTCGTGGCCAGCGCACACTTCTCGCGCCGCAACCGGATCTGAATTATGCCATCAGTCTCGAGGGCCTCAGCATTAACCCCCGTTGGGATTCCGTCGTTCTCGGCACCGATTTTATAATGGGCGAGTGGAGTACCGAACCGGATAAAGCCGAGACGCAGCGCGTCCTCGAAGGACTCCACGCCGTCGTTTCCAAAGCCCGTTCAAGCATTTAACTTATGATCTCTATCCCCCGATTCTTCCTCGTCCTTTCCTTTATTTGTTTTGGCGCGCACCTCTGCGCTGCCGATGGCTACCAGGCATTTGGCGATGCCTCCACCGTTTACTCCACCGGCGTCAAAGCGCTGCCGGGCCTGCCGATCTACTTCAGCTCGGGCAGCACCGCCGGACAGAATGCGGCTCCCACGATGAAGGCGCAGGCACTGGCCACACTCGGAAAGTTAAAGGAAAATATTACCACCGCTGGTTTCAGCCTGCAGGATGTCGTTTTTGTGCGGGCCTATCTCGTTCCCGGCCCCGATGGAAAAGTGGACTACGCAGGTTGGAATGAAGCGTGGGGCGAATACTTCAACAATCCGCAGAATTCGCACAAACCCGCGCGCACGACCGTGGCCGTGCCGCTGCTCGGCCGACCCGAGGTGCTCATCGAAGTGGAATTTGTCTGCACCGCGACTGCCATTCCAAACCTCTTCAGTAGCTCCGACAAGCTGGGGCTGCCGATGGCGAATCCTGCGCTTAAACCTTATGGCACAAAAGAGGCGCGCATTTACACGGGCATGGGCGTGAAACCGGGCACTACTTTTTATTGGACGTCCGGCTCTCAAGGTCCGGTCCTCAAGCCAGATGCTCCTGCCACTTCGCTCGAGAAATACGGCGATATGAAAACCCAGGCGCGCGGCGTTCTCAAGCATCTGCAGCAAGATCTCATCGCGGTTGGGCTCTCTTTCAGCGACGTGGTTTACCTGCGGGCTTTCGTGGGCCCCGACAAGTTGCGCGACGGAAAATACAACCTCGATGGCTGGAATCAGGCGTATGATGAATTTTTCAATACCCCTGCGAATCCGCACAAACCTGCTCGCACCACTGTGACCACGCCTGGATTCGGAACCTCTGGTTCTATGCTCGAAGTTGAAATTATTGCCGCCTTTCCTGGAAAACCGGGTGAGGCCGTGACGTTCTCCTCGTCCGCCGCCAACCCCAACCTCAAGGATTTTGGCGTGTCCTCGGCGGCGATCTCCGCCGGTGTGGCGGTGGCGAATAACGCCGCGTTTTATTGGTCGGCGGGCGTTGGCCCAAAAGTGAATGGTGACTTGAAAACGCAAACCATCTCCGCGTTTGAAACGCTCAAGGAGCGCATGGCTCAAGCGGGCCTCAGTTTTAAGGATGTTGTTTTCCTTCGGCTCTATATCGTCCCGGAAAAAGATGGCACGGTGGACCGCAAGGCGAGGGACGAAGCCTACGACATGTTTTTCAACAATCCGAAAAATCCGCACAAACCTGCGCGCACGACGATCGCCGTCGTATCCCTGCCCAGACCCGATTGGAAAATCGAAATCGACGCCATCGCCGTCGCTCCGTGAAACACACGCTGAATTTTCACCACGAAATACACGAAGGACACGAAAAAAGGTCTGGCCTCGGCTTGGTCGAGATTGGGGTGGGGGCCGTTATCCTTAACGGCCCCCATTGCGCATTCGCAGCACCTAAAAGTTCCGGACTAAGCAGGAAGCCATAAGCGATTCCTCTGGAAGAGACTGAAACCAAAACAAAAACCGGAAAACTCACCACGAAGGTCACGAAAGGTAGAATGAATCGCGGTTTCCGCGATTTAGCTTTTCCAGGTCCTGAGATTGCAGCCACAAGAGATCATATAAATCACAAAAGAATCTTTGAGATCCTTATGATCTTTCCCTGTCCTTCGTAGTTCCGCCAAACGGAACAAAGTAGGACGTGACTAAAAAGTATTTTCTTCGTGCGCTTCGTGTCCTTCGTGGTGAATCAATCCGTGATCGAAACGATTGGTCGGGTTTTTAATCAAAAATCTGAGGTGTTTGTGAGGATCCGTTCTAAGGGACGCGCCGGTCCACCTTCTTTAATGCTGCGGAGCTTTGCTTATTCGTTTCGCTTCACGTCGTCGGCCATTGCCAGTTCGGCTGCGCGTGCTACGGTGATCCGCTCTATGCCGCCGCATTGTCCTTTTCATCATTCGAAGCTCGAAACTCCGCGACCGCCCACGCCTGAAGCGGTGCATTTTTCGGTCGATGAGGAGCTAGGATTTCTGTCGGAGCTCTATGCGAAGGACCCGACGAAACTCGCGATCCGGCAGCAGCGGTGCCGAGGCGATGTTCGAGAACCTGGTCGAGCATCTCGCGCTTGCCGACAACGGCGGACAAATCCAGTCGGTTATGACGGTTTTTGCTCCCGGCGACCGTCGCGCTCCGGCACCGCGGATTTGGAACCACCAACTGTGCGGGTACGCAGGATACCTTGATCGGCATGGCCACGTTCTAGGAGATCCGCGCAACATCGCGCTGACGGAGCGTGTCCTGGCGCTGGGCTGGAATCCGCCGAAAGAACGGACCGCCTTCGATCTGCTGCCCTGGATTTTGCAGGGCGCGGGCGAACTCCCGCGAGTTTTTCCGATCCCGCCCGGCGCGGTGCGGGAAGTATCGCTGATGCATCCGGACTTTCCTTGGTTTAAGAAACTTGGGCTACGTTGGTATGCGGTTCCGATCATTGCCGATATGGCCCTTCATGCGGCTGGCACTGATTTCCCGACCGCGCCGTTCAATGGTTGGTATATGGGCACCGAGATCGGAGCCCGGAATTTGGCCGATGCCGGTCGTTACAACCAACTTCCCGTCATCGCCGCGCGGCTCAAGCTCGATATGAACGGGCCGCGATCGCTTTGGCAGGACCGCGCACTCGTGGAACTCAACGTTGCAGTGCTGCATTCATTTGCTCTCGCTGGTGTGCGCATGGTGGACCACCACAAAGCCTCCGCCGAATTCATTCGGTTTTGCCACAAGGAGAACGCCGTTGGACGAACTGTTTCGGCGCGCTGGGACTGGATCGTGCCGCCGCTATCGCCCGCGACGACGGAGGTTTTTCACACGCCGATGCATGAAATCGCGCGCACGCCCGATTTTCATTACCAAACCTCCGCTGTCTAATCGGGATGCTCGATATGCGGCATTTAGGTTTCGTTTTTAGTCCTCTGACTTTTTCCGAAATCCTCTCGCAACCTCATGGGTGTGTTTTTGAAGTAGCTCGCGCAAAGGCGCAAAGGCGGAAGATTTTAATGTAGGGCGGGCCCGCCGTCGCGCGGAAAATGCAGACCCAGAAATAAATGGTGGCCGCCGAGAGAGGTGGGCCAGCCCCGCAGGCGCGGGGACGGCATCGAAAACAGATCAATTTGAACAGGAGGCAAGGGAGTTAAGGGAGACGGACAAGTCAGCCCAGAGCCGGTCTAAATCTCTTGGAAATCGGAAAATATTTCAGTGCTTCCGCTCTTCCGCGTTTCCGCGATTAGTTTGGCTGGGATGTAGGGCTCTCCCTTCGCTAGGGCGTGTTGTCGAAATAAGTGGCGGATCCGATGAAGCGGAAAACAGAGAGAAGAGTCTTGGGGGTAGGGCGGGA
>WNFI01639382.1_pt1 | contig 14509 bp, 10 predicted proteins | sample 5400471 | NCBI WGS metagenome assembly WNFI01 (sample SAMN13153348, study PRJNA577476) | soil metagenome | isolation source: 100 cm saprolite on Douglas fir-dominated hillslope | place: USA:California | collected 2013-09-17
CGCTGCGCAGCCGCAGGAAGAGCTCGGGCGAGGCGGGCATCGACTCGAGCAGCGCGCTTCCGCCCTGCTCGGGGTCGCTGCGGTAGAGCGCATCCGCCAGCACAACGCGGAGCAGCGGGTCGCGCTCCGTCCGCAGCGCCGAGCGCAGGTACGGCAGGTTCTTCTTGTCCGCCGACGACGCCAGCGCGGCGTAGGTCGCGATGCGCGCCTTCAACTCGGCAGGCTGCGCCTCCTGCGGCCCGAGCTGCAGGGCGGCCAGCGCCGCCTCGCGCAGCGACGCTTCCGGCGCGCCGACCGCGGCCAGCATCACGCCGAGCCGGTCGATCGACGACACCACCGGCCCGCTCTTGCCGCTCCAGTCGTTGACCAGCACCGAAAAGACGAACCGTTCGCCGCCCAGGCTCTGCACGTAACCCGACAACGCGGTGACGCGCTCGAGCGTGCCGGTCTTTGCCCGCAGCCTCCCGGCGGCGTCGGTGCCTTCCATACGCAGCCGCATGGTGCCGTCGCGCGCCGCGATGCCCAGCGAGGCCACGAACTCGGAGGCGACGGGAAAGCGCTTCCACACCGCCTGCAGCAAGGTCGTCATCTGCCGCGCGGTGAAGCGGTTGGTGTCGTTGAGCCCGCTGCCGTTGCGCAGCACGTAGGTGCCGCGCGGGAGCCCCAGCTCCGAGAGCAGATCTTCGGCCACCTCGAGTCCCTTGGACCAGGTGCCGGGCGAACCCTTGAGCTCCGCGCCCAGCGTCTTCACCAGCATCTCCGCGATGAAGTTCGAGGAGACCTTGTTCATGTCGCGGACCACTTCCGCGAGCTCGGGGGATTCGTACGACTGGAGGAGCACCGCGGTGGGCGGCGCCTCCCCGCGCCGCACGCGCCCAGAGACGCGGATGCCGCGCTTGTTGAGCAGCATCTTCAACGTCTGTCCGTAATAGAAGGTGGGATCGCCGACGCGCCGGAACATCACCACCGGCTCGGCACCCATGGGGATGCGCCCCTCCACCAGGATGTGCGTGCGCTCGCCCTCGGCGGCGGCGTGCGGCCGCAGCTTGCGGCGCCCGTTTTCCTTCACCGTCATCACCCGCGACTCGAGGACGAAGAAGTCGCGCGCGTCCGGGTCCACCTCGACGAGGACGATCTCGCCCACCCAGCGGACGCCGCGGTGCCAGAGATCGGTGACGAGGCCCTCGAGGCGCTCGGTGGTGACGCAGGGATCGCCGCGGCCCTTCACGTACAGCGTCCCGATCCGGCCGTTGCGCAGCTGGCGATCGGCCAGATAGTCGGTGCTGAAGCGGTACTCGGGCCCCAAACGCAGCAGGGCCGCCGCGCTGGTGATGAGCTTGGTGTTGGACGCGGGGTTGAGCAGGTCCTCGGCGTTGCGCGAGAAGACCACCTGCCCGTCCTCGAGGGACTGCACCTCGATGCCGACGTGGGCAGCCGCGAGCGGCGGCTGGGCGACGAGCAGTTCGACGGCCTTGCGCAGCGCTTCGCGATCGGGCTTCTCGGCGCGCGCCGACAGGGACACCGCTGCCGCAGACGCGGCGAGGAGGACGGAAAGGGTCCGACGTGCCAGCACTCAAACCTCGCCCGGTCGCGCTTCGCCTGTATATTACCAAGCGCTCGCTCGTCCGGCAACAAAAGTGTCGGGTAATCAATTATTTGGCGATGTAAGGCACCCGGGAGGCCGAACGTCGCACGATGGCTGTCTGCACAACAACCGGACTTCCCCGCGACATCCCGGCATGCGACAGTGCGCCGCCGTACGAGGGAGAAATTCGCCATGGACGAGTTCGAACGCGAGGCAGCCCTCTGCGTCTTCGTGGGTATCGCGGGCACCACGCCGACGAGCGAAGAGCTGGATCTGGTGCGGCGCGGGGTCGGCGGAATCATCCTTTTCTCGCGGAACGTGAGGGAGCCGTCGCAGGTCGCCGAGCTGTCGCGGGCGCTCAAAGCGGCGGCGCCGGGGCCGCTGCTCGTCTCTATCGATCAGGAAGGCGGGCGGGTGCAGCGCCTGCGCCCTCCCTTCTGGACCAGCTGGCCAGCCATGCGAAGGCTCGGCCGCATCGACGAGCAGGGCGGCATCCCCGGGCTGAACGGCACCGCCGTGGCCGAGAAGGTGGGCCGGCTGATGGCCCGCGAGCTGTCGGCGTGCGGTTTCGATCTCGACTACGCGCCGGTCGTCGACGTGGACACGAACCCGCTCAACCCGGTGATCGGCGACCGCTCCTTCAGCCGCGACCCCAGGCGGGTGGCGCGCCTCGGCGTGGCGCTGGCGCAGGGGCTGGAGAAGGGCTCTGTCGCTTCCTGCGTCAAGCACTTCCCCGGGCACGGCGACACCTCGCAGGACTCGCACCTCACCCTGCCGCGCCTCGCGCACGACCGGCAGCGGCTGTGGCAGGTGGAGCTGGTGCCGTTCGTCGCGGCGGCGCGCGCGGGGCTCGCCTCGGTGATGACCGCGCACGTGCGCTTCGAGGCCTTCGACCGGCTGCCGGCTACGCTCTCGCCGGTCTCGCTGGGCCTGCTCCGCAAGGACGTCGAGTTCAAGGGCTGCTGCATCTCCGACGACCTGGAGATGAAGGCCATCTCGGAGAACTGGGGCGTGCCGGACGCCTCGGCGCTGGCGATCGCTGCGGGCTGCGATGCGGTGCTGGTGTGCCACACGCTGCAGCACCAGCACGACTCGATCGACGCCATCGCCCGCGGGGCGCGGGCCGGCCCGCTCTCGCGCGAGCGGCTCGCCGAGGCGGCACAGCGCGTCTCCCTGCTGCAGAAGTTCGCGCGGCCTCCGAGCGCGGTGGACCCGATGTCGGCAGCCGCCTCCTGCGCCACCGAGGAGCACCGGCGCTTCGCCGCGCAGCTCGCGGAGTCGGCATCGGAGGCCGAGAACACGGCCGACCCGACGGAGCAGCGGGTGTGAAAGAGCTCGCGGTGCTCGCTCTCTTACTCCGTTCGATGGCGCGGGCGCGCAAGCCGCAGAAGGCGGCCGATGCCGTGAGGCCATCCGCCGCGGGAATCGATCCCTCGCGCTTCTTCGCCACCCACCCAGGCCTCCTGCGCGTCTACGAAGGGCGCAGCAGGAGCGACGCCCTTGACGAGCCGCCCGCGGGGGCCTCCTGCGAAGTGCTGCAGAGCAAGCCGCGCGACGCGCTGTCGGCAGGCTCGGTGAAGGAGATCTGCACCATGATCGTCGGCCGCAAGGCAAAGCCCGCGACCGAGCTGACCTACGAGCTGCGCAAGGACGGCATCTGGAATACGCAGATACGATCGCAAGGGATGGCGAGCCCGCAGGCAGTGGACCGGCTGGTGCTGCCTTCGCCGCTCAGGACTGGCGCATCGTGGAAAGAGCCGCGCGGCGGCGTCGAGCTTGACCGCACGGTCAAGAGCGCGGGCGGCTCCTGCGCGGCGGCGGGGCGCAAGTTCGCCGACTGCCTGGTGCTGAGCGTCGTGCAGAAGCAGGGCAAGAGCGTCGTGCGCCGTTACACCGAGACGTACGCGGCGGGCGTCGGCCTCGTCGAAGACGCGCAATGGGAGCTGGTCGACGTCAAGGGACTGTAGTGAAGCGGCTTCGGGCAAGAAGCCCGCGAGGCGATCACCTGCGCGTCAATGCGCCTTCGCCGAGCAGAGCCAGCGCCCCGAGGAGCAAGAGGCTGCTCCAGAGCGGGGTGCCGTGAGCGCCCTGGGCCGCCTCCGAGGAAGCCGCGACCTGCGCGGAGCCGGCGCCGCCCAGCTGGGCTTTCAGCTCCGCCTCGTCGACGCGGCCGAGGTCGCTCTCTTTCGCATCCAGGAGCGCGACGAAGGCGAGCGAGAGATCTTCGTGCGGCGTGCCCTGTGGCGGGCCCGCGACCGGCTTGCCGTCGGGGCCCAGCACCTGCGCGACGGCGAGGCCCTGCGGCGCGGCGATGGTGCGCTCGGCGCCGACCGCGGCGGAGGCAGGCGATCTCTCTTCCAGCGCCGAGGCGAGCCAGCTCACCGCCTGCTGCAGAACCGGCAGGAAGCTGACGCGGATGGGCCAGTCGGTCCAGGTCCGCGAGGCGGAGCTGGTGTAGAGCAGCACGCGGCCTGCGCCGAGACGGTTCTCGATCAACGCCGGCGCGCCGTCGTCGTAGAAGGCGAGCGTGTGCGCCTGCGACGTCGGGTCGGGCTTGAGGAGCGCGTAGCGGAATGTGCGCGCGCTCTCCAGGCCTTCGCGCTCCGCCGCTGCGAAGACGCGGAAGAGCGGGTGCGGCCACTCGACGACGCCGAAGCGCGCGGCGTGCTCCTCGGCTCCCTGGGCGCCGGGCTCGGCTGCCGTCTTGATCAGGTGCAGCGGGCGCGGCAGCAGATCGCCGAAGGCTTCGTTGTAAGCGTCGGGATCGACGTGGTCGCCGAGCGCGATGAAGAGCCCCATCCCGCGGTGCACGACGGCGTTGCGCAGCTTCTCGGCGAAGGCGCGCGGCGGCGCCGGGACGTTGAGGAGCAGCACCACGTCGTACCCGTCCAGCGCAGCGCCCGCAGCGGCGTCGGCGTCGAGAGTCTGCGAGAGGATGCGGCCAAACGTCCGGGCGGGCGCCAGCGCCGCCTCGACGAAGAAGGCCTCGTCGCGCGTGCGCAGGCTGCTCGGCGATCCGTCGACGACCAGCGCCTTCACGTCGCGCGGCACGTGGACGGCGAAGTCCTGCCCGTCGTCCTCGTCGAGCCCCTGGACCTCGTCGCGCGCAAGCTCGACGCGCCCGAGGACCACGCCCGGCTGCAGCACCGCTCCCAGCGTTTTCTTTGCCGTGCCGTGGGCGGGGACGTCGACGAATCCCTTCGCCACCGTGGTCTGCCCGATCTTGAGCGACACCTGCAGCCCCGATGCCGCCTGCGCCGAGTGGTTGGCGATGGTCGCCACCACTTCGTAGCCGCGGGCGCCGAGCGACGCAGCCGGCCGCACCGCCGTCGCGATCACCGCTGCGTTGGGCAGCGTCGCGCCCTGGGCCGCATCGACGAGCACGATGTTGGGCTTCACCCCCGAAGACCCCGGCGGCGCGCCTGCGGGCGGCGGCACCAGCGGCGGCGGCGCATCGAGCCTGATCGAGTGCGCGGCGAGATCGCTGAAGGCGATGATGCGCTTCCCCGGAACCGGGCTCTCGCCCAGCGTCTTGGCGGCGGCGGCGATGCAGGAAGTGAGATCGCTGCCCAGGTACGTCGGCTGCGCCGACTCCAGGATCCGGCGCGCGGCCAGCCGATCGAACGACGGCGCCGGAAGTCCGCCCCCATCGAACCCGGCAGCGCCCGCGCACCAGCGCGGTCGCCTGCGGCCCTGAGGCCTGCGCCGCCTGCGCGCCCTTGGGCTTGAGCGAGGGCCTCGAGAGCGCCAGCGCCACTGCGGCGATGAGCAGGCAGCGCAGCGCGAGCAAGAGGATCTGCCGCAGCCGCAGGCGCCGCGCCCTCTGCCGCTGCGAGCGCAGCACGAACTCGATGGCGCCGAAGGCCAGCGGGCGCGGGCGGCGCTGGTTGAAGAGGTGCACCAGGATGGGCAGCGCCACCGCGAGGAGGCCCCACAGATACAGAGGGTGCGCGAACTGCAGCACCTTAAGCCGCCTCCCTGCGCGCGAGCAGCTCCAGGAGCACGCGGTCGGGCGCCGAGTCGGTGGCGATCTGCTGCACCTCCACGTCGGCGCGGGCGAGATCCTTGCGCGTCCCCTCGAGGAAGCCGCGCATCTCGGCGAGGTAGCTCTCGCGGATCTGCCGCGGCTGCGCCTCGATGGCGCGCTCGTCCTCCATGCTGAGGAAGCGGGTGGGATCGTCGAAGGGGAAGTCCAACTCCTCGCGGTCGTGGATCTGGAGGAGCAACACGTCGTGGCGGCGGGAGCGGAGCATTTTTAGAGCCGGTACTCGGGCCGCTGCCTCTGGCGCGCTCCAGCTGGCGCAGCACCTCCTGCACGTGCGCGGGCGACGAGGCGAAGGGCAGGAAGGAGCGCACGCCCTGCGGCAGGCGCTCGGTGCCCTGCGCGACCGGATCGCCGCAGATGCAGAGGCCGACCTGGTCGCCCTGCCGCGCTATCAGATATGCGAGCGCGCCCGCGCACACCGCCGCGTACTCGAGCTTGGTCATCGCCCCGCGGCCGTACGCCATGCTGCCGCTCGCGTCGACGAGCAAGAGCGCGCGCAGGTTCGTCTCCATCTCGAAGCGCTTGACGTAGTACTTGTCGAGCTTGGCGAAGGCGCGCCAGTCGATGTGGCGGATCTCGTCGCCGGGCGCGTACTCCTTGTGCTCGGAGAATTCCACCGATTGGCCGTGATGCGGGCTCTTATGCAGCCCTGTCAGCACGCCTTCCATGACCTTGCGCGCTCGAACCTGCAGCGGTCCGAGCCGCGCCAGCAGCGCAGGATCGAGCGTCATCAGAACGCCCGAGGCCCGAGGCCCGAAGCCCGAGGCCCTCTCCGCAGCTCGAGGCCCCAGGCCCGAGGCCCTCTCCGCGGCCTCGCGCCTGAGGCTCGAAGCCCTCTCACGGCCGCGTCTCTTTGAGCAGCTCCGCGATCACCCGGCGAGCGTCGACGCCTTCCGCCTCCGCGTGGAAATTCGTGATCACGCGGTGGCGCAGGACCGGCTCGGCGAGCGCGCGCACGTCCTCGACCGACGCCGCCGGCCGGCCCTGCAGCGCGGCGCGGGCTTTGGCGGCGAGGATGAGGGCCTGCGAGGCGCGCGGCCCGGCGCCCCACGAGACGTGGTCCTTGACATGCTTTCCGGAGGCGGCGTCGGGACGCGTGCGGCGCACCAGGTCGACCGCGTAGCGGATGACGTGCTCCGCCGCCGGCACCCGCAGGACCAACTCCTGAAGGCTGCGGATCTGCTGCGGCGAGAGCACCTTCTCGACGAACGGCTGCGCGCCGGAGGTGGTGGCGCGCACGATCTGCACCTCCTCGTCCGCGCTCGGATAGCCGACGTCGACCATGAACATGAAGCGGTCGAGCTGCGCCTCGGGCAGAGGATAGGGGCCCTCCTGCTCGATGGGGTTCTGGGTGGCGAAGACGAGGAACGGTTCCTCCAGCGGATAGGTCCGCCCGCCCGCCGTCACCCGGTGCTCCTGCATCGCCTGCAACAGAGCCGCCTGCGTCTTGGGCGGCGTGCGGTTGATCTCGTCGGCGAGCAGCACGTGCGCGAAGATGGGGCCCTGCACGAAGCGGAAGGTGCGCCGCCCGGTGGTGTGATCCTCCTCCAGGATGTCGGTGCCGGTGATGTCGCTCGGCATCAGGTCGGGTGTGAACTGGATGCGGTTGAAGGTCAGGGAGAGCGCTTCCGCCAGCGTCGAGATGAGCAGCGTCTTGGCGAGCCCCGGCACGCCGACGAAGAGGCAGTGCCCGCGCGAGAAGAGCGCGATGAGCAGCTGCTCGATGACGCCCTCCTGCCCCACCACCCGCTTGGCGATCTCGGCCGCGATGCGCCCCCGCGCCCGCGCCAGCTCCTCGATCAGCTCCGCGTCGCCGGGAGCCTGCGCCATCGCGCCGTTCACCGCCTGAAGCACTTCACTCATGGAGTTCCTCTTCCCGATGCGAGCTCGAACGCCTTCTGCTCGCGGTCCTGTAGCGGCTTGTCCTTCAGCTCCTTGGCGACCGCGACGTAGATGGCGTGCAGCTCCGGATCGAAGGGGTCGGTCGCGATGCCGTTGTCGAGCGCGATCTTCGCCTTGTCGAACTTCTTCTGCTGCGTGAGCACCTCGCCGTAGAGCGCCTGCACCGCCTCGTCCTGCGGGTCGATCTCGACCGCTCTCGCCAGCGCCTCTTCCGCGGCGTCGTAGTGGCCGAGCCGTGCCTGGGAGAAGGCGTAGCGCCGGGAGACCAGCGGGATCTCGCGCGGCAGGCGGGCGCGGGCGCGGCCGTACTCGTGCGCCGCGGCGGCCCAGCGGCGTCGGGCGTAGAAGATCTCGCCCAGGCGGATGGCGCGCTTCGCCTCCACATCGTCGGGCTCGCGCGGCGAGGCGAGATCGCCCGGCTCCGTCTTGCCTTTGGCGTCCTCCTTGAAGACCAGCTTCTTCGCCACCAGGGGGCGCACGCTCTTCTGCGAGGCGGCTTTGGCGCGCGGCTTCGCCACCTCGACGCGCCAGTCCGCTTCGAACTCGCGGAAGGGCTTCCCGTACGCCTGGGCGACGGCCTGCTCGTCGGTCATGCCCGCCCCCATCGCCGCCACCAGCTCGGTCAGCGCCTGCTGCCCGCCGCGCTGATAGAGGAGCCGCATGGCAGCCTCCACCTCGGCGAAGGCCAGCGCCGCCTGCTCCTGCGTCGGCAGCATGGCGATGGAGGGATGCATCCGCGCGAAGGGGATCAGCTGCTTCTTCTTCGCGGCGTCCTGCAGGAGGATGAGCGACATCTCGTCGACCGCGAGGCCGGGCGGCCCGCGCCAGCGCGTCTCCAGGAACTTGGCCAGCCCCTCCTGCAGCCAGATGGGCACCGCGTTGCGTCCCTTCTGCGTGACGAGATAGTGCACGAACTCGTGAGAGAGGGTGTCGAGCCACGGATAGCCGCGCAAGAGCGCCTTCGGGCTGGTGATCATCAGACGGCTGTACTTGCAGAGCGCGATGGTGCCCGAGGCCTTGATCTGAGCGACGGTGAGCGGCGAGACGTGTGCGAGCGACTTGGCCGAGTCGTACACTTCGACGCGGATCTTCGCCGGCGGGGCGACGCCCAGATCCTTCGTCAGCCCGGCGTACGCCTTCTCCAGCGCCGCGAGCGCGTACGGCGCGAGCAGCGTGTCCTTCCCGGGCCGCGTCTTGAGCGTGAAGTGCTCGCTCTCGAAGACCGCGTCGCCCTTGGTCTCCTCGGAGGCGGCGCGGGCGAGGCGCGCATCGTTCTCGACCATGCTCTGCCCGCGGTCGGCCAGGGAGGCGACGCTGCCCGGCGTCACGCCGCGCTGGCCAGCCTCGGAGTATTCCTTCACCGCCTCGTCGTACTTGCCCTGCTCGAAGAGCACCCGTCCGCGGTAGTAGGCGGCCTCCGGCGAATCGGGATACTGCTGGACCAGCTCGTCCACCGCCCGCGAGGCGCCGGGCACGTCCCAGGCCTCGAGCTGTTCCTCCACCTTGGTCGCCAGCTCGCGCAGGTCCGCCTTCGAGGGCAAAGCCAGCAAGAGGGCGCAGAGGAGAAGAGTCACTTCACCAGCTCCTCGTAGTACTGCTTCACCCGCTCCTTGTACTTCTCGGGCGGCGCCTGCTTCATCGCGTCGAGCAATTCCTTCCTGAACTCGGCAGGCGCGCGCGAAGATTCGGCGTCCGGGATCTCGACGTGGTCGTGGCGCATGGAGTCCGATTCGCCGTCTTGATCCCCGCTTTCGCCCGACGGCTCGCCCCACGGCATGGGGATTCCGCCGCCCGGGCCCTGCCCCTGCTGCTGCTTGGCCAGCTTCTCCATCGCCTCCTGGAACTGCTTCAGCTTCTCCAGCGCCTGCTCTTCGCCCGCCTGTCCGCCGCGCGGCTCGCCGCGGTTCAGCCGCTGCTCGGCCTGCCCCATGCCGTCCTGCGCCTGCCGCAGCATCTCTTCGTGCTGCGGTCCGAAGATGGGCATCTTCTTGCCGACCTCGCCCAGCTGCTCGCGCACGCGGCCCAGCCGATCCTTGATCCCCCCCTGCTGCTGCGCCTGTTGCCGCAGCTTCTGCAGCTGCTCCTGCGACATGCCCTGCCCTTCGCGCGGCAGCGCTTCTTGCAGCGTCTGCACCACCTCCGACAAGGGCGGCTGCGCACCCGCAGCGCCCTGAAGGCCCCTGCGCACCGCGGCCGGGTCGCGCGCATAGCCCGGGTACCGCTGCGCCAGCTGATCCTCCATCGCGATCCTTCCCTGCAGCGTCTCCACCGCGCGCAGCGCGCGCTCCGCCAGGTCGAGCGACTCGTCGAAGTCGCCCAGCTCCAGGGCCCGCGAGAGATCTGCCGTGCGCCCCTGCGCCATGTCGAGCGTGTCCTCGAGGCCGAGGTGCTCGGCGACCTTGGGATCGATCTGCGCGATCGCCTTCTTCGCCGCCTCCGCCTTCTCGCGCAGCTTCTTCGCCAACTCCTTGCCGCCCTTCTGGTCGAACTTCTTCTGCGCCTGTTGGCGCAGGTCGCGGCGCAATTGCGACGTTTCCTTCTGCAGCGCCTGCTCCTTTTCTTGAAGGTCGCGGAGCTTGTTGGCCGCCTCGCGCAGCTCCTTTGCCTCCTGCGCGTACTGCCCCGACTGCTCCTTGCCCGCCTTGGACTGAAGGTCCTGCTCCAGCTTCTCCAGCTGCTGGCTCAGCCGATCGAGCTCTTTCAGCGCCTCGTCGACCCTCCCCGACTGCAGCTTCTTCTGGATGTCCGAGAGCTGGCCGAGGAGGTCCTGCTCTTTCTCCATCGACTCGGCCGCCTCGCGGTTCAGGTGCTCGTCCTGGATGCCCTTCGCCAGCTCCGACATGCGCGACATGAGATCCTGGATGCGCTCGCGCATGCGCTCGACTTCCGAGAGCAGCTCGTCGCGGGTCTCTTCGTCGGGCGCCTTGCGCAGCTTCTCGGCCAGCCGCGCCAGCTCGCGCCGCGAGGCCTGCAGCTCCTTGCCCAGCTCCCGCATCGCGTCGAGGCGCGCGCGGTCGAGCAAGTCCTGGAGGTAGAGGACGTCCTTCTCCTCTTCCTTGATCTCGTTCCCGAGCGCGAAGCCGAAGTTGCGGACGCTCCCTTCATGGCCCTGCGCGCCGCGCGAGAGGGGCGCCCGAGCGATGCTGGTGCGCTGCAGGGCCGGCCCCAGCGAGGCTGAGGCGTAGCGGAGGGCGCGGCCGACAGCCTTGGGCGCGAGCTTGTCCTTGAGGAGCTCGGTCGATGCGGCGACCATCTCCGCCACCAGCGCGCGCGCGTCCCTGTCCCTCTGGGCAGTTTGCGCATACCACTGCAGCGCCTCGTCGAAGGAGGCGGGCGCGGGCTTCTCCTCGAGGCGGTCGCCGAGCAGCAGGACCAGCCGCTCCCAGAGCGCCTGCGCGCGGACGAGCGCCTCGCGGCTGTGCTCGGCGGCGGAGAAGATCTTGATCGCCTGCGTGACCGAGACGCCCTTCTGCGCGCCGTCGACCGCGTCGTTGTCCTTGGCCTCGAGGTGGTAGCTGACCTTGTCGCCGGGGCGCAATTTCAGCGTCGCGATCTCCCATGCGTACGTCCCCCGCAGCCGCTTGGCCGGCGCCGCGGGGGTTACCAGCGCGATGCGCTGCTCCTTCGAGCCCGCGCTCTGGAAGACGAGCGAGATCTGCTGCAAGCCGTAGTCGTCGGTCGCCGACCAGCCGATCTGCACCTGCCCCTGCGGATCGACCTCCAGCACCGCCTGCTTCGGTGTCTCGATGGTGACCTGCGGCGCAGCGTCCTGCACGATCTCGATGGGCCGCGACGGGCCCTGCGCCACCGTGCGGCCACGCGCGTCGGAAAAGCGCAGGCTCCACTCTCCGGCCTTGTCGAGCGTGAAACTGCCCGAGAGCTGGCGGTGCCCCTGCCCCTGCGCGTCGAGCTTGACCGCCGCGCCGTTCACCACCGCGAACGCCTGCGCGAGGTCGCGGTCGGCGCGGGCGGCGATGCGCACCTCGGTCCCGCGCGGGGCGTGCAGATCGCCGGCGGTTCCCTCTTCGGTGCGCGGTGGCAGACCGGTGTACGCGGGATACAGGTAGGTGATGGAGAGGTCGCCGGCGATGGGCGACAATTCGACCTGCGGCGCGCCGCTGTCGCCCCGCCACAGCCGCGCGAACCCCCGCGAGACGTGCCGCGGCGCCAGCATCGTCAAGAGAAGCCAGGCTGCGCAGGCCGCGGCCAGCAGGGCGAGCGGCCGGCGCAGCCACCACCACGGCAGCGCGCGCCCGAGGTCGACCTTCTTCGCCGCAGCGGCGGCGCGCACGTGCAGGAGCGAGAGCAGCTCCGTCGAGGCGCCCTGCGGATCCGGATCGTGCGACAGCTCGACGCTGGAGAGCAGCTCCGAGGGGCCGCCCAGAAGCCGCGCCAGCCTCCTTGGGCTGCGCGCCTCGACCGCCGCGCGCTGGAGCGGCGAGCGCAGCCAGAAGAAGACCACCCCCAAAGCCGATGCCAAGGCCAGAAGAAGCGCGGCCAGGCGCGCGGTCATGGTGCCGTCGACGCTCGCGAGCAGTGCTCCGCAGAGCAGGGAGAAGAGGAGCCCCCCGACCAGCAGCGAGAGCCCGCGCAGCGACGCGAGCAGGATCGCCCGCCGGCGCGCCCGCCTGAGGAGGGAGGCGATCTCCTGCTGCGCCCGTACCCCATCTTCGCGGAGCCGGTCCCTGCGCGAGGGCGCGGCGTCGGGCCCGAGTCCACCCAGGGTGGGGATGTGCTTCTGGAGTTGCATCGAGGAGGTGTCCTTCTACCCGTGCTGGCGCTTCAACGCACCACAGTCTAGACAAGGATGGGCTTTCGGGGATTCCCAGAGAGCGCTCGCCCGCCAGATCGTTCCTTTTGGTACCTTCCGCGGGGGACGGGACTTCCAGTGAATTTGCCCATCTCCAAGGCGTCCGAATGAGCGAGGGAAAAGGAGCGCCGGACGCGGGCGACGACAGGAAGCTGGTCCGGGCCGCCCAGAAGGGCGACGCCGCCGCCTTCCGCCAGCTCGTCGAGAAGTACCAGCGGCGCGTGTACCAACTCGCGGTCGGCATGCTGAAGGATCCGGACGACGCCATGGACATTGCGCAGGAGACATTCGTTCGGGTCCATCGGTACCTGCCCTCGTTCAAGGGCGACTCGTCATTCTTCACCTGGACCTACCGCATCGCCATGAACCTCTGCCTCGATGCGCAGCGGCGCAAAGGGCGCGCAGAGCGCATCGAGGTGAGCGAAGGCGACGAGGCGGAGATCGAGGCGGCGATGGACCCGCCCTCGGCGGCGCTGGCCGGCCCGCAGCGCGCGGCGCTCAACGCCGAGCTGAAGGGCAAGATCGAGGAGGCGCTCGCGGGGCTCTCGGAGAACCACCGCAGCATCCTCTTGCTGCGCGAGATGGAAGGGCTGAGCTATGAGGAGCTCGCCAAGGTGCTGGGCATCCGCAAGGGCACGGTGATGAGCCGGCTCTTCCACGCGCGCCTGAAGATGCAGAACAAGCTGCGCGAGTATCTGGGCGAGGAGGCCTCTGGCCGGGCGAAGGCCGAAGGCGGCAGCATCGGTGAGGATCGTGCCGACCGTCGGGCGAAGGCCGAAGGCCGCCCCAGTGGCGACGTTCCCGCGGCCGACGCTGCTGAGCCCGAGGAGGACGAGTCATGAAGCGCTGCCAGGAAGTGGTCCCGCTGCTCGGGCCGCACATCGATGGGGCGCTGCCCGACGACGATCTCGCCTGGGTCGACGATCACCTGCGCGGGTGCGCGTCGTGCACCGACCGCAAAGCGCTGTTCGTCGCCCAGGGCGATGCGCTGCGCGAGGTCCTTTCTGCGCGCGGGGCCGCCGCCGACTTCACTGGCTTCGCCGGCCGTGTGCTGGCGCGAGTCGGGAACGACCGTGCCGGGCCGCCGCTGCGCGCGTACGGCAGCGAGCTGTGGGGAGTGCACAAGCGCGCCTTCGCCGCGGCGGGCGGGCTTGCGCTCGCGGGCTGCATGGCGCTGGCGGTGCTCTTCTTCCCGCAGCGCATCCAGTCGGCGGACGACGCTGCCCTCCTCGCCGAGGCCGGCTCCGAGATTCAAGTGGTGGACTTCGGCACCCACGACGGCGCCGTGCTGCAGCTTCCCCACGACACGACGGTGATCTGGATGTCCGACGATCGCGCGGGGGTGCCGCAGTGAAGCTCTTCCTCCTCGCCGCGCTGCTCCTCGCGCAGGCCGACGCGGGCAGCGCCGATCGCGTACGCATCACCGTGCGCGCCATCGCCGCCTCCAACGATCCGGCCGCGGCGCCCGGCGTCGACGACAAGCTCGCGCTCATCGCGCCTCATCTGGCGTCCTTCGACGAGCAGTTCCGCTTCAAGAGCTACAAATTGCTGACGGAGCAGACCTTCGACCTCGACTGGAAGTCGCCGGCGCAGATGGAATTGCCCGGCAGCCGCAGCCTGCAAGTGACCCCGCGCCAGCTCGACCAGGACGGAAGGATCAAGGTGCACCTCGAGCTTCTGGGCGCGCACCCCGCGCATTCGCGCAGGCTGCACACCGACTACGCCATCCAGCGCGGCGGCACCATCCTCGTGGGCGGCATCCGCGTCGACCCGAATGACGAAAAGGCCGGCACGCTCCTCATCGCCGTCACGCAGGCGATGGAGAAATAAGTCAGTCCGTGCCCGCTCGCCGGGCGTTCCCGAGCGCCAGCGGCGGCCGTTGCGGTTATCGCAACGGCCTGCTAGACCCGCGGCCTTCTCAAGAAAGGCAGACCATGATCCGCTTGCTCGCTCTCCTCCTCGCCCTTCCTCTCGCCGCCTTTGCCGCCGATCTCAAGACCGACGAGCAGAAGTCGCTCTACGCCATCGGCTTCGTGGTCGGCAGCCGCAACCTCGGACCGCTCAATCTCAAACCCGAGGAGATGAAGATCGTCGAGCAGGGCATCGCCGACGGCGCCGGCGGGAAGAAAGCGGCCATCGACGTCGACGCGCAGATGGAAGCCGTCAA
>WNFI01218049.1_pt1 | contig 14508 bp, 17 predicted proteins | sample 5400471 | NCBI WGS metagenome assembly WNFI01 (sample SAMN13153348, study PRJNA577476) | soil metagenome | isolation source: 100 cm saprolite on Douglas fir-dominated hillslope | place: USA:California | collected 2013-09-17
CCGCCGTTCCTCGACCGCGCCAGCGCGGATCTCGACGCCTCGAGCGCCAAGCTTCAGTGGCCCGAGACCTATTCGATACTGTCGACGCTGACGGCGTTTCGACTCATGATCGACCCGTCCGAGGGAATGACGCTGGGCCCGCGCATCGGCGAGCTCTCGGCGCACGCCGCCGCACTCGGTCCGAACAACCCGCGTGTGCTCTACATGCAAGCCGTAGCCGCGTTCAATACGCCCGCGGAGTATGGGGGGAGTGTCGAGGCGGCGCGCACGCTGATCGCGCGCGCGCTCGAGGCATTCAAGACGGAGAAGCCGGTGCCGCTGGCACCGGCCTGGGGCTTCGCCGAAGCAACAGCGTTCGAGAAACAGCTTCACAAGCCCTGAACGAGAGGGCAGCGGAGTGGCCGTGCCGCCGATCCAGACCAACCTTCTCCAAGGAATGTCCGGCATACCGGCTTCTGGAATTGACCTCGACCTCGTGGTCATCGTCGGAGGCATTGTGCTCACGACAGTGGCGTATCAGGTAGCACTAGCCATCCGACACACCATCGAAGCACGCACGACGCGTGGCAGGGCTGACCAAGAGATCAAGGCTCAAATCGAGCGGTTGCAACTTTCGGTCGATTCGGTCGCCGTCGAAGTGGAGCGTATCGCAGAAGCGCAGCGGTTTTCCGCGCGACTCCTCGCGGAGAGAGCGAGCCGGGCGCAGCGCGACGATTCGAAGCCCGACTAAGGTTTGGCGCGGATGGCTCGATAGTGGGATAGTGGCATAGTGGGAGAGAGGGCTGGATCGGCTGCCTCGACAAGGTCGGGACGCTCGTCGCCAAACCCTAGTGCCGCGGCAGCGGATTCCTCACCTTAAATCGTCATCACAGGAGCTCACCATGGCCGGTACCAAGATGCCCTCCGCGAAGGAGGAGTACAAACGGACGTTCGAGCGCGAGCACCCGATCACGAAGAAAGTCCTCCGCGCCTACCCCGCCGACAAAGCGTCGTACAAGCCGCATCCGAACAACAACACGGCGCTTCAGATCGCCTGGACCTTCGTCGTCGAGAACAACATCGCGATGGCGGCGCTCAAAGGTCCGCTCAAACTCGGCGGCGGATTCCCTCCGGCGCCGGCAAAATTCGAGGAGGTCGTCGACGCCTACGACAAGACGTCGAAGCAGCTGATCGACGCGGTGATGGCAGCGCCCGACTCGCGAATGAACGAGACGGTCGCGTTTCCCACCGGGAAGAATCAAATGGGCGAGATGCCGGTGATCGACTTTCTGTGGTTCATGCTGATGGATTCGATCCATCACCGCGGGCAGCTCTCCGTGTATATCCGCCCAGCTGGCGGGAAGGTGCCGTCGATCTATGGGCCGAGTGGAGATGAGCCGTGGATGTAGATCAGGGCAGCATTGACGCGAGACAGCGAACGCAAGAAGAAGAAGGCAGGAGGTAGAGGTAAGGGATCAGAAGTCCACAACCTGATTCCTCACCTCTGATTTCTGCTTTCTACCTTCTACGCCGGCGCTTATCCGCTCGGCTGGGCGCAGTGCTTGCGCTGTCTCGGTCCATGCTCCACTGGATCGCCCACACCGTCGGCTCCCTCAGCTACCTCGGCGTCGGGCTCTTGATGGCCCTGGAGAACATCGTTCTCCCCCTCCCGTCCGAGCTGATCATGCCGCTCGCCGGGGCGCAGACCAATCACGGTCCGATGACGCTCTACGGCGTCATTCTCGCTGGCACCGTTGGCTCGGTCATCGGTGGCTACCCATTGTTCTTCGCCGCGTGGATCTTCGGCCCTGAACGCGTGACGAAGTGGGCCGACCTGCATGGCAAGTGGCTCCTCATTCGCCGCGGCGATCTGCAACGGGCCCATGACAAGTTCGACCAGCGCGGATTCACCGCGGTGTTCATCAGCCAGCTGATTCCCGGTCTGCGGGGACTCATCTCGCTTCCGGCCGGCTTCGCGCACATGAACGTCTTTCTGTTCACGCTGGCCAACTTTGCCGGCACCATCCTCTGGTGCGCGCTGCTCGCCGTGCTCGGCCACGAGCTGGGACGGCAATTCGCGCGCGTCAACAAGACCTTCGGCCCCGTCGAGTGGGCGATCGTCGGCGCGCTGGTGCTGGGCGCGGTCGGCTGGTTAGCCATCAGACGAAAACGCAAGGGAAAGCAGCGCCGCTGACCCTTGGCTCGCTCAAACCGGCCTCGTTCCCTATCATTTGCCGCATCCCCTACAGGCGGCTGCATGGAACGTCCGGTTCTTCTTCCCACCAGCGCGACCGATGAGACGTACGCGGGCGTCACGTACCATCTCGACGGCGAGCTCGTGCCGGCTCTGACCGTCGAGCTGCCCGCGACCGGCGCGTCGGTCTATTTCGAGCACCATGTGGTGCTGTGGAAGAATCCGACGGTCGAGATCAACATTCGCCCGATGAAGGGCGGGCTCAAACGGATGATGGCCGGGATGCAGATCTTCGTCACTGAGGCGAAGGGCCCGGGACAGATCTCGTTCAGCCGCGACGGGCCGGGGCACATCGTCCCGATTCACCTCAAACCCGGCGAGCACATTCACGTTCGCGAGCACCAGTTCCTCGCCGCGACAGGCAACGTCGACTATACCTACGAACGAGTGAAGGGATTTGCCAACGTGCTGTTCGGCGGCACGGGGTTCTTCATCGACAAGTTCGGCGCGTCGACCGAGGGGATCATCTGGTTGCATGGGTACGGCAACGTCTTCGAGAAGAAGCTCGCGCGCGGCGAGTCGATCGACGTCGAGCCCGGCGGCTGGCTGTACAAGGATCCGGAGGTGGCGATGGAGACCAAGATCATGCGGCTCTCGACTGGACTGCTCGCGGGAATGAACCTCGTCTTCAATCGATTCACGGGCCCAGGTCGCGTCGCGGTGCAATCGATGTATCTGCACATGCCGAGCGGAGAGTAAGTGTGGCGCCGCCGGAGGTCATGGGGACGGTTCACAAGCTGCTGCGGCGTGAGCTAGCCGCGGTGCGGCGGTCGGTCGAGGCGTATGCGGACGAGCGGTTGATGTGGGCCGAGCGCCCGGGGTTGCCGAACACCGGGGGGAACCTAGGGCTGCATCTCGCCGGAAATCTCCAGCACTACTTTGGCACCGTGCTCGGAAAGAGCGGCTACGTTCGCGACCGCGACAGTGAATTCTCGCGGCGCGACGTGCCGCGCGCCGAGATCATCAACGAGCTCGATGCGGCCGCGGTGGCGATCGACGCCGGGATGCGCGCGCTCAACGCAGAGAAACTGGCGCAGCCGTATCCCGAGCAGGTCGGCGGACGCACGATTCAGACGCAGGAGTTCGTCGTGCACCTGCTGTCACACCTCGCGTACCATCTTGGGCAGCTCGACTATCACCGCCGCGTCGTCACCGGCGACGGGGCGTCCATCGGCGCGCTCGCGGTGAAGGAACTGGGGTCGTGAACGGATGGCCCGCAATCGAAAAAGGAGGTCGATCCGCGTCGGACCGCTCGTCTTCGGTCTGAGCTGGACCGCCGTCGTGATCGGCGCGGTGGTGTTGGTCATCGGGCTCGCGGCGCTGATTCCGACGCGAGCCACCGAATTCGCGTCGCATGCGTCGCCGGCGACCAGCTACGCCGACGCCGTCAACCGCATTGTCCAGCGGCAGGAGGCCGACGATCGCGTCGCCGTGCCGGCGGGGCGGTCCGTCCTGCTCACGCACGGAGCGCGCACCGCTCGGGTCGTCGTGCTCTTCCACGGCTTCACCAATTCGCCCAGACAGTACGAACATCTGGCCGGGCTGCTCCATGCCCGCGGCGACAACGTCTACATCCCGCGCCTACCGCATCACGCCGAGCGTGGCGGCCGAGCGGCGACGCTGGCGCAAGTGACCGCCGAGGACCTTCGCGGCACCGCCGACTCAGCCGTGGACGCGGCCGACGGGCTGGGCGATTCCGTGATCGTCGCCGGCGTGAGCGCGGGCGGCACGATCGCGGCCTGGCTTGCGCAGAACCGGCAGGACGTCCACCGCGCCGTGATCATCGCACCGCTGTTGGAGATCGGCCGGCTGCCATCGTTCTTCGACAACCCATTGATGAACTTCGCGCTGCGCGCGCCCAACGTGACGCGCAACGAGGCGCCGGATTCTCAGCGGCCCGACCGTGAGCTCGGCGTCGCCTCGCGCGGCGTCGCGCAGATTCTTCGATTGGGCGTGGCGGTTCGGCGGGCGGCGCTGGCGGCGCCGCCACGGACGAGGGAGATCGTCTTCGTGACGAACGCGAGCGACCACACGGTGCGCGCGCAGCCGGTGCTGGCGCTCGCCCGTCGCTGGAGCGATCAGGGCGCGCACGTCGTCGCCTATCAATTTCCGCGCTCGCTCGGCTTGCCGCACGACATCGCCGAAGAGGCGCATCCGAACGCCCGACCCGATGTCGTCTACCCTGCGCTCATCGCGCTGATACATGGCGAGCCCCCACCGAAGGTGCTCGGCGACAATCGCGTCTGGCCGCCGTGACTCGGTCGGTCAAGCCGATTTTGCTGCCGTGCGTTGGTAGGTGCCGACTATCTCGGCCTGCGCAACAATATGGCCGCGCATCGCCTGCTCGAGGCCGGCCTTGGTCGGGTCGCGAAGCTCGCCAAGCAAGGTGTCGAGAGCGAACAGCTTAAAGAAATAGCGATGCCGGCCGATGGGCGGGCATGGGCCGCCGTAGCCGCGTCGCTTCCAGTCGTTCAACCCTTCGCGCGCTCCCGCCGGCGCCGATCCGCTTGGGCTGGTTCCGTGTGTCGACGTCGGGATGTCGTAGACGACCCAGTGGACGTAGGTGCGCTTTGGGGCCTGCGGATCGGGTGCGTCGGGATCGTCGACGATCAGCGCGAGGCTTTTCGCCGAGGGCGGCACGCCGTCCCACTTGAGCAAGGGGGCCGTGTCGGCGCCATCGCAGGTGTACTGCTTTGGAATCAGACCGTTGGGCGAGAATGTGGGTGAACTGAGCTCGAGTGCCATGCGGCTTTCCCGTGAGGGGTCGATGATCTAGTGTAGCGCCCTCTTGACGGCGTCGACACATGTGGCGTGCGGAAATGCCGAACCGATCCAACAGATCGTGCGGCTTGCGAATCACGTGCCGACGCTTCGTTGGCGTGTCGAGTCCGCACGCGATTGGTTCACCGCCCATCTCGTCCCAAACGCTCCCAGACGCTCGGCTCGTTGAGGTGCTGAGCTCCGCCACCGAACGACTCCCTTGGCGCGCGCCTTGCGGCCTCCCGTTCACGGAAAACTTTCACTGAGCGCGTCAATGGAAAAGCATCGCACTGAATCGCAACGGGCCAAAGCACAGGACGAGCAGACCAGTCAACGCGAGAGCGGCGAGCCGGGCGGCGGACAGGGCCGGCGTGACGAAGTCGGCGATACCGGTGTGTATCCGATGTCAGCCGGCATTCCCGAAGGAATGCATCTCGAGATCCGCACGCCCGCGGCCTGGGGCCAGGGCGAGCGCGGCGCTGAAGGCTACAACGACACGGGCGGTTCGGAGCTGGTCATGCGCGACGGTCAGCTCCTTGGCGGATTGACCGCCGGACCCGCTGGAGAGCCAACGATCGACATCCACGGTGGCGATCGGCCGACCGCGCACGGCGACTCCGCTCCCGCTACCGCGCCAGATTCCGATTGCTGAACTCGTCGGAAGTTTCGGATCAGATCGGATCTTGTTGTTGACGTCCGCCGTGCCGGATAGATCTCCGCGCCGGACGGCGGCGGCGAACCTCGACGCCCCAAGCTGGCTCTCCGGTCGACCAGTCGGCTTCCTCATCCGCTCGACCGGAGTAGTCGGCCCCCTCTTGGCTATTGCACTGTGACCGTCGACCGCGTCCAGGGATGGATGCAGCATTGATGGTGTAGGGTGCCGACAGTCGTTGCCGCCGCGGTCGTGAGGCTCATGCCCGCCGCAAGTTGATCTGACGCGGACAACGTCGCGCACTCGGGTGCTTCGGCTCTCGGCATGCGCCCGAGCTACAGCCGGCTCGAGCTCGTATCTGTCGGGATCGGCCGGTGAGCGGTCGACGGCCTCGTTGCTGAAATTGACGAGCTCATTGGCCGTCCTCGTAGTAAGTCCTGATGAGGTAACTCACGACGTCTCGACGGACTCTCTCTCGCGGATTATCCGCGACTGGCACCAAGTAGCGGCCCGTGTCGACCGATTCCCGGAGGCCGATGATCAGCGCTTCGACTGGCGTTCCGGTCCTCTTCGCTTCCGCGCACAAAGAGCGGACGGTCGCCTTGACCTGCTCAACGCTCACCGACGATTCTGCCGCCAACTCGACGGCCTGTGACAGCGCGATGATCGCGTCATCGATAGTTCGATCCGAATGCGAACGACTTGCGAACCCCGGATCAGGCATCGAGAAGACCTGCGGCACAACGTTGCCGCCCGGCTCACTATCTCACGGGCTGACGGGTCAGGAGGAAACCGAATTCTCCGAGTTTATCGCGGCGAATATTTGAGCGCAAGCTTTTCTCCGAGAATGCGTCATAGCAGTCCAACTGTCCGGTACCGTACATCTGTCAGTGGAATGCATCCTGCTTCAGTTGTGTTTGCCTGTTCGGAAAAACGCCAGGTCACTTCGGCTGTCACGACACGCTTCGCTACTTCCGCGATGATATCGACTCGCGCTAATTCGGCGGATGAGAGTCCGCAAGATCAACTGCCTCCCGGTCACAGCCTTCGAGCACGACTGGCTCGGCGGCGCGCTCTTGACGGCGCCGATTCGGATCACGTGTTGTCGCTGCGGTCAGGGTACCGGCTCGATCGAGCGCTGACGAGGAGATTGTTCCACCACTACGCAGCAAAGGATTCGATGCGGCGCGTCATTCGGGACGCCATCTTGGAACTGGTCACCATGGGGATGACGGATACGGCGATTCTCGCCCTGCTCTCGCAGGTGGTGGAGCAGTTGGCCGGCGTCCTTGGCTTGGACAAGCGTTCACTGCTCACCGGGCAGCCTGATTGGCTCTCGACGCAAACCGAAGTCATGGAGTTCGCGCGAGCCGAGTTGTGCGTCGACGTCGTAGAGGCCACACTCGATCCGGTCTTTCCCTAAAACCTTGCTTTTACCGGCTCCAACTCAGCGCAACCAACGCATCTGGTTCGAGTTCGCGCCAATTGGCCGGGAATAGTCGAACCCGTCGGAAAACCATATCGCAGTCGAAAATGAGACAGGGACCGTCTCCGTTTTCCCCGTCGTATTCTCGCACCGACCAGCGAGTGCCGTTAATCCCGGCAAACGTGTGCGCGACGCCAATGGGAGCGAGAGGAGTTGTTTTCTGCATCGAGGTCCAACCACCTGAACGCCGCGAGGCGCGTCGCTCAACAGACAAAGGGGGACGTTGTACGGTAACGTACTTAACATCCTTACTGCAACCTCGGGTATGGGCGTCATAGTGAGGCCCAGTTCGGCTATATTTGAGTTGAAGCTGGGTTGGCCATAGGCCACCATTCAACACTCGACTGACAGGGCTGCTATCGGCCGTCTGCTGGATGCTCATTCGAGCAACCGGACCGATGTATGCCTACCGTCAGATCCGCGCCGCAAGACGAAGCCAACTGGCTTCTCGCCGCCCTCCCGCCAGCGGCGTACGCGCAGTTCGATGAGTGGTGCGAAACGGTGCCGACCCCCGTGCCGATGCTCATCTCGCAGGCTGATCGGCCGATCGAGTATGCCTACTTCCCGCTTGCCGGATGCCAGTCGGTTGTGACCGTGGTCGCGGGCGTTCAGCAGGCGGAAGTCGGCACCGTTGGCTGGGAAGGAATGACGGGTCTCTCGCTCTTGCACGGCGTCGACAGCGTTCCGACTCGCTGCTTTGTTCAGGTCGCCGGATTCGCGAAGCGCATCTTGTCAGAGGACTTCCGGCGCCAGCTGGCGGGGAACCTGCCGTTACGCGACCTCATGCATCGCTACGCGCAGTTCTGGGTGGAGCAGAGCGCGCAATCCATTTCGTGCAACGGGTTGCATACGGTCGAACAGCGGTGCGCGCGGTGGCTGCTCCACACGCACGATCGGGTCGAGTCGGACGTGATGCCGCTGACGCAAGAGTTTCTCGCCATCATGCTGGCCGTTCGCCGAGCGAGCGTGTCGACGGTCGCCGAGTCATTGCAAGACCACGGGCTGATCATCTACAGTCGCGGTAAGATCACCGTGCTCGATCGCGCGGGCCTGGAGGCCGTCTCGTGCACCTGCTACGCTGCGATTCAATCCAGTTATCGTAGGCTGCTTCCGTCGAAACGAGTGCTCGCGTGACTGCCCTCGGCGGCGGCCGGTCGATCCCCGCGACATTCATCCATTCTTGAATCTCGTCTTCACGAGCTACCCGTGGTCGCACAGCCTGCTGATGGAGCTGATCTGGGGCGGCCTGCTCGGCAGTGTGTACTTCGCTCTTAGCGGATACGGGCGAGGCGCGGTGGTACTCGCGTTGCTGGTGCCGAGCCATTGGGTGCTCGACCTGATCGCGCACGTGCCGGATCTGCCGTTGTACCCGGGCGCGCCGGGACGTTTTGGATTCGGCCTGTGGCGCGATCCGCAGGCGACGGTTTTCGTCGAGGTGGCGCTGTTCGCGATCGGCGTTGGCGTCTATGTGGCATCGACACGGGCGCGCGACCGCGCCGGTCGATTCGGGCTCTGGGCGCTCGTGACCTTTCTGCTCGTCCTCTACGCGGCAAGCGCGCTCAGTCCGCCGCCGCCGAGCGTCAGGGCGCTGGCCTGGGGCGCGATGATCGGCTGGCCGCTGACGCTCTGGCCGTGGTGGGTCGATCGCCACCGCGAGGTCGCGCGGCGGGTCGCGGCTCAGAGTCCGTAGAGTGCCTTCGCGTTCTGCCCAAGGATCTGCGCGCGTTCCTTCTCGCTGACTTTCAGCGCGGCAAGACTCGACTTCATTTTCGGAATGCTGCCGATCTGGTGCGGGTAGTCGCTGCCCGCGAGAATCTGCCCCGCTCCGGCGAAGTCCACGGCGAGCCGCACCGCCATTGGATCGAAGTTGACGGTGTCGAAATAAAAGCGGCGCAGATACTCGCTCGGCTTGATCGTGATGTCGGCGCGACAATCGGGGAAGGCCTCGAAGCCGCGATCCAAGCGCTCGGCGAGATACGGTATGGCGCCGCCGAGGTGGCTGAGCACCCACTTGATGTTGGGGTACCGCTCGGGCACTCCCGCGAAGACGAGCTTCGCCGCGGCGAGCGTGGTGTCGAAGAGGAATCCGACGAGCGGCATCAACCAGTAATCCTTCATCGCCTCGACGCCGACAGGGTCGGTGGGATGGATATGGATTACGGCGTGGAGCTTGTTCGCCTCGGCCCAGAGCGGCTCGTAGCGCGCGTCGGCCAGCGCCACGCCGTTCACATTCGAGAAGACCATCGCGCCGGGGAACCCAAGCTTGGTCACCGCTCGACTGAGCTCGGCCACTGAGCCCGCGACGTCATTGAGCGGCAGCGTGGCGAGGGTGCTGAACCGCGGGGCCCGCTCCTTGACGATCTTCGCGAAGGCGTCGTTCACCATCGTCGCAAAGCGCACGGCGCGTTCCGGCGTCTCGACGTGAGTGCCGGGGGTCGTGAAGGTGATGATCTGGGTGTCGACGCCCTCCTTCTCGAGCACGCCCTGTCGATAGGCGATGTCCCGATGGCCGCGCACGGCGACGTTGTAGTCGCCGGGATAGTGGACGCACGGATTTCCCTCGGCGTCGATGGTCAGCGTGACGGCGCTGTCTCCCGCTTTGAGGGCGTCAAGGTACTCGGGTGGATAGAAGTGGTTGTGAACGTCGATGATCATCGAAGGGTTGGGAGAGGGCTATACGTCCAACTGCGAACGCAGATTGTGCAAAGGAACCGCAGACAACGCAGACATTCAGAAGCAGTCGCAGCTCCCGCGATGTGAAAGCAGTTCCAAACAATTCTCTTTTGTTTCTTGGCTCCTCGTTCCCAGCGCTCTCTCTGCGTCCCCGTCTGCGCAACCGGCGCGTTCTGCGTTCGAGGTTGGACGACACGACCAACTATCCACGGCCGGGCACGGTGAAGTAATAAACCGGCCATCCGATCGCGACGAGCCCCAGCCCTGTCAGACTCTCCCCCGGATGCGCGATAATCTGATCGAACACGATGTACAGCGACGAGACGACGAACACGATCGGGATGAGGGGATGACCCGGAACCCGGAAGCGTGGCACGTAGTCCGGCCGACGGCGCAACAACACCAGCCCCACGGCCATCAACGCGAAGAAGATCCACTCCGTGTAGACGACTCGCGTGAAGAGCGCGCGATAGGTCCCGGTCAGCACGAGCACCACCGCCCACGCCGCTTGCAGCGCAATCGCGCGATGCGGAGTGCGATAGCGCGGATGGATTTCGCCAACCCAGCGGAAGAGCAAGCCGTCTCGCGACATCGCGAGATAGACTCGTGGACCGGCGAGGATGATTCCGTTGGCGGCGCCGAATGCCGACAGGGCGACAATGACGCTGACGATCGCGGCGCCGGAGCTGCCCATTACCGCGTCGGCGGCATCGGCGGCAACGCGGGTGGACCTGGCGATCGCGTCCGGCGGCAGCACGTGGAAGTAGGCGGCGTTGAGCGCGATGTACGAGGCGGTGACGATCAGCACGCCGAGCACCAGCGCGCGGGGGAGGGTGCGCTCTGGCTCGACGGTTTCTTCGGCGGCGTAGGTGACCATATGCCACCCGCCAAAGGCGAACAGTCCAGCCACAATCGCGGCGATAAAAGCGTGGGAGTCATCCGCTTGCGCCGTGATGTGCATCGCCGGCACAGGCACGCGAGCGCCGAGGGCAAAAGCGAGAATGGTGATCGCCGTGACCGCGCCGACCTTCGCGATCGTAAGCATGGTCTGCACCACGCCCGCCTGATAGACGCCGATGTAGTTCACGCAGGAGAGCGCGATAACGGCGGACAGGGCGATGATCTTTAATCCCGCGTCACCGACAGGAACGAAATAGGCGACGTACCGCGCGAAGATCACTGCAACGGCGGCGATGATGCCGGTGTGCATCGTCCAGAACATCGCCCAGCCCCAGAGGAACGCGACGCCAGGTGAGAAGGCCTCGGAGAGAAACACGTACACGCCGCCCGCTTTCGGAAATGCCGACGCCAGCTCGGCGGCGATCAGCGCTCCAAACAGCGTCAACACGCCGGCGACGAACCAGACGGCGTACACGGCGGACAGCCTCGGAACCGAGGCGGTGATCGCCGACGGCTGGACGAAGATCGACGCGCCGATGATGATGCCAACGACGAGCGCGGTGGCGTGCGTGAGGCCGAGGGAGCGCTTGAGCGTCACTCCGCGCCCATCCGATCCGCGTTATCCGCTCGATTCGTGTTCATCCGCGAATTCCACCATCTTGTACTCCTTGATCTTCCGGTAGAGCGTGCGCTCGCCGATGCCCAGCATCTCGGCCGCCTTGCGGCGATTGCCGCGCGTCTCTCGGAGCGCCGCCTGGATCACGGCGCGCTCGATCTGCTCCATCGTCATTCCCGGTTCGACGACGACGACGTTGCGGGGCGGCGCCTGCAACGGCTCGATGCCGGCCACCGGCGTGCCACCTACGCCGAGGGAGACGGGCTGGGCGTCGCCGATCCAGCCGGCGCGCTGGCCGTCACGCGTGCCGTTGTCGTCCATGCGCCGCCGCAGCTCCTCGACCTGGAGCTTGAGCTCGAGGAGGCTGCGGACGATGAATTCCAACTCGCGGCCGGCGGCGCTCTCCTGTCCGCGCAGGACCGGCCCGACATGCACGGGGAGAAAGCGCGCGTTGCCACCCTCGCGAATCTGTCGCGGCAGATCATTGGGCGTGATCTCGTGGCCGGGCGAGAGCACGACCATGCTCTCGATCAGGTTGCGGAGCTCGCGGACGTTGCCTGGCCACGGGTTGCGCATGAGCAACTGCATCACCTCCGGCGAGATACCGTGGAAGGGGCGATCGTGCGCTTTGGAGAGCTCCTGAATGAAGCGGCGAACCAGGACGGAGATGTCCTCGGGCCGCTCGCGGAGCGGCGGCAGGTATATGCGAAGAACGTTCAGCCGGTAAAAGAGATCCGATCGAAAGTGGCCCGCCTCGACGGCTTCACGCAGCGGCTGGTTGGTCGCGGCGATGACGCGGACATCGACCGAGATCGGGTGCGTGCCGCCGACACGCATAAACTCCCGCTCCTCGAGCACGCGCAACAACTTGACCTGGGTTGCCGCCGGTATCTCACCAATTTCGTCGAGGAAGATCGTGCCGGTGTCGGCGAGCTCGAAGCGGCCAAGCCGGCGCTCGGCGGCGCCGGTGAAGGCGCCCTTTTCATGGCCGAACAACTCGCTCTCGAGCAACGTGTCGGGCAGCGCACCGACGTTGACGGCAATGAACGGCTTGTTCTTTCGCGGGCCGAGGACGTGAATCGCGCGCGCCGCGAGCTCCTTGCCGGTGCCGCTTAGATGTCGACGTACCCGATCAGCCGCAGGCGCTCGAGGTACGCGGGATCCGGGTTGTCGGTGAGCCCGACCGCGGCCGAGCCCACCCAGAGCTGCTCCTTCACCAGCGCGACATTTGCCGGCTCGGTCAGGTCGCCGCTAAAGACGATGATGTCCGGCCGTTCGCGTTCGAGCGTCGAGCGAATGTCATCGAGCGGCGAGACCACTGCGGTCGTGACACCTTCCGCCTCGAGGGCAGCGTTGAGCCGAACCGCAGGCTCGACGTCGTTCAGCGTAATTACGATCGTCAAAGCGGGACTCCGCCGGTTGGTAGGACGGTCGCTGCGGCCGCAGTCATCACGAGCGAAGCGAGGGATCTGTTCTTGGTAGTCCGGTCATAACTTGTGGTCCGTCTGCTCGCCGCGAATGAGCCTGACCGCGTGCTCGACGATCTCACCGAGCACCTTCAAACCGTCTTCAACACCCTTCGGCGATCCAGGCAGGTTCACGATGAGGGTCTTGTTTCGCACACCAGCGAGCCCGCGAGACAACACTGCGTATTTGGTACTGGCCGTGCCATGACGTCGTAACTCTTCGGCGATGCCCGGCGCCTCGCGCTCGATGACGGCATGCGTCGCTTCTGGCGTTACGTCGCGCGGGGCCAAGCCTGTGCCCCCAGTGGTGAGAATCAGATCGGCGACGTCGTGATCGCACCACTGGGTCAACGTGCGGACGATGTCCACGGTTTCGTCGGCGACGAGCTCGCGCGCCGCCAGGTTGTCCTTGCGCGACGTGACCCAGGCAACGATGGACTCGCCGGACGTGTCCTTCCGTTCGCCCTTCGAACAGGCGTCAGAGATCGTAAGGACAGCGATTCTTATCATTCAACTACAGACCCCTCGCTTCGCTCGTGGTGAATTCGCTCGCCGCTTCGCGCGTGGCAGGGTTATTTATGTGATGCAGCCGTATAGAACGGCATTCGTACCACCGTAGCCGGGACTCTCTTCCCTCTGATCTCGACTTCGAACTGCGTTCCTTCCTTCGCCGCGGCGGCGGGCAGATACGCGGTGCCGATCGCAAGCCCAAGCGTCGGGCTCACCGTTCCGCTCATCACTTCACCGCTCGGCGCGCCGTTGTAGAACACCGGATAGCCGTGGCGCGGATAATTCTTCTCGGGCAGGGTGAACCCAACGAGCTTCTTGGGGATTCCCTCCGCCTTCTGTTTCTCCAGCGCGGTCTTACCGACAAACTCTCCTTTCTTCAACTTCACCAACCACGCCAGATTTCCTTCCAGAGGCGTCACGCCGTCATTGATGTCATTCCCATATAGGGCCATGCCCATCTCGAGCCGCAGCGAATCGCGCGCGCCGAGTCCCGCCGGGGTAACCTGGCCCGTCGCCATCAGGGCGTTCCACATTTTCTCGCCGTACTTGTTGTCGAAGTAGAGCTCGAAGCCATCCTCGCCGGTGTAGCCGGTGCGCGAGATGATCGTCGGCAGGCCGCCGACCTGACCTTCGGCGAAGTGGTAGTAGTTGATCGACGAGAGGTCGGTCTTGGTCAGCGGCTGGAGAACTTCCGCCGCCTTGGGGCCTTGCAGCGCGAGCAGCGACGTGGCGTCGGACACATCTTCGAGCGTCGCCTTGAACCGGGGCAGGTATTTCGAGATGTGTTTGAAATCCTTTTCCATGTTCGACGCGTTCACCACCATCATCAAGTGGTCGGCGAAGCGGTAGACGAGGCAGTCGTCCTCGATGGTGCCGCGCTCGTTGAGAATCGTCGAGTAGTGGACCTGGCCGACAGCGAGCGCGGCGACGTCGTTGGTCGTCACATAGTTCACGAACTCCAGCGCCTGCGGCCCTCGCACGAGAAACTCGCCCATGTGCGAGACGTCGAACAATCCGCACCGCGTGCGCACGGCGTTATGCTCGGCGGTGATGCCCTGTTTGTACTGCACCGGCATTTCATAGCCGGCAAAGGGGACGATTTTGGCGCCGAGCTTCTGGTGGATGTCGTAGAACGCCGTGCGTTTGAGAGCAGTCATCCAGTTGTCTGTTGGTCCGCCCTGGCCCTTCGCTCCGCTCAGGGTGAACTCGCGA
>WNFI01284783.1_pt1 | contig 14508 bp, 15 predicted proteins | sample 5400471 | NCBI WGS metagenome assembly WNFI01 (sample SAMN13153348, study PRJNA577476) | soil metagenome | isolation source: 100 cm saprolite on Douglas fir-dominated hillslope | place: USA:California | collected 2013-09-17
CATTTCGATCTCCTTTTCTTATCGGTCTCCTTTTATTACGGCGCCCAGGACGGGCGCTCACCCCTTGGTCGGAGCGGTCGCCCGGTTCTCGACATCCCGACCAGGACTTTTCCCGACCAAGAAACAACCCGGCCCGGTGTCTTCGAGCTGCTTGTGGAAACGGTGCCCTCAGAGGCTGAGCAAGACATTCCCGAACGAGGTGAGGAACGCTTGTCCCCTCGATGCACTTGTCATCTCTCGCCCTCACGGTCGGGCTTTTCCGCGTGCAGCTTTAAGGATGCAAGCGCGGCAAGCCGGTTGCGACGCTGCTGGCGCAAGATGACGAGAACGTTGAGGATATGACCCAGTAGCCCTTTGGGGTTATGCAAGAATGAGAAGATCACGCGTGTCTTGCCTGGCCCAACTGACACCAGCTCTAGCGAGAAACCTGGCTCGGTCATGACTCGAAAGAGGCCGAAGCTCTCCTCCTCGATGAGGTACGCAATCTTCCTGCCCTCGAGATGTTCGGTTCGTCGTTCAACATAGTAGCCCCTCTTCCCATCAAATTCTGCTTCGACACGACGACGAGAGCCGAGCCCCTCTCCCTGATCTGACTGCCTGAAGATCTGGACTGCCCTTACCGGTGGGCCCCACTCAGCAAGAAGGGTCGAGTCCGCAATGAGGGGCCACAGCCGCTCTACGGGGGCCTCAACCAGGATTTCGTCCTGCCCTTGAAGTTTGGCGGTCACGTGTTTCTCCTTTCCGCGCCGAAAATGAGAGCGGTTTGTCCATCACGACCTCGCTCACTGCTCTGAGAGAAGCTGGAGAGCATATCTTGACAGTTCTTCCCACCGGTGCTGGTCGGCGGAAGGAATCTCGAACCAATCAACCATCGGCGGCTTTGTCTTGAACGGTGCGAGCAAACGGTAATGCTGGATGTTGAACGTTTCAGGTTGAAAATCCCGGCCCAGACGAAAGACCATCTTCTTGCCGTCATAAAACGCGAATACTTTGCCCTGATAGTGAAGGGCTGGCGACGACATCATTTTGCCCACTGTGATGGCACTGTTCTCGCGAGCGAGCAGTGCAGCGATGGATCGAAAGCGTTGTTCTTCCTCGTCCCCATCCAGCATCGGTGTCCGCGGGGAGGGTTCTTTCTGGTCAGCCGATGTGGAGAAGACATATCGCATCGCCTCCTCAAACAGAGCTTTGTTCTGCTGGTAGTCTTGCGGGTTCTCATGGTTGATTTGGACGAATTCCTTGCCCCGGTTGCGTCCAAATGGTCGAAAAGGAACAAACCCTGGCTTCTCAAGCAGTTCCCTGACCCGTGCTTCTGGCAGCTTGATGCCAACCCCCTCCCCATACAGTGTGGCGAAGACCACACCGTTGACTTTGTAACAGGGCAGCCCGAAGACCACACCGGCTGAAACCTCAGGATGATCGAGCAAGAGACGATCGAGTGTCACTTTCTGTTCAGAATTGTCGTTCAATGGACCCATGTTTTGCTGTCCTTCTTCAATGCTGATAACCCGCAGAGGTATCCTCTACTGGCGCGTGTGCGAACCTGCCTCTTCATGGAAGGGACAGGTTCGACTGACGGATGAATGCGTTCGCTAGCGTCCGAAGGCAGCCGCGAATTCGCGCGCATCATAGTAAATGCATTCCTCTTCCATTTTGTCGTTTTTCACGACGACCCAATCTGCCACGTTCAAGGTCAACGATATGCCCGATGGTGACTTGAGATCCATTTCATAGATGGAGCAAACGTCGTCCCCATTCTCGAATTGTTTGAGCATTCTCATCCCGGTCACCAGTGGGAAGAAGCTTTCATTGAGCTTCATAAATGCCTCAATACCTGTTGTTTGATCAACTGGCCCAATAAAGCGGAAATTATCCGCTAGGAAAGAGGTGTCTTGCGATTGCATGAACGTGTTGACTATGTCGAGTGCCTGTCCCATTGTTCTTTCTTTCTCCTGTGATTGATGAACGTACTTTTCATCGCGCGATACGAGCAGCATACAACGGGCGAGTGACACCAGTATGTCAGTATTTTTCTGCCATGTGTGCTATTTCTTGCCGCATCCGCGCGCGCAGCGATTCCGGGCTGAGGACCTGCGCATGTTTCCCCCAGCTCAGTAACCACTGAAAAATATCCCGTTCGTCGCGCACGCGCAGCGTCAATAGCAAGCCTTCGGGAGTATGTTCTGCTGCAACCACCGAAAAAGGCCGCGACTCTTGCACCCAGTACGCCACTTCCTGATCGAAAAGCGCCGTGACCACCACCTCACGCTGTTCGCTTGCGGTAATCCAGTCTGGCTTGAAATCTGCCGGTCGCTGAAAGCGCTTTTCCAGCAGCTTCAGTTGGTCTATGCGTCCTAGCCGGAACACCCGCAGATCCTGACGCAGGTGGCAATACCCCATGAGCAGCCAGTCATTCGCCAGCCGCGCCAGGCTGTAGGGGTCAACCTCTCGCAGGGTTGCTTCGCTGGAAGTCGCCATTTTTTTTGTATAGTGGAAATGGACCGCTCGGCGTTCGGCAATGGCACTGCGCAACTGGCGCAAGGATTCACGTTGCTTCTCATCTAGCGGGTTGGCGGCAAAAAAGCTGATATTCGTGCTCAAATAGGACACATCCTGACGCAGGGTATCTGGGAGCACCGCATCGATTTTTCTGTAGGCTGCTTTCGCCGCAGTGCGATACTGGTCATCAAAGTTGTGTCCCATGAAATCACTGCCCAGAGCCAGGATCAGCGCTTCCTCGGTGGTGAAGCGCAGGGGTGGCAGGAAATACCCTTCGGAAAGCGAATACCCTTTTTTCTGGATAGCGATGATGGGAACGCCTGCTTCCGAGAGAGCCTGCATATCACGGTAGATGGTCCTCGTGCTGACTTCAAAAGTAACGGCGAGGTCTTCCCCACGCTGCTGCCCTTTTCTCTGGAGCTCAAGAACAAGAGCTAACAACCGATCAGTTCGATTCATAGGTGTCAACCTTCATTTCGTCGATAAGCCTGAAGTAGCATTTCTTGTTCAAATACAACAGAATGATGTCGGCCATGAAGTGACGCCATTTGAACGGGGTGGAAGTGCCTGAATAATTATATTTCATTAGCTCAATCTATGCGTGTAGCTGATGAGATCGAGACCTCTGACTCAGTCGGTGCACCTGTTGGGGGTTGGTTTTCATGGCGTATTCTGTCCAAGATCCAGCGCAAAGTCCCTTCCTCTTTATGCGTCAACCACCAGATTGCGCCGGCGGCTAGAAGAATAAGCATTGGCTCGATGGGGGCGCGGAAACGTGCGCTGCCGTAGAATATAAGACCTTGTGCAATCGTCAGGGCAATTATGGAGTAGAGAAACAATAGTTCGCGCCATCGCCAGAGCGTTACAGCAAAACCGAGGGCAGCCAGGATAAAGATGGCGATGGGGAATGTCTTCATCATCGCTAAGACGGTTTGTGATGATTTCTGGTCAGGAAATCGATCGGTTGGCAGGTCCGCCTCATGTGTATCAGGTTGCCACATATTCAGCAAGTGTAACTTGAGCAGGTGAGGCATGATACTGATATGCTCCCCTATCCACTGTACGGCAGCATTTTTATAAGCTTCCTCGCGCGCAACTTCGCAGGGAGGCGTACAGGTGAATAAAGGGTAAGGTTTGGCTACATCCGGCCTCGATTTGAGTGGATCGATCCACAACCCTTTGAATCCGGGTGTTGTCAGCATCTCATCATTATAGGCACCTAGCAATACCGTTCCATCGCCTGTCGCCACCGGAATGAAGGTATGTGAAACAAGATAGTTACGCACCGTCCACGGGGCAATTAGTATGATGGAGATCAGCGTTGTGGCTAGCAGGCCTCTGGCTGTTGGTCGCCATGGCAGAAGCTTTTGCCATGCCATAATGAGGGCCCAGGCGATAAACAGGCCAATCACCAGTATACCGTTTGGGCGCGTGAGAGAGAGAAGTCCAAGCAATATGCCGCACGTTATCCATATTCGCCAGTTCCCACGTGGAGCGCGTTGAAGGCGATAGAGTCCATAACACACAGCAAAAAGTAGAAATATGTACAGGGATTCTGTGTACAGCCAGCCGTCATAAATATATAGTTCAGGGTAAACTGCTGCTATTATGCCTGCCAGAACGCCAATACGCCAGCCGAATAAATCCCTGGCAAAGAGATAAATCAAGACGCATGTTCCTGAGCCGACCAGGCACAAAAAGAGGCGTGCATAGTAGTCGCCTGGACCGAAAACGATGGAAATAGCCCCGATGATGAACGGCCAGAGTGGGGCCCGGTAGACTGTCGAGATGTATGGGTGAAGGCAGAAACAGTGCTCCTTTACTATGTTAAGTCCGATTGTTTGATAGAAAAGCGAGTCATGTAACGGAAAATAGTTGTGGGCGACGGTATTGTTATAGATTACGCGCACGAGCAGAGCAAGGCAGAAGATGCCGATTGCTGGAAGCAGTGGTTTGGCGCGTTTCATTTGTAATACAATTTCCTGTTTGATAATGCTGCATGTGATAAGTCTACACATCAGAGACGAATTATTTCTAGCCAGGTAACAAAGTCCCAGACATTTGGAGAGAAGGCCTGTCATCCTGAGCGCAGCGAAGGATGACAGGCCAGATAGCACGCACGTCCGCTCACGGGAGGTCTTCTCTCCAAATGTCTAACAAAGTCCTTGCGACTTGAACATTCTTGCTATATCCTGCTATAATGAAATTACTATAATGAAATATTTAGTAAGGGTGGTTTTCATGACTGCCCAGTTATAGTCAAATCCAAGGAGAGATCGATGCAGAAGGACGATCAGCAGAATGCTCGCCCTGAGCCCATGCTCACTGATGAAAGTACCATTTTGCAGCCAAACCTCTTTACGGGCACTTCAACTGTTATCACGGAGCCGGCGGACCCTTCCGAGACGGCTTACCCGCCCCTGGTACGTACAAACCCGCTTACTGATCAATCCAGCCTATCGGCATGTTTCATCCCCTACCAGCAGGATTTGAAGCTACGAGGCAAATCCGACTATACGGTGACTTGCTTTCTCTCAGATCTCAAGATGTTTAGTGACTTTGTGGGACGAGACATACCCGTTGGGCGCATTACGAAAGAGCAACTGACGGATTGGCTCATGAAGTTGAAGTTCGGTACGAAGGGTCAGACGCCTGCTCCCAAGACTATGGCCCGCCGGGTCACCTTCCTTAAAAATTTCTTCTCCTGGTTGGCCCGCGAAGGGATCATACGCGAGGATCCATCCGCTAGCCTGGTTTTAGAACGGCCTTTGCCTCCTCTCCCGCAATTATTGTTTGATGACGAGGTGGAAGGTTTGCTGGTGGCCTCAGCGGCAGACCCGCGCTGCCACTGTCTTGTCTACCTGGTACTGAATGCGGGATTGAAGAAGGAAGAGGTGATGGGACTGAAGTTGGAACATATCGATCTTTCCAATTCACAAGTCCCCATGATCACTATTCACTTTCCTGCATCAACAAATAAGCAACATCGCGAGCGACGCCTTGCTTTGCCCGCCGAATTTACCACCATCCTGAAGCAATACATTGCGAAGTATCGACCTACACATGAGCTGTTCGTCTGCACAGACCGTAACCTGAACTACATTTTAGCAAGGGCTGTGAAGGCTTCAGGTATTAAGAAGCGTGTCACCTTACAATTGCTGCGTGATAGTTTTGCTGTGAAGCAACTTAAGTCAGGAGTGCCGCCGGAGACATTGCGAGAAAAACTCGGTCTTTCTGACGAGGCGTGGTTGGAATCACGGGAGAAATATCGCCGCCTGGCTTTCGCGAAATGAACATGTTGGTTCGCCCGCCTGGCTACCTGGGTGGTGGCACTAGGCTGTTTCTCCCGCCATCAACCAGCCTACACCAAAGATACCAAGGAATATCGAGAGCAGTAGCTCGACGATAAGTGGGGTGCTATTGTTTGTGTTGACCACAGTGACATTGATGTTTGGATGTTGGTACATCGGGGGTGCGTTGTATGGTTGTCTATAGCCATGGTACTGCTGCTGTGATCTGTATTCTGTTAATGGAGGCTGGTAGTCCGGGTAATCCTGCCGGGGAGGGTAGGCTTGTTCAGGTGGAGTATCGATATATCTTCCTGAATAGGGTCCGTGTTTAGTGGGGGGTTGGAACTTTTCCTGCACAGTCGAGGAGACTGTGCCGCAATTCGGGCAGATAGCAACGTTATCAGGTATTTCTTTCCCGCATCGTTCGCAGGTAATCATCATATCTGTGTCCTTTGTTTAAGGCGTTCTTTAGATAAGCTATGTTTGTATTGCATCGCTCAGAATCATAGCATATCAGGTCAACTGGCTAATGGGTGTGAGTGCATTCGGCCGAGCGAAGCGATGGCAAGCTATAGTGGACAGATGATGCTTTTTAACGTTTTCATCGGGAGCTACCTTTACGACATCGTCGTCCAGCCCACGATGCTTAACTGCGTTCCATCGGACATCCAAGCAAAACGGGTGGGTGTCCCACCGTTCAGCGAACCGAAGAAGAGCGTCACGGTGCCTGGATGGCCAGAGATCTGAGGAGTTTGTTGCCCCACCGCATACAAGCTGCCATCGCGCGAGACATTTGACCAGGGGTACTGACTGCTAGCATTCAGGTTGGTATACAGATTCGCGCTATCTGTCGTCAGGCGCATCACGCCTGTGCCATCGGTATGGACCATCCACAGCCCGTTGTGACTGAGATCACCACTGCTCCGGTCGGGGAACCCATGGTCCCAAACCATAAAGAGCAGCGTCTGCTGGGTGACTGCCCGGACCTGCACGACGGAATAGGCCTGGCTGCTATAGTTTCACAATGGAGACCAGGTCGCTGACTGTCTGATGGAGCCCCTTCTGGAGATCAAGGACAGCAAGGGCGTCAGGCGGAACGTCGGTGTCATATCTGGTCAGGTAGAGGCGTGTAGTGTCGAGCCAGGTCCGAAGCTGGTACGCATAGGGCGTATTGAGCGGCTGCGCGAGCGCGGTTTCGATGGTGCCATCGGCCACATGTAGGAGTTTGACATAGCCTGTGCTCCCAGATTTGCTCTCGAACGCGATCAGCCGTTGATCCGTAGACCACTGGAAATTGCTACTAGTCGTGTCGCAATAGAGGGTCTGCAACCCCTGACCGTCCATGCGCACCACCTGGAGCTTTGACCCATTCGTGAACAGAACCCACTGTCCATCGGCAGACACCTGCGCGCCTCCGATGGAAGCGCCAGGCAACTGCACGATCTCCATCCGCTGTCCCGTTGTCACATCATAACGTTTTAAGGTACTAGCGCTGGAATCGTTGACACGGTACACGATGGTGGCATGACTTCCCAGTGCCAGGGGTGCTATGACCAGAGCGCGGGCAGTGCCCGCTGGCGGGCAAGAGGTTTGCGTTGGCGGCACGAGAACAGTGGTGGCCGCAGTAGGAGTTGTCCCCCCCTTTGTAGGCGGCATGGCACCCGAACCGCAGGCTGCCAGCAAGAAAATGAGGCAGCAACCCGCAAGTGCGAGCAGGTAGCAAGGATGGCGAGACGAGTTCATAAGAGTTTCTCCATAAGTAACTGATAATTTCTTTGCATTAAGCAAGAGAGAGCAGCATAAAAATCTAACATCTGGCAGTTAGTCTACCTGATAAACGTTGCCATAACCAGAGATTCTTCAGGTCATTGTTCACAGAACAAGCGTGATTTACTTCACTCATCCCGCTTCATGCTTAGATGTATGCACATCGAAACCGTTCAGGGCCATTATGCAAGCGACGTATTGCTGCTCACGGTCCATCCGGTTATGCTACTGCTGATCTCCATGGTGCCCATCCGGGCTGTCTGTATCACCTGCCATGAGCCATTCACAAATTGTGGAGGCAAAACCGTTGATGTTATGCCTGCTTTACGTAGCTTTGGGCTTAAAGCTGCAGGTGTGATGATAATCAATGAAGGATGAGCTATCTGTAGAATGTTGCTTAACTCAATTGGAAAGTCTTTGCCAACTTCGCCGACCACCTGTACAACGTCTGCATGAAGATAAGCGGGCTCAATAGTGGTCAGTAGACCGCTGAGGGCATATTTGCTGAGAGCGGCAGCACCCAGGAGGAGCATGCTGAGCTGGGGAGCGACAAGTCGCACACTTGCGAGTAGAGTAGATTGCGGCTGCTGATAGTATGCCTCCAGAGGGCATATCCAGTGCTGGGATGTAGTATGCCTGCGTCCAGTACTTCGCCGACCTGGAAGCGATTGATAACATCTTGCGACCCGACAAGGTGATCTTGCTTAGGTGTTGTCAGTATTACTGTGTCGATTGAGCGCTGCCAGAAAGGGAGACGGCTATCCAATTCCTGGGCCAGAGACGCAGCATCGAGTCCTCCATCGATGAGCGCGGTCTTTCCATCTACTGTACGAATCAGCAACGCTTCGCCCTGCGGGGGCTTGCCGGCTGGACCAACATTTAGCAACGTAATCGTCAGTTGCTCATTGGCGGGCGCTGCAGCAACAGTCGCTCCTGATGCCAGAATCACTACCAGAACAGCGGCATATCGTAATACCGGCAATATTCGTGGTGACGCTGACAGTAGTGGGGGAGCAAAGTTTACCTCGTGTGGTTGTCTCTGTTCAGGCCATCTATGCAGAGCAAAGCTGATCAGCAAGATCAATATGCCGTAGTAAGCCCAGGGTAAGTGTGTATCTAGATTGTTTGAGCTGAGAAAAGCCCAGGGAAGCGAGGCACACAGCGAGACGATATGGTCGGTATACCAGAGTAAAGGCCAGGTGATCCAACCGCAGAGTATTCCAAGCTGTATAGAGATAGCACCTGCCACGCATGCCACTATGCCAAGCGAGAGCAGGGCACCTAAAAGAGGAACCGTCAGCAGGTTTGTAACAGGTGCAATAAGCGAAACCTGGTTAAATGTGAAAGCAAAGATGGGGAGCGTTGCAGTCTGGGCTGCCAGGGTAACGGCGATTGTCTCTGCCATGGAATGGCCAAAGGGTAGTCGTTCGAAAGGACGAAACATGCGAAGAAACAGGGGTGTGAGCATGACAATGCCCAGCGTGCCCAAAAACGATAGCTGAAAGCCAGCATCCCACAGCACGAAAACGTTAAACATGCTCATTACGAGCGCCGAAAGTGCCAGGGCGGTATAGATATTGTAAATGCGCCCAAAACGCGGCGCTATTACCAGGAGTATGCCCATGATTCCGGCACGTAGAGCTGCAGGGCCCCCACCGCTGAGGAAGGTGTAGACGATAATTACCAGGATTACCAGCGATGCAGCTAACCAGCGCCGCCAGTTATCCTCACGTTTTTGAGCGGGCAACAAAGGTTTTGCCTGGTTGTCTCGTCTTTTATAGAACCAGCGTGTGCTGGCAGCCACGAAACCTGCGAGGATAGTAACTTTGAAGCCGGAAGGGGCGATCAAATGGGCCGTTCCGGTTTCCTTGAATGCCTGAAGTAACGGACCGAGGTGTAAAATGAGACTTTGCATTGCACTGAATGAGACTTTGCATTGGAATAATGCAATATTTTCTTTGCATTTGTGAGACTTTACAATGCAGGAGTCGATTTTTCTCATGTGAGAGGGGTTTCGGAGGGTGTCTTTTGGATACTGCAAAATAGTCCCTCAAGCTCTTCCTTTTATGACCTTCACTATTCAAAATCTGGAACAGATCTGCTCTTGCTTCTATTGAAAGCCACCCAGACTTCTCTTCCTTATTGAGAGGTCATCAACTATCGATGCTACTGGCGAACCCTTGAACTGAAAGCTGTTACACCTCTCAAGCAGGATCAATCGGGCACTTATCGGTACTTTGTTGCCTTGGGACTTTTGCTCGCTTCATGGCAAGCGATCGGCATCTTCTCGGACGTGGAGAATGCGGGAAGCACCGGCCTACAGCAGAAGAGCAAGGAGGCGCTCTTTCCCAAAACAACAAACTACCGTTATTGCTGCGTTCGTTAAATGTAGTAACATAAAGGAACAGCCTGTAGAGCCTGCTTGTGCCACTTTCGCATAGTTTTTTCTATCACCACTTAACGAACGCAGCATTATCGGTAGTTTGTGGACGAGGGTCAAGCCGAACTATAGAATGAGATGGCGTGCCCCCGTTCAAGCCAACTGAGCAGGAACTGCAATGCAGGAGGTGGGGGCAGCGGCGACCAGCCACTCCAATAGCGCCGCAGCATGATCCAAGGCTCCAACCACCCGCGCACGGCTCGCAGCGCCACCGGCCAGGACACTCGTGGCCGATCTCCTTTTTCCTCGCTGATTTTTTTCCCCGGTTCCCGCTGCCTCAGCAGGAACGCTGAAGTGGAGGGGAGCTGCTGGTTCCGATGGCACTTTCGCCGCTTGTGTCGCGCTGGTAGAAGGGTGAGAGGCATGATACCAGCAAAACGAGAACGCACACCAGACCAACTGCCAGTGACGCCGGATGGCCTTATCGCTTCTCACCTGATACTGGGACCAGCCCAGGGCATGTTTGACGTGTTTGTAGCTCTGCTCCACCCACATGCGCAGCCCATACAACCGGATCACCTCTTCCAAACTGGCGGGAGGGAACAACGCTTCGGGTCCAGGGCGCTGTGTTGGCGCAGGCAGATTGGTGACCAGGTACCAGGTGGAGAGGTCGGGCAGCGTCTGGGGATCGGTGCTGGCCACGATGGCCCGTTCCGTCTTGTCTGGCCCATACGGCCCTGTCACGATCTCCAGGACCCACCAGTCCTGGGTGCTGCCATCGCGAAACGTTCTGGTGATCCGTACCCACTGGCCTGGCTGCTCGGCACTCACCCATCCGGCCTCGTGCGCCACGTCTTGCAAGGTGCCGGCGACCTCCTCAGGATGCCACCACGCGTGGGACGGTTTGAGGGCCATCACATATGGCACCGAGAGCGCACGCAGCCCACGCCTCAAACCGCGATCCTCCCCAGAGAAGGAGTCGGCCACCACCGCTCGAAACGGGATCCCCTCCTGGATGGCACGCTCGACCAGTTGCAAGGCGATCTTGAGCTTGGTGCGGAACTGCGGATCGTTCTTCCCCTTGGCAAAGTACACCGCTGGGGTATAGGGCTCGAAGTCCACAGGGTAATAGACCCGTTCGTCGGCCCACAAACTGCTGACGGAGACCACGCCATTGTCGATTTTGCCCAGGTTCGCCAGATACTGGCGGCTGACATGCGCCGTTTTGTGGCCGTCTTTGCGATCTCCGGTCTCATCAATCACCAGCACCCCCTGCGCCGTCGGCGCGGTGGCCTGATCCTGCCGCAGGAGCCGGAGTCGCTCGGCTTGCACCTCTCGCTCCGACCAGTCCGACTCCGAGAGAAACCACTGCAGCCGTTGTGCTCGGGGTAACTGCGCTCCCACCACTGGCTCGGTGTTGCTGAGTCCCGTCAAGGTCTTGTGTCGCTCGCTGGGCAGCAACAAGCCCTCCACATAGCGCCGAAATCCCTCGCGCTGATTGCTCTTGCCAAAGAGCCCATCAAAGTGCTTCGTATACTCCTCCAGCGGCGCTGGTGCTGGTGCGGTGGAGCAACACCGTCGGATGCTCCCAGAGCCGCTGGAGTTCGTCGATGAGCGCGTTTTGCAACTCGTCGAGCGTCGTGAAAATGACATTGGAGAGGTGCTTGCGCAGATGCCGGAAGATCTGCTCGGCGGGACTCCCGTTCAGGACTGTAGGGTGGCAGATAGAGCGGATACATGTCCTGTGGCCAGCTCACCTCACCACTACGATGACTGCCTGAACTGTCCAGCACGACCCGGATCGGGCCCTCTCCCAACTCGTGGCGCAGATGCTGCAGGAAAATCTCCAGGCATTGTCCTTCCACGGTCGGCAACAAGAGAAAGACGCCTGTGCCTGTGGTGGGTTCCACCGCGGCATACAGCCAGAGCCACTCATACTCGTCTTGCACGATCCAGGGCGGACGTGCTCCCAACGGACACCAGCGCCGACGCAGCCAGGTGATCAGGCCAAAGCGCCCTTCATCCAAGGCCACGACCCGCTGCAGCGGCGGTTGCTTTACCAGGCTACCGAAGTTTTTTTAAAGACAGCCTGTTGCTCGGCATTGGCTTTCTGGTGTCGTCTGCGCCCGGTCTTCCACTTGACCCGATGCTTCTTGAAGAGCCACCAGAGCGACTTGCCGTTCTTGTAGCGAATCCCCCACTCGCGCTCGAGGTAATCGCGCGCATCTTGCATGGTCGCGATGTGTCCCGCTCGCATCGCTTGCAACAAGCCCGCCCACGCCTCTGGGGTCAGCCGCGAGGCCTTGCCTGCTGGCTTGTGCTGCTTGAGCAGCCCTGCCAGGCCTGCTGCCCGATAGCGTTCCCACCAGCGGGTCAACTGAATCACACTGTAGCCTACCAGCGGCGCACAGTCCTTCAAACTCATCACCGTTCCGCTTTTGAGCAGTCGCAGCATGCGCACCCGATCCGCTGTTTTCTGTCCTCGTAAGCTCTGTTCGAGACTCATCAGTTCTTCTTCACTCTCCTGGATCGCTTTTGGATACTTGATGCGCATGACTGCCTCCTGTTTCGCTCGTTTCCTCTCCTTCTATTTTAACATATCACCTCTCTCCTGAAACATGACCTTGCCCCACTTTTGTGGAAGGATGAAACCCTCGGGTATACTATTCCAGAGGAGGGTTAAGGATCATGCAAAAAGTCCAGAAGACCTACACAGCGGAGTTTAAGCGCGAAGCGGTGCAGTTGGCAGAAACCAGCGGAAAACCGATTGCCAAAGTGGCTCGCGAACTGGGCATTTCTGAAACGTCAATCCATCAGTGGCGCAAAGAATTGACCGAGCATGGCCGCGAAGCATTTCCTGGCAGTGGCCATCAGGCCGCTCAGGAAGAGGAGCTGCGCCGCCTCAAACGGGAGTTGGAGAGGACGCAAAAGGAGCGCGATATATTAAAAAAAGCGCTCGCCATCTTTTCGCAACACCAGCTATGAAATATCGGTTTATCGCAGATCATCGGCAGGACTATCCGCTGAACCTGCTCTGTCAGACCCTTGGGGTGTCGGTGAGCGGGTATTACGCCTGGCGGGAACGCCCGATGAGTCAGCACCAGCGAGAAGATGGCCAACTCGGCGAACGCATTCAAGCCGCTTACTACACCAATCGAGGAGTGTACGGCAGTCCGCGTGTGCATGCCGAGTTGCAAGCCCAAGGGATCAAGTGTGCTCGTAAGCGGGTGGCTCGTCTCATGCGCGCACTGGAGCTCGCTGCGCGTAGACCTCGGCATCGGACCAAAACGACGCGAAGTGATCCCAACGCACGGGTGGCCCCGAACCGCCTGGATCGCGACTTTACAGCCACGCATCCCAATGAGAAATGGACCGGGGATATCACCGCGATCTGGACGTACGAGGGCTGGCTCTACCTTGCTGCTGTGCTTGATTTGTTCTCACGGCGGGTGGTAGGATGGGCCATGGCCGCATCGGCTGACGAGACGCTGGTTGAGATGGCGTTACACATGGCTCTACTCCAGCGCCGTCCACAGGCCGGATTAGTGCATCACACTGACCGAGGATGTCAATACACCAGCCAGGCCTATCAGGCGTTGCTCGCGGAAATGAGTATCACGGTCAGCATGAGCCGCAAAGGCAACTGTTGGGATAACGCTGTGACTGAGTCGTTCTTCGGAACCCTCAAGAGCGAATGCGTTGATCTCTCTTGCTTTCAGACGCGCGTAGAGGCCAGACAGACGGTCTTTGAGTATGTGGAGTGCTTCTATAACCGGGTCCGACTCCATTCTTCACTCGGCTATGTCAGCCCGGTTGTTTTTGAACAACAGAACTGTTAATCCCCATGTTTAGGGGCTCCATAAAAGTGGGTCAACCTCAGTTTGTCCATGTGGGTATCTACTATGAGACCGCGGAGTTTGCCGTGGAGAGTATCAGACGCTGGTGGCACAGCATTGGAAGCGCACTCTATCCAATGAGTAAAGAGTTGCTCATCATTGCTGTTGCTGATGGAGGCGGTTCCAATGGGGCGCGCAACCGGCTGTGGAAGATGCAGTTGCAACAGTTTGCCACCCAGACGGGCCTGAGCATTACCGTCTGCCATCTGCCTCCGGCCACCAGCAAATGGAATAAGATCGAACACCGACTCTTTTCCTACATTTCCATCAATTGGCGAGGCAAACCGTTAACGTCTTTTGAGACCGTAATTGAACTGATTTCTCATACGACGACCAAGCAAGTTCTCGTGTAGCTAGGAATACAGAACGGCTTTCTGGTAATTGAACTGATTTCTCATACGACGACCAAGCAAGGGTTAACCGTCACCGCCGTCAAAGATACCAATAGCTATCCGACTGGCATCAAAGTCTCAGACGAAGACTTAGCCACACTCAGCATCACGAGAGAGGCCTTTCATGGGGATTGGAATTATTCCATTCAACCACAGTAGCTGGTACCTTTATTTCAGTGAGTGTCCTTAGTGGTGCATCCGCTAACTATGGTATACTGTAGAAAGGAATTTCTACAGCAAGAAGTGGAGAGGGAACATGGCTCTGCGATTACGAAAACTCACGC